>Ga0307510_10007115_pt1 | contig 13322 bp, 17 predicted proteins | sample 12_EM_MG_FD_207224 | JGI IMG/M metagenome (GOLD analysis project Ga0307510, IMG submission 207224) | Populus trichocarpa ectomycorrhiza microbial communities from riparian zone in the Pacific Northwest, United States - 12_EM | ecosystem: Host-associated > Plants > Roots > Unclassified | place... | reverse complement strand
AACCTGGCGTCCTGACCTCACACACGCCTTGTCGCTGGAGACAATCACTACAGTCATCTCCACCCTTTCGCATATATGTGTGTCCACGAAGTGCGTTACACCAAGGTCCACATCCCGCAATGTAAATCTACGCCCCTGACTCGATCAGATTCTTCTTGTTGTCATTTTTTTTGTTAGGCAAAGGCCGTGCTGACGCCCATTAGTTGTCGATTTGATCCCTAAGTCTCTGCATAGACGGGGCGCTCGTGCGAGCGAGCCAATACGAACCAAATTTATGATGGTCAGACAATCCTCTTCATCAAAACGTTCGTGGAAGCAGAATGTGGGCCCCTGGTGCCCCATGGCACTATTCTATTGAGGGCCGTGGAGCTCGGGGGATGTAAGAAATGCATATCTCAGTCGTTTTGGATCGCACGTCCGAGTCGAGGTACCTGATCGTTTTACAGCTTCTTTATGCTTGCCATCCCAGTGCTGGCTATGCTCGGAATGCATTCGGAAAGGTGACGTAGGTAGAGAGCCCTGAGAGTAAATAAGATCATTACGCCTATTAATCAAGTGCTCATCTGCATGGTTCCACCGGCATCAGTTCATGTCCGGGGGGGCATCAAGATCGTGCCTGGGATTGTGATATGAATATTTCACATTGTGAGATTGGTAGGGCTCTTGTCACCTGGTCCTAAACTTGGCTTTTACTTTACATGCCACAGCCTCTCGAGCTCGCGAAGTGGACTACATTGAATGTGGATGAGATGTAAAAGAAAAAGGTGATACACGATCCCTACAACAAGAAGTCTCACGACGTGCAACGTACCCAATACCAATCAAGGTTCCCAGCAACGTGTTGTACATGAGGACGGTGAACCATGCAGGCAATTCTTTTGGCATAGTCCGGGTCGTGGCCTGGGGGATTGTCGTCACTCATCACGACTTTATTTTTCAATACCACCTGTCAGTTTCATCAAGCGCCCCTACACTGATTACCACTTGTAGTGGATGTCAAGGTTCGGGACGCCGGTGCTGACACTTTCAACAGAATATTTAAACAGACAACCCAAGGGGACCCATCATCTTCAACACAGTATTCCTCTTCCACGCCCCGAAGCACTTTACCAACATGACATCGGAACGACTCGGGAAGGCAGATTCTCTCCTGAAGGAAGCTAGTCGACGACTTGAAGAATCCAAACACGCCATCGGTTCGGAGAACTACAACATGGCGCGTGGGTTGTTGGAATTGTGAGTGGCTCCTGCTCGTCTTTGTGTGGTCTTGTCGATTTTAAAATTCACCACGTTCGGAAGCACGAACGATTTCCGTGTCGGTCTTGGGGACAAGAACGTGTTTAGCCGCCACCGGCAGACACAGGTGTACCTCGACCAGGCCCAGGAGACGCACAAAAGGATCGAGGTTCGTGGTCATAGCTTGTCGTGCGATGCCAGATGGGATACTGAGCCTTTTTTTCTTCGTTCGATAGCACCTCACCTCAGGCCTGTATTAACAGAGTTTGGGCACTGGTATGCCCAACATCGTGGAGAGAGGGATCTGCAAGCGAGAGGATTGCTGTGCTGTATAGTAAGGTTGTGGTCGGATGAGACTGGGTGTTTCGCACGTGCACAATATTATATAATATTTTTGCTTTTTACTGTAATTAATTTGTGTGTTCGTGTGGTTCGATGCTTTAGTATGACTCCTACACGCTTCCACTCGCCTTGGTATCATACAAAAATGATCATCATTCTTACATTCCACCGCCCCCAGTAAGTGCTTTCTACCGAGTGTCCGCTACTGTGTGCCAGGCTTCCAGTCTCCGTAGTCGCCGCTACAATATTGGATTTAGCCACCGAAGTGATATCATGCACTAGCCTCCCAGGTGGAACCCACGCTCCGAAACCGTCTAATAGCTTAATTGAGCGTTCAATGGGTCCCTGAAGACATTTATGTCGGGAATAGTTGTTATTGTAGACGTTACAGTGGCACTGCAAGAACTTAAACAGATGATAAGACTGCTCTCCCTTGGATATGACAGTTTCCTCGTATTGAAACATCAGCCATGGAGGCACTAACCTCAGAGAGATGAAGACGGACCGGTTGAATTTCCTCACCTCCGCAGCCGCTTAGGAGTGAGCTCGATCATCATCATTCCAAATTCCTGACACCAGTGAGTCAGGTCCCAACACTTTCCACAATGATAGTAGGGATGTATATAGTATTGGAAGCTATTTAAACTGTCGGTAAGGTATCCTCCTACGGCAGTCCTAACTCTCCTACGCTCCATACCCATGGATCTACTTTCCGCCCTGAGGCCCATGAAACTCGTCCGAACATGCTGATGGGCTGATGCAACACGCCGAAGTCCTCTATGAGAAGCACCGGCCCATCATGCGACCCGACGACCGCATATTGGCAGAGGATCGAATGACAAGGTGAGGACTTCTCCTCACGCTGGGTATCAGACTCTAAGACGAATGTCTCTTGACAGCGCGAGGGACTACAGACGAGGAGGCGAAGATAAGTCATGGTTAGCTCGGGCAGAGCAAGCGAAATTATACTTTGAGCGTGCCCAGATGCCATTGGAAACAGTTAAGGTGAAGGGCCTAACATGACGGTATCCATTTCAACGAGGCGCTGACGAGTTGATTCGCAGGGAGCCGGGGATGTTGCAATCGAAATTCGGGGTCGAGGAGAAGGGTATTATTCATGAGTTTGGGGCGATTTTCGGGGCGGAGCGTTTTTGGTTAGGTCAGGCATCCACTGCTGCACGGGCCTGGTTTTTTTACAATAGATCAAAAGTATTTCGAGCCTGAACGAACCCAAAGGGCAGAGTGGGGTTGAAGTTACCATAGCGTGGTGAAACTGAGAGGGTTGCCTTGGGCTACGGGTAGCTCGGAGGAGTCGGAGCGGGTGCCATTTTTTTTTTCTCAACCGCTAGTAGGGCTGCAGGATTATTCTTGTATCATTCTCCTACAGCACTAGTTGGTTTTTTACGTCCATGACTGTCAAACGATACTTGTTATCATCAACCCTTCATAACTTCTAAACAAAACGAGCCGTGAATCCCGTCAATGATGGAAGGCCAATGTTGGTTGAAGTGTTGCCTCTGTGCGTAGCGATGCATCTCCCGTTCCAAATACCTCACCACTGTACATGTAGTTGACTTTTGCTCGACTCTCCCCGTAGGCTTCTTGAGAAATGGGTTGGGTTGGATAGTGGCGTGACGCTTGAAAACACTGACGTGAGTCTCTCAATCTACCTTCTGACGAAGACACATTTACCCCAACTTTTTTGGCCCTTCCTCCCTCTCGCTGCTTCTACCGGTCCCCTCAGTCGAGCGCAACGACATGGTCATATTGCTTTGGGGCAGTTTTTCCTTCGTCAATCTCCATCTCTCCCGTCCAGGCCATTTGACACCATAGGTGAGTGATCACCACCAGCATTCCTTTCCGGCATCTCCAGCCACTCGACCACGCCCCGTGAATTTGTGTCCCAGACCCGATCAGACTCTTCCTTCCTTTTTTTGTCAGATGAGGGCAGTGCAGACGCCCATCTCCTCATTGTTGACTTGTTCCCCGAGTTTTCTTAGATGGGGCGCGCGAGCTAATACGAACCTACGATGATTAGACAACACCCTCGTCATCAAAACATTCGTGATGGCGGAATGAGCACCCCTAGGCCTGGTGTTCCATGGCACCATTCTATCGAGAACCGTCGAGCACGGGGGACGTAAGACACGCATGCCCTGTCGTCTCGATCGCACATCCGAGTCGAGGTAGGTGGAGCCCTTCGTTCTACAGCTTCACATGCTTCCCACGCCAGTGCTGGTTATACTCGGAATGCGTTCGGAAAGGTGACGTTAGTTAGAGGCCGGCTGTTGTAGGGCAGGGCTCGGGTGAGCACATGGCACGTGCACAAACTGTGCACAATCATCTTTGTTTTGCTTTCGGTTTTGCTGCTGTAATATAATTTGTTTTGTATTATTTGGCGGTCGCTTGACTTGCAACGATGAGCCGCCCGGTCGGTCACTTTTGCGACACGACACAAACACCTCCAAAAAAGATGCAATGTATGCTCTGGTTCGTGACGTACCCTTATGAAAATATACGCCCAACGCGCCATGGTCTGTGTACTGGTCATATCTTCCCAACGCAGGCTCGTCCCAGAGAGAAGCTTGAACTCGAATATCTCAAGTTCCACAAGCGTTGTCCATTTTGGGTGTTAAACGTCGAGCAGTTGTGGCTCTCGGGGGGTTGACTCCTTGGGCGTGGGCCACCTATATGATGAGTATGTCCAATTTTTGAATATCATAACTAGTCGTAAAACAAAAACCGTGCTAGGCTGTGTCTAGGCCATGGTATGCGGTCCAATTTGGTGGTACCATGGTGACCAGCGGTGAAGCCATTAAGGCTTAGGGATTCACGGCCCTCGATAATCTACTCCCAGGTTCTGAAGGAACTGGGATAGCTGGCCTCCGACAAATGACGTAAGGGACTGTACGGGTCATTTGCATGACATGCCGAAAGACCGTGAACAAGATGGGGTTATTCTTCGGCGTAATGGGGGAACGTAACTTGATTGCACTGAGTGAGCCGCGGATATGGTCGAATCTCTGTACGACTTCCTCAATTGTCGGACGCTTTGCTGGATTTTCGCCCGTCATTTCCTCAACTAGCCCTCTCATGAACTCGAAGCCATTGTACTCCTACAATATGTCAATACATCGTTAGCCTCGGGGAAAGGTGAAGCCGGATTAGTCATACCCTAATAAAACAATCACGAAAAAGAATGCCAAGGTAATAGATGTCCGTGTGAAATGGGTTGCACCGCCCGCCCCGCCTATGTTCAGGTGCAGACTTGTCACCGCCGCGTACTGGTTCGTCGAACACATCCAGTGAGGGGTATTGACGGGACAAGCCAAAGTTGATGAAATGGTAGCAGGGCGGGCGCTCCGTCCGGCTGAATCGTTTGGCTCTTTCCTTGAAATCCATGCTCCAATCCAGTTGTACAGGATGGCAACCCTGGGGATACATCCCAGACGGATCGAACATGATGTTTTTCCTCGTGCAATCCCTGAGAAATCTCTGAGTACTGGTTCCTTTCTACAAAGGTGCATGCCCACCCGTGCGCTACTTTCTTCTCGTGCATGAACCTGAGGCCCTGACCAAAATATGTCAGCAACCATCTCCGAAATGTGTTCTATGACAGACGATCCCACCTCGCTAATTTGCATAAAGAAGGCTACGAATTCCCCGTATGTTTGAAAACGAGGATTATTGAAAGGACGCAGGAATGGCATCACTATCAACTTCTCTCCATCAGGTTTGTCTGGGGATAAGTCAATGAGTTCGAGCAACGGAACGCAGTGGTTCCTAGGGTCCTCCTTGAGTCCAGGTGAGGAAAAAAACTCTGTGATCGATAGTTCATAGGGACCCTCGTCAGGAAGGACCTTCTTAAGCGTGACTTGTCTGCCATCTTCTATTCGCACAGCATCCATGGCATCTCGTGACTAAATAAAGGTTGTCAGGGCTGGCACTGGCAGTACCGAGCAGAGGGTGCTAGTACTCACAATAGTGGCCAGGCCATCCTCAGCGGTGAAGAAGTCTTGACCAGATGTCCTCCAAGACGGTTTCCAGTTTTGGCGATACCGAGACCGAAGCCTGTATCCCCGAGACTCGATGATACTATAACGATCCCGCCACCACACCTCGCCAGGGACGAGATCACCGATTTCCCTTTGTCCCGTAAGACTGTGCCCTTTAGGACCAGCGCTGATTTCTGCTGCGAAGCCAGAGCCAGACATAGAGTAACAATAAGGATGATTTGGTGGGTGAGGTGGGGAGAGCCGCGCGGGTACTAGTAAGCCATTTAAGCAAAATAGCCAGGCAGCTGATGACACATGTGCGGTGATGTTAGGAGCGGGTCATCCGGTCAGAGGCTAACAATCTCTGGCATCGGGGGCGATGCCAGACACGCAAATAGGTCTGAATAGTTTTAACCCTCATCGCTTCTGAAACAGCCTCCTTCACTGCTTCTCTTCAATCTAATCACTCTCCTTGAATCCTTTCTCCGGTCCTATATCCCACATGTCCCCCCGCTCGAGGCATCGGCATCGAATGTTTTCGCATAGAGACTGCTGGCTGGCCCAGGCTGGGACTCTGGGAGTAATTGCCCAATGGGCACGCAAGTGACGCAACTGTCTCAAGAGGCGTCGGGTAATAGGAGACTCTACAAGGCCCACAATCTAGCTGTGCAAACCGAAGCTGTGAAGCACAGGCTCTGAGCAGCGCAATTATGGCCTCTATGCTATGTATATACGTATGGATTCCAAAAAAACGCCCCCTGAACTGGCAGGCGGCGAGGAGGGATTTATACTGTGGGTCAAAATATATCTCCAACGCACCTGACCACCTATAGAGATCAGTGCAGGGCCAGGGTCCAAAGAGAATCCATACGAGTGCGGGAATACAACAAGGCTACCAAAAAAGTTCTTTGGTTTGTCGAATCTACTGATATCACTCTCGCTCCACCAGTGAACTCGGATATGTCAAAAAGGGCGAACTAAAAACCTGATGCGTCTCTGCGACAGACAGTTTCCCCGTTCCAATCAGTGTCTTATATGTTTGTTTCCTATCCACATGTCATCATCTCCCTACTCATCGGAGGGTGATACAGTACGAGCCAAAGTTTGAGAACTTGCGCTTAAAAGAGAGCGGATAGTGAGTGCTCCGCTTTTCGTCTCATCCTTCTTTCGAATATTTTAAGATGCCAAAAAGCTGACCCAGCGCTCACTTAGACATAATGTACAACCTATATAATCAGTTTGTGATTGTCAATAACCCATTTCCTGGACAACAACCAGAGTTAGCTACCGAAGTGGTAACACGGACTAGCCTCACAGGTGGATGTCGTACTCCGAAACCTTCGAAACCCTCGACTATCGTAGTCCATTTAATACAGCATTCGATTGGTCGTGAAGTCATCTGTGTTGGCGGTAATTCCGCTTTCCCTTGTGCCGAAGTATCAACTGACCGGGTTGTTTTTACCCATTTAGGAATGAGCCCTCGATCATGTGGTATCCACTCAGGTCCCCTTTCCACAACACCAACACAGCATTGCTGTACTATGGATGTATAGTAGTTTCACCGTATTGGGAACTACATAAGCGAGCTAGCCCGTTGCCGTCATCTTACCCTCCCCCCCATCTCAGGTCCCCTTTCCACAACACAGCCGCATTGCTGTACTAGGGATGTATAGTAGTTTCACCGTATTGGGTACTTTCATATAAAATGCGGGCTATCCAGTTACCGTCATCTTACCCTCACCCCCATCATCCTACTCCCCTCCCCCGCGTCGTCTCGCCCCCCTCCACCCGGTCATCCCATGTTCCAATTCATTAAACTCATGTTCATTATTGTCCCTTTCTTGGAACCAGTCAAACAAGTGGAACGTGCAGATGCGCTAATGCAGCGTGCCCATGTCCTCTACGAAAAGCACGAGCCCATGATGAATCCCAACGACCGTAGGTGGGCAGAGGATCAGTTGATATAGTGAGGACGACCTCTCTCTGCTAAGTATCAGACTCTAAGACGAATGTCTCTTGATAGCGCGAAGGATTTCAGGCATGGCGTCGAGGAGAAATCTATCCTAGCTCGGGCTGAGCAAGCGAAACGATATTTCGAGCGTGCTCAGATGGCACTGGAGACGGTCAAGGTGCTAACATGATACCACGCATTTCAGCGAGGCACTGATTGGTTGATACCCAGGGTGCCGTGGATGTGGCAATCGAAATTCGGAATCGGAAAGAAGTCCTTGCGACCATCATCGTCCCACCTTGATCCAGTCTGTTGCCGGTGATTTTCGGCACTATCCCAGGCACAGCGATGTTGCCTGTGGTTGGTGTTGGAAAGTGCCAGTGAAGTCCCATTCGTATGATGCGGTTTATGTTGTATACCACGGCCACACCGAAACATTTTGATACTTCATTCCCCTCAGGGCTTGATTACAGTGTAGTTCCATCGACGCAGCGCGTACGGTTTTCAATGAATGTACAAGTCCTCGTTCTCGTTCCCTGGTCTAGCATTAAGCTTTCAGTTGGGCACGTCGTCAATTATTTCCGAGCCTGAATAATCCAGAGGGTAGGGTGGTACCAAAGTTGACAAGACGCGTGTGCAGTTACGCGGTGAAACGAAAGGTTTGTCCTGACTCAGGCACCGAGCGACTGCGAGTCCAGGTCTATTGAACGGGTAATTCCTGGACCCTTTGATTGCTTTTGCTTTCACCCGTATCTGCCAAATGTTACTTATGTCTTCAACTCTTCGTGGATCCTCCATGAAAAGGAGTCATGAACCCTGGCAAAAAGAGTCCCCAATGTTGGTAAATTTGAATGATGTTTCCTCTGCGCGTATCGATGGACAAATCATCCTCGCGTATGTAGTTGACTTCAGCTCAACTTTCCCCGCAAGTTTCTTGTGAAGTGGGTTGGATAAGGGGCGTGTAGTTGGGCAAGCCTGATGAGACTCGGAGTCCCCTTGTACCTTCGGACAAAAACACAAGTATGTCCCAGCTCTCTGACCTCTTTACTAAGTCCCTCCTGCTTCTCCCGGTCCGACTCCCCTCACTTGTGGATCACTTCCTTGTCACTGCAAAGTGGGGTATTCTTTCCTCCATCAATCTCCCATCCCATATCTTCCATCCGATCTATCAGACACCACAAGGCGGTCGCAGTGATCATCCATTTATGTTCTCTTCCAGTCTGGGTCAAGGCGGTAGCTTTTTAACGGTAGGCCACACCCACCAGGCTCATCATGTCAGTCACCGTCCTCCAGTCTCTTTGATGGCTGGTTATTCGGCTCTGACGGTCTACTTTCATCCATCATCGCCCATCCCGGTCGCCGTTATCCACCCACCGCCGTTTCGATATCTGCCGCCTTCATTACTTGTCTCCCTAGGGCCGATAGCAACGCATCACCATTTCATTCGAGTTGCTCGTTCTGTCATCGATTCACCGTCCTGGGTTCGAATCGACACGTCACTCACTCCCCCTTTGTGGTTCAGAGTCATTGTGTTTCCGCTGGGTACCTTGGTGAGGCCCAGGAGACGCACAAGGGATCGGGCTCGATCAAGGTTGGTAGCATGATGGCTTGTCGCGCCATGCCAGTGGGAGGCTGAGACCTTTTCTTCGTTCAGCAGCATTTTGTATTGGGCCACAGGTTTTGGACACTTTCACTGATACCTGACCTCATGCCAGCGTCATTGGGCACGTTTGCAAGATAGGGGATCAACTCACTTATAAGCTAAGTACGACAGCCCACTGTAAGGTTCGGATAAGTAAGGCAGTGGTCCCCGCTCGATTTGTCCCGCGTCGCCCTGACGACGATCATGCGCATCATGCGCATAGCCGCCCACGCGGCGCATTTTCGCCTGCTCTGCCCCGTACTCTTTGATCGCGATGTTCTCTACTGCGACAGTAGGTACCCCTACCCAATTTTTTGTCAGTCCCTGGGAAATGGGGGGTAGGTGGTCCCATCGTCTATCCTTAGGTGCGAGATACAACTCAGCAACCACCACCTGGTACTGTACGGATGTGCCTCTAGCATACGCACCAGATATGTAGAGGAGTGCAAGCGGACACACGTCAATATTCCTGATCAAGGCTATATATATGTATGTATATGGTGCTGAGCATACGCGAGGTCAAACCGAGATAAACGGATGTGAGGACATCGGAAATGATAACGGAAGTCTTTAAACTGTGACTGTAGCAAGAAAGAGATAGGTACAATATTCTCTGTCGCAAGTTTCCATCGCAGTGTGTCATAAATGACATATGTTAAATATCTACCTGGTCCTTGAACTTGAACAACCTAAATCAATTAGACTGCGCGATGGGTCTCGCCGTACTCTCGTCACTACTCTTTGAGGTGGCGAAGCAGCACGATCTGCACCGACTGCTTAATCAAGAAAGAAGGCCGAAAAGGAAGTCCTTATGGGTGTCCATCAATGTCGTGGCCCCCGCGCAAGTCGCGATTGGAGCTAGCTCTGGTCATGCAGGTTGTTCCACAGTGAGGGCATCTTCAACTATGTCAGGAATTGACGGCCTGATTGCTGTGTGAAAAGATGCCTCCATCCGAGCCCATTGGAGTGGGTGGGTTGAGGCCATGGTTCTGGTTGCCACTGTGCCCTCACGCGCCGTTGGTAGGTTGAGGATGGTGATACTAGGTTGTACGGGACGCGATCAGGTCGAGTGATAGTGGATTCTAAGAATGAAAGGAGTCCTGCAAGAATGACACACAGGGGGCGCCAGCATCACGATGGGGGAAGATAGGGAGGGAGCCAGAGATGATGGTAGGAAGGACGACGATTCTCACCTCGCCTGATTGTGGGGTGGTACAGCTGGTAGGAGTGGGTTGAAGATCGGGGTCGGTTGTGGGGCAGATATCAGTAAAGTGGGGTATTACGCATGACGTGGCTGCGTACTCATATAAAGCAGCGGCCCCCCGCTGCTGCTCCCCGGAGGACGAGACGGCGTAACTACCGAGCTGATACTTCGTAAAGCATCCCGGACATCTTATAGGAGCCATCGATAGGAAGCGAATTGGTATTAACTGGATCCGGCACAGAAAAAGGAAGTAGATCAGGTGTAGTGGAAGAGGCGATCGCGGCAGGAATGGGGTCGGAATGTGGAAGTAAAGATGGTGCTAGACCCGTGGGGTCTCTCCCGTTTCGCTAGTGTATGTCGGATGTGTAGGTTGAATGTGTGCGGGGATGTCAGCGGTCGACAGGGTTGACTGGCGAGTGTGATCCGCAACTGAAGTAACCTGATCTCTCGGGCTAGGCACCGGACTGGTGGCTAAAGATGTAGATGGGAGTTCCTGGGCACGAAAAGGGGCGCAATCTGTGGATGAAGGGAGTCCTGGGATGATGTTTGTTTCCTCGACGTGTTGTGGATCCGCGCTACCGCCGGGGGTGGGCTGGTTCTCGAAGGGAGGTGGGTTGGGGGGAGGATCGGTAGTATCATCAAGTTGGGTGGGACGAGAGTCGATTGCATTCGAATGATGAACGGCGATATTGCATATAGGATAAGACAATGGATCGACCAGACAAACATCCAAATAACTTGTGGAAGCAGAAAATGCCGTCGGGGCAGCCGCGGTGCCTTGATGTAAAGCGATGTAAACTCGACGAATCTCGCGGAGAACGTCGACATGGGGATGCCGTGTGTCCCTTGCTTCTAGAACGATTTCATTCCATAGAGAACAAAATTCGCTTTGCAGACCAGGAAGCGTATTGTGTATGTCAAACTGGGAAAGTAACCATAAAATCCGGGGATTCGAGAGATCGGTGTGAATGTGAATGACTTGGTAGGTCACGTGGTTCAAAATGGAAAGTAGGACACTATTGTCACCATGGGCGATGCTATTCCTGACGATATGCTCCGGCAAGCCATATTGATCATTAGCGAGCGCAATCCAACGGTCATCGCGTTCACGGACATGGGGAAGGATGCTAGCAACTGCGTGCCGCGCACAGAGAGAAGTACGGTTGTCACTAATACGGCACCACGGTGTTAGAATCTGCGCTATTTGAATTGATTGCGGTACTTGATCGAAGCGGAGGCCCGAGAGATGGCCAAGGATTCTACAAATATCATCAGAATCGCATATCTCCTTGGTGGCGTTCATGCCGATGATGAGCCGACGAATCTTGACCTCCTCGCTGACCGAGTTAGATAACAAATTACGGCCCAAGAATCCTCTCAATGAGTGGACAAACTTTTGACGAAATGTGTCGGGAAGAGGTCTTTGAAGATTTTTCACCATCTGCGAATCAAAGAAGCCGGGGATGGCCTCCAAGAATCTTTCCAGCGTGTCGTCTTCGCCTAGGGCACCCATTGTCCGGTCCAAGATGTCGAGGTCGATCTCGATGATCGTTTCGAAGCAGCTCGCTCGGCTAGCTTCAACACACCCCCTAACATCCGATCACGATAATGGGAACTCAAGCGATTAAAGCGTGACCAGGTCTGAAAGCCACCACGACCACAGGTCGTGATGAATTTGAGGATTGTAAAGAGAGCATATGGAATAAAGGCGTGAAGTGACCAGGCTGTCAAAGAAAGAGGTGCATAGTACGGGCTATTTGGGCGAAAGATTGGCATCAGCATGATCCATCCATACCCCATCGAGAAGGGTCCGATCCACCAAATCACAGAGTTGAACACGCTGTGGTTGATATTGAACAGAAAAATGACGAGGCCAGCAAAGAACAAAAATAGGGAGAGGTGTATTAGGGCCGGCAATGCCTCGACTACATAGGGAAGGCACATCTTGTTCATGCCATCGGCAAAAAACGCGCGCATTCGTGCTCGCTTTTCTGGGCTACACCGTGCCGGCTGAGTGAACTTGATGTACCGACGTGCCCATTGATGTAACGACGTCGCCAAAAGAGCACATGTAAGGCTGATAACCAAGCTCAGGAACCAGAGTGAATTCACCCAGACCGAGTAGCTTGGAGGTGAGAACGGAGGTGGTATAGCGACAGAGGAAGGAATGGACGTGCGTGGTACAGTGAAGTTTGGGTCAGCGAGGATCTGATAGATGTTCGCAAGATAGAATGCGGAAGTATCTTGAGAATTTGGCCTGAGGTCCTGGAGGGAGACGGCGAGTAGTGCGGCGACTGCGGCAGAGAACAAACCGGTCTATAGTGTTCGGGTTTATGTGTGGAGCGGTGAGAATGTGGAGACAACGACTGACGAAGATGAGGATTCCATCGGCGTCTTTTTGCCAGCGATCGGTCATCTTGTTGTCTTCTTCCTTTGTAATCTCCGAATACAAGCAGAATAGTGGGCCTGAGCTGTCGCCAAAGTTGGATTCACCTTGCGGTGGCTGATTCGGTATTAACTGGGGCTGGTCGGGATGGACATCTATTCCCAGTGTTTGTGAAAGTGGAAACAAGTCAGGGAACGGGTGTCACATACGTGGGTACCCTTCCTCGGGATCTCGTTGGTCAGTTTGAGACATTGTGATCGCGGATCGCGGAGAAGAGCGAAGCGGCCCGTGACATTGCGTGACTGGCCGAGTGCTTGCCGTTCAGCGTAGTGTTGCCGCGACTTGGCTCAGAACCGGCCTGGCGAGCCGAAGCTGGCCGTTTTGCGACTCGGTTAACCGGACCGATCCTGGGAAAAGTCGCGGTTCCAACTGTTGACTCGACTTGAGTCGCGACTCGAAGTCGCCTCAGACCGCCCATCCGCTGCCCTCTCCAGCGCCTTGCCGGTTCACTTCCTTTCTGTGTCCCGACAGGATCTGTCCTCTGCCTTTCCCCTCGCTCGCTCGCT
>Ga0307510_10007113_pt1 | contig 13325 bp, 16 predicted proteins | sample 12_EM_MG_FD_207224 | JGI IMG/M metagenome (GOLD analysis project Ga0307510, IMG submission 207224) | Populus trichocarpa ectomycorrhiza microbial communities from riparian zone in the Pacific Northwest, United States - 12_EM | ecosystem: Host-associated > Plants > Roots > Unclassified | place... | reverse complement strand
ACATAGAGGAATAGAAACATCTAGAAACAAACAAATTATGCACAATAGTAGTAGTAGGAGGCACACCGGCAGGAATGACTAGGGTGATATCGGCGGCAAGTTGTTATGAGCACGCCCAGAAGGAGAAGGAAAAGGCGGTACCTGGGGGAGGCGTCCGCATGCTGCGGAGATGCGAGGCAGGAAAAGAGACGTCAGGACATGAGATAAGGGGGGGGAGATGAGCAGGAGATGTGGGGTTGCGGCGGGATGTGGGTAAGGTCTGAGGTCACGTCAGGACGCAATCAGCTTTTGGAATGGCGTCCGGACGCTGGGGATGCAGAGGACGAAAAATGACGTCGGATGCGTTTGGACGTGGCGCCCGCGCCTCCGACGCAGGATTAATTTTTGCTGATGGAGGTAGCATGTATAGTGTGATTGCTCAGACACGGAATATAAATATCAAGCATCTTCGCCACTGTTAAAACCAACAATTACAGCGAAGAGATCTTATCAATATAATATGTTTTCTACTATATCGTTACCAATACTTTCACTATCTATGAGAAGAGCATGGGCTTATGTGACCACATATTACTCACCTCTTCTTAGCGAACTTTCTAATGCAAACGGCCTAGGTCCTGGCTGGCAGAATCTCTCACTCTGAACCTACCACCTAACAGTATATTGATATGTCTCATTGCTACCGAGACCAGTGTTTGGCAAAGAGAACCTAACTTCCAAACAGGACTCACTCATTGAACCACGGCCCTTGCAAACTATTGCAGTAGTGCAAGTTTGGGCGCCTGAAGACACAGAAGAGCGAGTGACGGAAAAGCCCCACTACAAGTCCTATTTCATGTGGATAAACCAAGAAAATACTAGTACTCGCGAAGCCATCGCTGCACTATATCGATACCAGTACGGTCAAAGCTTCGTATACCTCATACCAAGTGAGTAGCTAGAGCATATTTGGTACACCTGGTACAAGAAGAGATACAGACAGACAAGGCCAGACTTTGAAGTGCTGAAAGTTTGGAGGCAAGACAAGACATAAGTTTCTATTACAAAGAGGTCTTAAGAAATAGCTTCAACCCCCAAGGAGGCTGAGGCAATGGTGTGGCAGTCAGGCAACAGAGAAGGGGACCACGTGTTCCTGGTCCCAGCTCCGAGGGAGGGGTCCAACAATCCTGGGCTAGTCAGGTTGCACTCGGCTGGACAGATGGGATGCTTGCCTAGTCTCCATTTGGTGTTCGTCGGAAGACACGGAGCCACAAGGATAGGACACTCGAAGGCGTGATTACACCCCTCATTCAAGGCCAAAACGAACCACCAAACCAAACCCTCACACAATTCGTCCCCCAGCGGACTGTGAGCCATGATGCCCAGTAGATTTCTTTGTGTGCCTTACCCCGTGGTGTAATAAAAGTGGCAGCAGAAGTGCGAAAAATCCAAACGCAGTTGAAATCTGGTGCCAATGTAGTTGGCAATAAACTCAACCGATTGGACAACCAGATGCTGCTCCTGAATCAAGAATCCCAAAAGGTCCAGGAGCCGTTAGCCTCCCATGTTGCCAAACGACTAGAGGAGACAGATATCAGACCGTCTCGACATGAGGCTGTCCCATTCCAGCTACATTGAAGCAGTCCAAGGGGGAGACGGACTGTGAATGCCTGGAGATAGACTCCTGTTCCAGAAAATCCTTTGGTTGAAAGGGCAACATTGTCGGTTGCTAGACAATCACAAGGAAACCCTTAACCTCATGAGACAAGAATTGCAGTCACAACAAAAGTTGCAAGAAGCCCGAGATGTTGAGGGAGCGGAGCTGAAAGACATTGTCAAGTATTTGATGGAACAGGTGAAGGGGAAGGGGGAAACATTGGACACAACCCCGGAAGCCTCAGGAGGAGATAGTGGAAAGGGTTCACCATCAAGGTAAGGAGCAGCTGGGGCGCCCGGAGGGGATGTCCCCAATACTTAGGGTGAAGATTTTGGAAGTAGGCTAGATGAGAGAAGCAAAGAAAGAGGGCATGAGCGACCCTCCAGTCTGCCGGAGGCCGACTATGAAGGAGAACACAAACAGTTGGCCTTGCTTGCCGAAATCAGGGCAAGGGCCTTGGGACAATGTACGAGGATCCTAGCGGCGCCTCCAGCTTTTTTCAAATTGACAAATATTAAGACATTCGCATGTGGTTGCTATTATGGGAAGATTTTTTCAATTGCAATAGCTGGGCGCAGGAAAAGGAGGCGCAGCGAATGCAATACACACTGAGCCGAATGGATTGGAAAGAGGTTGCACCATTTGCCCTAACTTACCAAAAACAAATGACTGGAGAGTTAGGATACACCAAGCACGAGGGATATGAGTTATGACATGTTTTTACGGAACAAGGATTGTGATGCTTTGGCCTAACCCACAAGGCCGAAAAGGCTCTACACCAGATGAGCTTTGCACCATACCACTGTGACATTGCAGAGTTCTTGGTCAAAATGGAGAACTTGAATACCCATGCGCATGTCACCGCAGTAGTCATGAGGAAGCAGAACAGAGACTTTCGATGGGGTAGTAGGCCGACAATAGGGAATGGTTAGAAGCAGTCAGGACCTTAATCCGAGCAGAAAACGTGTTTAAGTAAGGAAGAAGTCAGTGGGAATACGGTCCCTGCAGCGCCAAACGGGGCGAACAACGAAAACAGGAGGATTCGAAGTGAGCCTTAGCCCCAAATAGAGTCAAGAAGCAATACACAACTAAAGAAAAAGTGCATTACCAGGCAACACAGGCGGGGAAAGAAAGGTGAAGGAAGAAGGGTCGGAGGCACTGAATTGGGAGGTTAAGAATACGGTAGGGGCAACCGCCCCTGAGGGCGTGGATCAGAAAATGGTTGATCAACAAAACAAGGACGACAAAGGCACCTGGTGTGGAATGAATAATCACGATTGGAAATACAGTCAAAACACTGTACAAGTATTGGCTGTACATTGTGGGCCGGCTGAGCCCAAATGAGCGCCATTTTCGTACCGAAACGACGCCCTCAAGTCGCCTGTGTGGCTGTTGATAGCCAGGGAGAAGGCTCGCGATGAGTGGCATCAAGGGCCCCCTGGTGGCGATTTCGAGAATGACAATATTTATAAAAAGTCATCGTAGTACCAACAACCAGGGTGATTGGGTAGTGAGGTTGCTGTCTGGAATCAAAATGCCTGCAGTTTACTCAGTGACGGAGCCCCACATGGCTTAAAAGCCAAATATTATTCGGTTACCATTTTGATCTGACAAAATGGGTAGTCAGTGCTCATCACGGGAATCTTAAAACGTTACAAGCAAAGAAGGCCGTCGACCAGACTACATAGAAAGAGAAAACAACCATAAGTCAAAATAGGCTTGAGTTGCAGGACACGTGAAGGAGGGTAGAAATCCAGGGCAACCTGACTATCCCACCTGAGTCACATAAAAAGGTAATAGATACCAGTAGTGCTTCCATGCTGTACAAGGTTTATGTTTTGAAGAATGGTGTCAGAGGAGGTCCCTTGACTGGAGTTGCCCCAAATTGAAGGCGAAGCTATAGCTGATTCCTTGCAGGGGACAGCCTAACACCAGGGATAAGTTGACAATAAAAGCCACCACACCTTAGTCTCAAACTCAAGGGGCACTCTAGTGAACCAGTCCCGTAATATGGGAAGTCCTAGGCAGGAGGTAAAGACGGCTAGTAGTGCGCTGCACGATATTCCAAATCTTAATTAGACACACAGAAAACATTTGTCTGAGAAGGCTTTAATAGACGAAACTACGCAGGTACAGTAACACACCCTCGTGTTGTGTTAAGCCACAACAATGAAAAGATTTCATCAAGAGACAGGCGAAAGCTCGCGACCAATTAAGAAGTCCAAACACTATGGCTGCCCAGAAGGGAGCACATTGAATTGAAACGAAAGGACAAAGACACCTGATTAAAGTACTTCTAGACTCCGGTTCAAACATCTGTCTCTTAAACCAGGAAAGAGCAAGACGGCCAGAAATTCCGAATGAAGCTCAGAATTCTCTGTTAGAAATTCCAACCTTTGATGGTGAGATAGTAACCACTGGAAGCACTTTTTCTACCTACCCCATTCTTATAGCAATTGGTACCAATGATCACCTAAGTAGAATATCCTGTGAAATTGCCAATGAAGGAAAGTATGACTTAATCATACCGTTTGGGTGGTGGCACAATGAGCACCGCCTAAAAATTGACGACCCGGGGAAGTGAGTTTTTGAAGAGAAGGAATGCTATGCTCACACCGAGAATGAAGGTGTGGCTGACTTATTCGAGAGGGACGAACCTGTGGCTTATGACCAAGATACCCAGTACGTACGAAGGATTGGATGAGAAGAAGCCCGGTGAGTACAGCTGGAAGGCCTGCCAAAACCATAGTGGCAGTATAAGAAGCTTTTGGAAGAGAAAAACGGTGTAATGTTGGCGCCTCGAAGGAGTTTCGCCCACACCATCCATCCCAAAGCAGTGGCCAAGTGCACCTGGGAAGCCATTTATCCAATATCACTATACGAGCTAAATGAGTTGGACAAATATATGACGGCATGCAAGTCTACGACTGTATGTAGACTATAGGAAGCTCAATAAACTGACCATCAGATATAAGTATCCACTACCTCTCATGGACCAGCTCTGCGACTGTATTTCCCAAGTAAAAGTGTTTACAAAACCTGACCTGAAAGATGGATATCACCATATTGGGATAACAAAAGATGATGCACATAAGACAGCATTTCGCACAAGATAAAAAAGTACAAATAGAAGGTCATCACTTTCGGGCTCATAAATGCTCCTGCAATGTTTCGGACAATGATGAAGAAAATGCCAATGGAATTCTTGGACCATGCAGTAGTCATCTACCCAGATGACATCTTTATATACTCCGAAAGTATGAAAGAGCATATGCGGAAGGTTCAAGAAGTTGTTGACATACCTGAACAATAGAACCTAGCAGTCCCCTTAAAAAAGTCTGTATTCCACCGGGAACAGATCGAATTCCTAGGATACATTGTCAAGAGCAGGGGAGTCACCATGACTGATAGAAAAATAAAACGCATTTGAGATTGGGCCCACCCCAGGTCTGTTAAGCAACTACATCTTTCTTGGTTTCGCAAACTTCTATCGACTGTTGATAAAGGATTTTTCAAAGGTTTGCAACCAATAACCGAGTCCTTGAACGGTGACCCGAAAGCTTTTTATTAGGGAAAACTGGAGGAGGAAGAGTTTGAGGGGTTGAAGGACAGGTTTACAATGGCATCAATTTTATCACATTTTTACCTCAGAAGGACAACAGTGATTGAGACAGACAGTAGCGATTTCGTGCTAGGATGTGTACTATCTTAATAGCAAGGTAGACAACTTCACCCAGTTGCTTTCCATTCAGAAAAATTGAATACCGCTTCGAGGACGTACAAGATACATGAAAAAGAGTTGCACATAATTGCCGAGGCGTTTAGGGAGTGGAAGAAAGACCTGACGGGCGAAGAGAAACAAGTCCTAGTATACACCGATCCCTAGTACCTACAGTTCCTCCAGACCAAAAAGGTCTGTATCCAACGACCAATTCCATTGGCACAGGAGTTAACTGATTATAACTTCCGAATTGTCTACCGACCGGGAAGTAGGGGTGGTAAGCCAGACGCATTATGCAGACAGCTGGAGTACCATTCTGAAGAGGGGGCTCGTTACAGTGAATACTCCATTTTGAAACCTGAACATTTTCAAATTTTAGTAGTTTATTAGAAAAGCTGTTCAAGGACAGGCCTCTCATCTGACAGATGGGAAGAAGGAAGTTTAAGGATAATAACACTTTCTGACAAGGTGACAATTCATAAAAAAGGATCACGCTTCGCTGCCAGACATGATATTTAAGCTCTGAAAGACGGTCTAGTACCAACAAAAGGACAGATAGTGGTAGAGATGAGGATTGCGATAAGATTGGCGAAAGGAACCCTAGCCACACGAAGTCGTATGGCTAGCAGGATCAGAATAGCTGTGGGCGGAGGTGTAATAGATACGGATTACACCAGATATGTTAACGTCATACTGCCCCATCATGGTCAGGCAGACTGATTGTACAAAGCCGCAGACTGAATAGTGCAACTGATAGTGGACAGAATTACAAATGCCAAGGGCCTGGAAGTAGATGACCTAGAAGTGACCGAGCGAGGAGAAAAGGGGTTTGGAGCAAGTGACCTAATCCCTAAGCGATCCATCCTGCCCAAAGAGGAAGAAACAAGCATATTTTTCCTTAATGCAGAAAGCGACAACAATGAATTCTTTAGCGTGAGGGATATTGGCTTCAACCCTCAGTTAAGGCAGCAGAAAGAAATGCTATCCAGTCCTCATGTCACCAAATCCCTGATACGAACAATGAATGATACATTTCTGGACAATATTAGTGGGGCTGGGAATGAGGATGAAAAATGGTAGCAACAGGGCCATGAATTGGTAAGGCTGAAGGAGAGCTGACAGAAGCTAGCAAACAAATGCTCCAAGGATAGCCGGTTACAATACTACAAGAATCGATTGTACTTCCCCAAAAGCAAAACCCTAGAGACAGACAGGGCGCAAGGCTCTCACCACTCATGGGTAGGGGGATACGTGGGGCAAGAAAAGTCAATCGAAAGAGTAACCAGGGATTTTTACTTGAAGGCTCACACAGAATAGTCAAAGATTATATACTGTCCGGCAACGTGTGTCAACATAGCAAATGCCTACAGCGTGCGCAATACGGACTACCTCAACCCCTGGAAGTACCTTATACCACCTGGACCTCCATTTCGACAGACCTCATCACATAACTACCTCAATCACAGGGTAAGACCCAGATAATGGTAGTTGTAGACTGGTTTACAAAGATTGCTCACTTTATTACCCTGGAGGGGAATGCAATCGGAGAAGACATTGTGGGCACCGTCCTTCCGGAAGTTTGGAAACCTCATAGATTGCCAACAGACATTATATCGCACATGGAGGCGAAGCTTTCCGGTGAATACTGGGAATCATTGTGCAAAATATTAGCAGTTAAATAACACATATCAACAGCGTACCGCCCTCAGAGTGACAGACAGACAGAAAGAACCAACCAAGTGCTGGAAGGTTACTTACGAACCATTGTCAATTACGATCAGAATTATTGGTACCAATTATTGCCACTAGTAGACCATACATACAATAACTCGGCAACTAACCCACATAAGATGACCACCTGCTTTGCCAAAAACATCTTTCATGCACAGACAGAGTGGATGAAAGAAAGAGGAGCTCAAAACCGCAGACCCACTATGTATGCGGACTCAATGCAGGACATACATCGACAAGGGAGACACAATTTGGAAAATACAAGGGAATCAATGAAGAAATATTACCCCCAAAAAGCGACCCAGCAACAAAATATCATTGTCGGCGACTTGGTAATCTTGAATACAAAGACATCGGTACTAAACGGCCATCGAAGCACTTGAGCCCAAAACTGTATGGCCCTTTCAAAGTCTTAGAACAGAAAGAAAGCATGGCCTACAAGTTAGAAATATCGCCACGGTGGAAAATTCATCCATGTTCCCAGTTTCCCTTTTGGAACCTTACTGATCCTCAAACTGACCGAAGCGCGAACAGCAACCCAGGGATCCCGCTAATATCAAGGGAGACTTGAAATGGGAAATAGCAAGGATCGTCAAGAGTGAGATCATTGGATATACGCGAAAGGTTGGGGATGGAATAAACCGATAAAGGAGCTTTGGTACTTTGTGAAGTGGAAAGGCTGTCAGTATGATGAAAATACTGGGGAGCCTCTGGAAGGTATGGACAATGTGCAGGAAGAGGGGGACCGGTTTCATAGGAAGAACCCGGAGATGCCGGGCCTGGGCGAGGTCGCATGACATAGAACAGTTTTCTAATAGTGGACAACAAGAAAACCCCACTTGTTGTTACCCCTACTATCTGGAACTTGAAAAGGAAGTTAAATTGTTTAATAGACATAGAGTATGCGGAACGAACACTTCGAAGAGGGGAGCACGTGTTAGGAGCCCTAACTTCATGCAAGCCTGTAGGATGCAAAGTTACTCTTCCTTGATGTGCATGAACTTTGAAGAATATAGACAACGCCGCTCTCTGGCCCTGTCGTTGGAACAAAGAGGCACCACCAGACAGCGGGGTCCTTGCGTCCTGACACCAAAGACCAGAATCATTGGAACCTATCATATAACACGCTACACATCACGGCCGTCTATTCGACTGGATCCTGTTCGTGAGATATATGCGGGGAGACCTTGGGGCAGCATAAACAAGTAGAAGCAGGTGCACTGGACAGAGGCGCATAATGTTACAGACTCTCAAAGATACCATATCGAACATATCTGGCGAAGGTTCTGGGTCGTCATGACCACATGTGAGACTCCTCTTACCTACAAATACATGCAGAGTATGAAGGAGGTAACTATGCCCAGTAAGTAGATCGGGAGAATCCACAAAGGACACATTCGTATAGCATGGACTCGGAGGGAAAACGGCCATAGCCCCACTCCCACGGACAAATCATGTAACACCGGAGAACCAGAACACGACTTGTGGCCACATGCTAAATTCTCTACACAACAAGCGAAAGAAGACGGGCCATCTTCTGTCCAGCAAGTTAGACTACCCACGCAAGGCCCTAGGGCAAGATAATTTGTAAACACTACAGTTAACGGATAAACAGATGTGCTAACACCTGACCTGGTCTCCACACTATTAGGAAGAACAGAACCACACAATGATAAATTGATTATCGGAGTGAAAAAGGTGTCATATAGAGTTTTCAGGGTCTACCCTTGTTCACACCCAGGTGAAGCTCGCAGAATTCTCAGCGAGGTACTTAGGTATCATAGAGTGTGCATTTATACCACGATTGCTCAGACGCGGAATATAAATATCCAAGCAACTTCGCTCCTATTAAAACCAACAAGCACAGAGCAGAGATCTTATCAATATAATAGGTTTTCTACTTTATCATTACCAATACCTTGACTATCTGAATCAAGAGTATTCCCTTTATCAACCAGATATTACACTTGTCTTCCTAGCGAGTTCTCTGATACAGACGCTCTTGGCCATACCTGTCAGAACCACTCATCCTGAAGCTACCACCCAACAGTGCCATGGTGTTGAGGTTGCAGTCTGGATGTATAGGAGGCAGGGTGGAGTTGTTGCATGTGTCCTGACAGAACCCAGAATTGAGAAGAGTGTCCAAATGTGCCTGACACAACCCGAAATGGCACGTGAATACACGATGCCCAGGATGCACAGGACACAAAGTTCACACTCTGGGTGTGAGGATGCAACACTGGCACCAGTGGATCTGATGCCAGATGGCCTTTTGCTAATGTGGTCAGTCTAAATGCAGCAGCATATGCTCCATCACCTCGCTGGTGTTCAATTGATGACCATGGTAGACTGTAGATGTCCATCGGATGCAAACTGTTAGCCTACCTTTCAGCTGAGAGAGGCTATTCCCATGGCTCACAATTGTGGATATCGGGACCATCTTAGGCCTGGCGCATCTCATACTTGAGCCTGACTGGCACTGGCTTGTCCACAGGCAAATCTATTTAACCACGTTTAACAAGATCTATTAGTATCACTGAGGGGGCTTGATAAAATAAAGTTGGGGAGCGACATAGCCCTGATGAGGGCTACATTCCTCCCCGACCGCGATGTAGCATCATGATCATGACTAGAGGATAAACATGTTTAATAGATAGATATATCGAGATATAGACATCGAGGAATACAAACATCCAGAAACAAACAAATTATGCACGAGCCTACTATCAGGAGGCACACTGGAAGGAATAACTATGGGGATATCTGCGTGCCAGTAGGTAGTAGGCACCAAACAAGGTGTTACGAGCATGCCCTAAAGCAGAAGAAAAAGACCTTAACTTGGGAAGGCCTTTGGAAACCGCAGAAATGGGAGACAGCAAAAGAGACATGAGCATGTGAGATATGGGGCTGGAGAAAGGCAGGGGATATGGGGAGGTGGCAGTAGGTTGTTAAGGTCCAGCCTTATGTTAGGACACAATCAGTCTTGGGAATGGTGTCCAGAAGCTCGTGACCCCAAGGAGAGCAACACATTGTCGGATATGTCCTGACCTGGTGCCTGCATCTTAGATACATAATTAATTTTTCCTGATGTTTACTGTAGGAAGGGAGGTCTGAGATACAATATCTTTGCCCAATTGTGATAAGATCTGGTGGCGTGGCTTCGTAGACTCTCTGACCAAGCAGCAACAAATTCTGGGAGTGATAATTCTTGGTCCTCCAGGTTTAGGGACAGTGTTTGCATTACTCCTTTTTTGAAAGTGATTGTGGAAACTTAGAATGATACTTTTAGGACAGTGTAAAAACTCTGCAATTTCTGAAAAAAGGGATTTCTTTTTTCTCAGAGCAACAATCTGCCCTTTCTCAAACTTAGTGAGGTAGCCTTGCTTGAGGGCAGGCATTGTGGCTGAGGGGTGGTTGATCGTAGGGGTTGGATATTTTGAGGTGTCGCTCGGTAACCACCAATCAGACGAATACTTTTGCCCTAGTACTTTAGGTTTGTGTGCAAAATACCTATTGAGCCCTACGGCTAATTGGGCGGGCCCTGTAAATAAACCCCGGGCCTTAGGGATAACACCCGGGCCCTGCAGAGGATGCCCGTCAATTCCAAATACAGCTGAGCCCTCCCAGATGTTATCATTTCCATTAAGACGGCAGGGCCCTGCAGTCCAACTACAGGACTGAGGTCATTTTTGAAGACTGACGCTGAGCCCGGGCGTACTTACCCACCCCCCCTGGGACAGACGGGATTATTGCCCCCCAGGGCGCTGGCGTCCGCCCTGGACGGTTGGGAACACTACTATATCCATCCTGATCACAAGAGATCACTCAACAAACACCCACCTTCCAAGCCACTTATCACCAAGACATTGTACGGGCTCAGTGCGCATGGACGACAGCCGGTTCATATCAGCCGAAGGCAGGAATATATGGAAACGTGTGAAATTTAAAAAGAATATTATAGAATACTCCAAAGGCATGAACTCTACAACATTCCAACCCCTAGTGGAGGATTGGCAAAGTGACCAGCTCCAGCGGGTGCCACCGTCAACAGCACTTGCCTGTGCCCACCTCCAGAGTACGAGTACCACCAATGTACCGGCATATGTCCCCCCATTTTCTCAACTGCTAGGCAGGTGATGGAAGAGATTAGTGGATTTGGGAATGGTGGAGTGGTGGTACCTTTTCTCTCAACGATGACCTCAGTTTTTGGACTACAGTTGTCCGCAAAACAAAGAGAAAAACCACTTGGTCTAATGGTTGTCCCAGTTAAAACTCCCATATAAGACCTCCAACTCCGCCCATTACACAACAAGATTTTCAAATCATTTTCCATCGCCCATTATCCAACATTTGCTAGTAAGTAACTCTACCAAATCACGATTAAGTCATGGGAGCAAGCAATTATGGATGTGGCAGTAATGATCGATTACAGGAGCGACTGTCATGATCGATTACACGATCCTGGTCCCCAATCGGGGTCGTTTGGTAATCAGACAGAGGCCAAAAAACACCAAAATTGCGGATTTTTGAGCTACCCTTTCTCCACAAATATGTGGAAAGACCGTTGCAATCAACAGTGGTTGGGTAATTATAACTCGACAACCGTCAATTTTCGTCTGTTTCGGCCCCTGGATGGTTACCAAACGACCCCTATTGTCATGATTGTGGGTATCACTATTCACGAACTACTTGTTATTTGTTCGGGCCATGAGAATACTCCTTCCGGGTCAGCAGACATAGCTGCTATCCTGTGATAAATATCAGTCGCTATTCTTTCGGGTGTTCTCTCTACCTTTTCCAGCTACCGGGGCTTGCCACCTTGGTAACCCCGCCCAACCCTACCCTATCTCAGGCTGGCCCCAATTGCGAGTCTTGGGGGGGCAACGATCTGTCCAAAAGCCTGCTGGAGTGGAGTGAAGTTAGTCAAAGAGGCAAGAGCAAGGCTGTATTCTGGGAGTTAAGATGTAAGTCCAAAGATGAGTAGATATGAAAGGGACAAAAAGTGGGGAAATATATAGGAATGAAAAAAGTTTCAATGCTTGCTTAGCATACTCGTATATACTCGTACAGGAACATATCTCAGAGAGGGGCCCTAGTGCTTTCAACTCTGTCTTTGCTATTCCGGTCCTCATCTGCCTCAAAAAAATGACAAGTTTGGGCCCATTTCACAAACCAAAGAACGATTATTGGAGCAGTAACCATGTACCCAATTCTACAGGTTTGCAAGGTATTTACTGAGGAAAAGGATATGGGGATGAGATCCGTCCAGTTTCGCCATGCCCTCGGTGGAGACTGTAGTGGCTTAACATCCTTCGAACCAACGAGAACCTTCACTTGCTTAGGTTTGTAGTATCGTATTAACTTGATTAAGAGAACTGTTTGCTATTTAGTTGGAGTTGGCCCCTCTGGTAAGGTCTGATGTTTTTTTGTTTTTTCACCCATTTCTTTTGCCGTGGCTTCCTCCCCTTTTCCAAGATAGGGAATTCTTAATTACATAGCACACCAATCTCTTATTCAAGTTAATAGGGTATGGCAGTTCCCTCGGCCTACTACAGGTATAGTACCAGTGTTGGGCTGATTTCGCAGGACCCGTTTAGTTTGGATGGTGTGTCGCGCGTGCCGAAATCACCTTCCTGTGCGTATGTGTGACCTATTGATACACCGGAAGACAAACAGGTGGAAAGTTGACCAGACGATGAATTGCCTAAAGGCCTTGACAAGGGTGAAGTAGGGAGCGATGCGCTTGAAAAAATTATGAAAGAGAGAAAAGGTTGTTGATTGGCTTGCTTTCCTCGGTGTGGTTTCAATATCTTTATTTATAACTAATAAGCTAATGGAGCGACTACCTATCCGGGCTTGCACAACCATACGGCAGTACGTTCCAAGGAGTACGCCAGTCCAACCCGCCTAGCCCGCAGTACATCTGGAAAGTACCACCCGCGCGATTCGTAGACCGAAGTCTGAGTATCCGGCCGGCACACGGGAATCACATAATAAACCACCCAACTAGGGTACAAACAAATAAAATCCACCTCCCATAGCCGTCCATCAATCACTACCGCAAGCAAGGTCATAGCCACAACCAGGCTCACATCCCGGCAAACCGGTCACGCATCCCTCCAACCAAACATAATCCAATAAATCACAACACATATGGACCGCCGTCCATCTCGCATCCCATCAAATTATCCGCGTCTCCATACCGCATTCGTCCCAACCATCACCGGTCTATGGCCT
>Ga0307510_10007112_pt1 | contig 13325 bp, 25 predicted proteins | sample 12_EM_MG_FD_207224 | JGI IMG/M metagenome (GOLD analysis project Ga0307510, IMG submission 207224) | Populus trichocarpa ectomycorrhiza microbial communities from riparian zone in the Pacific Northwest, United States - 12_EM | ecosystem: Host-associated > Plants > Roots > Unclassified | place... | reverse complement strand
ACCGACACGGATTGCTCAAAAGCATCCGTCTTCATCCCCTGTAATGAAGCAATTGACTCTGAAGGAGTCACTCTACTCTACCTAAACAACGTTATTCCTCACTACAGTATACCTCACAAGATAATCTCGGACCGAGATGTCCGCTTTGTATCTAAGTTCTCGACAGGACTCTGCCGCATCTTGAACATCAAACAGAATATCAGCACAGCCTATCACCCTTAGACAGATGGAGCCAGCGAACGTACTAATCAAACCCTTGAACAATACCTTCATGTATTCTGCGGCACTCAGCAGAACAACTGGCATGCTTGGCTACCTCTCACTCAGTATACCAAGAACTCCTGGCCCTCTGCTACAACCAAGAAAATGCCATTCGACCTACTTATCGGCTATACCCTGCAAGTGCACCAACCAACTAGAAAGACAGATATCCCATCCCTAGAACAACGACTCTCAGCCATTGAAGAAGCCAGGAAAGCCGCCCAAGAGGCACAATGTAAAGTGCAAGAATCCTGGATCAAAGAATGCCCATGCCATTCACCATTCCCTGTCAAATCCAAAGTCTGGTTAGAAGGAACAAACCTACGACTCCCAAGCAACATCACACCCAAGTTATCACCAAGGAGATATGGACCTTTTGAGGTAGTCTCCCAAATATCAAAAGTCGCATACAAAATCAAATTACCACCAACATGGAAGATCCATGACATCTTCCACGCCTCCCTACTCACACCATACAAAGAGACCGATCAACATGGACCCAATTTCCTGGAACCGCCACCCGATATCCTAGAAGGTGAACCGGAATGGGAAGTCAAGCAAATACTCAAGGAATGACTATTCGGTCGTTGGAAAAAGAAGCAATATCTTGTGCGCTGGAAAGGATATTCGCCAGCTCATGATTCCTGGGTTAACTCCGAGGATCTCCACGCTTCGGATCTACTAGCGGAATTTAAAAATCAACCAAGCAGTATAAGAACCCTTGGAATCTCAGATGACACCCTTTACCCCCAACTACCATGTCTGCAATCAATCATGAACTCCCCAGCACAGGTTTTGCCACCTCTACCATCTTCACCTTGGGTACTGACAATGGAGTCATCCTTATCCGTATGCATACTGACAACAATCAACTCTACTTCTTTGGAACCTTCATCAAACGAGGACACTTCGATGTTACCTACCACTGGACCACCTGGAAGCCAAGAGAAACCTTTGACGCCATTGACATCGACCATGAAGCAATCATGGTCCCAGTTGATAATGAAGACCCTGTCCTCAGGACCCATGTCAATTATGAAAGACTTCCATTCACTCCCCATCCCCCTCGATATCAACCCAGACCTGCAACCCCTTTTAACATCATCCCCGTTGACAATTCTAGCAACAGCAGCAGCAACAAAACAGCCATTACCCCCCAGGAAGCGGAAAACATTCCACTTCATGTCACCAACCCCGACCCCCTTAGCCCCACAGAAGAAACCGAAGATAACCAGTCCGAAACATACACTGACACTGGACTCCTTAGCAGAGAACACCTCCTCCATATCGCTCAAGAAGAAACGTGAAGAATGTATCAAAGACATGGTCTGACTCAGTGACAAGTGGACCCTCCTCAATAACAAGTTCAAGAATACTTCTGTCACCAAAATATTCAGAAAGAAAGACAGTAATGCCACCCTCTACCTTTATCACTTCCACTGATGACTATATGATATGGTCACAAAAGAAATCCTTCTATTAATCGTAAAAGAAAGGAACCTTCAAAAACAAACCATCCTCCCTTTCGGCACACTCTCCCCTCATTATCACACCCTAAAGGATCAAACATTCCTTGAAGGACTTCGAAACCTCCTCAAGAGTCGTAGAAGAACTATGAGAAGCAAGTTGCCATCCCCCATGTTCATACCTAATCCAAGCCCCTTAGGAGGAGGAGGAGGAACTACCGTTATTCCAGAAGCACCACCGTCAGCCCCAGCCATCATACCACCACCCCCTGTTGGACCAGTACTGGTCATCCTACCATTTATTCATCCATCATCATCCTTACCCAAGGAAGTCATACCATTACCACCAGTTGCACCAAGAACACCATCACTGCCCCTTGAAGACCCATCACCGTTCGCTCCCCCATTTATCCCTATCCCTCCCAGTCCACCACCTGTGGAACCACCTTGAGTCGCAATGCCACTCCCTCTAGTCCCTTGGGGACTACATCGACAAGAGTACTCATCCATGGAACAATACGAACCTCCAACTCAAATGGACGAAACACCCAACCCCGTCAACATACCCCTACCCCCATCCTTACCAATATCGTTACTGGTCACTCAACAATCAGAAAGCGTACCATTACCACCAGTCAAAAAGATCACTGTACCATCCTTGCTCAACCTCATTCCTCTACCATGGGACATGCCCCCTCTTCCAAGAATCACCCCACAGACCTCACCCCCAGTTGCATCGTCATCGCAACTTCCCCAGGCACCACCAGTTGTATCCCCTTCAGAGTTCCCCCTCATCATTTCAATGACACCTAGTCGGACCACCCCCTTGTTACCCAAACATCCTCTTACCAAAGAAATACCAGCTCATCAGCCGACGCCACCAGAATGGCAAGGAGAACAATTCTGTCAAGTTACTGGAAAACAAAAGGAACTCTTACCAGAGACAGAACCACTTCCTACTGCACCTCTACCCTGCTGTCCACCATGACCTGCACCTATTCACACCACCCCTTTATTCGAAAAACACAAGGAGGTCGTTTGTGAAGGAGGACCACTCTGGATGGAATCACAACCATCACCCAGTGTTGGGAAACAACGAGAATCACCATGACATGTTGCGATGCCACTCAAGCGTGAACATAGTGATCCAGAAACAGAACGGTTATTAAGTCCAGTGGAGCAACCCACCCCTCCCAACTCTCCAACAACCACATCAGCACCCATATTACCGTCACGACCTATTGCGATGTTACAACGATCCCCTGGGTCTTCAACAACGTCAACGCCCTCTAGTTTCGGACTTGGAGAACTTTATAGGACTCCAGTTCAAATGATCATCGAACTTGAGGATGAACAAATGGAAGAGGGAGAAACAACAGATTCCAACTTGTCAATGGAAGAAGGACAGGCCTTTGAGGACACAAGACAGTCAACTCCTGATAGTATGGATATCGGAATACCTCGCGTACCCTCCGACTGGTTGCAACCTATGTCACCCTGAGTCGTGTGGTAATGACTACTCTAGGAAGGGCATCATGTTATGATCCTGAGCCCTACCCCCTTATTTTCCACCATTTTTCCACCTTTTATTTCGCACTCTCAGTCACTCGTTCCCCACTCGTTCCCTCACGTGCTGCTCGGACCGCCACCAAATCACTTGACAAATCACCTGATAGATCACCTGACTATTCCGCAGTCAACTATCACATGCCATCACTCCGCAGTCCACAGCACTCCACAGTATCACCATTTAACCCTTTACGGATTGCCAGCTCATAATACACTATTCTTAGATTGCCAGCTCATGATGGAGCTATACTTAGAACCACCACGTCATGATGCACCTTACATAATATTTCCATATTATTCTGTGACCTCTGTGACCCGTGACTTCTCATTTGTATATAAGTGCTTGTACTTTTAGCAGTTGGGCCCTAAGCCTAACTTGGTTTTCAATCCAAGACTTGTAGCTTCCACCCAGGACTCTTTGAGTCACCAGTCTGAACCTTCAGTCACTTCAAAGCCTTGAAGCTCTTCCCTCTACCTCTAACAGAAACACTCAGAAGTCACCCTTATCATCAGGGACTTACTTGTTACACTGTGTAGCCAACAGGTACTGTGCTACTCACGTAACCCATTGCCTCAGTGTTAAGGTCCAAGAACCTTAAAGACACGACGTGCGTGGGTTGATTTGGCGACGACTGGGATTGCTCAGTGGGGTCTCCTCCTAAGGCAATGATCATGTGAGTAGCGCGGTACCGATCGGCTACACAGTATATGAGTAAGTCCCCAATGTTAAGGGCGACTTCTGAGGTAGATAGTAGAGGTGAAAAGGGGGAGCTTTCAAGAGACTTTAAAGCGACTGAGTTGCTCTGACTGATGACTCTGAGAGTCCTGGTGGAAGCTACAAGTCTTGGATTGAAAACCAAGTTAGGCTTAGGGCCCAACTGCTAAGAGTACGAGTGCTTATATACATTTGAGAAGTAACAAGTCACAGAGGTCACAGAGAAATATGGAAATATTACTAAGGTGAGATCATGACGTGGCAGTTCTAAGTATAGCTCCATCATGAGCTGGCAGTCTAAGAATAGCCCATCATGAGCTGGCAAGTCGAAAAAAGGGTTAAATGGTGATGCTGCGGAGTGCTGTGGACTGCGGAGTGATGGCATGTGATAGTTGACTGCGGATTAGTCAAGTGGTCCATTAGGTGACTTGTCAGGTGATTTGGTGATGGTCCGAGCGGCGCATGAGGGAACGAGTGGAGAACGAGTGACTGAGATCGTGAAATAAAATGGTAGAAAATAGCGGAAAATTGGGGATAGGGTTCAGGATCGTAACACTCAGGAGGAGATCCCACTGAGCAATCCCAGTCATTGCCAAACCAACCCATGCACGTCGTGTCTTTAAGGCCCTTGGACCTTAACACTAGGCATGTGCAGCCCTAGCAATTGCCAGGGCCTCTTGGAAACCTGGAGCTGGCTAGCTGGGAAAGTCCTCTCACACTTGCCCCTGCCTCAGCAGCTGCAGCTGATGACAACATGAGCCCATTGTCTTGCACATTGAGCTTACTTGCTCTCCCTCTCCCTCATTTAAACACAATATATATATATCATAGGAATTGTATTAAGTAGTAGAACATGAATATGAAAGTAAAAAAAAAAACTATAGAGGTGTGATTGCCCCTGCTGCCCAGGAGGGGTGAATAGGGCTGAGCACCTGTAACTGTATTTATGGGTTTACAGGCTGCTGTAATACAGTATGGGACCTGTACTGTATTGGCCTTGAAGCAACACTTTTATGGTATGGTTTACAGGCCAGGTACCCCCTGTATCAGACTGTAAAGATACAGCTGTATGATTGGTAAGAAGTGTTCTGCCACATGTATCCCCACTTGTTCTAGAACCTCCTCACCCTGCTTTGCTTCAGGCCACTGCCCACCATTGTCAGTTTGTCAATATTGTGATCAAGTCAGATCAACACCTTTCCTTGATAAGAATATAACTTGGCCACCCTTGCACTGCAATGCTCATGGCCAAAGACTTATGGATCACCCCTGATCATTGGCCGATGTCACCAGCACACATTGCCACAGCTCCATGAGGACTTGTCACTCATGGCTCCTCACAAGTTGGGCCTAGGTCAAGATGTTGTCACTGTTTAGAAGGACCTTTCCTGGATATGGGGGACTAGTGTTGTGGCAGCTCAAGCTGATCATTTTGAGAAATCAGTGATAGTAAATTGACTAAAATAGATAAAAATATGAAAATAAAGAGAAGAATAGAATAGGTCAGGAGCTGGGGGGTCACTTAAGATGACTTTGCGATTTGACCAGCTGTTTAGGCGTAATTTAACTGGCTACATTTGTAGCTGAATTTGTAGCTGAAAGTGTAGCCAGTTAGATTATGCCTAAATGGCTGGTCAAATCGCAAAGTCGTCTTAAGTGACCCCCCGGCTCCTGACCTATTCTATTCTTCTCTTTATTTTCATATTTTTATCTATTTTATTCAATCTATTATCGCTGATTTTCTCAAAATGATCGGCTTGAGCTGCTGCAACACTATGGGGGACACCTTTGGTATGTTTTTTTGCTTTTTTTCTGTGAGATACTATGCTCTTGACCTTCAAAAGTTGTTTTTTTAGCTTTCTCATTGAGCATGATCAGACTTATTGGAGCACTGCCACACCCTCCCTCACCCTCATCATCCATCCATTCAATGTTGCACACATTGCAACTATTCAGTAAAACATCACTCTGCATTTTGGACACTGCTATTCTGTGCCTACAATGCCTTGTCAGTCACTGGCAATACCATCTTCTAGTTTGTTGCTTGGGTATTTTGTTACCCCTCTAACTCTAGATATTGTTCCTTTGACTTGTGTTTATAAACTCCTGGTCTGGCCTTGTCAAAGGCATCAGTGGCCCACTTTCTCATCTCCTCATTTGCATGCTCTTGTGTGACTGACTTGTGACAAACCACTTCCACTGGCAACATTTTATCTTTGCTTTCTAAGAGGATTACCTATGTCTGATATACCCTCTCAACCTGACCCTGACCAGTGTGTGCTTGGTGAAGATGGCCAACTCAAAGATGCAAAGAATATTGCATTCTTCCATTCCCTAAGTGACAATAATCCCATCCCCCTCCTGCCTATGGATGGAGAGGCTGGTGCTAGCACAGATAATGGAGGTATGGCTCACACATACCATCTTTCATTCAATTACTAATGCCTTTCATCCTAGCTCAGCATACTAGACCACAGCAAAATAAGAATACTGGCATACAGGAAATCCTTGCCATAGAGTGTCTTAATGAGTGGGGCAACCTCAATAAGAAACACTGCCAGCTGAAACAATGCTTGCAGGGGGCCCCTTGAACCGTGACCACCACCAGGCACGGTTTTCCCATGGTGAAACCTGGGCAAGGAGTGATGAACGCTGGTACCAATGCCCCCCAGAAATCATATAACCTTGGAACCAATAGAACTGTAACAGTGTGAACCACACAAGAATGCTCATTACACATGTAAAAACACAGGAAAAACTACAATGAACAACTTGAAATGCTGATGACCCAAAATAAGGCTTCCCAAGCCCTGTGCAACCAACCCACACAACCCCAACAGGAAACAGTCAGTGGAACTAGAAGAAAACCACATTGAAAACCACACACCAAGGCCCAACAAGATGCCCCCCCAACCCCTCATCAGATCCAGCACACAGTATATAGGTGCAAAGACAGTAAAGAACCATGCAAGGAAAACCAATCTAAGAGAAAATATGAATGCAAGGAACACAAGCAAACAATGAGAAACTCACCACTAACAAGAACACCATGATGAAACCCTGGGAACCAGCACTGAGGAAAAAGAAGGAAACATCAGCATGTGTAGTGAGGTTTTAGTGGGTAGGACTGCATGACAAGCCTGCCCTGCTGGGGCAGGAAAATGTCATGCTTTGAGTCCCACACTACCCCTAACCCAGGGGTGTGCATAACAGCATTTTTTCCTCACATCCAGACCTTGGTCTGGCTATAGCGCGATAAGTGGGGCTGGTTTATCCTCCTGCCACTTATCACTTATTTCTTCAGAAATAAAGCGCTCTCAAAAAAAAAAAAAAAAAAAAAAAATTAAAAAATGCTTGCAGAGGAGAGCCAAGTGGATCAAAGTTGTTGATGGCTTATCAGACATTGACCCTGAAGACAAGGATGATGACAAGTACCAAACTGACATGGCTGATAGCATTTCCAAGTTGGAGGCAAACAATGTATCAGATGATGACATTTCAAATGGAGAAGTAAGTGTCAGATCATCAATAATATTCACATTTCCACTGATTTCAATCTGGTTTTAGCTTGCTAATGCACTCCCCTTGAAGATGGTGCCAGAGAACATGAGGCGAGCCCAGGCCAGGAAGCAAAAGCATTCTGGAAGGAAGGCCAACGATATCCCTCAACCTTCTCCAACAACCACCCTATCTGTTACCCCTGCCAGCAGTGTTATCATGGATGCGGGCCCAAAGGAAACCAAACAGGTCAGTCTACTTATTGGGTATGTTTCTATTACTAACATGATTAACTGAAGATATCAAACCTGATCTATGCCTTCTATCAGCGTCTCTCACATCCTCCTCAAGGCATCAAAGCAGAGGAGGGTGATAGGTTTTACCAATCCTATCATAGTGGGAGGAAGATTCTAAGAGTTACCAAGAAGATGAGGTATAGTCTCAATGGTACCATCTATTATCTATGCCTCCCTACATTCAACTTACATTATTTGTGCTTATCTTTCAGGCCTTGTTGGGAATCTCAAAACGTTGTCACCTGAAGTATTCAAGTTCTACAGTTACCTCAAAGATTGTGTCCCACCACAGCCACTCTTGCCAGAGGAGAAGCACATTGCATCTGGCAAGGTTGAGCTTTCATCCATGAAGCTTGCTGGGCTGGTAAAAGCTCATGGTGCTCATCAAGTGTCACTCAAGAATTTGTTTGCACAGCAACAGGAAGCCACTGCAGTAAGTAGTTATGTTCTCAAGTGGTCATCTTCCTCTCATCATCACATTTAGGAACCATGGAGCCAGGAATGATTTGAAGAGCTACTGACCAGGTGGGTTGTTGCCTTGGATCAGCCATTTGATGAGGTAGAGGACCCTGATCTTGTCAATGTCCTCAATTACATCAATTAATCACTACCATTGCTCAAGATTCCCAGCCACTTCACCATCAAGCACCGCATTGTAAAAATGGGTGCTGAAGGTGTTCAACATATGACAGAATTGTTTCTTGTATGTTGACATGTTGATAACACCTCAATGTTACTGACTTGCAATTAGAAAATTGATAGCAAGGTAGCCATCTTGCTTGACGGCTGGACGTCAAGTAATAACTACACATTTTTCACTATTGTTGTGCATTATGTACACCCTGCTATGGGTGAACTTGGTACATTGCTAGGTTTTATTATTATCATCTCATTTCCCTAACTTCCAACAGAGGAAAGTCTCATCGATTTTCATGAGTTGCTTGGGTGTCACACTGGAGAAAACATCACAGACACGGTTTGGGATACTCTTGGCACATATGGTATCCAAGGGAAGGTAAGCATTGTTATCTTTGTGATGCAGACAGTCCACCTAACCCTCAATAGGTGATCGCATTCATGGGAGACAACACATCAAACATGGATACATTTCTCACTGGGATTGTTTCCCATGTAGAAAACATGCAGATTTCGATCAATGCAGAGTGGGCATAGCTTCGGTGCATGCCACATACAGTTCATCTTGCAGCTCTCAAGGTATGGAATAATCACTGTTTCCTGTACCATGTGCTAATGGATTCTCAAGGTGCTTGAGGCTATTGGTGCAAAACAGCGCAGTGACACAATGAAACCTGATGCTCCCGGTATCAATTACCAGGAGTCTGTCAATGCACCACTGAGTGAAGAAGCAGACAATGATGCAGCAACCTGGGAGGGTGACAATGGGGTCAGCCCTGTAGATAAGGATCCAGATTCCTCTGTTGATCCTGAATTTATCCTTCCAGCCATCAATAAGGAAAGTACATCCAAATTGTTCTATCCCTTTCATCCTTGGCTTACAGTCCTCTAGCTCTGGAAAATTGTCCATGTGGTTCGCTCAAGTCCTCAGCAGAAGGCATGCTGGCTAGCACTGGTATCTGATGAACTTTGCAAGAAAAACCCTGATACTTCAAGCTACCCACCAGCTCTTATGCTCATCCTGGATGTTCCAACGCATTGGTCATACACTCACCAAATGATGCATAAGTCAATATATGTTAAGGTCCAAGGGCCTTAAAGACGCGACGTGCGTGGGTTGGTTTGGCGACGACTGGGATTGCTCAGTGGGGTTTCCTCCTGAGGCAATGGATCATGTGAGTAGCGCGGTACCGATTGGCTATGCAGTATAAGAGTAAAAGTCCCTGATGATAAGGGCGACTTCCTGAGGTAGATAGTAGAGGTGAGAGGGAGAGCTTCAAGGCTTTGAAGCGACTTTGAGAGTTCAGGCAAGAGACTCAAAGAGTCCTGGGTGGAAGCTACAATTCTTGGATTGAAAACCAAGTTAGGCTTAGGGCCTAACTGCTAAAAGTACGAGTGCTTATATACATTTGAGAAGTAACGGGTCACAGAGGTCACAAAGAAATATGGAAATATTACTAAGGTGAAATCATGACGTGGCAGTTCTAAGTATAGCTTCATCATGAGCTGGCAACTGCGGAGTGGCGCATCATGAGCTGGCAAGCTGAAAAGGGTTAAATGAGGACACGTCATGATGCTGCGGACTGCGGAGTGATGGCATGTGATAGTTGACTGCGGATTAGTCATGTGGTCTATCAGGTAACTTGTCAGGTGATTTGGTGATGGTCCGAGCGGCGCGTGAGGGAACGAGTGGGGAATGAGAGACCGAGAGCGCGAAATAAATGGTTGAAAATTGGGGTGAGGGTTCAGGATCGTAACATGATGCCCTTCCTAGAGTGGTCGTTACCACACGACCTAAGGTGAATCAGGTTGCAACCAGTCGGAGGGAACACGGGGTATTCCAATGTCCATGCTGTCCGGAGTTGATTGTCCTGTGTCTGTAATTTGACCTTCTTCTATGGATGAATTTGGGTCAGACACTTCTCCTTCTTCCATAACCTTGTCTTCGAGTTCAACGATGGTCTGAACTGGGGTTCGATAGAGGTCATCAAGTCCAAAATTGGAGGGTGTTGTCATAGCTGAGCTTTTAGGAGAGTCGGGGGGTATAGGTTGCTCTTCTGGGCTCATTGGTCGTGGCATCTCTAGGTCACTCCGTTGACGTTTAAGTGGCATAGCAACATGCCGTGGTGAGGTTCGTCGTTTCCCCGTAAATGGAACATATTGAGTTTCCCTCCACTCCAATGGAGTTGGTACGTTGGCGGGTAATTCTTGGGTGAGGGGGTGTTTGGGCAACAAGGGGGTGGTACGACTGGGTGTCATCGAGACGATAAGGGGGAATGACGATGATGGTGCGGCTGGGAGTTGTGATGACGATGCAACTGGAGAGGGTGTTTCTCTCATTGGAACTGGTGGTTGATATTGTTCCATGGATGAATATTCTCGTCGATGTGATCCCCAGGGGGCTAGAGGAAGTGGTGGCGTTGCAACGCAGGGTGGTTCTAGAGGTGGTGGGCCAGGAGGGGTAGGGATGAATGGAGGAGAAATGGTGATGGGTCTACAAGGGGTGGTGGTGGTGCGGTGACTGGTGCTGACGTCGGTGGTATTGAAATGATAGCAGTGGATCCTCCTGCTGAAGGAGTGGGATTGGGTATGAAGACGGGTGATGGCGACTTGTTCCTTGTAATCCTTTTACGTCCTTGGAGGAGCGTTCGAAGTCCTTCAAGGAAGGTTTGATCCTTTAAGATGTGGTAGTAAGGGGAGAGTGTGCTGAATGGAAGAGTGGTTCTTTTTTGAAGGTCCTTTTCTTTCGTAATTGATAAAAGGATTTCCTTGGTAATTATGTTGTAGAGTTGGCGATGGAAATGGTAGAGGTAGAGGGTGGTATTGCTATCCTTCTTTCTGAACGTCTTGGCGACGGCAATGTCCTTGAATTTGTTTTTGAGGAAGGTCCATTTATTGTTGAGTCAGACCATGGTTTTAATGCATTCTTCACGCTTCTTCTTGAGCGATGTGGAGGAGGTGGTCTGAGGGGAGGAGTCCGGTGTCGGTGTACGTTTCGGACTGGCTATCTTCGGTATCGTCTGTCGGGGTGAGGGGATCGGGGTTGGTGACGTGAAGTGGAATATTTTCCGCTTCTTGGGGGGTAGTGGTTGTCTCGTTGCTGCTACTCTCGCTAGTAGCGCTAAGGGGGGTGTTGTTAAATGGGGTTGCTGCTCTGGGTTGATATCGAGGGGGATGGGGTGCGAATGGGAGTCTCTCGTAGTTGATGTGGGTTCTGAGGACAGGGTCATCGTTGTCGACTGGGACCATGATGGCTTCGTGGTCGATATCAATGGCGTCAAGGGTTTCTCTTGGTCTCCAAGTAGTCCAATGGTACGTGACATCGAAGTGTCCACGTTGGATAAATGTTCCGAAGAAGTAGAGATGATTGTTGTCGGTGTGCATGCGAATGAGAATAATTCCGTCGTCGGTGCCAAGGGTGAAGATGGTAGAGGTGGCGAATCCTGAGTTGGGGAGTTCATGGTGGATTGAGGACATGGTGGTTGGGGATAGAGAAGGTCGTCTGAGATTCCAAGGGTTCTTATACTGCTTGGTTGACTTTCAAAGTCCGCTAGTAGATCCGATGCATGGAGATCCTCGGAGTTGACCCAGGAATCATGAGCTGGCGAGTATCCTTTCCAGCGTACGAGGTATTGCTTCTTCTTCCAACGACCGAATAGTCGTTCTTTGAGTATCTGCTCGACTTCCCATTCCGGTTCGCCTTCTAGAATGTCAGGTGGCGGTTCCAGGAAGTTGGGTCCGTGTTGATCGGTTTCTTTATATGGCGTGAGCAGTGAGGCGTGGAAGACGTCGTGGATTTTCCAATTAGGGGGTAGTTTGATTTTATATGCGACTTTGGATATTTGGGAGACTACCTCGAAAGGTCCGTATCTCCTTGGTGATAACTTGGGTGTGATGTTACTTGGGAGTTGTAGATTTGTTCCTTCTAACCAGACTTTGGATTTGACAGGGAATGGTGAGTGGCGTGGCCATTCTTTAATCCAGGATTCTTGCGCTTTACGTTGTGCCTCTTGGGCGGCTTTCCTGGCTTCTTCGATAGATGAGAGTCGTTGTTCGAGGGATGGGATATCTGTCTTTCTAGTTGGTTGGTGCACTTGAGGAGTATAGCCGATGAGTAGGTCGAATGGTGTTTTCTTGGTCGTAGCAGAGGGCCAGGAGTTCTTAGTATACTGAGCTAGAGGTAGCCAAGCGTGCCAGTTGTTCTGCTGAGTGCCACAGAACACACGAAGGTATTGTTCGAGGGTTTGATTGGTACGTTCGCTGGCTCCGTCTGTCTGAGGGTGATAGGCCGTGCTGATGTTCTGGTGGATGTTCAAGATGCGACATAGTTCTGTGGAGAACTTGGATACAAAACAGACATCACGGTCCGAGATTATCTTGTGAGGTATGCTGTAGTGAGGGATGACGTTGTTCAGGTAGAGTAGAGCGACTCCTTCCGAGTCGATTGTTTCGTTACAGGGGATAAAGATGGATGCTTTTGAGCAGTCTGTGTCGGTGATTGTAAGGATAGTGTCGTATTCTCCTGAGAGTGGTAGTTTGGTGATGAAATCCATAGCAACGGTTTCGAAAGGTTGAGCGTTTTCGGCTGGGGTGATAGGGAACATAGGGGGATGAGCAGGATGAGTGTTGACTTTAGTCATTTGGCAAGTAGCGCAGCCTTTGATGTATTCAGTTACAAAGATTTTCATTCCGGGCCACCAGTAGTAGGGTGCGATAAGTTGGAGGGTTTTGGTAATCCCGGCGTGTCCAGCGGTTTTGTGGTCGTGAAAAAGGGATGTTACTCCCCTCCTAAGGTCATTGTCTGCCACGACAACAAGTGCCGTTCCATGGTACCAGTGAGTGCCGTCCAGTAGGGATAGATTGTGAGCTGGTGCCCATTTCTTG
>Ga0307510_10007111_pt1 | contig 13326 bp, 10 predicted proteins | sample 12_EM_MG_FD_207224 | JGI IMG/M metagenome (GOLD analysis project Ga0307510, IMG submission 207224) | Populus trichocarpa ectomycorrhiza microbial communities from riparian zone in the Pacific Northwest, United States - 12_EM | ecosystem: Host-associated > Plants > Roots > Unclassified | place... | reverse complement strand
CACATCCATTTCGCTCAGATACAGCGTCCAGATGGCGAGTTCGTCGAGCAACTGATCAGCGCCGATGATCCCGGCATCGATCTCGATGAGGCCGGGGGAAACCGGCTCACCAATGCGGGCTTTTTCAAATTCATCGAAATGGGGATCATGCACATCTTCACCGGGATCGATCACATGTCGTTCCTGGTCGGTCTGGTGCTGATCTCGCGGCGGCTGCGCGATCTCGTCTTCGTCGTCACCGGATTCACCATCGGCCACAGCCTGACGCTGGCGCTGGCGGTGACCAGCATCATCCGTCCGCTCCCCGAATTCATCGATGCCCTGGTCGCGCTGACGATCGCGCTGATTGGCATCGAAAATATCGTCACTGCGTCCCGGCGGCCGGCAACACTGGCGCTCTGCACGGCCGGATCGCTGCTGGTCATGGCGGCGTTGCGGCTGTTCGGGATCGGGCTGCTGCCGCCCTTGCTGCTCATCGGTGCCGCGATCTTCTCGGCGAATTATCTCATGGTGTCGGGCCATCTCAAGGATGCGGGACGCGTCCGGCTGGTGGTGACGCTGGTCTTCGGTCTGATCCACGGCTTCGGTTTCGCGGCGGATTTGCTCGAGAGCCGGCTCCCGACCGGGAAGCTGGCGGAGATCCTCGTCGGCTTCAATCTGGGCGTCGAGATCGGGCAGCTCGCCATCGTCCTGCTGCTGAGCGCCGCGGTGTTGATGCTGACACGTCTACGCTGGACCTTGCCGCGCGCGATCGTGGTGGATGTCGCGGCGTCCGTGCTGGTCGCGATCGGAACCTATTGGTTCATTGGCCGCAGCTTCGCCTGACCGCCGTTCGACAGCGGAGGTTTTGGCACGATCGTCGACCGGCCTCGGATCGCCTTGAATACAAGACGGCCTCCGCGACCATGAGCGTCGTGGAGGCCGCGAAGAACATTGTTCGTCGGTTGTGACCGGCCGCCTTCCCGGCCGGTCACCTCATCACTCGTGCGGTGCGAGCGCTTCCGGCGGCACCACCTTCGGCGCGAGGCCGACCGCCTCGAGCCCCGCCATGCCGCAGCTATGGTCGTTGATGCTGACGCCGCCGCCGACGCCGACCGCGCCGACCAGATCGTCGCCGACCATGATGGGAATCCCACCGGGCGAGGCGAGCATCCCGCGCTGGGTGAGGAAGCCCTGGTTGAGATGCCCGAGGTCGCGGCCGATCCGGCGGGTGTAGAAGGCCGTCTTCGCCTTCAGTCCAGATGTTTCAGCGCCGATATCGGTGGTGCCGTCCATGCGGAAAAAGTAGATCGGCTCGCCCTTTGCATTCAGGATCGTGATCGCCTGATGCCATCCGCTCTTCTTCGCCATCGCCATGCAGGTGTCGCCGATCACCTTCGCGGCTTCCGCCGTCAGCCCGGGCTTCTGCACGATCGCCTGAACCGATTGCGCCTGCACACCAGCTGTGCCGAGTCCGGACACTGCAATCGCCAACATCGCATGCTTGAGCGTCATCATCGCCAACTTTCCTTCCATCATGTCATCCCACGCGCCCGATGGCGTGGCGATCAGTATTTGTAGGTCAGCCCCAGCGTCCACAGCCGCGGCGCGGCGATCTGCGCGGAGTTGCGCGGCGAGCCGATCTCTGGCCCGCTGATGAACGACGCGTTGTAGATGCGGTTCGCGAGATTGCTGACATTGCCATAGAGTCGGAAACTGCCCTTCTCCACGCTCAGGCCCAGATTGATCAGATGATAGGGCGCGCCACTGTAGCGATCGACCGGATAGTAGAATTGCCGGCCGGTGAAGGAAATGTCGGCGCGGGCGCCGAGACGGAAGCCGCCGCCGACATCATGGTTCCAGTCCAGCCCGGCACGCGCCTGATAGTAAGGCGCCCACGGCACCTGCAGGCCGTGCAGATCGACCACCGCATTGCCGTTATTGGGGTCGCGGAACTGCGCACTGCCCCATTCGGCATGAAGTAGGCCGCCGCTCGCGCTGAACACCAGGCTGTGCGTCAGCGGCGCGCGCAGATCGACCTCGACGCCATAGTTGGTCGACGGGCCAATGTTGCGGTTCACCGTCACGATCTGCGTCGACTGGATCTCCGTCGTCTGGAACAGCCGGTCGGTGTAGGTGATGTAGAAAGCCGACGCGTTCAGGCGGACATTGCCGAGGATCGTCGACTTGATGCCGACCTCATAGTTCCAGGTCTTTTCCGGGCGATAGGAGAGCAGCTCCGGTACACCGGCGACGAACGCTTCATAGGTGCCGCCCGGCGTTTCGCCGCGTGAGATTGTGGCAAAGCCCATGACATCATGGCTGAAATGATAGGACACCGAGCCCTTGGGCAGGAACGCGCTGCCGTTGTTGGTGATGCTCAGATTCGCGCGCGGATCGATCATCGACACGGTGGTCCGGCCAAAACGGGCGCCGAGCTCGAAGCTCCACGGCCCGGTGCGATAGGTGGCACTGCCGAAGGCCGCATAGGTGCGATTTTCCTGCCGCGTATTGCTGGTGCTGGTGGAATAGCGCGTCGGATCGGCAAGCTGCGCCGCATTGTTGGGGTTGCCGCTGAACGAGACCGAATTGAGGATCTTGTCCGGGTCGTTGATCTGGAAAAACGCCCCCACCAGCCATTGGAACGATCCGCTGCCGACATTCGCGAGACGAAGTTCCTCGCTATAGACCTCGCGGTGGGTGAAGCCGTAGCTGTTCAGGATCGGGGCTGCGGCCTTGTCCACATCGGTGGCGGTCTGCGAATCCGCGAAGAAGCCCGACGTGATCGAGGTTAGCCGGAGATGATCGCCGATATCCTGGTCGATATTCAGTGACCCGGAATAAAGCTGGCGGGCAAAATGATCCGGGCTGCCGTGGTGGATGATCAATCCCGCGTCCGCCGGCGTGGTCGGTGTCGAATAGAGGTTGGAGTTTCCGGTATCGAGCAGATCGGCGACGAGATAGACCGTCACATGCGTGGTTGCGCCGACGTGCTGGAGCGTGACGCGGAAACCGTCTTCATCGGTAAGTCCTTCCTTGTGGCTCCCGGTTACGTCGTTGGAGATGAAACCGTCGGTCGATGAGTGGAAATAGTTGATCCGCCCGTTCACGCCGCCCACGATCGGACCCGACAGGATCGCCGACCCGTAAAAGCTGTTATAATTGCCCGCCTCGAGCGTCGCCTGAGCCTCGAAATGGTCGGCCGGCGCGGTGGTGGCATATTTGATGGCGCCGCCGATGCTGCTGCCGCCATATAAAGTTCCCTGCGGACCCTTCAGCACTTCGACCTGCGCAATGTCGGAAAAGCGCGCCGTCTGTCCCTCGAACACCTGGACGTCGTTGACGTAGAAGCCGACGCCGGGCGTCAGGCCGAACGAGCCCACGCCGCGCATGGAAACGTCGGCGGTATTGTCTGCCCTGGTCCGGATGTTGAGATCGGCCGAGAATTTCTTGAGATCGTCGATCGAGGCGACATGCGCCCTGGTCAGTTCCACATTGGTCAGGGCGTCCATCGTGACGGGCACGTTCTGCGCGCTCTCCGCACGCTTGCGCGCGGTGACGATGATGTCGCCTGCGTCGGGCGCCTGAGCGGCCCCGCTGCCTTGTGCGGTTTGTCCGGCCTCGGTTGCCGGGGCAACATCCTGCCCGAAAGCGGCGCTGGACGACGCCAGAAGTGCTGCAATCGCGGCCCCTGTCAGAAGCGATTCGCGAGATATCTTTGACATATTTTCCACCCCTAATTTACGCGTCGACATATCGCGCGCTATTTCTTGACCACAATCACAACCGCTTTCACTTCGGCACCATGACGCAGTATTGTCATTGAATATCAGTATCTTACAGTGCCAAATCCAACCGTCGTCGGTGCCCGAAATCTCCAATTTTGCCACGGCCGTCTGAAACGTCCGGGCAAATTTCTCTATCACCTAATACATTAGGTTAATAGGTGTATAGACGGGCGCCGGCATATTCACAAATGCTTTTTTTGCGTGGCATCTCCGCATGGCAGGCGCGGCGGCGCGCGATCGGCTGTTCCCGTCAGCGTGCCGCGCAGCATTGCAATAATGCCCGCACCAGCCTCGGCATCGTGTTTCCAGAGGCGTGACTGATCGGGGTACGGTCGACACCGCGGCTGCCCGTCAGCCTGAAAATCGCGCGCGCGCGATGAATCCTGCCAGCAGCATCAAATGCGCAATGGCGCTGACCGGAAAGCGCGCACGGTGCGGCGGGCCCGCTTTCACTTGACCTAGAAAGCTCTCCCTAATAACCTACACATATGGGCTGAATTTATCGCAGCCGAAGGGCGTCACCTTGAGCGCCTCCGCGCAAGGAGGAGAATATTCGTGAGCAACATGTTGCAGGACGCGGCGTCGCCATCGTCGCGCGATGCCCTTCGAAAGTGAATGACCGTGTCCATCGATCTCCGCATCAACGGCAAAAGCCACCGCCTCGACATCGACCCGAAGACACCGTTGCTATGGGTGCTGCGCGATCATGTCGGGCTGATGGGGACGCGCTTCGGCTGCGGCGCCGCGCTGTGCGGATGCTGCACCGTCCATGTCGACGGTGAGGCGCGCCGCGCCTGCGTGCTGCCGGTCGGCGACATTGCGGGCACGTCCGTGACGACGATCGAGGGTCTCGGCGCGCACGGTATACATCCGCTGCAGGCGGCCTGGCTGGAGCTCGATGTCGCGCAATGCGGTTATTGTCAGTCGGGTCAGATCATGCAGGCCGCCGCGCTGCTCGCGGCGATACCCAGCCCGACCGATCAGGACATCGATGATGCCATGTCCGGCAATATCTGCCGGTGCGGTACCTACCCTCGGATCCGGGCGGCGATCAAGAAGGCGGCGGCCGGCACGCGCCCGGCCCGGACACATCGTCGCCCGGCGTCGGAGCGGCGATCGTGAGCGCGGCGACCGTCGGGCTGTCGCGCCGCGGCTTTCTCTTCGGCATGAGCGCGGTCGCCGGCGGTCTCGTACTTGGGTCGCGGTCGGCGATCGCCGCAATTGCCGGCGAGGCAGCGGCTCCGGCCGGATCCGAAGTAACCGCCTGGATCGTGATCCAGCCTGACGACAGCGTCATCATCCGGGTCGCCCGAAGCGACATGGGGCAGGGCATCTTCACCGCGTTGCCGATGCTGGTGGCGGAGGAACTGGAATGCGATTGGTCGCGCGTCCGCGCCGAATATGTCTCGGCTTCCGAGAACCGGGCGCGCAAGCGCATATGGGGCGACATGGTCGCGTCCAACAGCATTTCGATCCGCGCGTCGCACGAATATCTGCGCAAGGCCGGCGCCCAGGCGCGCATGATGCTGATCGCCGAGGCGGCCGAACGCTGGAACGTCGGCGTGGCGGATTGCGCCGCCAGGAACAGCGTCGTCACCCATCTGCCGAGCGGTCGCAAAATACGCTTCGGGCGGATCGCCGCCGCCGCCGCGAAGCGTGCGATTCCCGCCGAGGCGCCGCTCAAACGGCCCGAGGACTGGCGCCTGATCGGCACGTCGGCCCCGCGCATCGATGCCAGGCCCAGGGTGTTTGGCGAGCCGATCTACGCCAGTGATGTGCAACTGCCGAACATGCTGCATGCCGCCGTCGCCGGCTGCCCCGCTTTCGGTGGCGTGCTCGTCTCGTTTGACGCCGCCAAGGTGCTGACCATGCCGGGGGTCACCCATGTCGTGCCGGTCGGCAAGGATGCGGTGGCGGTGGTCGCCAGGACCTGGTGGGAGGCCAGGAACGGGCTGGCGGTGCTCCCCGTAAAATGGGACGAGACCGCAGCGGCCGAGCTGTCGACGGAGCCGTTGCGCGCCCTGCTCCGCCAGGGGCTGGACGCCGACGACGCGGTGATCGGCCACAGCAATGGTGACGTGCAGGCCGCTTTCGCTGCCGCGGCAAAGATCGTCGAGGTCGAATATGAAGCGCCGTTCCTCGCCCATCTGACGATGGAGCCGCAGACCTGCACCGCGCATGTCACCGCGGATCATGCCGAAGTCTGGGCGCCGACCCAGAATGCCGAAGGCACGCTGAACGTGGTGGCGAAGACGCTCGATCTCGACCCGTCGAAGGTGACGATCCACCAGAGCCATCTTGGCGGTGGCTTCGGTCGCCGCGGCCTGGCGCAGGACTGGGCCATCCAGTCCGTGCTGATCGCCAAGGCGGTCGGGCAGCCGGTGAAGATGCTCTGGTCGCGCGAACAGGACATCACGCACGATTATTACCGGCCGATGGCGATCGCCCGCCACAAGGCCGGCTTCGACACCAGCGGCGCGTTGCTCGGCTGGCAGGTGCGGTTGTGCGGTTCGTCGATCTTCGCGCTGCTCGCCCCGCAATTCATGCGCAATGGCGTCGACCGCCAGCTGATGGACGGGTTCATCGGCGATCAGCTCGGCTACCGCGTCGCGAATTTCCAGGTGCACAGCGCGCGCCGCAACACCGCGATCCCGGTCGGTTTCTGGCGCGCGGTCAACCTGTCGCAGAACGGCTTTTTCCGTGAGTGTTTCGTCGACGAGATGGCCGAATTGCGCGGCATGGATCCCTATCAACTCCGCCGCGACATGCTTGCGCATGACCCGCGCGCACTTGCGGTGCTCGATGAGGCCGCGCGCCGCGCCGATTGGGGCAAGGCCGCCGCCGGCGTGCATCAGGGCATCGCCATCGTCGAGGAGAATGGCTCCTGGTGCGCCGAGGTGGTGGACCTCTCGGTGACAAAGGACGGCAAGGTCATTGTGCACCGTATCGTCGCCGTGCTCGATTCGAATTTCGTCGTGCATCCTGACATCGCCATCGCCCAGATGGAGGGCGGCATCATCCAGGCGCTGTCGGCGACGTTGACCGGCGAGGTGACGTTCGAAAAGGGCCGCGCGCAACAGACCAACTTCCACGATTACCCCTTCCTGCGCATGCACGAAGCGCCGCAAATCCATATCCATCTCATGCCCAGCATGGGAAAATACGCGAAGGAATGGGGCGGGATCGGTGAAACCGGCGTGCCGCCGCTCGCCCCGGCTATTTGCGGCGCGGTGTTCGCCGCGACCGGCAAGCGCATTCGCAGGCTTCCGCTGAAAAACCACGATCTCGGATCGGCCTGATCATGCGACATCATCTCGTCTTCGCGCTCTCGGCGCTGCTGTTCATGGCGGTGGTCGCAACCACCTCGCTCGCCCAGACGGCCGCGCCGCAAGCCGCGCCAGCGGATCGCGCCCGATCGGCCGCTTTGTTCGCCAAGATCGCTACGGTGCTCGAGCATCCGCGCTGCCTGAACTGCCATACGTCGACGGATTTCCCGCGCCAGGGCGACGATCGCCACCAGCATATCATGCAGGTCAAACGCGGCACGGACGGTGGCGGCCATCCGGCGCTGCGTTGCACCACCTGTCACGGCAAGAGCAATTCTCCCTCCGGCGTGCCGGGCAATGATCCGTGGCGCCTGGCGCCCCTGACGATGAAATGGGAGGGGCTCAGCGTCGGCGAGATCTGCCGGTCGCTCACCGATCCCAACCGCGGCAACATGACGCTGCCCCAACTCGTCCACCATCTCGGCGAGGACAGGCTGGTCGGCTGGGCGTGGAATCCCGGCGTCGATCTCGACGGCAAACCGCGCCAGCAACCACCGCTCACCCGGCCTCAGCTGATGGCGGTCGTGACGGAATGGATCGCTACCGGCGCGGCGTGCCCGGCCTGAGTCCGACGGCGAAAGACATCATCGCATGACCGAGGCCTTTATCTGCGACGCCGCGCGAACCCCGATCGGGCGCTATGGCGGAATCCTCGCTGGCGTCCGCGCCGATGATCTTGGCGCATTGCCGATGAAAGCGCTCGTCGCCCGCAACCCGGGCCTTGACCCCGCCGCGATCGACGAGCTGTTCTACGGCTGCGCGAACCAGTCGGGTGAGGACAACCGCAACGTCGCGCGGATGAGCCTGCTGCTCGCCGGCTTGCCGCCTTCGGTGCCCGGCGTCACCCTCAACCGGCTGTGCGCGTCCGGGCTCGAGGCGGTCGGCGCGGCGGCGCGCGCCATCCGATCCGACGAGATGACACTCGCCATCGCCGGCGGTGTCGAGAGCATGAGCCGTGCGCCCTTCGTCATGGGCAAGGCCGACAGCGCCTTCGCGCGCGGGCAGAAGCTGGAGGACACGACCATGGGGTGGCGCTTCGTCAATCCGGCGCTCGATGCGATGTACGGCACCGAGACGATGCCGCGCACCGGCGAGAATGTTGCGCAGGACCATGATGTCAGCCGCGCCGATCAGGATGCCTTCGCGCTCCGCAGCCAGCAACGCGCGGTCGCGGCACAGCGGAACGGTTTCCACGCCGAGGAGATCATCTCCGTCGCGGTGCCGGGCAAGCGGCGTGACGAGACTTTCGACGTCGACACCGACGAGCACCCGCGCGCCGACACGACGATCGAGGTACTGCAAAGGTTGAAACCGATCTTCGGTCCCGCGGCAACCGTCACCGCCGGCAACGCGTCGGGCATCAACGACGGCGCGGCGGCGATGATCGTCGCCAGTGAGGCCGCGGCGCGCACGCACGGCCTCGTGCCGCGTGCCCGGATTCTGGGCTTGGCTTCGGCGGGCGTCGCGCCGCGGGTCATGGGTATCGGACCGGTCCCGGCGACGCGCAAACTCATGGCGAGGCTCGGTCTGACAATCGGCGATTTCGACGCGATCGAACTCAACGAGGCCTTTGCCAGCCAGAGCCTGGCCGTGCTGCGCGAACTCGGCCTCCCCGACGATGCCCCGCAGGTCAATGCGAACGGCGGCGCGATCGCGCTCGGCCATCCGCTCGGCATGTCCGGCGCGCGGATCGCGATGACCCTGGTTCATCAACTCGAAAAGACCGGCGGCAAGCGCGGCCTCGCCACGCTCTGTGTCGGTGTGGGCATGGGTCTCGCGCTGGCCATTCAACGGGTCTGAAGCGGGATATCCAAACCCCACATGCGGTTAACGAAGAAGCAATGTGGGTGGATGCCGAACTATCGCGCTAGGCTTGCGCCGCAATGTTCGACGACATCTGCGCAGCGCCGATATCGCGTAGCGGCGGTCTGCCATAGAGCCGGCTATACTCGCGGCTGAACTGCGACGGGCTCTGATAGCCGACGCTGTAGCCGGCCGAGCCGACATCGAGGCGCTCGGTCAGCATCAGGCGCCGCGCTTCATAAAGCCGCAGCTGCTTTTGATACTGCATCGGCGTCATCGCCGTGAGCGCCTTGAAGTGATGGTGCAGCGAGGACGCGCTCATGCCGACATGCTGGGCCAGTTCCTCGATGCGCAGCGGCCGCGTGAAATTCTGCCGCAGCCAGGCGACCGCCTGGACGATCCTGTTGCTCGGCGTCTCGATCGTGGCGATCTGCAGCAGGGCCGGACCGTGCGGGCCGGTCGCCACGCGGTAGAGGATTTCCCTCTCGATGAGCGGCGCCAGCGCGGCGATATCCTCCGGCCGATCGAGCAGGCGCATCAGTCGCACGACGGCGTCGAGCAGATCCGGCGGCGCCTTGTTGACGGCGACCGCCCGCATGTCGGCCGGCGCAATGGCGGGCCGCGCCGTGCCGATCAGGCCGAGCACTTCCTTCAGCCGTTCCGGTTCTATCCTGATGCCGAGACCGAGATTTGGTGTGTCGGGACTCGCCTGCGTCACGCGCGACGCCACCGGAAGATCGAGCGAGACGACCAGATAATCGCCGACCCCGTAATGCTGGACATGCGACCCGAACGCCATGCTCTTGGCGCCCTGCACGACAAGGCCGAAAAACGGCCATTGGGTGGTGTAGGTGCACTTCATCGTCGACGAACGTCGTGCGAGGAAGAGGTTGCCGATCGCCGTCGGCCATTCTCCGTCATCCGCGGTGAAGCGCGTGATGATCGATGCCATTTCCTGATAGAGATCATGCGGCGGCGTCACGTGGCACCCGATATTGGCGAAGCTGTCATGCCGCCGATCATATCCGATCCTGCACACGCGGCCAGTGCCGGCAAACGTGTTTTGCAGGATCGTGCACGAATCTCGCAGGATCGCGATAACACTAGATCGCCGCTTCATCGCATAACATTGCCACCGGGAGCGTGCTCCCGGGATCAACCATCGGGCGAGCCGTCCGAGGCGGCAAACATGGCGATCCGGGTCATGTCGATCCCGCGGATGGCGTCAATGCCGAGCCTGCCTGCTGCGGCGTAGGACGCCGCGGCGCCCCTTTATGCGGCCATCGGGCCGATACGACGAAAAGGAACCGCACCATGGCCGACCAAAGCTTCACCATGACGATCGGCGGCAAGGCCGTTGCCGGCGCCGCCAGCTACCCCGTCATCAATCCTGCCAATGGCGAGTTGATCGCATCGGCACCGGATTGCTCGCGTGACGAGCTGGACCAGGCTGTGACGGCTGCCCGTGCGGCCTTTCCCGGCTGGGCGGCGCGCCCGATCGCGGAGCGGCGCGCGATGTTGATCGCCATGGCGGACGCAATCGAGGCCAATGTCGAAACGCTGGCCCGGCTGGTGACGGCGGAGCAGGGAAAGCCGCTGGCACTGGCGCGATTCGAAGTGGGCTTCCTCACCTTGTGGCTGCGCGAGAGCGCGCGCATGGAGCTGCCGGAGATCGTCAACCAGGATGATGGGGAGCGCCGTTCGGTGACGCGGCGCATCCCGCTCGGGGTCGTTGCGGCGATACTGCCCTGGAACTATCCCATCGGGCAGAACGCGTTCAAATTCGGCCCGGCGATGCTGGCGGGCAACACCGTCATCGTGAAGCCGTCGGCGCTGACGCCGCTGGCCAATCTGAAACTCGGCCAGATCCTGCGCGATATCGTCCCGGCCGGCGTGCTCAACTTCATTTCCGGCAGCGACGGCCTTGGCGAATGGGTGACCTCGCATCCCGGTTTCGACCGGATCAGCTTCACCGGCTCGACGCGCACCGGACGCCTCGTCATGGCGTCGGCCGCCAAGCGGCTGACCGGCGTTACGCTGGAGCTCGGCGGCAACGACCCCGCCATCGTCATGCCTGACGTGGATGTCAAAGCCACTGTCGAAAAGCTTTTCTGGGCCGCGTTCGTCAATTCCGGTCAGCTCTGCCTGGCAACGAAACGTCTCTATGTTCACGCCGACATCTATGACGCTTTCGCGGCGGAAATGGCCGACTATGCGCGCGGGGTGGTCGTCGGCGACGGGCTGACCGAGGGTGTGCAACTCGGCCCGGTCTCGAACCGCCAGCAATATGATACCGTCGTCGGGCTTATCCGCGATGCGCAGGACAAGGGCTATCGCTTTCTCACCGGAGGACTGCCCGACACATCGGCGGCGGGGTTCTTCGTCGCGCCGACGATCATCGACAACCCGCCCGAGGATGCGCGCATCGTTCAGGAGGAGCAGTTCGGGCCGGTTCTGCCGCTGCTGAAATTCTCCGATGTCGACGACGTGGTGGCGCGCGCCAATGGCACGGACTTTGGCCTCGGCGCCTCTGTCTGGTCGGCCGATGTCGACGCCGCTTTTGCCATCGCCCAGCGCCTCCAGGCGGGGACGGTGTGGGTCAACGAAGTGCAGCACCTCGCGCCCGATGTGCCTTTCGGCGGTCTCAAACAGTCCGGCCTGGGAACGGAAAGCGGCCTGGCCGGCCTGCTCGACTACACGGATGCCCAGACCCTGACCGTCAAGAGATAGCCGGAAGGCCGGGCGATTGAACCACGCCCGCTAGCTCAGACGCCGTGCGGCAAATGTCAGCCTGAAAATTCAACATCACATGACTGTGCGGACAGTCACGACCAAAGGAGATCGAACATGTCCAGGATATGGTTGGTTACGGGCAGTGGCTCGGGCCTGGGCCGGGCCATCACGACCAAGGCGCTGGAGGCGGGCCATCGCGTCGTCGCGACCGCGCGCGACGTGCGCCAGCTGGATGACCTGGTCGCGGCCTATGGTTCTCGCATCAGGCCGGCCCGTCTCGATGTTACCGATGAGCGAGAGGGTGCCGCCGCGGTGGACCTTGCCATCTCGGCTTTTGGGCAGCTCGATGTTCTGGTCAACAATGCCGGCTTCGGCGAAGCGCGGCCCTTCGAAGAGGTACCATCGGACGATTTTCGTCGCGTGGTGGAAACCAATTTCTTTGGCGTGGTGAACCTCACCCGGGCCGCCCTTCCCGCAATGCGCCAACAACGGGGTGGCCATATCATCCAGATCTCGTCCTTCGGTGGGCGATCCGCCTTGGCGGGCAACGCCTCCTACATTGCCTCCAAATGGGCAGTGGGTGGCTTTACCGAGACGATCGCGCTCGAGGTCGCACCGTTCGACGTCAAGGTGACCGCGCTCGAACCCGGCGGCATGCGCACCAATTGGGGCAAGCGAGCGTTTGGCAATGTCCCTGCCATGTTGCCGGATTATGATGCCTCGGTTGGGGAAACGGTCCGGCAACTCGGCGCCTATTGGGGCAATGAGGCAGGCGATCCCGAAAAGATCGCGCAGGTCGTTATCGCGGTTGCTGCAGCCGATCGTCTGCCGCCGCACATCCTGCTCGGCTCGGACGCCCTCCAGGGAGCCTTGGCAGCTGAGGCAGCGAGAAAGGCCGCTGACGAGCGGTGGAAGGCGGTCAGCGCATGGACGGATGTTGCTGCAGTGGGACCGCTGCCCGAACTACCTTTCGAATAGACAATCGGTCCCAAGTCGCCCTGATCCGGCAGCCCGTCAGCTGGACGAGCAAATTAGGGTCTGGCCAATATGGAAAGGTAGCTGATCATGAAAACCTGGTTTGTCACCGGCGCCCCTCGTGGTCTTGGCCATGCGTGGATCGAAGGCGCTCTCGAACGCGGCGATCGCGTCGTGGCGTCGGGGCGAGAAATCGACCTGCTGGACGAGTTCGCCGCGCGGTTCGGCGATAGGCTTCTGCGGATCCGGCTTGACATCACCGATCGCGATGCGGTCTTTGCGGTGCTGTACACCAAGGCCCGATTCGGACCTTTCTGCGGAATTCTGCGAAGACAAAAAACATAAAGATATCCGACAGATATGTTTAGGCGCCCGGTTTGAAACGCCCCCTAGCTTTGGACGATTGGGGTATCGCTGGGGGTATCGGGAGGGCGAATAGCGCCTGCTGTTCGCAATCGCCGATTTACTGTCCTGCTATCAAATCTTTGTATGCGCCCTCCGAAATTTGGCCGAACATTTTTGCTCGGTTCACGGAGGGATTAATGAACAGAAACGGGCACGGTTTAACGCCAGATTTGCCGTATCGTACCGTGGCGTAAAACAACAAAGAATCGACGGGCCTCTGAAGGCCATCCTGCGGCTGACGTGCGATCGCCTAGCGATGCAGCGCGTCAGATAAGGGCTCTTTCAACGCGTCAACGAACGCGTGTACCTGCAGATGC
>Ga0307510_10007110_pt1 | contig 13326 bp, 12 predicted proteins | sample 12_EM_MG_FD_207224 | JGI IMG/M metagenome (GOLD analysis project Ga0307510, IMG submission 207224) | Populus trichocarpa ectomycorrhiza microbial communities from riparian zone in the Pacific Northwest, United States - 12_EM | ecosystem: Host-associated > Plants > Roots > Unclassified | place... | reverse complement strand
AGTCACGAAAAAAAAAAAAAAAGAAAAAAAAAAAAAGGAAACATACCATAGACCACACATAGTGGCTGTCCAGAGAGCATAGATCAGGTTCAATATAGAACCTGTGCACACACACAGGGTCTGGCTGTGGCAGCTCAATGGCAGCACCTCCATGTTGGTCGAAGAGGGGGTGGTGCCTGAATGCGGAGGAGCGGCGGTGGCTGGTCAGCAAAACAGAAAAGTTGAATGAGAGAGATGTACCGGCGAGCATGAGGAGACAGCCCATACAACAGACAGGATGACAATGCAGTGACTGGTAACATTGTCATGGAAAGTGCAGGGAGTGCTGTCATCACAGGAGTTGAATACACAGATTGCCTGGGTACTATTGTAGCATGTGCCGCCAATGTCCTATGGTGGTCCTGGATGGCTTCAGGCAAGTTGGACACAGTGAAATCTTGCTGAACGCGATGTTGAAAATCGCACAGCATCAAGAGGTTAGCGTTGAGCTGCCACTCCGGGTGGGAGCACATCTCCTGTTCTATCTGGTTGGTCTCCCAGAGTGTAAACATGCCTTAGCCAACAATACACCATGACTTGTCCAAATAAGTGTCGTCGCAGATGATCTTGGAGGAGAGTATGAACACAGAAATAAATAAGTGGTGTCCTGATGAACCCTTAGCCACAGGAAAACGAGCCTTCAAACACTGGAGGAGATAAAGTGCCGCGAATGTCACCAATTGGTAGAGTGTGTCCAATGAAGGGTGTAGGCAGTGGAGTGGCAACCGGGGAGTACAGGTAGTTGAGATAGCACGCCACGCAAGAGGGTTGGGGCACGGGAGATGGTTAGGGCGAAGCATACAGAACAAAGGGGGGAGGGGGAAGTAGACTCACATATTCAAACCCCCACAAAAGGCGCGACCTCCTCATCATGAGGTTCATGGACTGCCAATGTGCATGGAGGTGGTGGGTCATGAGACCTCTGAGGCTGCGATGATGTCAAACACGGAAAGAAAGTGAGCCAGCACGGGACAGTTCCGCACTTGAGGGGGTAGGGGGGACAGGTCTGGATGTGGAAAAAAAAAGTAAGCCACCAACAGAGGGTTCGGGACTGGTCAGGACACAAAAAAAAGGCGGCTGAGGTACTCACTTGCTCAAGTGGGGCTGCTCAGTACACGGGGAAAAGGGAACCAGCAAGAAGGGGGAGGCTGCAACTGGTCAGTACACTGGGAAAAAGCAAGCCAGTGTGGGGCACCCACAAATAGGACACGCATCGGGGGTGTGGCATCAGGGGAGTTTTGTTTGGGTGATGGCTGTGAACAGAGAAAAAATTCTGCTACTCACTGAATATGGAGGGGGGAGGGGGACTGGTCGGCCACAGAAAAAAAGCAACCCGAAAAAAAGCGAGTAGTCAGAAAACAAAGTGAGGGAGGGAGGGGACTCACTCTAGGGGTGTCGCAGTGGCATCGCTGTGGGGTGGAGGAGTGCAGGACACTGAGCGGCAACGGGAAAAAAGTCACCTGTAAGGGAGAAAGAAATAAGCTGTGGGGAGGAAAAGAAAGGTGCAACAGGAAAACCCAACCTAGGATAAGGAAGTGACCTGTGAGCAGGGAGAAGCGACTGGTCAGAACAGAAAGCGAGTGGGCTTACTGGAGGAGGACCAGGCACTCACCCGAACGCAGCAACAAATTAGCGGCACTTATAGGTGGGAATGGAAAAAAAAGGGTCAGCAAGAGAGAAAGAAGGACATAACGACAACAAAATAGGGGTCTCATGGGCACGGGACACAGATGGGATTCAAGCTGGAGAGGCGTCAGCAAGAGGCAATGGCGAGAGAGGGACACTCACCGAAATGCCACAACGAGATCGCGCAGCTCATGGTTGTGGCTCTGGGGCGAGGCACAGTTGCAATTTGAGCACATCAGCAGCAGGCGATGGCCACAGAGAGGGACAGTCACCTGAATGCAGCAACAAATTAGCGGTGCTCACAGGTGGAAAGGGGAAAAAAAATGGCCAGCAAGAGAGAAAGAAGGACATAGCAACAACGCACCAGCAACAAAATAGGGGTGTCATGGGTGCGGGACACAGACAGGATTCAAGCCGGAGAGGCGTCAGCAAGAGGCGACGGTGAGAGACAGGCACTCACCAAAACGCCGCAACAAGATAGCGTAGCTCATGGTTGTGGCTCTGGGGTGAGGCGCAGTTGCGATTTGAGCACATCAGCAACAGGCGATGGCCACAGAGAGGGACAGTCACCTGAATGCAGCAACAAATTAGTGGTGCTCACAGGTGGAAAGGGGAAAAAAAAACGGCCAGCAAGAGAGAAAGAAGGACATAGCAACAATGCACCAGTGACAAAATAGGGGTGTCATGGGCACGGGACACAGATGGGATTCAAGCTGGAGGGGCATCAGCAAGAGGCGATGGCAAGAGAGGGAACTCACCAAAACGCCACAACGAGATAGCGCAGCTCATGGTCGCGGCTCTGGGGCGAGGCACAGTTGCGATTTGAGCACATCAGCAGCAGGCGATGGCCACAAAGAGGGACAGTCACCTGAATGTAGCGACAAAATAGTGGTGGTCACCAGTTAGGTGCAGCCAGGATTTGGGCCAGAGAATGTGAGTAAGAGGCGATGGCCAGAAAGACAGGCACTGAAGGGTGTTGTACAGCACACTCTTTGGGGATGGTGAGGCAAGGGCCGCAAGGCACAGGAGCGATTCAGGATGAGGTGACGACCATGAATAAGTTAGAAAGAATTTTGTTCTTCCTGCAGCATCTTCCGCACACTTTGGTAACAGTGCCAAACAGGGCAGTTGCACACCAAACCCGGGCATCGCAGGCGGCAAGCACCACCGAAAGAGGCTTGGGAATCCCCAAAAAAAAGAGACCATCCTCAATTCAATAGAGGGAATTATTCCGAAATAAAGCTACTTATTTACTATTGTCCTCATTGCTTGCATCACCATCATTGCCCTCATCACCTGTGGCATCTGCATCACCCACATCACTCTCAACACCGGCACCTGTCCCACTATTACCATCACTGATGTCATCCATGCTGTCACGGTCTCTGGCCTTGCCTTTACCCTTGGCACATCCTTGCCCAGCATGGTTGCTCTTGGGGTTCCGCTGGTACCACCGCTGGTTGTTAAAGTGCTTTTGAAGGTACACTTTAATGGGCCAGTCACCCACATAGCGCTCAAAAAATGAATCCTTCTCCTTAAGCTACAAAATGCAAGTCAGTTTGCAAGGATCAGATGGAAAAGATGGAAAAAGTACATACCATAGTAGCAATATGAGCCAGCTTGTTTATGTCTTGATTAGACCAACGGGTGTTACACTTGAGGCCCACAGCTGCAGCAAAATTTCTAACATCAGCCTATAATATGCATGATTCAGTTACAGTACACCTTGCAAGAGAAATAAAAACTCATGTGGAAGTAGAAATATTTCCAGTATTTCATCTGGAGGCCCATTGCATTTTGAAGCTTGCCAATTTTGGCTGGGTGTTCAACCCGAGGTTCATCCTTGCGGGACTGAGCAGCTGCTGCATCTCAAGCATCTTGGAGCTCTTGCCTCACGATATTAAGCTGAGCTGGAAAATATATATATTTAATAGTTGAGGCATTGACAAAACAACTTGAAGTACTCACCACAGGCAATCGCCAAGTCAGCAGAAAGCTCACATTCCCCAAATGTTTCTATCACCAGGTTCGGATCCTGAGGGACCTCGGCAGCAGAAGCAGCAGAAGCTGCATTGCCTGTCGATGCGCAGGTGATGACAATGGTGGCGGTGATGCGCAGGTGACAACAACAAGCGGTGACGCACGGGTGACAACAACAACAGCGGTGACAAACAGGGGATGCTGATGGCGGTGGTAAGCTGTCAGTCATGAGTGATAGTAGCAGATGGGCATACCTTCATCCGGGGCATGGACAAGAGGTCGGGCACACGGGTGCCTCACCGAGATTGGGGCAGATGCAGAGGCCAGGGTAACGGTTGCAGGAGAATAGTTCTCCTTACCTACAGTGATGCACTGCTTAGGGGCAGCCTTCTGGCCAGGAGCCTTCGCTGTGGGGTTCTTCGCCACAGACTCCTTCGCTGCAGACTCCTTCGCTGTAGATGTCTTCACCGTAGATGTCTTCACCATTGAGTTCTTTGCCGTTGAGTTCTTTGCTGTTGAGTTCTTTGCCGTTGAGTTCTTTGCCATTGAGTTCTTTGCCATTGAGTTCTTCGCTGTTGAGTTCTTCGCCATTGAGTTCTTCGCCATTGAGTTCTTTGCCGTTGAGTTCTTTGCCATTGAGTTCTTCGCTGTCGAGTTCTTTGCTGTCGAGTTCTTTGCCATTGAGTTCTTTGCCATTGAGTTCTTTGCTGTCAAGTTCTTTGCCATTGAGTTCTTTGCCGTTGAGTTCTTTGCCGTTGAGTTCTTTGCCGTTGAGTTCTTCGCTGTTGAGTTCTTCGCTGTTGAGTTCTTCGCCATTGAGTTCTTCGCCATTGAGTTCTTTGCTGTTGAGTTCTTTGCTGTTGAGTTCTTCGCTGTCAAGTTCTTCACTGTTGAGTTCTTCACCGTCGAGTTCTTCGCCGTAGACTTCTTTGCCGTCGACTTCTTTGCTGTCGACTTCTTTGCCATCAACTTCATTGCTGCAGACTTCTTGGCAGATGTGGATTTGGCACCCATTAAGAACTCTATTGAAGAGTCAGACCATGAGCCAAAACGGAGAAATTCGAAAGTGGGAGAGACATACCGATGAGGGCGATATACGACAGGTTGAATAAAACGAAATAACAATGTGAGACAAGTCCAGATGGGCCCAGGGTGAGATGGGTAACGACCCAACGATGCAGCAATGCATGACTTTATGTCGCGTCCATCTCACCAGGCCCATCACCAGCGTCGGTCATGATGACCCCCTACCTCATGAAAAAATCCTCTGACAAGATGTGAGAGCCGTCTTATCGTCAAGGCGATCAAGTTGCCGCTGCAGCAAGTCAATTGATGAATGGGGTCAGCAGACAGTTGATTGCAAGCTTGAGGACTTACCTTACCACCACTGGTCACGATGACCCCCTACTCCATGAAAAAATCCCGCTGACAAGATGTGAGAACCGTCTCATTGTCAGGGCAATCAAGTCGCCGCTGCAGCAAGTCAATTGGTGAATGGGTCAGCAGATAGTCAATCACAAGTTTGAGGACTTATCTTACCACCACTGGTCATGATGGCCCCCTACCCCATGAAAATCCCGCTCTTAAGATCTGGGATCAACAAGGTGATCAAATTGCTGCTGCAACAAGTCAATTGGTGAATAGGGTCAGTGGACAGTTGATCACAAGCTTGAGGACGGGAGGAACAAGTTGAACTTTCCTTGGTGCCACCAGGAAACAGGAAACATACTAAAAGTCATGTGACCGTGGGTCCGCTGCCATTTCACGTCGCCTTGTTCACCCCAAACGTTAACCACCATTCACTGGAACTAATACTCCTTTATGTTCTTGATGTCCTGGATTCTGGTTTCTATGCAATATATTCAGATCATGGGTCATGAGACGTCTGATTTGAGATGGCGGTAGCACTGGCACTGTGCCGCTCACTCGCACCAACCCCCCCGACGTTCATCTTCGTCGATTTCAAGCCCTTCACAGCCCTCTTGTAGGGGTTTTCCATGTAAGTTTTTTGCATTCTGCACCAACTTGACATCCACATAACTTCGTCTCAGCACACTCTGAATCCTTCTCCTGCTGATCACCCTGGATCATTGTGTCGATGCCAACGCCAAGGAAAAATGTTGTCAGGCCATGCCCTTGCTGCAATCATCTACTGACCCGATGGCTGCTACGGAAGCACATGAAAGCCATGAGAGCTGGAGCTGAAGCTGAAGCTGAAACCCAAGCCCAAGCCCAAGCTAAAGCCCAAGCCCAAGCTGAAGCTGAAACCCAAGCCCAAGCCCAAGCTGAAGCCCAAGCCCAGGCCCAAGCTGAAGCCCAAGCCCAAGCCCAAGCTGAAGCCCAAGCCCAAGCCCAAGCCCCTCCACCTCCCAAGCAGTGTCACATCACCAATTTTCAGGCTAATGCTGGCTCTTCCTCCAGTGGCCATCCCCAATTGCATGCACCCTTGTTCGACCTCGATCCACCAGCAGATTTGGGTCTACTTCAATCGCCAGAGGATGCTTGTACTGTGCTGTCCTGTCACTTCGTCGATGAAGTCCTTCTGGATCTTCATGCTTGGACGCATCGAATTACCAATGAAACTGATGACGAGAGTTCTGAAGATGCTCTCAAGGGTGATACAGACTCTGTCGATCCTGGAATTGATGACTTCTGGAATGGAGAGGACGTCGACATGGAAGGCGAAGTGGACCCGCGTGAGGGCATCGTCTCGAATTGGGATATGTTGGATGAAGAGTTCATCGCGGAGGCAGAGGGACTTGGTAAGTTTGAGCATTCTTTATTGCATACTCTGACTCACCAGTGTTTTTGTGTTTAGGTGAGTTTTCTATCTTGGGCCATGATCTGGATATCCTGTGTCCGTTCGTGATGAAGATGAGGAACAATTTAACTGCCTTGGCCTTTGATGAAATGGCATATAATTTTTCCAAGGCAGGCATGTTGAATTTTGCCAAGACGCGATCCCATGTTTGGTATCTCTCCCGCTTCAAGCCTGTAGAATTTGCATGCTGCATCAATTCATGTATCTGCTATGCTGGTCCATATGCTGAACTTGAAGAATGCCCGAAGTGCAAAATGTCACGTCTGGATGGGTCTGGCCAAGCAAGGTGAATGTTCTCTTATATGCCCCTCATCCCTCATCTCTGCGCGTTGGTATCGAATCGCACCTACACCACTTGCCTCCAGTACCATGCCAATGAACATGCAAAGACCCGCATGTGCACCCCCAGAACAACAACAGATATTTTTGATGGGCTCCATTATCGCTCGCTCCTTGGAGAGCGCATTGTTGTTAGAGATCAAACTCTAACCCACCATTACTTCTCAGATCATCATGACATTGCACTTGGCTTCGCCACCGATGGCTTTGCTCCATTCAAAAAGCAGAAGCATACCATGTGGATCCTCCTTGTTTTCAATTACAATCTCCCCCCAGACGAACGCTTCCAGAGGGACAACACCCTTTGTGTTGGGATAATACCTGGTCCAAAAAAGCCATGGAATGCAGACTCGTTCATCCATCCACTTGTGCGAGAACTGCTCAAGCTTGCAATTGGTGTGCCCACATATGATGCCCTCTCAAGCCGCCACTTTGCCCTCCATGCCTATCTTATCACAGCCTTTGGTGATATCCCCGCCATTTCCATGATCATGCACATGAAGGGACACAATTCCCTGTGTCCCTGTCGAATGTGTGAGATCCGAGGTATTTGCATCCCGAACTTGCGAAACAGGACGCTCTATGTACCACTGTCCCACCGTAATCATCCCGAGCTGACTAATGTTGTTGAGTATCGTCCAGAGAGGTTACCACTATGCTCGCACAATTCCTTTATGGCACAGGCCAACGCAGTGGAGTCCGCACCCACAGAAGTGCAGCGAGAGAAGCTTGCGAAGGCATATGGCATCAAAGGGGTCCCTCTTCTCAGCACTCTTGGGTCCCTGAGGTTTCCCCAGTCGTTTCCATACAACTTCATGCACCTGATCTGGGAAAACCTCATCCTGAACCTTGTTCTCTTCTGGTCTGGTCGCTACAAGGGAATGGATGAGGGTCAGCCCTATGTCTTGAATCCAGATATTTGGCAAGTCATTGGCGCTATGTCCGTAGAAGCTACGAAGACAATGCCTTCATCGTTTGGTGTGGCCATCCCCAACCCAGCAAAGGACTGTTTATATTTCATGTCTTTGACATGGTCTGTGTGGTCTCTGTTCATTGCCCCTACCATTCTTCAAAATCGCTTTCCTGAAGAGTGTTATTACAAACATTTCTGCTCCCTCATTGGAATACTCAATCTGTGTCTTCAATTCAAGATCAGCAAGAAGGACATCGACAACATCAAGTTGGGAATTCGTAAATGGGTGGTCGATTATGAGCGGTGTGTCCCCCCCCCCCCTTTCATTTCCAAAAAGTCAAATGCTGATACAATCCACGCATCCAGCCTCTACCACCAGCATGACCCCAAATGACTCCCAGTGTTATGATCCACCCCAATTTTTCTCATCCTTGTTGGACCCCCTCCTTGTCACCCTACCCATGCCTAAGCGACCATTGCCATTAAACCTATCACCCCTACCAGACCTGCCACCACTACCGCCCAGTGAACCATCCAAACCATCATCACCTCTTGATCAGCCCCCAGTCGAGCCCCTTGTCCCTGTCCCCTGGAACATCCATCATCAGGAATACTCCTCAATGGAGATGTACCAAGAGCCACCCCCAGTAGAGAACCCACTGGAAGATCCAGACAGTCCTATGGAGGACGCGCCACCCTTAGAGCCAGAACCATTCATTCCATATGAACCCAATGTCCCTGAAGGCAACACGCATGCCTTGTCCCCAGAAGAGTCCCCTGCATCAGCAAAAGTGCAAAAAGTAGGTAAGGGGCTTCCAAGGCAAAGATGGCCCCTTCCAAGGCAAAGTTATGACTATACAGGGCGTGGGTCAACCTATACAAGGGCTTACAAGGCATCAACTACACTACCTCCATTTGAAACTTTTGCTGATGTGTCATACCATGGCAAGAGTACCTTGCCCCGGATAGTCCTGTGTCCCACAAACACTCCCTGTCACCTACAAGTCCTTCTTCAGCGCCCATATGCCAACGCACCAGTAGAGAAGGCAGTTACCACTCAATCACGCCTACTGCCTTGTCGCCCATAGCTGGCACCTCGCCCCAGAGTCAGGGCTACCAGTCGACCTCTCCCAGAGGATCCGCAGACAATCCCTCATCCACACAGAGCTCCGCAGATGATGCAGATAGTGACATGGCCCTCAATTGGGTCACCATCAATATGGACTACCTTAAAGGGTAGTTGCTTATGCTAGACGCCCATTAGACCAGAATGGGCACGTGGAGATCAAATCTCCTCGGATCAGCCTCAAACCTTGTGGTTGTCAATTGCATCACGATGACACTTCTCTTCTTGGAATGATCCGCCGCCATTGTTCGACCCTTAAGGATGGATTAGGCAACTTGTCACTTTATCATTTGCTCTCACTCATTCTCTATTGTTCGACTCATACAGACCGCAGCACTTGTCTGCAAAGTACCATACGATACAGACAGCCCCCTCTTGACCAGAAGTACCTACCTTAGTGACCATGGCCCGTGCGCAGCTGTGCCTGTATATAAGCACCCTGTATTTCGACAGTCAAGCCCTAAGCTTGACTTGATTCTCAATATCAACGTTCTTGAAAGCTCCCCAAGTGCCTCCCCCCTTTCCCTCATCTCTTACATAAGCTTTTCAGAGTCGTCTCTAGCAACACTAGAGACTTCTACCTCTTCAAGTACTTGCCACCAGTTCACCTCTTAGTACAAGTCATACTATCAAGGCCCGTTGAAGCCTTAACACCCAGCGTGCCCACTTACAATACATGCCCTCCTCCACATTCCTGACCAAATCAGATGGATGGGTCCATGTTGGGCAACATGGGCTTTCCCCATCGAGAGGCAATGCAGGTACTTCCAACGCAGCATCCAGAGTCGACGAAACCCATATGTGAACATGGACCGACACCTTACTGACCTGTTGCAGCTCCGCCAGGTCAAAATTTTATACAACCTTACTGATGAGCAGCTTGGAAAGCCTCCCAAGTATTCCTCTTTGCAAACAAAGAGGCTTGAGGATTGTAAGTCATGTCTTGGCACCTTCACCATAATCTAAAGACTATTCATTGCAGATCCACAATACAAACTCATGACTCCGAGCCAAGTGGGTACCCTTAATAAGGCCATTCACAAGGTCCTTACAAACGGCTTGGCAATGCGGTTTGGTGTCTTTCCAAGGGTCGCCAGGAAATATCTTCTGGAGGATGTTGAGCAGTGGGGCAAACTCTGTCGTCTTGAGGGTGGAGACATCATGCATGCATATAAAATTGTCTCCAAATGCATAGATGGCCAAGATGTGACTTTCATCCGTGTGCGTGATCTAATTGTCACATGTGTTTGGGAAGTCATTTAATTCTATCTTGGCCCAATAGTATAAGCAACTTGTCGATCAAAACCAGCACCATCGGAACCGTTCAGAAGTTCTCAAGCCTCAAACGTTCTTTGGGCAACTTCTGTACATTGTCATCATCCCAATTCCCAAATCCACTGAACTTCAAACCGAGAAGCCCAAGAACGTTTGTCTTGCGGTCATCCAACAAGTTTATACTATTTTACCTAACACCCATGAGATGCTGCCGATTCCGTATTACTCACGGACTGGGCACTTGGACCCCGCTGACATCGAGTCCATTCAGTGCATCATCAGCCATGTTGGGGACCAGGGAAAATGGGGGTTGATCAACTGCAGTGGCCCGCTGGTGCATGCAGTATTCGCTAAAGCGGACTAGCCGTCGGCAACAATACAGAGCGAGTGAGCCTTGTATGAACGCACTCGCTCTGAGAGTATTTGCCTGTGTTGGTGCACATTGCATCGTGCATTGTTTGGTACACCGAGCATCGTCATCACATACATCGAGCGCTTGCATGCCTGTATTTCAGACAACACCTTGTGTTATGATCCACCCCAATTTTTCTCATCCTCATCGGACCCCCTCCTCGTCACCTTATCCAAGCCCAAACAACCACTACCATTGAACCCACCATCTCTGCCAGACCTGCCACCGCTACCGCCTAGTGAACCATCCAAACCATCGTCACCCCTTGATCAGCCCCCAGTCGAGCCCCTTGTCCCTATTCCCTGGAACATCCATCGTCGGGAATACTCCTCAATGGAAGAGTACCAAGAGCCAACCCCAGTAGAGAACCCGCTGGAAGACCCAGACAGTCCCATGGAGGACGCGCCACCCTTAGAGCCACAACCAGTCACTCGCTATGAACCTGACGTCCTCGGAGGACAGACACATACCTTGTCTCCAGGAGAGCCCCCTATCGAATCCTGGGAAGCATACCTCACCCAACCCAGTAGTCCTGTGTCCTGCAAGCATTCCCTGTCACCCACAAGTCCCTCTTCACCACCTATACGCCAACGCACCAGTAGAGAAGGCAGTTACCAGTCAATCACCCCTTCTGCCTCATCGCCCATAGCTGGCACCTCGCCCCAGAGTCAGGGCTACCAGTCGACCTCCCCCGGAGGATCCGCAGACAATCCCTCATCCACGCAGAGCTCCGCAGACGACGCGGATAGCGACATGGCCCTTAACTGGGTCACCATCAATACGGACTACCTTAAAGGGTAGTTGCTTACGATAGACGCCCATTAGACCAGAATGGGTACGCGGAGATCAGATCTCCTCGGATCAACCTCAAACCTCGTGGTCGTCATCGCATCATGACGACACTTCTCTTCTTGGAATGACCCGCCGCCATTGTTCTCCGGTTAAGGATAGATTAGGCAATTCCCTGATCCTTCATTCGCTCTCGCTCATTCTCTATTGTTCGACTCATACAGACCACAGCACTTGTCCGCGGAGCACCATACGATACAGACAGCCCCCTCTTGACCAGAAGTACCTACTTTAGTGACCATGGCCCGTGCGCGGTCGTGCCTGTATATAAGCGCCCTGTATTTCGACAGTCAAGCCCTAAGCTTGACTTGATTCTCAATATCAACGTTCTTGAAAGCTCCCAAGTGCCTCCCCTTTTCCTCATCTCTTACATAAGCCTCTCAGAGTCGTCTCTAGCAACACTAGAGACTTCTACCTCTTCAGATACTCGCCACCAGTTCACCTCTTAGTACAAGTCGTACTATCAAGGCCCGTTGAAGCCTTAACACCTTGCCTCTCTCATCCTACCATGCCTGCCTTCCTCATCTCTCTCTTCATGTGCATTTGTTTCATTCAAGCTATCGTCTTTGCCATCCGTTACCTGCATGTCGTCGCTCGCTTCATGGGTCCACAGGCTTGGGATTTTGTTGGTGTAGTTGTGCTAGATCTGGTGGACTTGTTGCATGAGCTTGCTGCCGACTGCTCTGCCAGGTGTGTTTTGATCTTTTTTTCGTTTTTACTGCTGCTGATAATCTCTAGAGCGAATGTAATGTTCGTGTATCTCACAGACGAGATATGCGTTGGCCTTCACAACGCCGAGTTTGCCCGCCTCAAGACCACAATAATGCAGATCCCCCTGGTCGCGGTGGAAGTTTTTTGTTATGGGGTCGCGATGCGTTGGTTGGACCACACGGTAAGTGCTCTTTTTTCTGTTTTCTTGAAGTATTCGCTGACTGTCATGTAGCGGGTCGCTTTGACAGGCGACGGGCTTGCTTAGGCAGCAACGGCGGTGGAACATTTACAGCGGTGGCGATAATGAGCCCACAAATGTATATATACTAACTAACCAGCACTGTGGATGGTACATACAGGAACATGTGACGTTTATTTCCTTCCTCAAATACCATGAAAATCACATCATATTTCGGAATTGTACTCTGAGCATCTTCAAGTTGGGTACGGCGGCGGCATATCCACAGCGATGGCAACGTGCAGGTGACAGGCATTGCTCATAGGCACTGTGCGGCTGACGGCGACGCGAATGGTGACGCGCAGGCAACAGCGACATGTGGGTGACAGGCATTGCTTGTGGGCACCATGTGGCCAACAGCGACGCGAACGGTGACACGCAGGCAACGGCGACGTGCAGGTGATGGGCATTGCTTGGGCGCACCATGCGGCCAATGGTGATGTGCAAGCAATGGTGATGCGCGGTCGACAGCGATGTGTGGGTAATGGGCATTGCTCAGGGGCACCATGTGGCCAATGGCAACACAAACGGTGACATGCAGGCAACAGCGATGTGCAGGTGATGGGCACTGCTCGGGGGCACCATGCGGCCGATGGTGACGTGCAAGCGATGGTGACGCGCAGTTGACGGCGACGCGCGGGTGACAGGAATCGCTCATGGGCACCACGCGGCTGATGGCGACGTGCGCGAGCGATGGTGACATGTGGCCGATGGCAGCGTGCAGGTGACAGCCATTGCTTGTGGGCAGTGTGTGGCTGACGGCGACATGCAAACAATGGCGACATGCAAACAATGGCGACGTGCAAACAATGGCGATGTGCAAACAATGGTGACGTGCGAATGATGGCGACATGCAACGTGCAAGCAATGGCAGCAGTGATGATGGGGTATGTAGATTTTCAAAGAGTCTAAGCTTGTGTGATTTCAGTCAAATTTCAGCATCTTTTCAATGCTTCATCATACTGGTCTAGTTGGTCTGATTTTCAGTCAAAATTCA
>Ga0307510_10007109_pt1 | contig 13329 bp, 10 predicted proteins | sample 12_EM_MG_FD_207224 | JGI IMG/M metagenome (GOLD analysis project Ga0307510, IMG submission 207224) | Populus trichocarpa ectomycorrhiza microbial communities from riparian zone in the Pacific Northwest, United States - 12_EM | ecosystem: Host-associated > Plants > Roots > Unclassified | place... | reverse complement strand
CAACTAAGTTTCAGATTGGAAAGTCCAATGAATTGTCGAGAAATGTGGGTTTTTGGGTATGGGTTAAGAGGGAGTTGGGGTATGGGTTAAGAGGGAGTCGACTGTACCTACTTTATCCCCTACAAACAAAATTAATACAGTTGGTCACGAGGGCCAAAGCTAGCGCCAAATAGCCGCTCATCAGTGCCATCCGCTGCCGTCTCGAAATGTCAGAGGCGCGTGGGAGCGTGATCCATGACTTTTACGCCGTCCGCGCCGTTGTTCTGGTACCAAGGGTCCACAGGAACTGGTATCGCCCCGATGCTCCCCCGGCCGTGGCGTCGTTCGGAGCATTTGTTCGACCATCTCTGAAGCAACTATCGAGTTGATTTTTCTTGTTGATTGATGGCTTGGTTCTTTGTTAGACCACGATCCGGCGGCAACCTGATACAAGTATCCACGCGTGCCATATTCCCTTAATCCTAACATTCTTTCCTCCAGTTCTAGGGGACCCCAGGTACTAACATAGACTAGAATGCCGCTTATTTGGTCGGCGCATGCAAACGTCAAATTTGAATTTGAAAAACTAAAACGGATAAAATGAGTTGGGCGGTTTGGGCGGTTAAATCCGGGGATAAAATTCACATCACTTGCGTGACTTGCGTGGTGCCTCTTCCGGATGCCTTGTCAGATGGCAGATGGAGAGCCAGATTCGGGTTGTTTATTACCGGTGACTGGGGTCCTACTGGACAAAACACATTCCAAGAAACGATCAAATGCTTGCTGAATTCTTGCTCAGTCGCCACAAAAAAAGCATTATGCACTGTATCTAGTACCTTGTATTAACGTACGGCATATATTTTTGAGGGACAACTCGTGAAAGGAAAGCAAACTCAGCGTGTCCCCTGCCATCGATCTAAGGACATGAGGCGCTCGGACCTCATAAGTACCTCATATCGTGCGGAGTTCCAAATCATGCGCAAACTGAAACTCCTCTGATTTTCTCAGAGTCCCCTTGGACAGAAAGCCATAGAACGAAGCGGTGATACATTGAAAAATTGTCCAACAATGGATATTTTTCAAGTCGGCTTGTCTAGTTGATGATCCGGCCCCCAAAGGACGCTATTCCAGTATTTTGGCTATTTTTCTTTACCCTTTTGCGACACCCTACAACCGGACATGGGGGGAAATGATAGAGCAAGAGCAAGATTGTTGGTTGTTGGATTTGCGCATGTATGACCAAGTCGGGCCGGCCACAATGACACCACAACACAACACAAGGCAGAACCTCGCCTTTCTTCACTCCCTCCCCTCATTACCATGCCTCACTGCTTATCTACCGTCATCCGCCTTCCATCCCTTGTAAATCTCTGTCGAAGTGTACCCAGTCGTAAGTCTCAACCCAGGAGGTAGGCTCCCTTCTGCCACGTCGATTAGCTTGATACTGACCACGCCTCAATTGCGACAGACGACATAGTCCATCCATCCACATCCTCGACGATTATTCGCTCCTCAACATATTTACCCTCTATCGCCCCGTTCTCTTAGACGACGATGAAGACGACCAACTCCTCATCATACAAGGGGGGAAATGGGATCGCGAACGCTGGTGGTACAAACTCGCCCACGTTTGCCGAAGATGGCGGCTTCTCATATTCGGGTCGCCATTCTACTTGGACCTTCGCCTTCTTTGCACGCATGGCACACCTGTGGTAGACATGCTGGCACATTTCCCTCCCCTTCCGCTGATCCTTGACTACCTTAATGAAGAGGGCAAGATGACCCCCGAAGATGAAGAAGGAATACTGCTCGCACTCCAGCACCGTGATCGAGTGCGCCGCATTCGTCTTCGGATGCCTGCTGCCAACTTGCGAAAGCCCATCGCCGCCATAGACGGGGAGTTTCCAATTCTGGAATTCCTGTTTATCGGGTCTCCGACAAAGCACGGAACAACTTTGATCCTTCCGAGAACGCTACATGCACCACATCTACTTCACATCGGACTGGAAAACTTTGCTTTTCCCATCCAATCTCCATTACTCATGACCGCGGTGGGTCTCACGACACTCTCACTCCACAACATCCTCCCGTCCGCCTACTTCCCTCCAAGTGAACTGCTCCAGCGACTGTCCCTGATGCCCCGGTTGGAAACGCTGGAGATCAGCTTTCACTCCCCTATGGCTAGTCGTCATGTCGAGAAAATGTCGCACATTCCACTTACGACACACGTTATACTCCCTAATCTTCGTTGGTTTGGGTTCCAAGGTGCCAGCGCTTACCTGGAGGCACTTCTCCCCAGTATCACAATGCCTCTCCTAGAGAAGCTCCAAATCGTATTCTTCAACCAGCTTACTTTCGTCGTCCCTCACCTCGTGCAGTTCATAGGCGCGATAGAGAATCTCAAATCTAGGAGCGCCGTGCTCTGGTTTCAACGTCATGCGGTCACCATGGCCACATTCTCCCATGAAGGGGCGAAGGGGCACGCCTTTTATATGAAGGTTCTTTGCAGCCACTTCGACTGGCAAGTAGCGATCTCGGCACAGATTTTCAATACGCTTAGCCCTGTATTCGTCGCGGTGGAGCATCTCGCGCTAGGCTATCAGGAACGCCGTCCGTCTTTTGATTGGCACAATGAAGCCGACCGTACAAAGTGGCGCGACCTCCTTAGGTCGTTCAGCAACGTGAAGACCCTTCTTGTCGGCGAAGGACTCATTGGGGAACTTTCTCGTTCTCTACGACAAGATCATGGAGAACCACCTCCAGAGGTGTTACCCATGCTACGAGAGCTCGTTTGTTACGCAAAGGGCAGTGTTGGAGACACCTTTCTTCCATTTATCAATGTGCGCAAGGCCTCAGGCGTCCCTGTAAGCCTGACAGTGATCCCGTTGCCATCATGACACTGCCCATGGTCGCTTCTCTTCTGAACGTGGAATGCCGGGTCAAATCGGTTGAACCACCACAGTATGCGGAATATGTGATGTAACCCCTCACACAAAGCGCAACCCATTTTCGGACTTTATCCCATCATCACTATGCTATCAAGGTGATCATGGCGATACTCGGAGTTCCCAATCATGTGTCAGCAACTAGCCTCAGGCCCTCAGCGCAACAGCGGACATTTCCAAACGGCCAATAAGTCACGTGGCCCTAATTTCCGGGGCCCAGCGACTCCATTTCCCCAGCGTTCCTTCTATTCGGCTTGGGCGGCTTTGTTCGTCTTGCATATCGTCGCTGGTCTGGAGGAGGAATCGACAACAGAGGTCCGTATCCACACTCCCCACCCGCCCAAGACGAGGATCTCCTTTCCTGCCTCGGGCGTCAATAGAGTCCACGTTAATGCAAGCCAAGGTCCTTCACCGCCACACATGTCATTATCGTCGTAGGGAGAACTGGGGCGCTAGGGGATTTGCTCAAATGTATTCGATTGCAGATCTGTCTGTTGTCTGACCGGTTGATTGGCGGTGGAACAGAGATGGGGTAGTAGTACTGTTCATAATAATCTTAATGGGGACATCCAGCGTCGAAGCTTCGAGCCTTGAGTAGAAACTGAAACTGTCATCATATTGGGATTTTCAACATTTCCGTCACAAATAGTAACGCTGCCTCGTGGCAAATTCCATGTTCGCTCGGCAACAAATTGTCACGTCGCAAGCCACATTCCCCCCCCGGGCCATCAAACACACCACGGTTAAATACAACCTCGACTGGGCTCGTGGTTCAGGCCCCAGTTCCTTTCTACCCATTAACACTTCCTAACGTCTTTTCTTACCAATTCTTCCTTCCCCTATCAACGTTCTTTCGATGGCTTTCGCGCTTTTCCTCTTTCTTTGTATCTCCCTATCCATCGAATCGGCCAAGTGCCTCGCCCTGCCGCCATCGATTAAACACTCCCCCCTCGGTGCCTTCAGCTTCAATTCCACCCACGTCACATTCCCCGAACTGGCCTTCTACTCCGTTTCCACCACCGGTAAGCCATCCCGTGACGTCTGCCCCTCGCAATTCCCTCACAACCTCGCCAGCTATCCTCTTCTGCATCGTCTGGGCATTTATCCTGAAGATCGTCGGCGCTGCGAGGGTCCTCTCTATCATGGAAAGGTTTCCCCGTACGTCCGGCCATCCCCATCTGCCCTTACTTCCTCGCAACTGATCCATCGCGGCTCTTCCCACAGGTGGTGCCACGTTCCGCAACGCGATCCGTCGCCCCCCTTTTCCCTTCACTATGGCTGGCCCGAGTGCTGGTCAGATTGCTCCACCCCGCCCTCCGATGCGTAGAGGAGGAGGTTCCCCACCGGTTGCGGGGGTACCCCGTGGCCGGTGGTATCGGCGCCAGTCCCGCAACACATCCATCGTATGACGTACACACTGGCAACGTCACGGTCTTGTAGACATGGTGCTTCTCTTCGACTGCTTTTCTTTTCATTATACCCTATTGTCATTGCTTTTCCCGCGACTCCCTCAGGTGGAGACTATTTATATGCGCAGTGCGCGCGACGTTCCTTTCCGCTTTTCCATCCGGGTCAATGGAAGACCACTTCGGTCATTTTCTTGCTTACTCACAAATCGTTACGTAACGATCACACGATCACTTCCATGTCCCACACCTGCAATGCACTGTCATGATACCTTCTAACCACCGTCACGCCACATTTACCCATTCAATACACTATCGTTGTGGCCTTGTTCCAAGCCAGACTACCGGGCGAAGCATGCGGCTGTCTTGGTAATTTAGCGATTGGAGCGTTATCGTTCATATGTCAAAATCGACTGCGGATTTGGGTGCGGTGCTATAGAGTAAGTGCATACGGTCGCGCCCGGGATCGTTCCCGCTACTCATGGTGCATCTGCTGCTGCGGTAGCACAGCAGGCAGGGCGGCGGATTCGACCACCCACTCGCAGGCGAGCGCACCCTTGCGGCACTTGCCGCCGTCAAAAGACCCCTATCTGTTCAGGGGGCCGGCGGGCGCAATGCACATGTGACGCGACGGCATTCGCCGCGGTGCGGCGTGCCATGAGGTATAGTACATCGCGGCATCCCTCCAACAACGTACAGCAACAACGCTCTCGGGCTCCGGGGTCGGGGTACAGTACAGGCGAAATGAGACGTGCCAACTGGTTTCCGATCAGCACTCGTAACGGTCATAAACAACTCCCAGGTATTCGGCGACGGGGTGTGTGAGAAAAGTGGAAAAAAGGGTCCTGGGATTTGGGGTATAGGGTGCGAGAACAGATGAGAAAAAAATGTATATTTGACCCCGTTGTAATCGTAAAAAAAAGAACAGCGTGCAAGGCATCTGAGTATGACGAAATAAATTTGTTTGAGTTTGTTTGTGTCAGTTTGGCTCTAACATGCCCGTGCTCTCACAAGCGTGGCTTGTATCTATTATCCGAATAAGAATAACGAGTGCAAGAGCTGATGCATTTGGTGGTATTCGGAATTCACGATAGGCGGTTCGGTCCTTGGCACGTTCAAGTTCGTGCGAGGGACAGGGAAAGCAGTCAGAGCGGCGAACGAGCGGTCGGTCGCCAGGTGATTGGAAATTTGGAATGGGGGCTACCTCCACGTCGCTTTACCTCGTTGTCTTCCCCATGATGAGCGTGCACGAGTCCTTTCCAGTTGACCTTTTTGGTGGCTTGCGAGCTTTCCCCGCCATGATTCTATCAGAAAACGAGAGTCGATGATGATACCTTGAAACAGGGAATCTAGGGTCAAGATTCAGCCATCAGAGCTACGGCAAGCAACGTGGATAGGGCACGGTGGCAAAAACCGAGATGAATGCCCTGAACCTGGAGCAAGGAGGACTCTTCCATGATCATGATGGAGATTCGGAACCAATGCGGGACGATACCTCATTTCAAGTTTTCCCCTTCAGGCTTGTGTGGCGATGCAGGGACCACTAACGACCGTAACCTTGAAATTTTTGAGGAGTTAGTGGGCCGATGAACGCAGAATCTGAGCCGATGGGGCGGCGGGGACGTGCGCCATGTGCATGCCCGTGGCGACCACCCTCGCCCACGAGCAGCCAAGAGTTGCGCGGCAACAAGATTTCCTTCTGTGCGGTTCGTGGTGCTTCGGTAGGATCCCGTAGATCACGATCGATCGTTGGTTACGGACTCGGGATCGGGATCCCGCATCGGTTACATTTTTATAAGCCAAGCGAGGAGCGAGATCGCATCCTCGCCTCGCTAACGCTAACGGAGGCAAAAAACTTTCTTCGAAGTTGACTCTCCACTGGCGTCCGAGCGACAGCGCGAAGGAATGAATGAAACGCGCAAGATCTTGGGATGGTGGTACGTACAGAATATGTGGATATTCAAGTTTTGGGCCGCTTTTCAAAGGTGGTCTAGGGGACAATCCCGTGGTCGCCGGATGGGGTCCTGATTCAAGTTTGCGGCATCGTCCGTCGTCCCACGAGAACCGTTTCAAATTTGTGAAAACATGGGAACATTGCACACGCGATGTCTGCGCCCATCTCTGGTGCGGTGTCTGGCACTAGTTTTTGTCCTGTGCCTGCTGCAAGACCAGAACCCCTCTTGGATGAGCGCAGAGTTAGAGAGCGGCGACACGGATCGAGATGATGCTCTTACCCAGCCACGCGTTGCTTGCCTTCGGCAACTAACCCGTACCTTGGACCTGCCACTGACCTCAAAACTCAGTACGTTGCCCCTAAACTGCCCAGCCCATTTCCTGGAACAAGCAATCTTCGGGACAAGCGATCGTTTGTCGGCGGCCAGAGTGAGACGAAGTGGGAAGGAAAGAGAATAGAATGGCGGAGGGCTAAAAATGGGGTTTCAATCGCCACTGCAATTAAAATATTTAGAGATATTATTCAAGGTACGGTATTCCCACAATCATATTCTCTCGTCGGGGTCAACGATGACCCTTCCATACAGTACAAGACAACGCATCCGCTCTGATTTCCCGTGGCACGCAGATTTCAGATTTGGGGCTGTCGCCCACTAGTACTGTTCCTGGGCGCGAGGTGTCGGCTAAGGAGGTTGATGATCCGCGATCCAACACTCTTGATACGTAGCGGCACTAGCGGGGGTCCCCGCAAGGAGCCGAGCTACGATTCGACGGGCGAGCGAATCAGACATATTGGTACGGTCCGAAATCCGAACCCGAACAGGAACAGATGAACAGACGAAACACATAGCCTCACACTAACAGGGCCAAATTCATCGGCTATGACATCCACCATCCACCATGATCGTGCTCAATCTAATGGTATAAATAAATGGAAGATGGAAAACCCTCTCATTTCCATCCCCCAACACACGCTACCACAGTACCACTTCATATTCTATTTCTCTCTTTCTTTGCCATCGTTTGATGCATTCCCACCTCACCTTCCTCTTCGTCTGCGCCTTCCTGACCGTTGACTCGGCCGTTGCTACTCCTATCCCAGCGTTGATGAGACCCTCTGGACCCGCTCAATTCGGCGGCTCCCATGCACCTCCCTGGCACGCCGCCCTGCAAGAATGGGCTTACCTTTGCATCTTCGTTTCAGGTAAGATGACTTCTCCCCCCACTTTGTCGCTCAGGATGAGCATCCCGCTGACCTTTATATCCCTCCGCAGCGCTCCTATTCTCCATCATAGGCACGTTTGTGTTGACGACTTTCGCCCGTGCGAGGGCTTCATCCTTCGCCGATGGTTTCTCCGGTGCGTGTGATTGCCTATCGACCTGCCAGTGGTTCCGTTTCACTGATGCTGTCTCTGCCCGTACCCACAGTCGGCGCCACATCCCATTGCCCATTAAGGCAGTTATACGCCCTCCGAGTCCCTTCACCGTTCACTGCCCCTGGTGGTGGCCGAGGCGCCTCACGTCGCTCCAGAGTCGCAATGCGTAGGCCTGTCGCCTACCCGATTGCCGCTGGACGCCGATGGTATCCGGCTCAAAGTCAAAGCCATCGCATATCGGCCGTATGACTTTCTTCGCCCCTTACGGACGTTGCGCCCCCTTGAGGCCGTCATCTCTATTATTCTTCTCCTATGCTCCTATTTTGTTCGAACTTTTTACGTACGGGCCCACTGGATGCGCCCTTTGCTATGTCCATCTTGTCTTTCTCCTCACGTCGGAACCATCATGGAATTACACTTCGGTCTTGACCTCGTCGCCGCTTGCTTTATCCACACCCACACATTCGACGCATCCTATCATGACCGCACGCTCCTTTCCATGTTTTCTCTTACGCTGTAATCTCCTTCACTAGAAGCCAAGTTCGCGTCTCCCCCCCTCTCCCCTTCAATGTCATTTCATCACCTTTTGCCACACCCGTAACTCTGGCGTCGCCACACCAGGTTACCGCGCAAAGTTGTCCTAGTCCCGCGCTAAGCCATGAAACTAAGCTGAGCATGCGGTAGTTTTACTAGTCCAACGATCGAATGATGCGTCACAATAAGTATGGGTTGATATGGGCACGGTGCTGTCCATGGCAGCCGTGACGTTCGGTCCCGCGCTCTCAAACGCCTCGTGGATCAGTTGCGCTAGTTTTGCGGTGGATGCAGTACTAGTAGACAAGCACAGCCAAGCCAAGCGACGTGAGCCACTAACCACAGATGATACAATTCTCGAATCGGCAACAATCGAGGATGCCACCACGGAAATGCCTTTCCGTCCAGGGCAGCTAGAAGGGAGGGGGGGCATTGACGCACGCGTGGGCGCGGGGCGGTGCCAGTTGCGTGCCCGGCGCGCGCGGCGGGCGGAATCGGCCGCGCGAAATCGCTCTCATGGCACCATCGCACCATCCCGAATTTCGGCTCCATTTTCTTTTCTGATTTGGAGAGGGGGGAGCGCGTGATGGCGCGATCGCCGTACCGCAACATTCGATCAACGTAACGGGCTTTTGGAGGCTCGGGGAGTCAGTCCCCGGGCGGGACGGCAGGTGCCCGTAGAGTTCGTGACCGTGTTGCGATCAGCAGCGACCCTGAGTGAGCTGTCATCAACCCGGACATCGGCGGGGCGAGGCTGTATCAGGCAAAAGATGAAAAAATAAATAATAAATAAGGAAAGTTTAAAGGATGGCCCGCCGGGGGTGGGGAATACAGTAGCTGAGCGCTGAGTTGTTGTAAGGTCGTGTGCTACTGATTTACCAGATAGGCAAGTCTCCAATTGCTCTCGTTATCGGCCGGCCCTCGCCACGTCCGAGTCCGACTAGCACGTGTAGATTATAATCGAAAAAGCAATTGCAAGGAGTTGGTGCATTAGGTGGAGCTCGGAATTCACGATAATCGGACGGTTCGGGCTCCCCAGAACCGAATCACGCCCTGAGGTGAGGCCTGAGGCGTCATCGACGGGACGGGCATCAAAACGCATCACCTGGTCATCCTGAGGGAAAACAACGTGTTCGTCATTAATGGATTGCCTTCTGTGGCCTGAGAGCACTGCGTGACGTCAAAAAGCATACGAGGCTATGATGAAGAACCCTTTTGTGGCGCGGTCGAATGAGGACCCGTGACTGCCGCCGGCGGAGTACGTCCTCAAATGATTGCCTGTTTGCGTTCTCTCTCCGTCTTGCTTGCTTGCGCCCCGTGTTCTCACTCACACAGCCTCTCCGGTTTAGTGGGTCATCTTTTGTTTTTCGACCCCTCCATCACAATGATCTTTCGAGGTAATCGGGAATCGAGGAAATTCTGTCTCGAAAAACGGTTCGGTCTATCCTTCCAGTTACGGACATCTGGGGGGAGTTTTTGTTTCAGCAGCTGTGACATATGGAACGCCTCTACATCCCCTGGGCGACATTGATGTGCCTTTTTTTTCATCCAAGGAAGGGGTCACGGGCGTGTACTACAGTATAGCCGAACCGACGTGTTTCAGGGCTGGGCTGACTTATCGAGTGGCCAGCATCTCGGAATTGTGGGCATTGTCGACGAGTGCTGTACTGTGTCACACTTGCCTCGTGTTTGCCGTGAGGACACGGCTGTGTTCCTCTATTTTGGTGCCGCGGCACGTTGCTTCCAGCCAAGGAGAGACGCATATCCCGACTGGGTCATATTCAGTTCATTTATCGAGGAGGTCATTGAATAGCTCGCGGTCTGGCTGGGTCTCTTTGCCATTTGTTATTGTGATTGAGAACCGTACTGGCCTTGCGTGTTCCTCATGGCTTACCATCATGTCCCTGAACCGAGTTTTCCTGTCTGGGCACTTTGCCCCTGCCTGTCTTGTCCATTTGAGGAGCGCTCGGGGAATCTGTGAGGCCGTTGAAGCTTATCGAAGGGCCTGAGATTCGGTATATGTGATCTGGTATTGTATGTATTTGCCTTGCGTTTTGTGCGTGCCCGCAACCACCATGAAACCGAATAATATCATCGCGAGGACGCCTCGCTCTCCTTGTCATTGCCATCTAAGGAGAGAACCCAGTAGTCCGGGCATGTCTAACACCGACTGTATCACGCTCCTTGTCGCGGCTTTTTCTTTTTCTTTTTCTTTTTGAACCTATTATAGTGCGCCAGCGCCTGGGCTACAGAACCCCGGGCCCAAGCAGCACTTTAAACGGATTTACTTCTAGTTGCAATCCGAAAATAGACAACGCCTCGAGGCAGGGTCACAGGTCAAAGTTCCCATCTTTCTTCTTGATAATGGTAGGATCTCCGATGCGTTTTGTACCTCCGGAATGTCTTCACCAGACAGAAGTTACCTGGGGTTGTGTTGTCTCGAGGTTTTGTCCTGACGCGCGGTAATCGTAATCGCGACTTCTTCGTCGACCCGGTAATATTCTAAGTAGGGTACACCTCTGATGGCGACGGCCAGGTTCCTAATTTTTAGGGCATTCTGCTAAAGGTTCTGCTTTCTTCAGACACGTTCTGTACCGATCGTATTACCCGTAAATGCGAGCTTCTCAAGAAAGGGGGGACATGGATACCTGAAACACGATCCTATGAATCTCCACACGAATACATGTCAACGGGCGATGCATCTACGGACGTACAGCGTGCCTCGCTCCAATCGTCACTCTTCGCCGGGCTCTTCTTCCTCCGCGATCAGCTTTTCTACTTCTAGTGCGGCCATACACCCACTCCCGGCACTCGTAATCGCCTGCCGGTAACGCTTGTCTTGTACGTCGCCCGCAGCAAACACGCCGCGCACAGACGTTTGGGTTGTACCAGGCACCGTAATAATGTAACCGTCAGAGTCCGTTTGTAGCTGATCGCGAACGAGTGCAGTTGCTGGTTCGTGGCCTGCAAATCGATCAGAAATGGGCAATTCATCATCATACGTCTAGCACCCACCAATGGCGTAGAACAATCCTTTTACGGGAAGGTCCGATTCTTGCCCTGTGAGGATATTCTTGATGCGCAGGTTATTTAGGAGATCCCCGTCTCCCTGACATTCAACAGCGACGGTGTTCCACAAGACCGTCTTTTGGTGATGTCAACGAACGTGTGCTGTGAAAGTAGGATCGGACACGCACAATTTTTGAGTTGCTCAACAACCTCTTGGCCATGATCTTGGACGCCCTCAGTTCTCCACGACGCACCAGCACGTAAACGTGGGATCCATACTTGGTGAGATCTGTAAAGATAACGTGAGTAGGCCTGGCTGGTCTGATCGGCAATACAGGCGTACATGTGGCCTCCTCAGCGGCGGAGTCTCCACCGCCAATGACAGCTAACGGTTTATTCCTGAAAATCGGGACTGCGCCATCGCAGACAGCACAAGCAGAAATGCCGCTCTGCCAGTACGTCTGTTCGCCTTTAAGCCCAAGGCGCTTTGCGCTCGCACCAGTGGCGAGGATGATCGTATCGGAGGTTTCCGGTTCTCCGTCTTCTTGGTGTTCGCGCCAGTATCTGAAGGGTCGACGTGAAAGGTCGATCTTCGACACCGTCTCAGTTATGATGCGGGTGCCAAATCGCAGAGACTGGGCGCGGAATTTGTCCATTAACTCAGGTCCGAGCACCCCACCCGGAAAGCCCGGGAAATTCTCGACGTCCGTTGTAGTGGTCAGTTGTCCGCCGGCCGCGAATCCGTTCGCCATGAACCCTTCGAAGAGGACAGGGTTAAGATTCGCACGAGCAAGGTAGATTGCTGCGGTGTGTCCCGCAGGTCCCGAGCCGATGATCACCTAAAACAATTGACGACGACGTGAGTCTCTGAAAACGGACGCCCACACGAGAAGCGGGGCATCGAAAATAGATTGTCCCACGCAAAATGCCGTCAGCAACCGCTCAAGACCCCGGCGCTGATGCAAAGATGATGGAGAGAATGGGAAGAACAGGACAACACTTACCACTTTGGAGTGCATCTTGGAGCTCTGAGTACCCCTGGAATTGATCCCGCTGGGGTCATGGGGCCCGTTAGTTATGGTGGGTGCCATGTCCTTCGCGGTGGTGGAGTAACGTGAGTAGGATGTTGCAGAAACGAGCGAGGGCTAAGGCTGCGCGAGCAGAGTCTCTTAGGGATGGAGGGATACGGGTGAACAGCTTCAAAGAGTGGGAAAGCGAGGGACGACAGTACTAGTCAAGGGAACACGAAGCGGCAGATTATATTGAGAGCGAGAAGAGAGGGAAAGAGAGGAATCGAAGATTTGGCGGTCCTCACCCATCAGTGCCACGTGATCCTGAATTCATACATTACTCAGCCAAGTTGCGCAGCACGTGTCAGGGTGCTGCACTGCCGCGCTAAGCGAGTACGTTACGTATTACTACAATCAGTGGTGCCTCCTCCTCATTCGTCAGTTGAGGCCAATCAGAAGACACCACACTATAGCCCTATGATTGGTGCGTGAACAACCACATCGCCACACGCTAAGGCATGCTGTACCCCGCGGCGTTGACCAGGCGGAGAAATGATGTGACGAGAATCGGAACTTGCCATGTCCTTTGATGCTGGGGGACGCTCTTCTGAAACGGCATTCAGATCTCTTCGCACGGCCAATCAACTACGCAGCGTACGCAGGAACGAATCATATGACCATGGCTGGTTGGTAGTATCACCTTTTGAGCGCGACAGATCCCAACTCCGTCTATATATCTGGCTGCCCGTCAGTTCTCAAGTCATGTCATACGTCAAACATCAGAACGGACAGACCCTCTTCGCACGCCACAGGGGAATTACCCGGTGAGAGCGCATGATGTGCGGCGTTTGGTCCTTTTTAATTTGCTGTTCGGCTCCAGCGCGTCTCCCTAACAGAAGTTTCACTCCAGCTTCGTCTCGGATGGTGCTCAGCGATGGCTCTGTTTGAACAGAATCGACGAGAGACACCGCCAAAGACGATCCAGAGGAGCTGATCCATGCATCGGAAACCACTGCAGCTTGTCCGAGCGTTTCTATTGCCCATGACGGTATCCCTCGTCAGGTGTGTTCCACTTCCCGAAGATTCTTGTCAGTTTTTTTTTTGCTGATGAGGTACA
>Ga0307510_10007107_pt1 | contig 13332 bp, 10 predicted proteins | sample 12_EM_MG_FD_207224 | JGI IMG/M metagenome (GOLD analysis project Ga0307510, IMG submission 207224) | Populus trichocarpa ectomycorrhiza microbial communities from riparian zone in the Pacific Northwest, United States - 12_EM | ecosystem: Host-associated > Plants > Roots > Unclassified | place... | reverse complement strand
AAAGTAGCGTGAACATTAGTATAAATAGTAGGGCTCTCTCCGATGGTTGAGAACATCATCAAGCAACGGAGAAGAGACCTTAACAATATTATAAGTTATTACGATATTCTTCTATTACTTTAGCAAACAATCTTTCTTGAGCCTTCCTGACCTATATTCCGTTGTCTCGAATATCCTCGGCCTGGATAGCCCGGAATCCTACCGTGTTAGCTACCCCGTAACAACCTCATCCAAACACCTTCACCAGTCTCATGATCCCCTATGGCGAAACCTTTCGGGCTTCATTAGCCTAGGGTCGCTCTGTTGTTGGACTTTAAACACTCTTGAGACTAGCACCATGCTGCCAAATACACTCCCATCCCTGGTGCTGAGTATCCCGATAGTCCCAGCTGAAGGGTACTACCTTGCCACTGTCCAGCAGGCTGGGTATCGTGAAATCTACTAGAACGAGCATGCCTGAACTGTTACTCCTAATAGCTTACAGAACTTAGGTTATCTAAGAACCCCCCCACTAGTCTTAGGCTAAGCTGGGATGCTTGGGAAGCATTATTATATTCACAGAGGTTTCTTTTATTTGGTTTCTTTTATTTATGGTCCATTTCAGAAGGGTGGCCCTCTGGGGGGGACCTTGGCCTGGGGTGAATTACATTCTCTTATTTGAAGTCCTGTGTATATTTTGTTGTTGCTTCCTGCTGGTCGTGTTTTGTGTTGTTACTTATTTTTGATGAAGGGTAGCACTAGGTGGGGACATATGGGCGGTTGGTCTCATACTAGAGGAACTTGGGGTGGCTTGTTTTTTTCCTATCATATATTTGCAGGAGTAGGTTTTTGACCAATATAGCTTAGTGCTCAAAACAGGGGCTTTTACCCTTGAAGCAGAGGTTTGCACCTGTAAGCAAATAAATTCTAAGATTAAACAAAAAAAAAATAGAATAGGATTTTTGAACCTGTGCTGAAGATACATAGTATATGATTCTTTAGTTTTAACTAATAACTCTACTTGTAACTCGAATGCCAACTATTTCAACTTATACCTGCTGTATTAATGAATATCTCTAGTAAGATTTTAGCAAAGATTTCAGAATTCCCTTATATAAGGCTATTTTGAGCCTCTTGCAATATTACTAATAGTATAATATAATTCAGATGCACTCTCCCATACTCCTTAAACTCCATTTTTTTTACAATAATCACAAATCAACTTCTAAATTCTGCAGTTTCCTTGGCTAAGTGTGTATTCATAGTAGAAAATACAAGCAATACCACCAAAGCTAACCAATAGGAAGATATGCCAGGAAGTACTCATACTCTGAATATGTGGTACCTGCATATCAGGGATACTTCTTAAGTAGTATCTTCCACTACGGATCTGATATTATACCTGTAGTAGAACCCTGCATGGGTTCACCTCAATTCATAAAAGGAAGGCTATTGCTTACCGCAAAACCCCAAGGTATTGAATCAGGCATTGCCAGAAAAAACTTAATGTACACCATGGAAAGTCAAAACACATAGTGGCATGAAACGGCATATAGAGTATCATTCAATGTCTATTATTAGAAGGTATTCTCATCAGCCTCAACCCCGATACCAATATGCTCCTATGCTCCTCAAGCTCGCAGTAGGTGGTAATGTGACTCTTGTCCTTTGGGCCTGGTTTAAGGAGCTGAGTGCGAGTTCGATAAGCCGTTCTGTTGAAAAGTGGGTGGCCATACACATTTTGAGGAAGTAGAGTGCTTTTAAACATGATTGATTCCACCCATCTAATAGCTTTAATTTAAACAGATATCTATGATACACGATGAAAGCCACAACAGGGCGTGGCGCTTGTCGACCGAGGCGTCCAGACAGCCGGTTCATGCTCTCTGCTAGTGTAAGTTACTGGTAGCCGGGTCGTCGTGTGTTTCGACTTGCCGTGGGCTGCGTTATACCATAGCAGGCCATCAAACCTTATGAGTATGCCAGGGATAACCCCGAAATCCCCTTATGGATGCGCAATGCCACCATTGTACCCCGCCCCGATCTAACTTCCGAAACCGCCTTTAAAATAACATCGGAAATTTTCGGGGGGGGCAAAATAGCCGCGCAGGATCTGTCAAGCTTTGAGTGCCTTGGAGAGGCGTAAAAAAGTGCCTCGGAACTACACTATGCCTCCGGTAATCCACTCTGGATAAAGGACATCTAATAGTGAGCGCTGCAGTCTTAGCCGATTCCTCCCTCCCACCGTTGCCTTCCCCCCTCCCGCTCTTAACCCTCCTGAAATCCTGAACAAAGCATATCCCAACAACGTCCGCTTTCGGACGAACCTTGGTTGCAGCATAACTACACCACCCTCTGCTGGGGGCGCATCTCAACCCGCACATCTCTAGTAGACCATCCAATTTTCTCCTTTTCTCTCTTTTTTTTCTAGGAACTTGGCTCAATCATTAAATGGCGAGGTAGAAAATGGAAATATAATGGGATATTGCAGTACAGTGGCTCAAAGGCTAGTACCCCCACTTGGAGAAGGTAAAAACCTCGGGTTCCGGGAGATGGTGGAGAATTGATGGGATACAGCCCTGGAATGTTGAACAGCTGTTTTTACTGAGTCCATTTCTGACATACACAAACCTGCTGTCATGATACCGCAAGTATTAAACTTAATGTAGGAAGGCAAAACAACTATATCTTATTCTAATTCTAATCCTATAGCTTACCCGCGGCGAGAATAACTCCCCAACTCTATTAGACTTTCCCCAGCATCGGTTCGATCACTCCCAACCACTGCATTCGCCGGGAATCGCTCGAAAACGATGTCCTCAAAAGCAGGCCAATTCCCCTCGACCACCGCTCAGTGGAGCCCAAATTCGCCACATTTCCCGAGATGGAACTTAAGAAAGTAAGAAGGCATAAAACATGGTATATCTGGTGAAACACCACCGAAAGAGCCACTTTGCTACGTGTTCACTTCAGTAAATATCTAAATTCATTATGGCGAGAAAGAGTTAACTGAGGATACAGCTGTCAGCCGATGATACTCTAGGGCCGCAAGAAGCACTAACACCAATACCTCCATCAGCTTCTCCCAAAACCCGAGTGATGCTGTATGACAACCCTATTATCACGCATTTTCTCAGCGCAACGTTGTTTCATTGACTACTGGTCCTCTTGCGTCCTGCAGCGAGAGTTCCTAATTCTAAAGATGCCCCACCCACAAGTCCTAACCAGTAACTTGGTAGCTTCCCGGGGGGACGAATACCAGAGATGTGGGGGTTGAAGAGACGTCAGAGAGCCACGCGTCTAAGACAACACATCACAAATCAATCTTCTTATCACTTCTTTCCTAGTACCGCAAAAACTCTTTCGATTGGCTATCCCCGTCGGTCCAGGATAGGTTTATCTTGACAAGTTAGCAGGATTGCGTACGTCAGTTAATGAGACCTAACACATCTTGAAGACTGATCTTATGCATCACAGAGAGGGACTAACCCTTTTGGAGACCTTTTTCTTTGATTCAGGCGATGCAGACACCTGCTAAGGTAGCGAACGGCAAGAGTCCTTACGGTTCTCGAGTATCAGTCCCCAAATTATCGGCTGCACACCGCGGTGAACAAAAACGACCGAAAGAGAGAAAACCACGCATCCTTCATGCATAATTGAATACTAGAACCCGGTACCAATAGTGGGGAGCTGACTCGATCATTCGACATTTATCACAAACCGAATAGAGTAACATACCAACCTGTCCCCCTGAGCTCCAGTCAGTTATCTAAGCACATTTCCTCAATTTTTTCTGACGGATATGCTGTATCATACATGACACGGGTATGCTAATTTTACTGACGCAGTCTTGTTTTCTCCAACCGCTCGGTGCACTATAGGAGTGAATGGAACCTGTTCTGCTAGTGGATCGGATCCGCCCCGCTACCAACGCTCTGCTAATTTAAACAAAAAAGCTTACCCTAGAAACTCATGACCCTTTCCCAATCGCCCATAACGGTCGTGTCAACCAAGGGTACCACGTCCTCTCCCATGGAGAACAGCACCCAAGTCCCGGAAGAACTAGGATGATTGAGAATCTCGCCAGGACGTAGCCGCCCCCCACTCGTCTTAACTAAGGGCTGTAAGCGAATATTTTCGCGTGAGTTTTTTCTCCCCTTAACCCAAAGGGGAAACTCCTAGACGTCCCAGAGTTATTCCAGATTATTCCAGCTCTTACGGTTGCCGGGACCCTGGAACCCAGTATGCGAGTGATCCACTGTGAAGTTGACCCGGAGAATCGTATAACTACCGGTATATGGTGGAGAGGCTCTTATGAATAGGGCCAAGCAATAGCAGTTTATTTTTGGGGGGGCGGTTACATCGCGCAGCTACGTAGTTTATTGGAATATCTTGGTTACATAAGGCTGATTAGTATTTTAATAGAGATTTCACAAGGCACAAGCTTCATAAATATGCCGCCCCAACTCCAAGTGCTAGTGCTATAATTAGATAAGGTTTTTGCGAACAGATTCACGCTGATGCAGGCTCATAGCACGAAACGCTCTGTATAAAACTTACGATTAATATATCCCCGGACTCAGTTTTTTTTGTCTTCTGGTTGGAAGCTCACCATCGGTATCCTGGCGTCTATCCTGGCTTTATTTGCAGACACACCCTTTTCTTCCCTTCTTCCCACATACTCCATCGAAGTTTGTACTAGTGGTCGTTCCCACCGGGCCCAGACGGCTCCAAATATTTTTTGCTAAGCTGTATTATTTTTTAAAAGGCCCGCGAAGAGTGTTTGGGTCCTTTACAGTAAAACTTTTTATAAAATTAAGGAATGTCAAGTCATGCCATGATCATGATATGAACAAGTCGGGAGAAATCATTCCCCCCTGCTATAGTGCTTATACACCCCAGTATCTTCTCAAGTCCTTAATTTCAAGCCACCCACGCAATCGATATCCGTCTCTCCCTTGATATGCCCCAATCTTCTCCGGGGACGTTTCTCAACCGCACAGTCGTGGTGCTACAGAGCTGGGTCTCTGTATCCAATGACAACAGCACCATTGCTGTTTGTTAAGATGCCCCGAGACGACGATCTGTTAAGGAGAGGCGGCACTCTGGGGCATATGGTTGAGAAGGTGGCTGGGATTGTTGGTAAGCAGCAGAAATAGATTAAAGAGTTGAAACCATCCAAAGGAAGCTTGGAAGGGAGCACCCTGGAGGCTCGAGAGAACCTGGATGTGGCAATGCAGGCAACTCGGATCCCGGTAGCGGCTGCGGTTGCGTTAGAGCCGCTGTGCTGTGCCGCGAGGGAAGGGTCATAGCAGCTGGTGCTAGCTTCTCTACCCACGATTGCAGTGCCGATATCATCCGCCCAAGGCAGCAACGGAAGTTCGATGCTTTTTACCTGGCTAACCGTCTAGAGGTGGTCAATTTAGCAGGTGGGCTATGCTTTGGCTTCTTTTACTCAGATCACCTATCCTACTTGAAACTTCTCACCTTCAACTCGGCCATCGCAAGTACAATACAGCACTCTAGTACTTGTAGGTCTAGGGTATAACCAAGTGATGCTGACATAACCAACTTAGTGGACGAGGTTACATCCGGAAGGGACAAGACTAGTCACGAGGTAGAGAAATGGGAGAAGGAGCAAACAGGAACTTGAATTATCCTGTGGAGTTTTCATCGTTTGACACTTCTCTCTTTCGTCGTTTTCCATCATGCTTTCAGTGCCATTGTGGCCCTGATAAACCTCTTTGTCAATACCCACAAAAGAACCTTGATCCTCGGAAGACATCCGACAGTACACTACTCGCACACCTACTCGTACACAGCATTCCAGTCTCTCTGCTGCAGGGGATTCCCCTAGGAGACCAGCTCAGTGCTCTCCCGGCACAGAGAGCACTTGTTCTCCGAAACATGCCTTATCCTCCCCCCAACAGCTCCGCAACCTTGCCCTTTGTTTTGGCATCTTTGCCAAACAGGCTCCGATAGTGTACCGTACTTGCCGGACTCAGCTTAATAGCCTTCTAAGCGCAAGTATGCCTCTGCTAGATAGCTCCGACCCTGCTTACACCAAATTACCCCGCCCCCAAGCCCAGTGCTAGGGCGATAAAGAGGCAGATAGGGTTTTTCTGAATGATTTTTTTTAGAGTTTTACAAAGAACTCTCATCACCAGCCTCCAATCACCAGTCCCCACCTTAGTTTGCCGGAGATTCCGAGGAGAAAGAAAAAGCACATGAGGAAAAATGATCGAGATGACCTAGTTGTTCTTCCATCTTCTATTACAGTATAGGTGTCTTTCTGGGGCAAGCACTAAAAGCGCAGAACGCTCAAATACACTGCCCGCCGTAGTGCACACTCCCCAATGATCGCCCTGTGGGCTGAGATTACTGTGTGTTTGGACGGGTGTGTACCGGTATTTGGGTGTCCCGAGATTGTACTCGAGTAGGTGTCAAAGGAATCATGTACGAGTATGTGGCATGGTTTGTATTCACATGTCCAGAAGCATTACCGAAAATATCCCGAAACCCAGAGCCGTGAAACTAACGGAAGGGATGCACCAAGTAGATCGTGCCACTAATAGCCCCTTGGGGTCGTGTGCTCTATAAACACAGCCTCTCGAGAAGTCAGCAGCATCTAGTTTGAGGACCAAAAGGGAGCCCAAGACAGAGTTTCCAGCCTCATTATTATACCACTTGGTGATCGAGATGCTACTCTTAGCAGCACAGTACTGTAGCTTGGGGCCATGCCGTAGTTAGGAGCCTTGTTGGGTTGTTGACGAAAACCGCTTGCATAAACGGTAGAGCCCACAATACAACTTTAGAGGCTGATGTTCACTAGTACTATATCGGACTAGTTATACTCTACTTCTGCGACACGATGATCTAGTGGCGCATTGCCGGGTAAGGCGGAACGTCAGCCAAGCCAGGGAGCCAGAAAGTGCACAGTAGAAACCTCGCTGCTTTTTGCAGCTTCATAGTCATAAATTCGGTTGACAATCCCCGGAGAAACAGGCTCTCTACCGTAGTCGTGAGCTGCCGTAAGTAGCTGATGCCCCCCATATCCCGCGATGCGATACTTCTGAGCTAATTTTGGCCGTGGAAATTCCGGCCTCAAGCTACAATCATCACTCAAGCGGTATCGTGCACCTCAATGCCTTGTCTTTGTCGATGTGATATCCTAATATCTCTGGAGTTCTGCACTTCGCTGCTGCTGCGGCAGCAGTCGAACCCAGCGAGTCCGAGACCAATTATGTCAGGGCGGGGTTGGATGGTGTTGAATTCCCGGGAATACGTCCTTTCGCGCTCTCCATCCCCCTAGAACGTGATACGTTAACTATAATAAATCAATTCCCGAGGATCCTCGGGGTGCTGCAATTAAATTTGTTGCTAAGGAGGAGGGGGCGTAAATTTACCCACCGCGAGAAGAGAATTCGAGTACAGTGCTTAGATACTAGCATTCAACACAGCATAACCACCGGAACTAGCCTAACCACCATATCCAAAAGAAGGCACCGGAACAATTACCACAGACAAGGCAAGGTCAGGATGAGGCTGAAATCTCCTCTGAAGATAATTTGATACCAACAAGCCAGGACGGATTTTGGATCCCTGCCAAAGTGACAAATGCCTCTAACCCCTCTCTGGCCAATTTCCAATTTTACTTTTATTTTTATTTCTTACTTCTTTTTTTCCTTCCCCGGAGAGAGCACCGGGAAGGCGAATAGTTTATCAAATAATTCATCTACCGCCTCATGTTGGATTTGGCTCTACGCACGCTGTGGCACACACTAGCAACGGGAGCAGTACGCTAGATGCTGGATAGCTAGCCAGGGAAGCACGGCAACGGACTAAGGTGGGGGGACCTTGGAGAGGGCTGCTGCACTTGAGTGGGTGAGTAAGAAATGCGGACGCGCGTCCTTGTGTCGTTTTGGAAGAAACCCTAGGGGGTTGGAGGGAGGCAAATACCTGACGCAGTTATTTTAACCCACAACCATGATGCTGGGCTAGAACCAATTGTCTCTGGAATAGCCCACCACTGAGCGCCCTCCAAACTGAAGAAGATGAGGTTGGATTGCCGATTCCATGCTGTGATCCCCTATCGGAGGCAACCTGGCGTCTTCACCTCCCCAGCAACAGCATTGGGACCAGGACTTGTTTGATAGTCTATAGAAATACCGGTTCGGTACTCTGCTTGGCCATATATTCTCAACCTTAGTAACGGCAAACCTCTCCCTGTGTGGCCTTCTAGCTGTTACAACAAGGGACAGTTGTCTATCCTCTTTGGCATTGCGAAGTGCTACTGCCCCCCTCTCCAATTTAGAGAAAATACCGTAAAGAACCCAAAAGGCTGGCTCTCCTCCTCTTGATTATATAGATGGCCCACCCCTACCGCGGAACCATCCATTCGGAGCAAGAGAAAGAAACAGGCAGAAGCACAAAACATCACTAGCAGGGCCGGGCATGTATCCACAAAACGGATACCGATACATCCGAGATACCAACCTGCCCTACTTGAGCACTGTATTGCATACAACATCCTACCATTACACTGATTCACTCAAGTCCTCGTACTCACCTTCAACCCAAAAAAACTGCAAGTCATGGCTTTCATCTCTCCCTCACGAAAGGAGCCAAAACCTCTCCTGCAGCGTCTGGACCCGAGCCCGCGAATCTCTACAAGATTTTTCACTCGTCGATTATTCCTGCGCTTCCTCAGCCTGTTATCAATCAGCATGGTACTTTACAATGTTGTTTACAACGCCGAGCTACGGGGACGACTAGAGAAGGTTCAGGTGCTGGGTAATGCTGGCCAGCCTAATGATGGGGTTAATACAACCGAACTGAAGGATAGCTCCCCGAGCGCAGCCTGTCATGACACCGAGGTTAGCCAGAATGGAACAGAAAAGGCATCGTTGGTTATGCTCGTGAGGAATAGTGAGCTCCGGGAGGCGTTGTCTTCTATTAGGATGATCGAGGATAGGTTTAATAGACGATTCCACTATCCATGGACTTTCCTTAATGACAAACCATTCACCGACGACGTAAGTGAATATCTGATTTCAAAGGAGGCCCTCGCCTGCCTATTTCGGTTGGCCTGGTTTCTGATATCACGATAGTTTATCAGGTACACAACTGGACTCGTCAGTGGCCCGGTCGAATACGCGGTTGTCCCGGAGGATAATTGGTCTGTTCCGGATCATGTCAATACAACAATTATGAGATCAGAAATGTTGCGGATGGCAGGGGAGGACATCATTTACGGTGGTTCCTTATCTTACCGGTATGTCTCAAATCAAGCATTTCCCTTTTTCTGCACCAACCGCGGCTGAGAATGTGGGGATGCCCAGACACATGTGCCGATTTAACTCGGGATTCATTCACAATCAAGAGGTTATGAGGAAATATGATTGGTACTGGCGCGTTGAGCCTGGAATCGAGTTCTACTGCGACATTAACTAGTGAGTAGGATTTTCCCCAGTTTTCTAAATGATAAACTCAACGCTATTAAATAACCCGGCTAATAAATCATTTACAGTGACCCATTCACCTTCATGCGGGAGAACAAGAAAATTTACGGCTTTGTCATTAGCATGTACGAGTTCAGGGATACTATCACGACACTCTGGGGCAGAACCAGACAATTTGTGGCAGAGAATAGTCAATTCCTCCACCCAAACAACTCCCTAGACTTCCTGGTCGATGGAGCACAACCGTCAAAACCCGGTGACAAACATCTCGGAAACGGGGATTACAATCTCTGTCATTTTTGGAGCAATTTCGAGATTGCTTCTTTGGAATTTTACCGTAGCGAGGCTTATTCTAGATATTTTGAGTTTTTGGATAGCACAGGGGGATTCTTTTACGAACGATGGGGCGATGCCCCTGTTCACACTATGGGGTTTGTCTACCTCTCCCACTCAATTCCTATCCTATAATATCCGTTTACCTGACATGGCAATTCTAGAGTTGGTTTATTCGCCCCTAAAGAATCAATTCATCATTTTGCGGACTTTGGCTACTCGCATCCGCCCTGCTCTCGCTGCCCACAGGACGACGAGTCGCACACTAGTGGACGATGCCTATGCAATCGAAATAGAAATTTCGACACAGATAGTTACTCATGTCTCCCACGATGGTGGAGAGTGGCTGGCATGAACAAGGGTACGGAAAGGAGTTAATTTTTTTCCCCCGCTCCCTCCCCATACTTCCTATTTCTTTCTCATCTCCTATAGAATTGTTCTCTATCTAGTCATACACTTTATAAATTTCAGGAGTTGGGGGGGCATTTGTGGGCTTCTGCACGAAAAATCTTTGGTATCTAGACAATGAAACAAAAATAATTTCCTTATTGTCGTTTCCCGATAATCCTATCTCGTCTGCAGAAAGAAGGGGAAGAAAGAGAGGATGTATTAACCCGAAACAGGTGCCCAGCGCGCAATGGACGTCTAGAACACACCTGTACAGGATAACCCTACGGGCCTTATTTACGAAAGCCAGGATATCAGCACTTAATATCATACGACACAGCACAATAGATCCCCGCAACACCCGCATACCTACCTACCCACCAACCCAACCATACTACTGCCGGCTACGCAAATACAAACCCTTCTATCATTACAACGTATACACTACCTTACTGGAGTAGCAGAGCAGGCAGGCCGTACCCCGAGAAGCATAGGGGATGTAAATATTTCATCATGTTACCATATTATTATATCTACCAGTGCCTATCTACCTCCCACACCCGTAGGATACTTAGCCCTTCACGCCCAAGAGAATAAAGTAGGCAGTGTGTGTAAACCTTCCATCAACTCAAATGTACTGCACCAGTACAATACTTTTCAGGAGCTGTAGACGCATGCCCAGCGCCAACCAACCAGTCACAGTAATATCATACCAAAACCGAACCCTTCGGAAAAACATACATCCGAGAACGAAGCGATACGAGCCAGACGGCGGCAAACAGGGTTTCCAAGACTCTTGGCACACTGTACCAGCACGGCACCGCGCCCCATAGCAGGCAAAAAGTGCCGCAAAAACTCTTTGTAATCCGCCATCTCCGACATGCCCCCAATCTCCGGGTTCAAAGACACAAGGTGTCCTGGAAAGAGTTTGCGCTTTCCTATCATGGTACATGTACTGTACTCGAGTACAGCACCAGGGGGATGCTTTCGAACCACGCAAGAAAAGGCAGTTGGCAAGCAAGATAATCCCTGTCTTGTACGAGTACGAAAACATCTCCCTGGGTATGATACCGTACTCGCGCCGATATAGTCTAAGATCAGCCCACGTTGGATCCCATTAACTGGTGCATATGCAATTCTAGCAACTTGTCAATTAAACATATCCTGGGTTGACGGAGATAAATGGCGAATCGCGGGGATTACGACGGTGCCCGAATCCGGGGTCGTGGATCTGCAGAGGGGCTCAGATTGGCCACCAATTATTGTCATCTGTTAGGATCCCTGTTTTCGCGGACCTCGTGCTTCCTGCCGGTGCTCCGGGCCGTCGTCCAGTCGGGCAGCGTTCGATGGCAGTCCGACGGCACTTCTACTACGGTACTATAGTCCTGCCGGCCGTCCTGGATGGGGTGACGCCAAGGCAGTCTTGGCTCTGGGGAGGCGGGCCAGTCCTTATTATTGTCATTTCATCTCTCCTCCCTCTTTCTTTCTTTCGAGCCGCTGGGGTTCCTCAACAAACTTTTATATCCGTCTTCCCCCCTATTTCCTAATAGATGTTAATCGGAGATTCAGAAAATAGAAAGAGATTTTAAATATATCAATTCCCGGAAGAGTTATAGGGGCTTAAATATTGGGCGGGGCTAACCAAGTGTCTCATTCCAGTTATTCGCTGTTAAGTTGCCAAAAAGCATAGTTAATATGCCTAATACATTAGAACGCAAGTTAAAAGGTATTACTAGGCAGAGTGGATGTCTTGAGTGCTCCAGTTTAAGACTTCCCTCCCGGTTGCCCCGGGTAGGGTGTCTCATCCTGCGGGACAAGAGCGTCACAGGAATGACTGAGATTCAAAATAGCGACGGCAGGTGACTGCAGTTTCCGCGAGGAAACCATTAAAATGCCACCAACGATAGGGGGCCAACTAGCAGAATCCTTCATCATCCGTCATAGCAAGATTCGTCTGCCGCTAGTCCTATTGTAGAACATCAAAAGGAAGTATAGTGAGTAAGGACCGAAGCAAGACATCCAATAATGTTAATAAAAAAAAGAGCTGAAAAGAGCTGAAAAGAGCTGAAAAGAGGGCCCGGTTTTGACTATGAAGGGTCAAGGCATTTTGTCGCGACGATCAGACGGAACAGACAGAAAATTCTTCTTTCAACGTACTAGCCACAGGCGAATCTCCTCCGCTAATGCGGTGTCACCCTCTAGGATGACGGCAAGTTCTAGCACAATACTTATCGTTAGCTATCTCCCATGCTAGGTCCCGCTACACACCCTTTTAAAGCCCTAGAAAGGATTGAACTCCGGCTCTACTCAAATAGGTCCCATGTCATAAAACCTTCCATTACCAACCAGGCAGTTTAGCAACTCTGCCGGGCGTCCCAAATCCTCCACTCATCACGTCCGCCCTTTTGCTCCCAAATTCTCTCCACTCCTTGTCCTTTCCTTTCACCCTTACCGGCACTCCGCTTGTGCCCACCGAAGAGCCCTCCTTCCTTCCACCCCACCCAACCCGGGGCCGCCGAAATCTCCCCATATAGACCTAACCCCCCCCGGTACACACACAGTAATGTTCCTACACACTCTTCACTATACAGCAGGGGGGGAATTCGTCGTTAACGAGCTAGCCCGGACCGTAGTAGGGCAATATACGATCAACCGAGGTTTTTTGTTCCCACCTTTTGAAATCGATGACATTGTGGCCACACATCTCTTCTTTTTTTCTAAAATCCCCCCCTACAACCAATAAAAGCTCACCTTTCTCAGCGCTGCAGATACTGACGAACCCGCAGCTCAGGTGCATTAACCGCTTGACTTTCCATCACCTTTTAGACACGATTTGTTGGAGCGTCCTTCCATATCTAGTATGGTTGCCCTTAGAGCAGTAGCAGGTCAGCTGATGATACGGCGGCGATGTGGCGGTGATGCGGCGGCGAGTGAGGCTGTGTGAACCGGGGAAATTGTGACTGCGTCTTTTCTTGTCACATAGCCGAGGTCACCCCCCACTTTCTCTCTCTCTCAATCAATACAACAACAGTCGTTTCAACACAATTTGTTGGAAATAGCAGTTGATGGCCGCACTTGGTGCGGGATGTGCCCGCTCTCTGTGGCCGCAGAGGCATACGTACGCACTAGTCAAAGGACGCGCAAGCTCTCAAAATGTTTTCACCCCACTTGT
>Ga0307510_10007106_pt1 | contig 13332 bp, 8 predicted proteins | sample 12_EM_MG_FD_207224 | JGI IMG/M metagenome (GOLD analysis project Ga0307510, IMG submission 207224) | Populus trichocarpa ectomycorrhiza microbial communities from riparian zone in the Pacific Northwest, United States - 12_EM | ecosystem: Host-associated > Plants > Roots > Unclassified | place... | reverse complement strand
CGTGGCTCTAGCACTGCGGAGGGGATGGTGAAATTGCTGCTCGGGTGGGAAGAGGTTAGCCCCGATAAGCTAGATAATAATGGCAGAACGCCGCTCTCGTTTGCGGCTCAGTCAGGACATGAGGAAGCGGTGAAAATGCTACTCGGTCGGGAAGAGGTCAACCCTGACAAGCCAGATAATCAGGGTAGAACACCGCTCTCGTATGCCGCTGGGAATTGGTGTGGCTCTAGCACTGCGGGGGGGGTGGTGAAATTACTGCTCGGGCGGGAAGAAGTCGACCCCGACAAGCCAGATAATCAGGGTAGAACACCGCTCTCGTATGCCGCGGGGGATTGGACGGGCGCTGCGGGGGGGGTGGTGAAATTACTACTCGAGCGGGAAGAAGTCGACCCCGACAAGCCAGATAATGATGGCCGAACACCGCTATCGCATGCCGCTGGGGCCCGGGGCTATCCCTTTGCGGTTATACACGAGGGGGTGGTGAAAATGCTACTTGCACGAAAAGAGGTCAACTCCGATAAGCCGGATGATGAGGGCAGAACACCCCTCTCACATGCGGCTGAGGCAGGATTTGTGGGAGCCGTGAAAATGCTACTCGGGCGGGAAGAGGTCAACCCCCATAAGCGGGATAATCTTGGCCGAACGCCGCTCATGTTTGCAACTAGCGGTACCCACGAGGGGGTGCTGGCGCTGCTGCAGTCTCGCGAAGCAGTAGCTCTAGCGCGACCTAACGCTGAACAATCACTACCACCCAACGTTGAACACTCACCACCCAATTCTGAACACTCACCGCCTCATCGAAAACGCCGACGTTTCTTCTGATTCGCATTCCGGAAGCAGTCCTAGGATATCATCCCTTTTTTTTCACAAGGAATTTTAATGACATGTGAGTGCGACTTATACGTTATTACGGCCATCTGAAACTAGATATCTAATGTAGTTGAATTAGGATTTATGAATTTCTGTTTACGGTGGTTGGGAGGGCCTGGTTGGTGGGATGAAATAGTTCTACTCTGAGAACTTCGAGTGTATAGATCGCAGTGTTCTAGTTTTCTATTTAATTTTCCTAGCTGCTGTAAATTCTTGCTTGCACCGTTTTTGTTCTCGTACGGTTCGTTTTTCTTCTCTTCATTTCCTACCCCCCCACTCTCCTCCTTAACTCATAGATCAACAACCGTATATAGAGGGCATTTTCTTTTGAACAATTATTTGGGTTAGGCGCAGTGGATCCAATCCTAAGTTACCGAACCGCACAAAACTTATATTGATACGAACAACGATAATAGATAAAAGATATCAGAGAACAATAAAGAATAAAGAGATCGTATGCAAGAACGAATGACTTTGACAAGACAAGTGAAGACTGTAGAACCGTGAGAGAAAGATGCGATGAGTATGAGATGAACTACTTAAAACGAACAAAGGGAAGAACAGGCTGCCTTATATCCATATCTATGGAAAACCTTCTTCCCTGGCATACTTCCTGCGCATGCCGGATTCTTCTCCCACTTTCCATCTCTAGGTCGTCCTTCTGTTTCGCTTTGCGAAGACACTTCCGAGGTAAGAGCTGCTTGGCCGAGGGTACAGTTATGCCTGATGCCTCGGATCGAGTTGGTAGCCGCGGTTATGGTAGATGTTCGGCTATTGACTGTTGTTCATGTTTCATCGTCCGGCGATTGCTGTTTGATCGTGTCGCATCAGGTATGCAGGGTGGTGATATTGGATCATAAGAAGCTAACAATGGTGGAACGCTGTCGAAGCAACCATCTGTTAACCATGGCGTAAATGCGTTTCGCATTATGCAGGAACGAAAGTATGCATGTGGTGAGCAGCCTAAAATCAGAATTCTCCAACATTCTCAGTATTATTTATTTATTAGAGAGATAAACAGCAGTGTACTATAGTATAATGATTCTCGCAGCCTTTGCGAACAAGCAGTCCCATCTCGCCTATTCGGAAGTGCTGCCCTGGGAATGAATAGGATGGGAAAGGGAGAATGGTGGTAACGGGATTTGTGAAAGGACTATTTCGATTTATTGGATTGATGGGGTTTACTGAACTGGGAGGTTGCTTCTCACAAGGTAAGATAGGAATATGGGGAGGTACGGTGAATGGAGATGCAGTGGGGGTTGAAATTATTTTAATATCCGGATTATGGGAGGGGGGGAGGTTGATCTCAGCTATCTGGTTCTACTGGCCAATTAATAAAGTATCCGGATAAAGTTATAGAGAAACGGTGAAGGCGCCAAGTGGATAGTCAGATTATGAATTCTACTAAAGCACTTGACAATCTAACCACCTCCGGTGTAAAAACAACACCATCTGGCTGTTTTATTGGTATACTACAGGATCACAGCGCATATATATGCCGGTTTCTAAGTCCTGATTTATAGCACAAGTCAAGTACTATCCTACTAGCTACCCACAAAAACTCAAATCGACGGGAGCATTCCCACTACCTACATTACCATTGCAGTTGCGAGCGAAAGTCAAGTCCTGTCTCAACAATGTTGAAAACGGCGCTACTCGCCATACTCACGATACTTCCTTTGTTCAGATAGCGTCGGATATGCGCTCATGATTCGGGCATATGGCTCCGGCATCAGGCATGGGTTTGTCTTCGGAGACTCGCTTCGGCTTCGGGTATACGGTTTGGCTTTGGGCGTTTGGTTTGTACGTTCGGGAAAGCATTGCGAATGCAGGAATGCGCGATAGTTTTGGGATCATGCAGCTTTCGGGAAAGCCGGGAGAAAAGCGGAATCACCGTAAGACCAGCGTGAGAGGGCTGGAAGCCGGAGGTGGGAAAGTGTTTGTTTTCCTTTTAGTTAGCTGGAAGTGCTCACGGGGAAAGGAGAGACTCACATGGAGTAGTGTGCCGCCTCATGGATGGATATGATGGCTTTGTGATTGATATATACTCCTGTGATCGCCCTTAACTTAGTTAGTTAGTTAGAGAGTTGAGCATCGAGTATCGTGTCGTTGAGCGAGAGACTGTTGTTGTTAAGTTAATGAAGAGTTTTTCCCCACTCCTGAGTGCGATCGTTTTAGGTGTGAGTTCCTTGGCATTTTCGTTTCGTTTCACCATTCGTCACTCGTCGTGAATCGTTTCGCCGTTGTTGAAACATACTCTGGCACTACTGTGGTGTCACTCACATTATTTGTTTTTTCTCCTTGCATCAAACCTTATCATACCTCTATACCTCCTTGCACATCCTTCATTCTTCTTTTATTGTTATTGTTATTGTTCGCTCGACCTATTTGTCTCGCTCCCAAATGGTAGATAGTCAGGGCTGCTCGCCCTTCTCTTTGAGATAGTTATAGTGCTAAGTTTTTCCCTTAAGCAATCAATCACTTCTTCATCATATCGTACTATCATTCCATTCAATATTTCCACAACAGCCGTCGAAGTGCAAAAAACAAACGCCAAGTGTTCCACGCAAACCAGCGCGTAGCGTTAGAGTCATCTAGAGTGATTTATTTGGCTAAGAAATCCTCCAGTCTTCCTAAACGACACGAGAAATTTTCCAATCATGCCCACCCAATATTCCACCATGAGGCAGGTATTGATAGTATAGTGATCACAGTAGTAGACTATTATAGTATTAGAAGCCTTGAGTGGGGCGGGAGCCAGGGGGCGAACAGATGGGGGAACACAGAAGTGTAGACGTGGGGGAGCGCACTGGATATGGATAGTCGTAGAAGCCGGCTCTGATTATTGTAGCGGTTACCCTTGCCAGCAACCTAAAGAGAACACCGCCTCCCACATCCCTAACATCAACCTAAATGACCAATTCCTTCTCCACCATCTGGTATCTCGCGCCGATATTCTTTCCACGTCTCCCGAGGTCAGTTAGCCCTCCGGGGGGGGTATTGCATGCTCGGTCACTTAGTCCGTCCTACTCAACGCTTAAGAGGGCGTGAAAACCCACGGGAGTGACATGGAAGTCAACCTAACCTGAGGCATGGCTGAAATTTTATACTTGGCGTGTCCAAAGATTAGGGAGCCATTTCTCCCACTACCCTACTGGAATGTTCTAATGTAGAAAGACGCCTTGGGGATCCGATTTCCCACCATTATCAACACAGCCGAACACAGCGCACATAATCGGGGGGCACCTCTACATGGTAAGTGACCATATCTTTTGCGCTTCGGCGGCGAAAACGATACGCAGCGAAACGATATACGGCGAGTGACAAGTGGTGAAACGAAACGATCAATGCCAAGGAACTCACACCTAAAACGATCGCACTCAGAGGCGGGGAAAACTCTTCACTATCTCAACAACCACAGGCTCACACTCAACGACGACTCTAGATGCTCAACTGCCTAACTACCTAAGGGCGATCACAGCAGTATATATCAATCACAGCCATCATATCCATCCATGAGGCACCACACTACTCCATGTGAGTCCCTCCTTCCCCCGTGAGCACTCCCGGCCAACTAAAAGGAAACACAATTTCCCACCTCCGGGCTTCCAGCTCTTTCCGGCTGATCTCACAATACTTCCGCTTTTCTCCCGGCTTTCCCGAAAGCTGCACGATCCCAAAACTATCGCGTATTCCTGCATTCGCAATGCTCTCCCGAACGTACAAACCAAACACCCAAATCCGAACCGTATACCCGAAGCCAAAGCGAGTCTCCAAAGACAAACCCCTGCCTGAATCCTCAACAACACATCTCCGAACACAAACCAATGCCCGATGCTGGAGCCACATGCCGGGATCCTCAGCGCATATCCAAAGCCACAATCAAGCGCACTCTCGGAAGCTATCTGAACAAAGGAAGTATCGTGAGAGTATGGCGAGCAGCACAATTTTCAGCAATATCCACGATCACTCACTACACCCCTATACGCCCGAAGGAAAGGTGGATCCGCCGAGGCTTAAGTTGATATAGAAAGTAGTGTTTGGCGATAGGCGAGCCGGCCTGGGAGCTCGGGCCGCCTCGTGTGCAGACACCCTCCTAAACTGTTGGAAATAGCAGTTCAATGGCCGCACATGGTGCAAGATGTGCCCGCACTGAGGCCGCAGCAGTAGACGTACGCACTAGTCAAAGGATGCTCAACCTATGAAAATGGGTTCACCCCCTTGTTTTTTTAACATTTCGAAGACGAAAAACGATACCAGTACAGTCCCATTCCAAAAGTTCTCGCACCCTGGCTGGTACCGTGACAAATTTCCATACCAGATGTATTATAGCCCTTCTTGTCACTGTACCAGCCAGGGCGCGAGAACTTTTGGAACGAGGCTGTACACGGCGAAACGATATATGGTGAGTGACATGCGATGAAACGAAACGCCAAGATTAAAGCGACACTAAGAAGACAGATCGCCAACACAACTCAAAGCGAGGAAGACTTTTCATTCACTCACTCACAGCTTCAGCTAACTAACGGTAAAAACAGGAGTATAAATAGAAAATCAACGATCTGCTTTCCTCCCATCCTCCGAGTCCTATTCTTCCATCGATCGCTACACCGGTCCATACTCTTCTACGCATGCTTCATCCTCCACGTAGGTCTCCTGCTCTCACGCATGCCCCCCTTTCCTTCCGCAGAAAAACAATCATGCTAACAAAGAAAAGAACAATCATCACAAAGAAAAAAACGCTTCAAGCTCCGCAGCCTACGTGCATCCGACTCTCCCTTCACCGATCCCAAGCGCGTATCCGGAGGTTTGTCGAACGATCACGGTGTAGTCTGCACCTATGCAGAACATGCCGGGCAGCATGAAAGAACTCGCTCCCGGAGGGAGTATCTACCCGGAGCGCATGCCCGATACTTCTTTGTCTGAGCGATAGCTGGATAGGGTGTGTGCGTGGCTCGTGGGTTGAGTCCGTCGGGTTTGGCCTGGTATGGTGAGCAGCATCGAAGAATTCCAACATGTTTTTCTTTCGTTCTTGTCTTCTCTCACGAAACACCTTTCTTTCTGTACACAACTTTTTCCTAAAAGTCTTTCCTTTCCATTGGCTTATTACAATCAATCATGATCACCTCCACTCAAGCAGTTTCACTCCACTATGCACAATCCGCGCCTTAAACCACTACCTCCGCAGTCACTATTTTTAATAGTAAATGTATATCTCTCTTTCCCCGCCATTGCTAACGGGGCAACCCCGCTGACCCTTGCTGCGCCACTCAAGGTTTTCAGCCTTTTTTTTTGTTTCTCTCCTAGTAATTAAGGGGGGGGCAGGCTTGTTGAGCAGCCTTTCAACATGAGCACGGAGCTCTTCTTTCTAATCAATCTCGCGACGCTCACTATTACGGTGGTGGGCATTTGGCAATCTTAATCTAGCCGCTACCGGGGGAGAACGGCGGTTGTCTCGACAACACGTTCCAGTGTATCTTGGTCATAAGATGTTCAAGTACTTGTAATTTAAAGGTTCCAAACAGTCCGGATCGCTAACTTGGTCATTTCCTATTGTCTAGGAGTCTGAGCCAAGAACGGGGCGTCAGCATCGGCCCTCATTTCAGGAATTTGCGGGGTCCTGCTGGGGCTCCTCGTCGAACTTGTGTGGCCAGACTTTCAGTCCTCCCTTACTCGAGTTGCATCGGCGGGCTTGTTTTCCCGAACGGTACGATACCTTCCCTAACGGGGCATTCACAAGTGAGACCTTCACCAACGGAACCTGGCCATCGTGCCCCAACCTTGACCCTCCCCGATCTTATCCTTCCCAATGCGGCTTGGCCCGCCTGCCCCTCCTACCCCAATATTATCTGGTCTAGCGTCGCCTGCCCCGACCTACACTACCCCAATATCATCCCTGACATCATCTGCCCGGGCGCCCGCCCGGACGCCCGACCCACTGTCACCTCCCCCGACCTTTCCTCGGCGGCCCAGAAGAGACAAATTGAATATCTTACAATTAAGCTGGAGATCGCAGAGAGGGCACTAAATGAGTGTCGTGAAAAACCGGCCGAGCCGACCGCGGGCAACATGTGGGTAAATTGGGAGCTGAGGGAGTGAGGGGGCAGGGAGTGTAGGGGGGATGGAGGTCCTGCACAGGGCTATGGTTATTATTATTGTTTTCTGTAGTCAGCCTTCAATGAATATACCTGCAATACTATTATTTGCTTTCCGGCAATGGTGCACTCTCCTACATAATGTCGCTCTTCCCCGCACGTGGATTGCCACGGTAGAATAAGGTGGGATGATGAGCTCCATCCCCCGACTACCATTATTCCAGCGTCGGAATTCCCGGGTTTCCAGCAGCCAAGCTCATATACTGTCCACCCGCTGGGCTCTAATGTCTCAATGCCGTACTAAAAACAAAAAAACTCCGGATAGCTTATCCACTCTTCCAAACGCGAGAGGTACGGGCGAACAATTGTCACTCTCAAGAAATCCCTTCTAGAAACAAAAATCACACAAGTCACAATCAATTCAAGTCCGCTGGGCTGACTCACATACTTCTTATCCAAAGCCAACCTAGAGAACCGCAAAGAAGAGAAAAAAAGCAACCTAAAAGAAAACTCAACTTTCCTGGTTCTCCGAATATCTAGGCTCAGGAAATCCTCCTCTTGTTATCTGCTACAACAAATTTTCCTTCCTCTGTTGACTGTCCAAACGGCTCCTCCGTTGTGCTGTGTTGCCGTCGTGGGAAGGGAGGAACGCGCGAGAAGTGAAAGATCGTATCATAGCCTTACATAGAGCCAGCCCCCCCTGTCCGCCAAGACCATGCAACATGCGCCCCTGTAGTAACTGCGATACGGCACCTCTTCTCCCCCATTCAGCATAAACCCAGCGTACCTTCCTCAAGCAAAGTCATATCATATCATAAACCGCAATCTATTGCCTAAGTTATCCGTAAATTAGCTAAAAAAACAGAAAACTGAGTAAAGCCAAATTTTTTCCTCAATGGTATCCGTAGCTCTAATTGAGATACTAGTAGATAGGCCAACATTTTAGATTTATTATCGGGAGTGGTGTAGTTAAAAGCACTGTTGAAAGAGATATGGCCATTGTTGAAAACATGCGATATTTTTGAATTTTCACCGGTGGAGATGTGTGGTTGAGAGCAGGATGTTGATTAAGTTGGGGTCTCCTGATGTGATTTCTCAAGCTGGAGGAAGAGCATGGTTGGTGGTAAATGTTCGCGGGTTGCTGACAATATTCCAACTGCGAGAATGGTTGGTGATATCCGAAGTGAGTACTGTGGGGCTGAAACTGGGCCTGCTTAATTTTACTAAATTGTTTCCTGTATTTTACGTTTATAGCGGGCAGTTTACATAACTAGCTAGTTCGAGCGGTGGAGAGGGCAGTGATTACTAAGGAGAGGGAAGGATCGTAGGTTTAAGAGGAAGGGAAGAAGGAACGCACGAGAGAACAACGACATGTTTATAGACGACTCCGATCTTGTGTTTGATCGATAGTTTTACTTCTTTCTTTATAGGTTCTTTTATCATCGTCATCGATTTCTTTAACTCTACCCACTGTGCGAGCGGCGATTGCCCACAGCGGTACTGTTTCGTTTCCTGATAGTGATATCATTTCCCCGTTGATTTCGTTTCGTTCTTTTCTTTGCTTTGGGGTTAGTATAACTCGCCAGAGAATACCATCGGCCCGGACCAAAGTCATCGTTTCAGTACGCTAGGGTGAGAGCCTTGCTTGTCGGAACAACTAAAGTGCGGGGTGCACCATAAATCTGGTATGTATCATAAGTTAAATGAATAGAACTCGGGGCAAACCTATTCGATACCAGCGACCCTCAGACCTTTCCTACAAAATACTATCAAGGTTTCACCCTTTATCTGTCATCCCAATACAGTAATAAATGATAGCACTAAGTGAAGACCCCTCCTTTATTCAGTCAAAAAAGAAATTTGAAAAATTGAGGAAAAATTAAGGAAAGTAAATCAGAAATATTGCTAGAGTTAGCGATTTTTTTAATTTTTAAAACAATGTTGGGTTGGAACAACCCATTGCCAATTGGGCAAAGCTCAGCAGCACTGTGTGGAGCCCTTGGAGGAACGTCTGCCTGGTTGCGCAGAGGTCATAGCTCATTACGCACGGACGGGAGAGCCACTAGCATATATAGAACCACGGTTTCCCCTGAGTTGAGAACCTCGATGCTCGCTACTACTCGCATTCTCGTCTCCAAGCTCGCTACAGCTCGCGTTTTTTGTTCGCTACCACACAAGTTGTTTGTTCCCTATAACTTAGCTTCTATCTTTTGCTCGCTAGAGCTCACATTTTTTGGTCACCCTCGGCCGCACCGTTCAGGAAGAGAATAGTCACAACATCCGGAAAGGCTAGCACTCTGAGGAGTGCATGGATTCGGGACTTCCTGGAAGTGAAACCACTAGCAATTACTTAGAAACCGACCAGCAAGAGGCGATCTGTACTGAAAACGCGACAATGGGGGAATGAGAAAGCATTTTCGCGAAAACAAACTGCCCTGACAGAACCTCCACTGAACTGTATGACCACTGACGCCACCCAGCACAATAGCGGGAGATTGAGCACTCTCTGCTACAACACTCCGAGCTCCACATCACATACCACCCCATGGATAGTCACCACCTCACAATGCTTACTCTCTACACCGGAAAACAACTTTACCACCGTCTGAGTCTATCCTTCCTTCAATTGCCATATTAGCTCACCCCCTCCTACCCATGCCTCCACTTCGGTGCCCGTCACTCTTTATTCTATTCCAGCCTCCCTTCATTCACAACAATTATCACAAAGAAAACTTCTCCCTGCTCAATATCCTCCGCTCATTGGCATTATCCCTTCAGAAGCTGTACCGATTTCAAGGGCATATCCAGAGAACGTGCTCCCAATTGCAGTATCAATCCAGAGCGCATGTCTGAAACTTGCAGGTCAGAACAATAGATGGAAATGGGGTGTGCGCGTGCCTGGGTTGTGTGCAAGTTGATGGAGGTCTGGTTTATAGGCAGAGAAATACGCCGTGGTACAAGCAGAACAGGAGCCCGTTTATCCTCCTCAAATCACAAGCTGCCTTGTGGAAATACAACGTGCGCATGCCATTTCTTATTGTTATAAGGGCGGGATATGAGAAGAATGCACGGGAACGATGAAGAAGTACAAAGAAGTCAGGGAAGGAAATGCTAGGGTTTATATAGAAAGTCCAATGAGCTTTCCAAGCCTCTTCACTCTTTCATATCCCCCATTCTAGTCAGGATCCCGATCCATCTTTCGCTTTTCCCTCCGCTAGTTTCCGGCTATATATCCGGCTTCGTATTCTTCAACGGAAACTTGTCCTTGAGTGGAGAGATCGCCTGTGACTTTCAACAATTCTCTCCTCATAGTTCCTCCAAGACCCATCTTTGCCGAATCACCCCCAACATATAACCGAGGTGAAACCCGATTAACCGAGAGTCGGGAAAGGCCCTTTGCTGGCAACGATGATAGACGGAGGGTTGGTGGTTTCAGTCAATGTTACAAGCATTATCTGGCTACCCCCTTACCACAATTACTACTCAAGTAATACCATATAAGAGGATACTCATTCCCGCATCTGTTTCCCAGTCAGCAGACTATGCTTCTACCCGAATAGAACACTCTATTATCTCTGGCGCCAGCAGGCAACTCATTCACTACAATTACTACTCAAGTTATACCATATAACAAGATACTCCTGATCCCGCAGCCGTTCCGCAGTCAGCAGACTAAGCATATACCCCAATATAACTCTCAATTATATCTTAAGCCAGCAGGCCACTCCTTTACTACAATTACTACTCAAGTAATACCATATAACAAGATACCCAGACCCTGCAGCCCTTCCCCAGTCAACACACTTCAAATCTACCCCTATTGAATTCTCTATTATCTCTTGAGCCAGCAGGCCACCCTCTCTTCTACACATTACAACTCTCAAATAATGCCATATAACCAGATGCCGCAATCCTGTAGCTGTCCTCCCAGTCAGCAGACTATCGCCCCCCCCCTTGGAACCAAAGTTTCTACTACTATCTTCCCAGCCAGCGGGCCTCACTGTTCCTCAAACACCCTGAGAAAAGATTGACTATAACCTGAAAGCGAGTAGCAGCAGGGGAAGACTCAGATAGACAGGAAAACACAAGACTCGCAGCAGTGGAGAATTGGGCCTCCACCGCCCAGTTTATCCCCCTCACACATTTAGAATCCCTTGGGGCTCATCCCTGCCTTTTTGGCTCACCTCACTCTTCTACGACAGACTCGGAAGCTCAGCTATATTATCTGAAACCTGGGCTGTTCAAAGCCATTTTTATCATTCCTTCCCCAGACCTTTAAGTGCTTGCACCGGAGCAGCCCATCTGTCCCACACCATCCTCTGTTATCCCACCCGCCAACCCCTGCCATCTTCCGCTGTTTTCCGATCTTTGCAGTTTTCCGCCGTGCCCTGTCATCCCCCAGCGTCCCAGGCGGTCCTATTTAGTTACCTGCTGTCCCTTCGCAGAACTTGTCTCCAGTTGTGGGGCACATCGTCGTGGCTAATTACAGCCGTCCCGGGAATTCATGGACGAGGACAGACCACACTTTGCAGTCCCGTCTCACCCGGGGGTCTTGGCAGTCGTGCTGCCAGGCCCTAAGGCGGCCCCAGCGGGCTAAGAACCCTGGACTACAACCCCCTTATATCCATGAAATTCCCCTTGGACGCAGAGGTGCCAGGAGGCCTTGATACAGATCACCCTCCTGGGTCCACTGGGCTTAATTGCACATTATTCACCGAGGTTGTTGAGGTTGTAGCTTGCTTGGCAGAGATAGGAGATTGCAGTGTCAACCAAGTACTAGTAGAGTTTACAGGCAGTACACCACCCTTTTGGCGTGCTTATAATCAACACGAGAGAGTGGCGAAAATACTGCTCATATGAGACAAGTGGGCGGCTCAGCATCAGTGCAAGGGAGTGGTGAAAACACTACTCGGACGGGGCAATGTCAACTCTTACAGACCAGGGTTTGCGAAAATCCTACTAGGACGAGTTGAGGTTGATCCTCTTCAAAATAGCCTATGTTCTGTACAGAGTCTTGCGGTCCTTATTCCTTCTGTGCTGCCAGCAGCATCCTATATATACACAAAACTCTCGTCAAAGAAACACACTTCGTCGCCATCACTCAACTCTGTTCTTCCACAACCTTCTGTTGCTTTCCAAACCACACCTTCAACTTTCCTACATATTTCTACACCTAGTCTGATTCGTGAATCTTCTGGAAACATCCCCGATGCATCTAACCGTTCGCTCATATACGCCGTTGCTTTAACATCCATACTTTCCAAAAAACTCGCCAAACAAAACCTCTCCTTATCCTCACTTCCGGTGTACTAACATTGTCGCAGATATGGAACCTTCGCGAAGCTTTTAACCAATCCAACAAACCAGACTACTATCACCGAATACCGGCAGTGTGACCTGCTAGAAAATAGTGCGCGTGAGTAGTGAAAATACTACTCGGACAAGGTGATGTCAACCATGTGACACTAGACAACCGAGACCGAATTCCACTCTCATGAGCTGCTACTAAGGGCACGCAGTAGTCGCGAAAAGACTACTTGGGGCCCACTGCCTCCGCACGAAGAAATGAACCATGCCGAGCAGCATCAAAGCAGGGTACCAGGAGGGCATATCTATCTATGGAGATCTTTACCGCACCACTAATCACGTCCGAGCCCACTACGAGCAATACTAATACGCAGCCAGCCTAGTATCTAAAAACGAATGAAGTGACAGTATGCGAAAGTTTGTGGTTTAACTGTCGTTCATCTTCAATCTCATATACTTACTTCATCACTCGGCTCCTCCCAGCAAACCAATTACTACCAATACCATTTCTTCCTGATGAACCAACTATTCGCGACACTAGTTCATCACTAGGATGAGGGAATATATAGAACTAATTCTCCCCCCACCAAAGTCTAACCCACCCATGAAAAGAAATAGCTAATAGTAACAGGAAGCCACGATGGAAAACTGCCAACCAGAGCAATCAAACTGCTATTCGCGATGAACACAAACAGTGGTTAACAAGCGCCACCGCTTTGCATCGAAAAACACTTCCAGGGGCTGCATGCAAGTTCCACGCCGGAAGGGCAAATAGCCTGCCTAGGATTGGGGAGTCGTTGGCCACCGAACGGCAGGCATTTAGGTCACCTTCTCGACCACCTGCCTCAGTGTGGGATCTATCGGTGCCAACGATCTCAAGCGACAAGGGCAGCGACATCTCCCCCACCGCCTCCGTCAGTGGAAATATGCAACAAGGTTGATTGATGGAATAGCTCGTTTAGATGGTCTTGGTTTTCTTACTTCATTCTCTCATACTGGTTATTATCTCAATGTATTTCTTTGGCTTTGGAAAATTGGATGTTGGGTTGGAACAACCCAT
>Ga0307510_10007105_pt1 | contig 13335 bp, 11 predicted proteins | sample 12_EM_MG_FD_207224 | JGI IMG/M metagenome (GOLD analysis project Ga0307510, IMG submission 207224) | Populus trichocarpa ectomycorrhiza microbial communities from riparian zone in the Pacific Northwest, United States - 12_EM | ecosystem: Host-associated > Plants > Roots > Unclassified | place... | reverse complement strand
TTCTGGAAAAATAATGCTGTTCTCTTCCTTCACAATCTAGGGATTGTGTGCTCGTAAATCTCTTATCCAACGACCATAGCCAGCCGGAAGGGAACGACCAACACTGCGTCATGCTCGAACCGTACGGCTATCGCTGGTATCGTGTCGGCGGTCTCGACTACATCCTCAAGCGGAAAACGTCCTGATTGAGATCAGCAAATACGCTACCTCAAATTTGTATCGCTCGCATATTGTTCCCGATTTATCATAGATTTCCGCCCACCCGTCTTCCCACCCTGGGCGCGGCTCCTGCAAAGCAAGAGTGACTATGCCCGCCCACCGGACGGGCTTGAACCGAGGTCATCTCGGCAAGTCAAATCTGGGCTCACCACGAAGGGATGTGGGAACAATGAGGACATTAAAAGGGTCATAGTTCGGATGTCCATCCGTCTCGTGGCCATTTCTTTCCCGCAATACCAAATGCCCGTAAGTTGTATAGGGTAATATCGTGCTGATATATCGCACTGGCAGGAAAAATCCGGACGCGGTCATCTCTGATCGGTATCCAGGGGGTGGACATCATGCCGAACCACAAATACAGAGATATTCTCGAAAAAATTCAGGAAGATATCAGCGCAGGTCGATACAAACCAGGACAGCGTTTGCCAAGCGAGGCTGACCTGGTCCGACGCTATGGAGCTTCTAGGATGACCGTCTTCCGGGCCATGCACGAATTGCAGTCGATGGGTATTGTGGTTCGTCGTGTAGGTTCAGGGACATTCGTAGCTCAGAACTCTATCCAGGGTAGTCACGTCTTTGGACTGCTGATACCAGAATTGGGCCAGACAGAGATATTTGAGGTGATCTGTAAAGGGATGATGGAAGCGCCCCAGGCCATTCACCATTCGCTTTTGTGGGGAAACACGGCATCGAAGGAGAACGAAAAGGAAGAAATCGCGGAACAGTTGTGCCGACAATATATTTCGCGAAAGGTAGCTGGCGTTTTTTTTGCGCCGCTCGAATATTCACCTGGCAGATATGAAGCGAATCACCGGGTTGTAGCTGCATTGGATAAAGCGCGGATTCCGGTAGTTCTCCCCGGAGATCAGCGATGTCGTCATCAAGATCGGTCGCCCCGACTTTGCCACAGAAGCAATGGGCATCAACGAAGGCGATACCTATCTGCTCTTGAAGCCGATGAGCGAGTGGCATCGCTTTCACACGAAGGAGGAGCTGATTGAAGCTGTGGACAAGGAATTGTCTACGGTTCCCGGCGTCGCCTATGACTTCAGCCAGCCGATGCAGATGCGCGTCGACGAAACCGTCTCCGGGGTCAAAGCCGATCTCGCCATCAAAATCTTCGGCGACGACTTCGACCAGTTGGATGGTCTCTCGCAGCAGGTGCTTCGTGCCGTCTCTCGCGTCCGGGGCGCGGCAGAGGCTCAGATTCAGCTCACCTCGGGTGTGCCGGATTTAAGGATTCATGTAGACCGCGGCGCGCTCGCCCGCTACGGTCTGAACGTCTCCGACGTGCAACAGGCGGTGGAGGCTGGCGCGTCCGGTGCGGTGATCTCGCAGTTCATCGACGGACAGAAACGATACGACATCGCCATGCGGTTGCCGGAGTCGTATCGCGCCAGCCCGCAGAGCCTGCAACAGATCATGTTGCGCTCTGCGGATGGTGCACAGGTGCGACTCAACCAGGTGGCACAGGTCCGCGTCGTTCCGCGCCGCAAATGAGATCGACCGCGAAGAAGGACAGCGCCGCATGGTCGTGATGTCAAACGTCCGGGGACGCGATCTCGGTTCTTTCGTGAAAGAGGTCGAACAGAACATCGCTCACGATGTGAAGTTGCCTGTGGGCTACTCGATTGAGTACGGGGCCAGTTCGAGAATCAGGAACGTGCGACAAAGCGTCTTCTAATCATTATTCCGGTCGTCATCTCGCTCATCTACATCCTGCTTTACTTCACCTTCAAATCCTTTAAGCAGGCACTGCTGGTCGTCGGCAACATCCCATTTGCCCTCGTCGGTGGCATCGCCGCTCTCTGGATGCGCGGCTTGAATCTGAACCTCTCTGCTTCCGTGGGCTTTATCGCTCTCTTTGGTGTAGCCATGCTGAACGGCGTGGTGCTGGTCAGTTCCATCAACCACGCACGAAAATCTGGCGAGTCCACGTATGACGCGGTTCTTGCCGGTGCTCGCAGGCGGTTGCGTCCGGTGCTGATGACTGCCTGCGTTGCCAGCTTCGGTTTCATTCCGATGGCGTTCTCGACATCGGCGGGTTCTGAAGTCCAGCGACCGCTGGCGACAGTCGTGATCGGAGGTCTCGTGACCTCCACACTTCTGACTCTCTTACTGCTGCCGGTTCTCTATGAGTGGGTTTTCGAAGAGGAGACCCTGAAGGTCACTCATCAGAGTGGGGAAGGCGGAGTAAGGGAGCGGATGGAAATCTAGTGTCGTGACATATCGTCCAGGAGAGCCTTTACGTGTCCCTTGAGAGATTGACTCGTGCCGTCATAATCGAGGCTGGCGGCGGGCACGTCGTTCCACTCCTCCAAACGGTAATCGCTACTCTTTGTCCCCGCAGGTAGTGCTGTTCCAATCGTGACTACTTTCTGCGAAGAGGACACGTCGGAACCACTGACCGCCGTGGGGTGGAAGCCGCTCACGTCGAATCCTTCGGTTCGCAAATGCTGCGCGATGGCCGGTGGAACCGTGTTGGAATCCGGCGCAGACCCCCGGGAGATCGCCCGCACCGGGAGGCCGCGTTCCTTCGCCATGGCGTTGAAGTAAGACGCTGCCATGAGACTCTTCACATTGCCGTGTTCGCAGACAAATACGACCTGAGGGGCCGGCGGCTCCGCAGCTTGTTTTCGTGGCGAACACCCGCAGAGACAAAGGAGTAAGAGGACGAAGGGGAGGGAGGAGATTCGAAAGGTAAACATCGCGGCAGCTCCAAGGTAGTCAAGACGTATGGAGATATGATAATAACATAGTTTGTTATGAATATAACTCAAAACGCGCTAACGCCTTGGTTGATGCTGGTGTTTTCCTTGCCGTCTGGCAAAGCGAGCGAACGTGTGCAGGTTTGGAGAGGTCTTCAGAAGTTCGGGGCGATCCCATTCCGCAATGCGGGGTACGCCCTTCCCAACACATCAGAGAATCGCGAACGCTTCGCCTGGGCCGCGAGTTCCGTCCGCAGCCACGGCGGCGAAGCCTCTGTTCTTGAAATTCAGTCGATCGACGACCTTCCCGGAGACGCGCTGCAACGACACTTCCGCGAGGCGAGAGAACCGGATTACACCGAGCTTCTCGAAGAGGTCGACACGCTTGAGTCTGGGGCGGTTACGGTGGCCCAGTTGACACGGTTGAAGCGCCGTCTGGAAGAGATCGTCTCGATCGACTTCTTTGAAAACTCCCTGCGCGGCAAGGTGCGAAATGCCCTTGAACGTTTGGAAGCGCCGAAGGGCAATAGCGTCAAAGGGAACCTGAAGGCCGACAGGAAGAATTATCAGAACAAAACGTGGATGACACGCTATCGGCCCGGGGTCGACCGTGTCTCTTCCGCGTGGCTCATTCGGCGCTTCATCGATCCGAAAGCAAAGTTTGTCTTCGGAGACGCCCCGGCGCAATCCCCGAAAGCAATTCCATTCGACATGTTCGGAGACGCAGGCTTCGGCCATGTGGACGACCGCTGCACGTTTGAAACTCTGTGCCATGCCTTTAAACTCACCGACAAACGCGTTGCCTTTATCGCCGAAGCGATCCATGACGCCGATCTGGAAGATGGCAAGTTTGGGCGTGGTGAAGGCGTGACCATCAATCGCATTCTGAAGGGCTGGGAGAAGCAAAATATTCCGGACGATGAACTCCTGCGTCGCGGCATAGACCTGACCGAAGGCCTCTATCAATCACTGCACTAGAAGGGATCGTAGCAAGTACCGGAGTTCTGGGACTTGCGCTCGCAGCCATAAGGGGACATGGATGAATCAACCGATCGCTAGCTGGAAGAGAGTCGTGGTTTTGTCCGCAATCGGACTTGTTGTCATCGTTGCATTGGGTGCAGTCGCAATCAAATGGAGAGGCTTTGGGGCCACCACCGCCCCCTCTGCCGTGGAGACGTCCGTGGCCCGGTCGCTGCGCGACTTTGCGATCTCCGCCAAGGAACGCAACATGACGAATCCTGTTGCGGGAGACTCGCTTGCGTTGCAACAGGGACGAGAAGACTTCCTCGCGCGTTGCGCTTCCTGTCACGGCGTGGACGCTCGCGGCCTCACCCCCATCGGAGCCAATACCTACCCGCGCGTGCCCGACCTGCACGCGAAACCCACGCAGGACCTCTCCGATGGCGAGATCCATTACATCATCGAGAACGGTATCCAATTGACTGGTATGCCTGCGATGCCGAGCTCACATCCGGGGTCGTCGGCGGAGAGTTGGAAGCTGGTCTCCTACATCCGCAGCCTGCGCTCGTTGATCGCGACGGAATCCGCTTCGGAGCGAACTGTCGCCGCGAACGCGCACTACATGGGTTCGGAGTCCTGCCAGAAGTGTCACAGCGAAATCTACGACCGTTGGAAGAAGACGCCGATGGCCAATGTTGTGCGCGATCCTCGACAACATCCCGATGCAATCATTCCGGATCTGAAGACCAACAACGTCGCCAAGTTCACCGTCGATCAGGTTGCCTTTGTCTATGGCCGCATCTGGAAGCAGCGGTACTTTACCAGGATCGGAGACGACTACTATCCGCTGCCGGTTCAGTGGGATGTCGGCAACAAGAAGTGGATGAAATACCACATCGCCGACACGGGGGCCGATTGGTGGACGGCCTTCTATCCGTCCGACAATATGCAACGTCCGACAGGAGCGACCTGCGACGGCTGCCACTCTGTAAGCTACGACATCCACACCAAGAAGGTGACGGAATGGAACGTCGGCTGCGAGCGCTGCCACGGTCCAGGTAGCGAACACGTCGCGCATCCGACGTGGACAAACATTCTGAACCCTTCGCAGATGGACGCCGTCGCGTCGAACGACACCTGCATTGCCTGCCATTCCCAGGGTCAACCCAAGAATGGCCTGATCGAAGGTAAAGCGTATGACTGGCCGGTAGGCTATCACGTCGGAGAGCACCTGCAGGACTACTGGAAGCTCGAAGACGTCACACTTGGCCAGACCGACTTCCTTCACTACGCGGATGGCACGGCCCACAAGAACCGGATGCAGGGCAACGACTTTGTACAGAGTGTCATGTACGAGAAGGGCGTTACCTGCGCGTCCTGCCATGACGTTCACGGCACCGAGAACTACGCGCAGCTCCGCAAGCCTGCGCAACAGCTCTGCCTGGACTGTCACGGCCCGACCTCGCCCAACGGGCCTCACGTAGCGAGTCTGGAGGAGCACACGCACCACAAAGCCGGAAGTCCCGGCAGCCAATGCGTGTCCTGCCACATGCCGAAGATCGCGACGCAGGGCGTTCCCGGAGCGTTCGTGAGTTCTCACACATTCAGGTTCGTCACGCCTGCGATGACAGACAAATACAAGATCCCCAATGCCTGCACGGCGTGCCATAAGGACAAGACAACCGACTGGGCTACAAAAGAGATGGTGGAGTGGAAGAGCACCTCCCATGGCGCATCGCGCAGAAGTGAGATGAAGTTCCTTCTTGGTGGCTCGTGAACGCAACCATCCTGCCATGTCGGCTCTACGGGTGTCTTGGCTTCGTCGCCTTGCTTTCAACGTGTGCCTTCGGTCAGGCGGGTCCGCCCTTCAAGACGGACGACCCGGAAACTCCCGGCAATGGCCGATGGGAGGTGAACGTCGGTTTTCTTGGCAGTCGCAATCCGCAGGGTGGTTCCTACCAGTCGCCCGTCTTGGACACAAACTACGGTGTCGGCAAACGAATCCAGTTGAAGTATGAACTGCCCTTGGCGGTGGCGGAAAGCCGTCCCCAGCCTGGGCTGGGCAACAGCATGGCTGGCGTCAAGGTTCGTTTCTACGAGCGCCACGCCGGACAATCCTGGGGAGGATCGAAGCGAGGCACCAGCCCCGATCCGACGATTACCTTCAGTGTGTCGACCTATCCCCAATTCACCTTTGAAAACCCAACCCGAAGTGTCGCGCGCGGCGTGGTTTCAAACGGCCCCGACCTGCTTCTGCCGCTGGAGATGAATGCACGCATGGGACCGGTCCGCATCGATGCGGAAGTTGGGTATCACTTTGGCAACCGCGCCTTGGCGCAGAGCTGGATTCGCGGCTTGCTTGTCGGCCACGAGTTTACCGAGCGGTTGGAAGCCTATGTTGAGATCTACGACCACCAGGACGCCAATCGAAAATCTATTCAGTCCCTGACGGCGGAGGCCTGCCGGAACGAACGCCGAAGCAGCGGCAGGCGACTCTCGATCTCGGCGGACGGTATGGGCTCAATCGGGAGAAGTCAGTGATCCTGCTTCTGATGGGCGGGCGCAGTTTCCAAAGTCCCTCTCCCAGCAATAGTCAACCTAGTTGGATCAGCTATACCGGTGTTCAATTTCAATTTGGCCGGAAACGGTAAGACTCGCGATTAGATGATCTCTATTTATCTTCGACGGACTCCGCATCAAAAAGCGGCGAGACCGGGTCCTCGACTGTCTGAAAGTTACTGAGGCCAACTCCTACCAAACGGAAGAGCTGCTTTGGCCCCAATTCGATCCGTTCGCGTAGCCCGAGTGCAATGCCTGTAAGTTCGTCGCAGGATGAAGGAGGAGCCGGAAGCGTGAGACTTCTCGTGAGGCTATGGAACTCCTTCGTCTTGAGCTTGAGCACCACCGTCTTTGCTGCCCGAGCATTGCCGTGCGAGGACTTCCAAACCTTCTCCGCCAGGCGTCGGATCTGGTCCTCGGTATCCGCGAGCGGAACGTCTTCGGGAAAGGTGTCTTCGGCAGAGATCGATTTGCTCACCCGGTTCGGCACCACGGGGTTGTGGTCGATACCGCGGGCGAGTTGATAGAGGCGCAGGCCATAGCTTCCGAAGTGACCTTCGAGGGTGGATAGTTCGAGCGCATAGAGATCGCCAACCGTTGCGATTCCGACTGCCTTCATGCGGTTCTCTGTGACCTGGCCCACCCCAGGGATGCGGCCGACCGGTAGCGGCAAAAGAAAGCTCTGGACTTCATGCGGCTGAATGACAAACAGGCCGTTCGGCTTCTTCCAATCAGATGCGATCTTCGCTAGGAATTTGTTCGGTGCCACGCCAGCGGAAGCCGTGAGGTTCAGCTCTTCGCGTATCTGTTCACGAATCATCTTCGCGACGCGTGTCGCTGTCGGAAGCTGCATCTTGTTCTCGGTCACATCCAGATAGGCTTCGTCGAGAGACAACGGCTCGATGAGATCGGTATACCTCTGAAAGATTCCGCGTGCGGCAGACGAAGCCGCCTTGTAGCGCACGAAATCAGGCGGAATGAAGATCGCCTCCGGGCATAGTCGCTCGGCAGTCACCGCTGGCATCGCAGAACGCACGCCGAACCGTCTTGCGTCATAAGAAGCGGCGCAAACAACGGATCGTTTGCCCTTCCACGCGACCACGACCGGTTTTCCGCGAAGCTCTGGATTGTCTCGTTGTTCGACCGAGGCGTAGAACGCGTCCATATCCACATGAACGATCTTGCGAATAAGAGGGGAAGTGTCACCCATAACTACGCGTTGGGCACTGGATGCTGTCATCGTTCCGCAATACTGCACGTTATTTCTTACAGTCGGCACACGTCGCGCGATGCTCCGTGAAAGTGTCCCATTCGGGGATGCCAGCAAAAGCAGATGGATTGAGATCGGCGAAATCCCGCGCTTGAAGAAAAGCACGATCATTCGGACGTGCCGCTTCAAATCGTCGGAGCAAGTCCATCCCAACGGGACACACAGGAATGTTTTCGTCTGTGCATACTGGACTGGTCGAGTTTTGAGGGTATCGAGTCAGCGGAATCACCTGGCATCCATTCAATCACATTCGCCTCTTATTCGCTCTCCGCCAGCTTTTCGGGAGAGTCTGATTGCTCTCTTTATCTACAAGGACGTAGTCTTACCTTAAGTAATGAGGTCTCTTCGCCAATCCGGTGTGCTGGTTTTGCTGCTGGTCATGAGTGTGGCCCCAGCGATGGCGTGCATGGTTCCTGACGCGCAGATGACCGCCCAAGAGCGTTCCTGCTGCCGCATGATGAAGAATCAGTGCGGGCAGATGGGCATGCCGGCGTCACATGGCTGCTGCCAGAAAACGCCGCAAAGCACCCAGGTCAACGCGCTTGATACGAAGACGGTGACAGTCCACCCAGTTGTACAGACGGTGATCTTGCTCACCGTCTTTGAACTGGCGCCTCCGGCTGCCGTTATTGGCGAGTGGATGGATCGTCCCGAATACTCTCCACCAAAGTCCCCGCCCTCGACTATTTCCATCCTAAGAATCTAGTCAGCTCCTCTCTCGCACTCTACTTTTGCCGATCGCACACGCGTGTCTGCGTGTATTTCGGCAAATACCTTGAACTGCATTTGAGATTGGAGCCTCCATATGAACGTGGTCTCTTTGACCGCCACGCTCGTGCTGGCCACCGCATTTTCTGCCTTCGGGCAGACACCAGCGGCGAGCACACCTACGCCCTTATCTCAGCTTTTAGCTGAGGCCCAGGCAAACAACCCACAAATCTCTGCCGCCAATTACGGAGTAAGGGCCGCCAGACAAATGGCGCCGCAGTTGACTACATTGCCGGACCCGAAGTTCACCTACCAGCAGTTGAGTGTGGGCAGTCCGAAGCCGTTTGCCGGATACACCAACAGCGACTTCGCCTATATCGGCGTTGGAGCGTCGCAGGAATTGCCCTATCCAGGGAAACTGCGATTGCGGGGAGCAGTAGCTGAACGCGATGCCGACACCAAACAAGCTGAAGTAGAAGTAACGAAAACCGGCATCGCCGATGCAGTAAAGGCTGACTATCTCCAACTGGCCTATCTGCAACAGACGCTTGGCATCCTGCAGCAAAACAAGTCCGTGCTTGACCAGCTCATTCAGGATGCCACGGCTCACTATCAGGTCGGCCACGGGATGCAGCAAGATGCCCTGCAGGCACAGGTGAATCGCACCAAGATTATGAAAGAGATCACGATGCACCACCAGCAGATGGGAGAGATACAGGCCCATCTCAAAGGGCTGCTCAATCGGGACCAGGGCTCGCCGGACATTATTACGGAAGACCTGACCGCTACTCCGATCCAACGGACCTCCGAGGAGCTTCTTGCGATGGTCCGGCAGAACAACCCCCAGATCCAGGTCGATGCGAGTTCCATGCGGAAGCAGGAAGCGCAGGTGGCGTCCGCAAAGCGTGAGGGCAAGCCGGATTTCGAGGTCGGCTATCTCTACGAGAACACCGACCGCAAGTATCGGGACTATTACATGTTCACCTTCGATGTGCGTTTTCCTCGCAAGAAGCGTGTCGATGCAGAGATTGCAGAGGCTACCGAGAGGCGTTCCGAGTCTCAGCAGACCCTCAACGCACACCTGCAACAGCAACTCGCAGAGGTGCGGCAAGGATATGTCAAAGCGACGAGCGATGACGAGCTGATGAAGGAATACAAGGAAGGTCTCATCCCGCAATCCGATGCAGCCTTTCGCGCAACATTGAGCGCCTACGCCTCCAACCGCGAGGAGTTCATTCATGTCCTTTCCTACTTCAACGACACCCTCAATCTGAAGCTCGAATACGCGCAAACCCTCGTGGATCACGAAGCCGCCTTGGCCCATCTCGAAACTCTGACAGGAGCGATACTGCGATGAACAAATATGTCTTGAGAACCTCACTCGTCTGGATCGTTATCCTCGCAGTCGTCGCCGGGATTTGGGCATACCGTTCCCATCAAGCGAAACAGCCAACTGCAATGAAGACGCCGATGTCAGAGGATACGCAGCCTGTTGCCTCTGGTCCGCCCGCTGCTGCAGACGAGCCAAAGCCATCCATGCCAGAGATGAAGATGGATACCCCGCTCGTTCCGGTGCAACTCACACCCGAGCGGATGCAGAGCATCGGTGTGCAGACGGGCACGGTCGAATACAAACAACTGAGCGACGATATTCGTGCAACCGGCACGGTGGACATCAACGAGCGGCTCGTCTCCTACGTGCAGGTGCGGTTTCCCGGATACATCCGCAAGGTGTTCGCCAATGCCACTTACCAATACGTGCATAAGGGAGAACCGCTTTTTACGATCTACAGCCCTGACCTTATGGCGACCCAGCAAGAGTATCTGCTGGCGCGGCAGAACCAGAAGACCATGAGCGCGAGCACTGTCGATGGTGTTGCGGCTGGTGTGGCCACTCTTTCGAGCGCGGCGGAGCAGCGGCTACAGCAGTGGGATATACCAGAGAGCGAAATTGCAAAGCTGAAGGAAACCGGGAAACCTGTGACTGACCTCACCATCAACTCGCCGGTTGAGGGATACATTACCGAGCGAAATGCTTTGCCCAATATGTATGCCGAGCCTTCGACTAAGCTCTACACCGTTGCCGATCTGTCGCGAGTATGGGTCTATGCCCAGGTATTCCAGGACGACATAGGCCGCATAAGACCCGGCGATGCCGCGCAGATTACCGTCGATTCGTATCCGGGACGCACCTTCTCCGGCCAGATCGAAGAGATCCTGCCGCAGGTTGATATGGCGACGCGCACGGTTCGCGTGCGTCTGGCGATGGCGAATCCCGGACTCAAGCTGAAGCCGGGGATGTTTGTGAACGTCGATCTGAAGACCAGCCTAGGACGCCAGCTCGTTGTTCCTGCATCGGCGGTCTTCCAATCCGGCACGCGGCAACTGGTCTTCCTCAATCATGGCAACGGCAGTCTTGAGCCAAAAGAGATTGCCGTTGGTCCGCGCGTCGGTGATAGTTTCGTCGTTCTCAAAGGACTGAAGGCGCACGACTCCATCGTGACATCAGCCAGCTTCCTGATCGACTCAGAAAGTCAGTTGCAGGCTGCGGCAGGTTCCTTTGTGCCACCTGCGCCGGGTGCCGGGGGTAACGCCCCTAAAGCGAATGCATCCGCTGCCGCACAGGCGACCATCGACTTCACCACCGATCCCAACCCACCGCAAAAGGGCAGCAACGTCTTTCGGGTGAAACTCACAGGCGTAGATGGAAAGCCTGCCACCGGAGCTGACGTTTCCATCACGTTCTACATGGCGGGTATGCCTGCAATGGGGATGGCTGCGATGACCACAACCACCAAGCTCACCGACAAAGGCAACGGCATGCATGAAGGAAGCGGCTCGCTCGGTTCCGGTGGTACATGGCAGGTCACTATCTTTGTCCAGAAGAACGGTCAAGCAATCGCAACCAAGCAACTGCGCGTGAACGCAACAGGGGGCATGTAATGCTCGCCAAAATTATTGATGTCTGCGCTCGCAATCGCTTCATCGTCTTCACCGGCGTGTTGCTGCTCACATTCACTGGCATCTGGTCGCTGCAACATATACCGCTGGACGCACTACCGGACATCTCCGACGTACAGGTGATCGTTCATACGGGATGGGCAGGCGAGCCCCCCGATGTCATCGAAGACCAGGTGACCTATCCCATCGTCACCAGTCTGCTGGCTGCCCCGCATGTGAAGGCCGTTCGGGCACAGACCATGTTGGGTGATTCTTACGTCTATGTCGTTTTTGAGGACGGCACGGACCTCTACTGGGCGCGCTCGCGCGTCGTCGAATACCTGCAACAGATCAGCGGGCGTCTGCCGGAGAACGTGCATCCTTCCATAGGCCCCGACGCAACTGGCGCGGGCTGGGTCTATGAGTATGCCATCGTCGATAAGAGTGGCAAGCATAGTCTTGCCGACCTGCGCAGCTTGCAGGACTGGCATCTGCGCTATGCGCTCGAGACCGTGCCGGGAGTCGCTGAGGTCGCCAGCATCGGCGGCTTCGTTAAGCAGTATCAGGTACAGCTCGATCCCAACAAGCTGCGTGCCTATGGCATTCCGCTTTCTACCGTCATCGACAAACTGAAGATGAGCACGAATGAAGTCGGTGGCCGCGTTCTCAACTTGAGCGGTGCGGACTACATGATTCGCGGTCTCGGCTATCTGCGCTCAGTAGACGATCTCGCCATGGTTGCCGTTGGCAGCAAAAATGGGACTCCTGTTCTCATGCGGGACCTGGGGACAGTGAGCTTAGGCCCGGATATACGCGAAGGAGTCGCTGAGTGGAATGGAGACGGGGAGACGGTCGGCGGAATCATCGTCATGCGTCAGGGCATGAATGCGTTGAATGTCATCAACGGAGTGAAGCAGAAGCTCCGTGAGATTGCATCCTCTCTGCCGCCCGGCGTTCAGATCATGACGGGATATGATCGTTCCGATTTGATTGATGCGTCGATCAAGACGCTGCAACGCGATCTGACCGAAGAGGCCATCATCGTCAGCCTCGTCATTATCATCTTCCTATTTCATTTCCGTTCCGCGCTCATCGCAATCCTCACGTTGCCCGTCGCAGTGCTGATGTCGTTCATCCCGATGTATTGGCTGGGAGTGAGCTCGAACATCATGTCGCTGGGCGGCATCGCACTGGCAATAGGTGTGCTCGTCGATGCCTCGATTGTGATGGTCGAGAATGGCTACCGCCATCTGTCGGAACGCCAGGAAAACGATCCCAGCCCGATATCGGAAGCAGAACGGCACACCATTCTTATCAACTCGGCCAAGCAGGTTGGCCCGGCGCTCTTCTTCTCACTGATTATCATCGTCGTTTCGTTTATGCCGGTCTTCCTGCTCGAAGCGCAGGAAGGACGCATGTTCCGCCCGCTGGCATGGACCAAGACTCTGGCGATCGGCTCTTCTTCCATTCTTGCCATTACGCTTGTGCCGGTCCTGATGGTGATGCTGATTCGAGGGCGGCTCAAACCGGAGAGCGCGAACCCCATCTCACGCGTCACCCAGGCAATTTACCTGCCCATCCTGAAGTTCTGTCTGCGGCACCGCTGGCTCACCATTGTGGTGAACCTGATCTTTCTGCTGGTCACGTTTCCGCTTGCAACCCGTTTGGGCAGCCAGTTCATGCCGGCCCTCTTTGAAGGTTCCACGCTCTATATGCCGACTGCTCTTCCCGGCATCTCCATTGAACAGGCGAAGTCGCTCCTGCAGCAGCAAGACCGAATTCTTCGCAGCTTCCCGGAAGTTACCAGTGTGTTTGGAGCAGTTGGCAGATCAGACAGCGCAACTGACAATGCGCCTCTGGATATGTTTGACACCACGCTCATGCTCAAACCAAGGGAGGAATGGCCCGCCGGGATGACCTACGAGAAGCTCATTCAGCAGATGGATGAGAAGCTCCAGATTCCGGGGCTTT
>Ga0307510_10007104_pt1 | contig 13335 bp, 12 predicted proteins | sample 12_EM_MG_FD_207224 | JGI IMG/M metagenome (GOLD analysis project Ga0307510, IMG submission 207224) | Populus trichocarpa ectomycorrhiza microbial communities from riparian zone in the Pacific Northwest, United States - 12_EM | ecosystem: Host-associated > Plants > Roots > Unclassified | place... | reverse complement strand
TTTGAGCAGCAAGGAGAAAACAGTTTCAATGAGAGTAAGAAAGGTGCAGTAGGGTGTTTCATGAAAGAGCTAATAGGAAAGAATAAGGTTCAAACGATATCGAGTAGACGGGGACAAAATTCCAACAGTAATCCCGAGAAGCGCAGGGAAGAACAAGTGCCTACCCTATCTACGGTAGGCAGTGCTTGCTCGAAAAGTGATACGGCGGATGGGTGGCCTTCGTACTGACTTAAGAGGTGCAGCCCAAGGGCCATCACCTGGCTTGAGAGGTCCCTATTCGCATGAGTTCCCCAATATCTCGAGCAATATTTCAGGAAATGCATGTCTTGGCCATCCGGGAGATGGTGGGAGGAGAGGTTCTTGACCTGTGCCGAATTCAAATAGGTCAAGCAAGCTGCTGCGATTGTGGAGTGGGGATGACTGAAGAAGTCTAGATCAGCGCAGAGATACTCTTGGACGGTAAAATGGATTACTCGGACTGTCGAAGCTTCCTTGTCGACAGTAATCAGTCCTTGACAGCAACTCAGTAATGCACCGATCGAAGGAGCATTTTCGCTGTCGAAATCCGTCGCTCCTATCTCCACTGCTAGCGCGTGAAGCAGCTCATCCACCTGTAATGGCCGTTCCGCATGACAGATCCACATGAGAGTGGCCATTGCAAGTTTTGTCTTTTCCCCTCCTTGTGCCCTTATCCGCTCCAGCGTTTCACCGTATGCGTCGTCTAACCCTACGCCATCTTTAACTGCCTTGAGCCTTCTCCCTCGCCGCGCGATGCTTGTTTCTCGCAGAACTGCCTCGATGTGAAGAGAAGCTAGAAGGAATCTAGGTTTGGATGCTAGCTATTAGTCTGAGGTAGGCTTGAGTAGCTTTGCCCTTGGATGGTTGGTACATACGTTTCCGAGCTTAGTTGGGAAATGCTTTCCAAAATATTTTCCTCCAATGCGCTGCTCATCATCTCCGGGGTAGTGTCGCTCCTGAGCTTCTCACGTAGATACCCAATGATACCATTACCAGTAGGCTCTATCAATACAAAAGCAGCCGCTCCACCTAATCTCCGTTCGACCTCACTTCGGATATGCGATCTTCCGGTCACAAATATCTTAGTATTGAGTGACTCCCGCACGATCTGTCCCAGTGATTCGAGGATTACCATTCGATGCTCCGGCACACATTCGTCAAGCGCGTGAACGCATATAAATGTGCGCTTCGTCGTTGTGATTGTCTGGAACATCTTCAAAATTCCTGACACTTGTAGTCCCCTACCCCCAATAACTTTTTTCTGATTCCGAAACGACCGGACTACCACTTCGGGAATTCCATCCACTCCACTGACAAGCTGTCGTAGTAGGGAGCCGAGCATATTTACTGGTGACTGCTCACTCCGAGAAGCAAAGTCGAAATAAAAACAGGCAACGGCAGTATCTTCTTCCACCGCCTCGTCGCACAACTTGTCTATCACTAGTGAGCTGTCACCCCAGGCTGTTAGAAATACCAAGCTTTGATTTCTGGTAGTACTGTCCTCTCTTACATAATGTAGCTCTTTCCTGCTCCTGGATTCCCGTGACAAAATAAGGTGCGATGGTCAGATCCATCCTCCCCACTACCACCATGCCAGCGTCTGAATTCCTGGGTTTCCAGTAGCCAGGATCCTATACTGTCTAGTCGCTGGGCTCCGATGTCTCGATGCCGTGCTCCTGGCTCCAGCGGAGATAGCCAGGCTAATATTTTGGACTCATCATCGGGGGTGATGTTGATAAAGGTATTTCCGATATTGTTGAATGAGTTTTGGTTATTGCTGTAACCTTGCGACATTTTTTCGATTTTCTCCACTGTGAACGTTATGGCGGGCAAGTTGTTGGTTAGCTTAGGGTCTGTTAAGGCAATTAGTTGAAATGGAGGAAAAGCGGGGTCGATGGTGATGGTACTCGTAAAGCCTTGCGCCTTGCTGACAGCATCCTAACCACACAAACCGTTACACAAATGATCGAAGGCTGTTGATCTCAACCACTATGAGCTGACTCCTAGCAGTTAATAAGCCATGTTTTAACACACTCTTACTCCGTGCCTTTTTTACCTGACACATTCCAAAATAGTAGAAATTTCGGAAACTGATATCCGCAGCGACATCCGACCCCCGTTTTAACACCTGCTCGCTATTTTATAGATTGCTCGAACATTATATCTCACTGCCCGAAGCGGGTTTCAAAACATACGTCGTCTGCTAGGGTGGGAAAATTAAGAGGCGGGCAGAGTTTTTGGCAAAAGAATTAGTGATTTACAGGTCACATAGCTATTGAGAAACAAGAAATATTCTCAGAGTATCCGCGCTTAGCGCACAAACGTATGAGAACTGGGGCCACAGGGAATGCGCCCCAGTAGGGGCGGTGGTAGGGGCCGAATAAACATTCATGCCCCAAGGCCTATCATAGCTTCTTGATGCTCCTATGATATCATGATAGAGGAAATAGATATCGCACCAACCCCGGCAACAGTAATAACGTGTCCGGCTAGAAACACCAATAGCAACCAACAATATCACTACTTCAGTCCTTCGTCTCCTGCTAGGAGTTCACGAGACACTACAATTGAGGCCGCTCTCTAGCCTCCCACCCACAGCACCTGAAAGGGTTTCAGCAACGCAACCATTAGCCTCTGCATCCTTCATTCAACCCACGCCGGAACCCTAGCACCTATTTCCTTGTCCTCCTAACCTGATACCTCCCCGCCAACCTATTCTACCACAAGCGTTGCGCGCCGCTAGCTTATTCCATGGTGAATGCAGTCGATCTCTGTATGATAGCACAGCGCGGAATTCCACAACGAGGCCCATGGTGACGGCCCTTCGCCCGTCTCCTAGACCTGTAATTATTCTCGCTCTGAACACCAGCCCGATGCCCCAGGCCCTCGGCAGTGCAAGCACCCGCTTAATCTCTCTTTCCGGTTCTATTCCTAGCCTTTCTCGAAAATTGCCTTGAAAAACACTGGCCCATATAAGACGGTGCCAAGAAGAATCGCCATCTCTGCAGAGCTCTCACCAGTGGGAGGTGCATCTTCCGATGGGTGTTGGATGCTTGGATAGCGGGAGTCCTTTACGCACGGGGAAGGTGATAAAAACCTCGCATGGGGTTACCTAATCGTGAGCTTCGGCTTCATAACGCGCGCGCGCGTATGCACAGTAAGATCCTGGTGAGGCCGGGGATTTCGTATACATCTGTTTTATTCAATCAGGGCAAGGGGAGGAAATTCGGAAACAGCTGATACCCAGAAACATGCTGGAAGGGATCTCGTTTGCGGAGAGCTAGATGTAAGGAATGCGGAAGTTGGGTTTTTGGGCCTCTAGCGATGTTGCCTGGAAAGATGCCGTAGTGCGATTGTTGCTGGAGCAGCTATAGTAAATTGGGCTCGATGGCTAGCTAAGTGATGCGGTTCCTCGGAGACAGACAAGCAACACAAGGCCATTGTGTAACAGATGTTGTATCATACCACATGAAGTTTCGTACCCTGCATAAGTTGATTCGTAAAATATTTAGCACGTGCGAATAACATCACTTTTGGGTAAGAAAGCTGAGTGATATTCAGTGCTTCAACCCGGCCGCGCATCTTGTTCCTCTCTAACGAGCGCTGAAAAGTTCAAGCGATCCAAGTAGTCTAGGCTCCTCTCCATGTCTAGGTACCGCTACTACGGTAATTACCGAGGTCCACTGGCAGCTCGGCTTGGGCGTCTTTGCCTACCTTTAGAGCGTGTAGAATGTTTAGTTCCCAGGATGCGGTGAATGCAACTCGCTTTGTGCCTAGGGTTCAGGGCTTAACCGGTGAGCCCCAATAAAACCCGGCTAACGTAAGACACACTTAACCCAACTCAGCCAGTTGACAAAAAAAGACGGAGCCTCATTTCAGGTTAGCTTACCCACAAAAACACCATAATCCTTGTAAACCACACCACCTAAATACCCGAACCGACCCAGCACCTGTCCTCCTCAAATCAGGGGAAAAGCATTAGGGGGTCTCAGACCGCCGATTCACCACGGTTCAAAGAGGTGGTTTGTAGTTCACGAACCGTGAACCGGAAAAATGAACCGCGGTACTAGTACCGGCTCTGGAGGTGGTACTCAGGATGGTTCAAAGGTTTGGCAGTCGGCAGTTCACTGTTGCCTTGCACGAAAGAAGGAATAATCATAAGCAACTAGTGATGAAAATTTTATTAGCGTAAAAAGGTTATTAGCGTAAAGCCAATTTCTTCCGACTGGAGATAAAGGGGTCTATCTTTGAATGGAAAAAGAGAAATATGTCAACAACAAGAGTCGAGGGCTTCAAAATGCCCTCGCCATCTCATCGTGAACGCGTTATCCAAGAATTACTTTTTTTAACCATCCTTTTTCAAATTATTGAGAGATGCCGTCCAGATCTCACCCCCGAAGTGCCAAATTGTCAAACTCTTCTCATATTCCTGGAGCGAGTTCTGTCACGGCGCTATTTGCACACGTGAAACCCAGTTCCAAAAGCTGCTGCGGGGATTGATCTTTGCCTAAATGTCTACCGAGACTCTGCAAGGCCTGAACTTGCTGGACATTTTCGTACATTTGCCCGCATGTTTCCCACTACTTTCAACAAACTCGTTCCTATTATCGCCCCTTCCCCTATTTTTGCCAATCGATCCTTGAACCAAGAACAGCAAATCAGTGTTGAGCGTCAACTATTAGTTACCCTCTATCGATTTGGATCTTTTGGCAATAGTGCCTCTATCCGACAGGTTGCACTATGGGCAGGGATTGGTGAAGGTACCGTGGTTCTTTGTACAAGCGGGTCTTGTATGCTATTTTATCTTCTGGCCTTCGAGAACAGTGTATTTCCTGGCCTGGAGCGGAAGAGAGAAATGCATATAAAGAAAGAGTAGAGGAAATTGCAATTCCAGAATGGAGAAATAGTTGGGTAATGATCGATGGCACATTGATCCCCTTATACACAAAACCGAGTTACTATGGCGAGTCCTTTTTTGATCGAAAGTCCAACTATTCACTAAATATTCAAATTGTCAATACACCAGACCGAAGGATAATCGATTACGCACTCAGATTTGTGGGAAGCCGTTCTAACTCCTACTGTTGGAAGGAGACCCGCCTGTATAAGGAACATAGCACTTTGCTTGGAGAAGGCTGCTGGGCTTGGGGAGATGCTGGGTATCCTATACAGGAGTATCTAGTAATACCTTATAAGAGGCCAGAAAAAGATGTGGCAGAGAACCGAACATTCAACTACCAACTTTCACGCATACGGGTTGCAAGTGAGCATACAATTGGATTACTTAAAGGTCGGTTTCAGTCTTTACGTGGACTAAGAGCAAAAATTCATAATGTATCAGATCTTCAGTTTGTTCATTTATGGTTTCATGGATATATTACTCTTCACAGTTTTTGTTTTATGGAAGAGCATGGCTTGGATAATAGAGACATTTTAAGGGAAGGACTGGCAGCAGAGGGGGAATTGGCAATTCAGGATGAGGGAGGGGTTGGGGATGATTTGGAAGGGTCACGTAGTATTGCTCTTACTCATGCTAAGGATTTCAGTGAAAGACTTAAGGACAAACTATATTCATACTATGGTGTATATTAATAAATTATAACCTGTCTTATAGTCGTAGTCTACAATTCCATCAAGCTGAAAGCTCCAAGTAACTTGGAGACGACATCTTCCCGTTCGAGCAGCAGTTTGGTTACTCCCTCATACCCTTTCCCAGCGGCCCACCAGAATGGTGTTATGGCATCCGCATCAGGGGAATTGAGGTCAACATCTCTCCGTTCTGACAGCAGCTTGACCACCCCTTTATGTCCTCTGAAAGCAGCTCTCCTGAGTGGTATTTGATCGTACTTATCTGGGCGATTGGAGACGACATCTTCCCGCTCTAGCAGTAGTTTGACCAGTCCTTCATGTCCGTCGGCAGTGGCACATCCGAGTAGTGGTTGATCATTCACATCTTGGTGATGGGGATCAACATCTTCCTGTTCTAGCAGAAGTTTCAAGTTGGCTACTCCTTCATGCCCTTCCCAAGCGGCCTACCCCACTGGTATTATCGCATCCGTATTCGGGAAATTAGGGTCAACATCTTCCCATTCTAGGAGTAGTTTGACCACACTTCCATGTCCTTTGACAGTGGCATCCCTCAATGGTGTTCGATCATCCACATCTGGGTGGTTGAAGATGACGTTTTCCTGTCCTAGCAGTAGCTTGACTACTCCCTCATAGCCTCACCAAGCGGCCCCACTCAGTGTTGTTATCATATCTGTATCTGGAGAATTGAGGTCGACATCTTCCCGTTTTAGTAGTACCTTGACTATGGCTACATGTCTCTTGAGAGCAGCACATCCGAGGAGTGTTCGGCCCTCTCATCTGGGCGATTGGGGTCAATTTCCTCCTGTTCTGGCAGTAGCCTAACTACATCCTCAGGGGCGTGGTGAAGAAACCGCTTGAGCAAAGCCCTGTCAATACTGACAAAACAGAATCACTTGGGCGAACACCACTCTCATGGGCTGTCTAGAATGGGTATGAGGGTATGGTGAAGGAGTCGAGAACTTTGTGAATGCAACTGTAGGTAAAAATAAGTTACATATTATTTTCAATATCTGTTAAGTGATCTCCGTGTTCCAGCCTAAATTTCAATATCATCATATCCCGCTCATGCCTCATCCTATCCCTTTCAACAGCCAACTTTTCCAACTCTAACTGTAGCCATGCTTCTTGGTGGTGGTCGTGGCTGCCGGTAGTATCATGTTCTTCCTCCCGAGATCAGAAAGTTTTTGACACTTTTTTGAGTAACTACCAGAACGAAGACGGCGGTTGGAATGGCTATCCTCTCTTGGGCTCGAAGGTGGTTGACTTAATAAGGTATTTACAATTTCCTTTACCTCAGTAGTCCAGCTTGGGCGTAACCTCTATTTGTATTATTAGTAAAACTTCTCATAATAGGCTATCTTCGTATTTCCCACTGATTTCTCCCGTTCGCCTGGCCATATGCCATGCCGAATTTGTGGATTTTCTTCAAGCGTATGTAAAATTTTCCATGCGAGATTGGACGTCCACGAGACAGCTAGAAAGGCTGGGACTGCCCGAGATGAACTAAATATTGCCATTCAATTAAGTATAATAATTAGTTTAAACGAAATGAAATAGTATACCTAGAAATTGTCTCTTTCTCCTTACTACTACTCGCTGTCTGTCGTGTTTTTGCCATCCTAGGGTTATGGAAATTGTAGGAGCTGAGAACAGGTTGAAGGAGAACGGTGTTCTGGCGATGGGTGGTGTGAAGGAGAACGAGCGTCATAGTTACATCTGCACTGTAGTGTGTTGAGCTATCATGCGCTACTATGCTAGTTTTGTTTCAAAGCTAGCTAGTAAAGATTTAGTTCTTGATCATCAAATAGGCAAAACGAGTAGTAAACCTTCAATCTGTACCGGGAGGTTTCACACCATACTACACTGAACCTCCTAAAACAGCAGTACGCATACCGGACGTGAACCACCGGTCTGAGACCCCCTATTAGCGCAAGCTGGCTCCTACCGTACGAGTTCAAGCAAGAGCCGTGATAGAATAATTGAACCTTGCGCTAAAATGCGCAAAATTCCCTCTCCCTCGGATTGGGGGCAAAACCACAACAAAAACTGACTGGTTGAACCCAAACGTTAAGGGCGCGTTTAGCAAAAATAGGACCGTTCCACTGGGTTACGGTTTCTGCTGTGGAAATGGCGTTCTCCATTTTGAAACGGAAGGGAAGGGTAATGGAGCTGTCATATCCAAACACGCCCTGAGGTAAAAAAAATAAAAAAGATTGGCGAATCTTAGAAGCGAAGGCAACTCAAGCAGCCTGGCGTGATTTAATTACAGTATTCCATCTCAAAGCCTTTCTGCCCCCCCGCCCCTCCTTCAGCCCCGAATGTGGACTGCGAATCCTTCCCCGACTGGCCGGGCGCGGGAACAACCGCAGCCATACCTATTTTGGCAGCTGTCAAGCCAGCGGGTAGGAGCCATTTCGTAATGCTTGCATGCATGTTGGTAAGTTAAGCGAGAACCTTCCCTCCCTGAGACTTCCGTAAAAACCCTTGCAAACCCTTTCCAAGACCCTTGCTTCTGTTTCCGGAGATAGCGAACGACAAGAGTGTATGCAATTTTAGACTTGGGCTCGAAACGATATACAGCACGGCGAAACGAAACGAAACGGCGCCAAGGAATCACACCTAATACGATCGCACACAGAAGCGGGGGAAAAACTCTTCTCTTCACAACAACAACAGTCTCTCGCACAACGACACCTGTCTACTAACTCAACTAACTAGGGCAAAGACAGAAGTATATATCATCACAAACTCCTCCTATCCCCATCAGGAGGTACCACACACTTTCTTCAGACAGTTTGCTCCATGTCCCATCTTTCCCCCTTTTTCCCGAAAACTCATGCTAACAAAATGCAGAAACAATCATCACTATCTCTCCGGGTGTCCTCCGGGTGTAAAACCCTTTTACTACCTTTTCGCTTTCCTTCCGGTTTTCCTTACAGCCTTTCCGTCTCCGTTCCGCCTCCGTTCCGATCGCTGCATTCCTACATAGGAAATGCTTTCCACAAACACACGCCCGGAGCCATATCCATATGCCCGACTCCACAGCACTTCCCCGGAAGCTAACTAAGAACAAAGGAAATACCAGGAGAGCCTGGCGAGCAGCATTTCCAATATGCAATGCATCACCCCGAACAGCGCCTACCAGATTTCGCATTAAAAGACAAACCAAGCTAGTCCGGAATAAATGGTCAGAGATTTCCACAGTATCAGCAACTTCGTCTACCGCAATAACATTTCTAACTACAACTCCAGCGGCTACAATGGTGCAGCTTCCACCCTCCTTCTCCCGCAAGGAGTGCGAAGCGCCATAATTGAAATCACCCCCGAACCTCTACCCGCAGCACCTTCAATCGTTGCGGCAGGGCAACATCCACCTCCGCATCCCTTACCAAATCCACACTGTAACCCTCTTGCATCCTCCTCCCAGCCCTATTACCCCGCAACCTCGTTCCCAACCTATTCTATCACCATTACCGGATACCGCGGGCCCATCCCTAAGTGGATGAAATGCCTCCCGCCGCACAGGGCAAGACTCCGCTATTAGGGACCACCATCGCAACACTCACGCTAGTTTCCTGGACTGGTAATTCCGCTCTCGGGCAGGTGCCATGCCCTTGGTACGTGGCCTGCCAAACACCAGCCCATCTCCTCTCATCCCAGCCTCATTGCTAGCCCTTCCTGAAAACTGACAGGAAACGACCTGGTCCGCATAAAATAGTAGTGATAGCCGCCATCTCTGCACGGTTCTGATCCGTCCACGGGGCGCCACCATGACCGAGGTTAAGTCGCCAGTGGCGTGCACAAGCGAACCATAGCCGCCGGGATAGTAGTAGCCCTCCTACGCTAGGGGAAGGGTGAGGAAACCCCTGGGGGGAAGTTTCTGATAGAGAGCTTTGTCACTATGGCTGATTTATCGCTATGAGTGTTGCACAGATAGCACCATTTTTTCACCCATGAGTTTTTGGCTGATGGTGGAGACAAGCGCGATTATAAGCCTGTCCCGCAAATTCGCTTTTCCTTTTGCTTACGCTTTTTCCTCTCCTAGGTTAAACTTGTCGATATGATACCGCATTTTTACTAAATATATTCAATAATCCTGTGTTGTACTTAATTACAAACACTCATAGTCCGCATCACTACCAGCTGTTGTGACGCGACAAATTTGTTAAATTTTATCCAGAGCACATGCTCCAAGCTACTACAGCAATAATGAATAAGCCCATCAGAACACTTGAAATACCCAATCTCCATCAGCTCTGTAATATCCGGATTCAGTGACAAGCTGCAAGCGAAAAAAAAAGGCAGAGTAGTAAAAAAAAGTCAGAGGTGATGAATAACGAAGATGTCGAAGAAACTGGAAAAAATTCCCTTGACAAGGCACATTAACACTTGAATCGACGAAAGACAATCCCTCACCTAACGAGCATTTAAGGAGGGATATAAAGGAAAAAACAGGAAGGTCCAATGAGATAGGCTATGATAGACTCCGGTCGGTAAACGAGAGGAGTGATTGGGTACCAGGATGGATATAAGTACAAGAACGGTAGGGGACGAGATGAGAAGGTGGATAGCGTCGGGCCTCGGTGGTGGGGGGCCGCTATCCATTGATCTACGGGCAAGATCACCGAGGTCGGATTAATGTAGTTCGGTCGTCGGCATCTGCACGGGCCAGCCTGAAAGGTGCGGGGCGTTGGTGCTGTGATCGTCCACGAGTTGCATCTCTGCTACAGACTAGTCTCTAGGCTTAACTGGTGGCGAGAGGAATTAATCGCATTGGAATTGACATTGTCCCACTCACGTAAGATCCTTGCAACTCCATGATGTCCTCTAGAGAGAGCCAACGACAGAGGGGTGTGATTTTGTTTATCTGGAGTGGCGGTGCGGACATCGTTCCGCTCCAAAAGGATCTTTACTACCCCTTCATGCCCGTACTCAGCCGCCCACGAGAGTGGCGTCTGACCATATTTGGTGTCTACCTGGTTGGGATTGACGTCGCCTCGTGCCAAAAGCATCTTTACTACCCCTTCATGCCTGTTCATAGCCGCCCATAAGAGTGGCGTCTGGCCATATTGGATGTCTGCCTGGTTGGGATTGACGTCCTCTCGTGCCAAAAGCATCTTTACTACCACTTCATGCCCGTTCTGAGCCGCCCACAAGAGTGGCGTCCGGCCATATTCGGTGTCTGCCCGGTCGGGATCTACGTCCTCTCGTTGTAGAAGCATCCTTACGGTCTCCCTGTGCCCTCTGCAGGATGCCCAGGCAAGAGCCGTCATCCGATTGCAATCTTCTGCATTAACGTCCCATTTCTTCATCTCCAACACAGTAGAAATTATCCCTGCAATCCCCATAAATGCTGCTCCATGGAGTCCTGTAAATCCAATAGGTCCTCCATGTCCGCCATAGTACACACCCCAGCGCCAATCCCGATTATGGTTCAATAGCAGTAACTGAGCTGAGATATGCTGATCAAATCTATCGAGAAGTCTTAGAGCAAGTATTTGGATATTTTGAGTCAAGCCCCTTCGTGTATGCTCCCCCCAGTAAAGAGAAGCGTATTCCAGTAGTGGTGTTGTTGCAGGGGCTGACCCGAGAGTTGGCGAAAGATCCCGGACGCATTCAAAATTGAGGTAAGTCAAGCAAACCTCGGCAATTGTTGAGTGAGGACTATGGAATAGGGTCGGATCACGAGAGAGATGCTCCTGAAGAGTAAAGTGCACCAGTCGGACTGTGGATGAAGAAGCCTCGATTGTGACAAGACCCAGGCAAGATGCTACAAGTGTCCGCAATGCAGGAATATTTTCCGGATCCAGATCTACAGATCCTATCTCCACTCCCAAGGCATCACGGAGCTCCTGGGCTCGTAATGGTCGTTCCGAATACAAAACCCACATCATGACCTTCAGCCCGAGTACTGACCTATATCCCTTCTGCGCCTTCAGCCGCGTTAGAGTTGTTGTATAGACATCACTCAATCCGTTCCCATGTGTCATCTCATTGAGCTTCTTTCTTCTCTGACGAATTGTCACCTCGCCTAGAATAGCGTCCATGTTGAGCGAAACAAGGAGGAATCTGCACACAATCGTTGATAAGTATACATTATTGATAGAGTTAGAATGCTAAATAGCCTGACGCACATATCCGATATCTTCTCTCGGACAACCCTCACAACATCCGCCCGTAGATCATTGGTCATCGCTTCTGGTTCAGGATCCCTATCTAACCTCATCTCCACATAATTCCGGATATCATCCGTATTAGGGCTGATGGGCATCACAACTACCTTGGCGAAATATCTTCGAACATCTTCCCCGACATGGGGCCTCCCGGTGAGGAATATTCTCGTGGTAGGAGACTCCCGAACAATGTTCCTTAGGGATTCGAGAAGCTCAGGCAGGCACTTCGGTAAACACTCGTCCAAGGCATCAATGCAAATGAAAACCTTGGGTAACGAAGCAATAGCAGTCCTCAACAGTCGCATCATATCTGCAAGTCGTGGCCCTCTACCGCCCAACTCCGCTTTCCCCTCTTGAAACGCCTGGTGTAGATAATTCGGAATGCTCGCCCTGCCAGCTAGCTGTTTCAAAATCGCACCCATGATGTTCGTGATAGTCTGGTCTTGCTGGGAGAGGAAGTCGCAGTACATGGCCGCGACGGCAATATCTTCTCTTTTTGCCCGATCGCACAGGCTATCGATCACTAATGAACTAGTATTTCTCGCCGTCAGTGGAATTCGCATTCAGAGGATCCCGCCCCCCACCTTAGATACGTCTTGCCCACTCCCGGATTTCCCGAGCAAAACAAGACAGCGTTATCAGCTCCACCCATACTATCTCTCCACTCCTGAAACTCGTTCGTCTCCAAAACCCAATCCCCTACACCGTCAAACCTGTCGTTCCGCACACCTTGATGCCTGTTATTCGGCTCTAGTGGAGAGAGCCAGCGCATAACTTGAGCATCCTCGCCAGACATGTAGAAGGTATTGTTGAAACTGCCTATTGTATTGCCGCAGTGGGCATTGCCGTCGCCGATGCTAACCGATTGCATATGTGAAGCTTGAGCCATGATACTCTATTTAAAATGGTGGTTGAATGTAGAAATGGTTCAGTGGTTGTTGGGTAGGGTGACTAGGAGGGTTTAAGACGTTTTCAGACAAGAAAGCGGGGCGATGTGGTTTGTTGTGGCACAATCACTATCCAATCACTCCCCTTCAGTGCGCATGACTAATATGAGATTTGCGTAGCATACTTCTACAGGGCGGCTCTATGCACAATAGTTCCGTCGAATTAGCGAGGCTCTACTAGACACCCGGAGCCAGGCATTTGTACCCGGAAGTGTCTGATTCCTGTAATCCTTTACACATTGTGCTGTTATACATACCACAATATCTTTCGAAATCCGCAACCTCCGTTGGCCTGATAGTTTCGGGATGCAGAGAGCAAAGCTCCTGAGAAGGATCATCCTTTTCCTGGTAGAGTATAAGATGAGCTCATAGGATATTTTGAATCTCATTCAGTCATATCTATAATTCTGTTTCTGGATGGCGACCCGACAGTAGATTTTCAGATATTTACGATAATATAATTTTGCAATTTCCCTTCTTCCCACTCAAAATCCACCGCTTTTCAAGAGTTTAAATACCTCCAGCGTGTCGCCCTTAGCCGAGATCCTGCCCTGGTAAGGGCCCGTTTACCTATAGACGTCCGTCTAAAAGCCTGAAGCGATACCGAC
>Ga0307510_10007103_pt1 | contig 13338 bp, 15 predicted proteins | sample 12_EM_MG_FD_207224 | JGI IMG/M metagenome (GOLD analysis project Ga0307510, IMG submission 207224) | Populus trichocarpa ectomycorrhiza microbial communities from riparian zone in the Pacific Northwest, United States - 12_EM | ecosystem: Host-associated > Plants > Roots > Unclassified | place... | reverse complement strand
ATGGCACTTCTGAATTCATCCGACATCGACGGCTGGCACGCGCACGTCTACTTCGATGCGTCCAGCCGCGATGCGGCATGGGCGCTGCGCGAGACGATCAGCGCCGAGCTCGCGGGCCGCATCGAGATGGGCCGCTTCCACGAGAAGCCGGTGGGCCCGCATCCGATGTGGAGCTACCAGCTGGCCATCTCCGCGGCGAACTTCGCGCACGTGGTGGGATGGCTGGCGCTGAACCACGGCGCACTCGATGTGTTCATCCACCCCAACACCGACGACGAGCTGCGCGACCACCGCGATTCGGCGCTCTGGCTCGGCCGCTCGCATGTGTTGAACCTCGCGGGGTTCATGGCCTGATGCGCTGCGTCATGCCGCATCGCGCGGCATGGTCGATGGCCGCGCCGATCAGCGCGTGAACATCGCCTTCGTGGTGTCCAGATCGATGGGCGACGAGCTGTGCTCGTGAACCACCTTCCATGCGTCGCCGGTGCGTCGCAGCGCGACCGACATGCGGTTGTTCAATGATCGCAGGCTAGCGCCCGCGGCATCGACGGCGGTGTAGCGGACGAAGGCCCGCACCATGACGAGATCGGGCGCGGCGACGGGCGTCACGTCGCTGAACTCGACCACCACGCGCTCGTCGCCCAGCGAGCCGAACCAGCCCTCGGCCATGCCGCGCCACGCCGCGATGCCGTCGTAGGACCAGGTGCCCCACATGTCGAAGACGCAGACATCGTCGGCGTAGAGCGCGACGAAGGCATCGACATCCTTGGCGTGCACCGCGGCCGCATAGCGGCTCACGAAATCCGAGGCGGGATCATCGCGTGTCGTCATGAGCGTCCTCCGATGAGCGCGTGTGGATCACAGCGTGGCCGCGAGCCGCGCGAGCTGGTCGGTGGCCACACCCCAGCCTTCGTAAAAGCCCATCTTCTCGTGGGCCGCGCAGTCTTCCGCGTTCCAGTGATGTGCGCGCGCGGTGTAGAGCGTCTGGCCGGCTTCGTCTTCGAACGCATTGATCAGGCGCGTGATGACGAGTTCGTGGTCGGCCTTCGCAAGGCTCGGCGGCCTGGGCATGCTTCTTCTCTCCTTCGGATGGATTGACTTGTTCGGTGGCCTCGGGGACTCACACCATCACGACGATCGGGGCTGCCCCGGATCGACATCGCCGTGTTGCATCAGCCCGGACGCCGACCCTTGATGGCGTTGGCCGTCGCGCCGTAGGTGACGCGGCCGTCGGCATCCGCCGGCAGGCGCGCACGCACCCGGTCCTTCAGCAGCTGCACATCGGCAGCCGCCATCGCGGCCAGGCGCGGGAACATGCGCGGGCCGGTCTGCGCGATGCGCCAGAAGGCATCGAAGTCGGTGAAGCTGCGCTGTACCGTGATCTGGCGGGTCTCGATGTCGACCAGGCCGGCGTCGGCCCACAGCCCGTGCAGCGCGGGAATGCGCGAGGCCTCGACGCTGGGCGGCCACAGCGGCGGCGTGCCGAGCGCGGCCATCTCTTCCTGCACCGCGGCGAACGGGAAGCCGCGATCCAGGATGTCCCACGCATAGGCCGACACGCTGCCGCCCGGCTTGACGACGCGCGCCATCTCGGCCACGCCGCGCTTGGGCTCGGGCACGAAGAAGATCACGAGCGCCATCACGGCCGCGTCGAATGCGTTGTCGGCGTACGGCAGCGTCATCGCATCGCCGAGCTGGAACTGCGCTGGTCGGGCGGCGAGGCGTTGCCGCGCAAAGCTCAGCTGGCCGTCAGACGGGTCGATGCCCTGCACCTCGGCGGGCGCGCAGCGTTCGAACAGCATCTCGGTGAACGCGCCGTTGCCGCAGCCCACGTCGGCCCACCGCAGCCCGGCGGCCGGCGCGAGCCAGTCGAGAAAGACGGCGCCCGTGAGCTGGCTCCACTTGCCCATGAAGTCTTCGTACTCGGCGCCATCGTCGAAGCGGATCTGGTCTTGCATGTGTTCTCCTTGAAACGCAGGTGTAGCACGGAACTCGTCGAAAATCGGCGGATGAACCGATTGACCTTCGAAGCGCGCCGCCGCGTGAGCCTCGCGTCGCTGACGCTCGCCGCAGCCATCGCCGCTGGCTGCGTGTCCACGCCGCTGCCTGCGGCCGCCCCTGCACCAACCACCACGCTCGCTGCGGATGCACCCGCGGCTGTCGCCACGCCGCCGGTCGCGGGCGTCGACGCGCAGCCGGACCAACGCTTCGCACGCTGGGTCGCCGATTTCCGTGCTGCCGCGCGCGCCAAGGACATCGACGAAGCGACGCTGCACAGCGCGCTCGACGAGGTCCACTACCTTCCGCGCGTCATCGAACTCGACCGTGCGCAACCCGAATTCACGCGCGCGGTGTGGGACTACCTCGAGAACGCCGTCACGCCGCCGCGCATCGCGCGCGGGCGCGACAAGCTCGCGCAGTTTCGAACCGAGACCGATGCCGCGGCCGCGCGCTACGGTGTGCCGGCCGCCATCGTCGTCGCGGTCTGGGGCATGGAAAGCGCATACGGCGCCAACTACGGCGACATCCCGACCATCGACGCGCTCGCGACGCTGGGCTTCGAAGGCCGGCGCGAAGACTGGGCGCGCGGCCAGTTGCTCGCGGCCTTGAAGATTCTTCAGCGCGGCGACATCGACCGCGCGCACATGATCGGCTCGTGGGCCGGCGCGATGGGGCAGACGCAGTTCCTGCCGTCGAACTTCCTCGCGTATGCGGTCGACGCCGATGGCGATGGCCGGCGCGACATCTGGGGCAGCATGGCCGACGTGATGGCCTCGACCGCGAACTTCCTCGCGCGCTCGGGCTGGCAGGCCGATCAACCCTGGGGCGTGGAGGTCAGGCTGCCAGCGGGCTTCGATGTGGGCCGCGCCGATGGCGAGTCGCGGCAGTCTTCCGCGCAATGGGCGGGCGAGGGCGTGCAGACCATGGATGGCGCGCCGCTGCCCGAACTCGCGCAGGCCGCGATCGTGCTGCCCGCCGGCGCGCGCGGGCCGGCCTTCCTGATCGGGCCGAACTTTCGCGCGATCCTGCGCTACAACAACTCGACCAGCTATGCACTCGCGGTGAGCCTGCTCGCGCAGGGCATCGCGGGCGGCGCCAATGTGCAGGCGCCGTGGCCGCGCGATCTGGTGGCGCTCTCGCGCGCTCAGTTGCTCGAGATGCAGACGGCCTTGAACCAGCGCGGCTTCGCGGCCGGCACGCCCGACGGCATGATGGGCCCGGCCACGCGCGAAGGCTTGCGCCGCTACCAGCGCAGCATCGGCCTGCCGCCGGATGGCTATCCGGATCTCGCCTTGCTGGAGCGCTTGCGCCAGCCTTAGGGCAGACGCGTCAGAGCGCCTTGAGCCGCGTCGGCACGCGGCGCTCCAGCACGGGCGGGCGCTCGGCGATGGCGCCGTCCAGCATGTAGATCGCTTCGTCGCCGAACCACGCGAGGTCTTCGCGGTCGTGCGTGATCATCAGCACCGGGATGTCGACGCGCTGCAGCAGTTCGTCGAGCTCGGCGCGCATGCGGTCGCGCAATTCGGGGTCGAGCGCGGAGAAGGGTTCATCGAGCAGCAGTGCGCGCGGCGAGTGCGCGAGTGCGCGGGCCAGTGCGGTGCGCTGGCGCTGGCCGCCCGAGAGTTCGGCGGGGCGCTGCGCGGCCACGTCGACGAGCTCGAAGGCCTGCAGCCAGCGTTCCACCTCGTCGCCGCTCGCCTGCTTCGATGGATTGCGCAACCCGCTGCGCAGACCGAACGCGATGTTCTGGCGCACGTTGAGCCGCGGGAACAAGGCGTAGTCCTGGAACAAGTAGCCGAAGTTGCGCGTGCGCGCGGGCACGTCGATGCGCTGCGTGCCGTCGAACACCGGCGCGCCGTCGAATGCGATGCGGCCGCTGTCGGGCCGCAGCAGCCCGGCGATGGCCTGCAGCGTCAGGCTCTTGCCGGCGCCCGACGGCCCGAAGATCACGGTGCGCCGCGCGTGCGTCCTGAAACTCACGCGCAGCGTGAAGCTGCGGCGCTCGCTCGTCACCGTCTTGCGGATGTCGACATCGAAGCTCATCGAACACGCCCCGCCGGCGCGAGCCGTCCGGCCGCGAGCAGCACCGCGATGCAGGTGATCGAGGTGATGACGACGAGCACGTTCGCGGTGTCGTCCTGCCCGGCCTGCACGGCTTCGTAGACGGCGATCGACAAGGTCTGCGTGCGCCCCGGGATGCTGCCGGCCACCATGAGCGTGGCGCCGAACTCGCCGAGCGAGCGCGCGAACACGAGCAGCACGCCGGCCAGCACGCCGGGCCACGCCATCGGCATCGTGACGCGGAAGAACACCGCCCATTCGTTCAGCCCGAGCACGCGCGCGGCCTTCTCGAGCTGCGGGTCGACCGACTCGAACGCGGTGCGCGCCGACTTCAGGATCAGCGGGAACGCGACCAGCGTGGCCGCGATCACCGCGCCCTGCCACGTGAAGATCAGGTTGATGTTGAAGGTCTCCTGCAGCCAGTGGCCGAGCCAGCCGCGCTTGCCGATCACCACGAGCAGGTAGTAGCCCAGCACCGTGGGCGGCAGCACCAGCGGCAGCGTCAGCAGCGAATCGAGCAGCTCACGGCCGACGAAACGCTTGCGCGCCAGCAGCCAGCCGACCGCGACGCCGAGCACGAGGTTGATCGCGGTGGCCCAGCCCGCGACCTTGAGCGTCAGCGCGAGCGTGACCCAGAGCGGCGCGTCCATCCGCCGGCGAACTCAGGGCTTGCCGAAACCGTAGCGGCTCAGCACGGTCTGCGCGGCCGGCGTCGCGAGGAAGTCGAGGAACTTGCGCGCCGCCGCACCGTTGGGGCTGCCGCCGATCGCGGCGATCGGGTAGGTGATGGCGGTCTCGGTCGGCACCGTGGCGACGACCTTGACCTTGTCCTTCATGATCGCGGCGTCGGTCGAGTAGACGAAGCCGGCCTCGACCTCGCCGCGCGCGACGTAGTCGAGTGCCTGGCGCACGCTCTGCGCCATCACCGCCTTGGGTTCCACCGCGCTCCAGAGCTTGGCGGCTTCGAGCGAGCCCTTGGTGTAGCGGCCTACCGGCACGCTGGCCGGGTTACCGATCGCGACACGCTTGACCTCCAGCTTCTGCAGGTCGGCCGGCGCGGCCAGCCCGAGCGTGCTGTCGCTCGGCACGATCAGCACCAGCGAGTTGCTGACGAAATTGCGGCGCGTGCCCGCGGCGAGCAGCTTCTGCGCATCGGCGCGGTCCATCGCTTCCTGGTCGGCGGACGCGAACACGTCGGCGGGCGCCCCCTTGGCGATCTGCGCAAGCAGCGCATCGGACGCCGCGAAGTTGAAGACCACCGTGATGCCGGGGTTCTGCGCCTCGAACGCCGGCCCGAGTTCCTTGAACGCGTTGGTCAGGCTCGCGGCGGCCGACACGGTGAGGTCGGCGGCGCTCGCGGCCAGCGAGCTCAGGGCGAAGAGCGCGGCGACCGCGATGCGGCGGCCAGTGTGGAAGTGGGTCATGCGAAGCCTGTGGTGTGGTGCGATGCCGGACGCCGGCGGTCGAAATATATCGCACAACATAACGAGTGATGCGCGCGCAGGGTTGCACGCGTGCGGGCCGCGGGGCGTGTCAGCGCGCGATCAATCCGGTGAGCTTGGCCAGGTCGGCCTGGCAGGCGCTGGCGGCGGTGGTCTCGATGCGGCGGTATAGCGCGATGAGCTGCAGGCCGGTGTCGGTGAGTGCACTGCCGCCGCCGTGCTGGCCGCCCTTGGCCGAGTCGACCGCGGGCTTCTTCAGCGCGCGGTTCAATTCGTCCAGCAGCAGCCAGGCGCGGCGGTACGACATGTCGAGGCTCTTCGCGGCGGCGGTGATCGAGCCGGTCTCGCTGATGGCCTCGATCAGCGCGATCTTGCCCGGGCCGATCGCGATCACATCGCCCATCGTGACGCGCATGCGGAACTTCGCCTGCGGCTTGGTCGCGGGGGTGTCGCTGGGGCTGGCGGTTCTTGGCTTGGTCGGCATGCGGCGGGCTCCTCGCGGCATCATCGCAGATGCCTTGATGCGATTGTTGACTTGCGCGGCGCGCCAGCCAAACGCCGGGGGGCGCAGCAGAATCCGCGCATCCAATTCAAGGATTCCCATGACCGACTTGTCCGCCTCCCCGCTGTCCGCCTTCCCGATCACCAAGAAGTGGCCCGCGACCCAGCCCGAGCGCCTGCAGCTCTACTCGTTGCCCACGCCCAATGGCGTCAAGATCTCGATCATGCTGGAGGAGCTGGGCCTGGCGTACGAACCGCACCGTGTCGGCTTCGACACCAACGACCAGATGTCGCCCGAGTTCATCTCGCTGAGCCCCAACAACAAGATCCCGGCCATCCTCGACCCCGACGGCCCGGGTGGAAAGCCGCTCGCGTTGTTCGAGTCGGGTGCGATCCTGATCTACCTCGCCGAGAAGACCGGCCGCTTGATCGCCAAGGATGCGGCCGCGCGCTACGAGACGATCCAGTGGGTGATGTTCCAGATGGGCGGCATCGGCCCGATGTTCGGCCAGCTCGGCTTCTTCCACAAGTTCGCCGGCAAGGACTACGAGGACAAGCGCCCGCGTGATCGTTATGTGGCCGAGTCCAAGCGCCTGCTGGGCGTGCTCGATCGCCGCCTCGAAGGCCGCGCCTGGATCATGGGCGACGATTATTCGATCGCCGACATCGCCACCTTCCCGTGGGTGCGCAACCTGATCGGCTTCTACGAGGCCGGCGATCTGGTGGGCTTCGCGGAGTTCGCCAACGTGAAGCGGGTGCTCGATGCGTTCGTCGCGCGCCCGGCCGTGGTCAAGGGGCTGACGATTCCGAGCCCGCCGAAGCCGGCCGGCTGATCGGGTCAGGGCGCCGCGTAGCGCACGCGGTAGATCGCGCCGCCGAGGTCATCGCTGATCAGCATCGAGCCATCGGGCAGCATCAGCACATCGGCCGGGCGGCCGAGCACGGTCTCGCGGCCGATCACGTTGTTCTGCAGCCATCCCTGCACGAAGGGCTCGTGGCGCAGCACGCGGCCTTGCGCGTCGAGCACCGCGCGCACGACGCGGTAGCCGCTGCGCGTGCTGCGGTTCCATGAGCCGTGCTCGGCGATGAACACGTTGCCGCGGTAGTCGGCCGGGAACTGGTTGCCGTTGTAGAAGCGCATGCCCAGCGAGGCCACGTGCGCGCCGAGTTGCGCCGCCGGCGGCACGAACTCGCTGCAGCTTTTCTGCGCGCCGAACTCGGGGTCGAGCGTGTCGCCCTGATGGCAATACGGAAAGCCGAAGTGCTGGCCCGCGCGCTGCAGGCGATTGAGTTCGTCGCTGGGCATGTCGTCGCCCATCATGTCGCGGCCGTTGTCGGTGAACCAGAGCGCCTGATCGGCCGGGCTCCAGTCGAAGCCGACCGAATTGCGCACGCCGCGCGCCACCGTCTCCTGGGCGCTGCCGTCGGCCTTCATGCGCAGGATCAGGCCGTGCGCCGCATCGGGCACGCACACGTTGCAGGGCGCGCCCACGGCCACGTAGAGCCAGCCGTCGGGACCGAAGCCGATGAACTTCGCGCCGTGGTGGGTTTCGGCGGGCAGCTTGTCGGTGACGATCGCCGGCGCGGGCGGCCGATCGAGGTGGTCGTCGATGCCATCGAAGCGCAGGATGCGCGTGACCGCCGAGACGTAGAGCTGGCCGTTGCGGTACGCCACGCCGGCCGGCAGGCTCAGGCCCGAGGCGATCGTGTGCACGCCGCGCGCACGGCCCTGGTCGAGCTCGACCGCGTAGACCTTGCCCTCGCCCATGCTGCCGACGTAGAGCACGCCCTTGCCGTCGGCATAGCGGCCCAGCGTCATCGCGCGTGCGTTGGGCACGGCGTCGGTGAGCAGCTCTATCTGAAAGCCCTTGGGCACGCTCAGGCGCTCCGGCGCGAGCGCGGCGGCATTCGCGCACATCGAAGTGAACGCGAGGCAGGCGGCGAAGAGAAGTTGGGCGAGATGCTTCATGCGGAACAGGCTACGACAAAACGATGTCCGCGGCGCGTGTGCGGATAGGTGCGGACTGGTGCGGATAGAGTTTCGGGATGACAGCCGCCACCATCCTGCAGATCGAAGGCCTGAGCTTCGCCTACGCCGATCAGCCGCCGATCGCGCGTCGCTGGTCAACGCGCATCGCTGTCGGCGTCACGCTGCTGCACGGCGACACCGGCAGCGGCAAGTCCACGCTGCTGCGCCTGCTCGCCGGCACCGAGGCGGTCGACGGCGTGCTCATCCTGTGCGGCGCGCGGCTCGACGCCGATGCCGCGGCCTATCGCCGCCGCGTGTACTGGCATGTGCCGGGCAGCGATGCCTTCGACGCACTCACGCCGCGCGAACATGCGGCGGCGGTGACGGCCGATGGCCACGGCTTCGACGAAGCCGTGTGGCAGCGCCATGCCGAAGGCTTCGGCCTCGGTCCGCATCTGCACAAGCCGTTGTACGCGTTGTCGACCGGCTCGCGGCGCAAGTCGGGGCTGGCCGCGGCACTCGCATCGGGCGCTGCGCTGACGCTGCTGGACGACCCCGCCGCCGCGCTCGATGCGGCCTCGGTCGCTTACCTGAAGCAGGCTCTCGCGGCCAGCGGCGCACCGCAGGGCCGCGCCATCGTGGTGGCCAGCAGCGATGAGTTGAGCGATGTGCCGCTGGCCGGCACGATCATGTTGCCGCTGCGCTGAGCGCAGGGCGCGCTCGTTGGGAGTCGCGCAGTGCGAAAGGCCTACGAACCGACCGCCGCGCTGATCGTCACCGCCACGCCGGTGGCGCCCGGCGCGACCGGCGTCGATTCGCCGGCAAGGTCGCCGGCCTGCGGGATCGCGTTGCCCGACTTGCTGATGCGCGCGCTGACGATCACCTGCGATGCACCCGAGAGCTTCGCGTTCGGCGCCATCGCCATGCTGTCGTCGAGCTGGTAGCGGATCGGCAGGTCTTTCACCTGCGCGCGGATCACCGCGAGCGGCATGCGCGCGCCTTGCACGGCGCGGGCGAAGATGAAGACGGTGTCGGTCGGCGCGGCCTTGTCGGCGAGCGCGGGGGCGAGCGTCACGGTGCCCGAGATCATGGGCGCGGGCGTGCCGGCTGCGGTCTTCGTCGGCACGGTGGCTGATGTCGCCGATGTCGCGGCAGGTGCAGTCGATGGCGCAGCCGCGGTCAGCCCACCGCGCCGGCGGGCTTCGTCGAGGCTGGCCTGCAGGCGCGGCGCATCGGGGCTGTCGGCGGGCAGGCCTTGCGCCATCTTTTCCCAGTGGCGCACGGCAGTCGCGTAGTCGGCGTGCTCGAAGGCCGCGGTGCCGGCCAGCGCGAGCGCCTTCAGGTGCGTGGGCTCGGCGGCGAGCGCGCGCGCGATCAGCGCTTCGGATTGCGGGGTCTGGCGGCCACCGGCCTTGACCGCGAGCGCGTCGGCATAGTCGGCCAGCGTGGTCGCATCGGCGGGGCGCAGCGTCGCGGCCTTCTCGTAGGCCACCAGCGACTCGTCGATGCGGCCGAGCACGGTGTACGAGCGGCCCAGCATCAGCCAGCCGGTGGCATCGTCGGGCTTATCCTTCAGGCGCTCGGCGAGCTTGCCGACCATGCCTTCGATCTGCTGGCGTGCGGCCTGCTCTTCGCTGTCGGCGGCGGGTGCGGACGCCACCACCGGCTTCAGGCCGGGCGAGCCTTTCCATGCATAGCCGGCGACGGCGATCGCGAGCACGCCCACGCTCAGCAGTGCCAGCAGGCCGCGCGAGGGCCGCGCAGTGGCCGGCGCGGGAAGATCGGGTTCTGCGGCGAGCACGAGGTCGGCCAGCGCGCGCTCGAGCGGCGCGCGCGCCTGCGTGTACTGCGCGGCATCGAGCTGGCCGGCGCGGTGTTGTGCGGCGAGGGTTTGCAGCTGCGTGCGCAGTTCGGCAAGAGGCAGGGCGGCGAGAGGGGCAGTCATCGATGAAGATCAGGATTGATGCGGGTCGGCGAACAGCGCCGGGTCGTCGGCGTCGAACTGCTCGGCGGCCGTGCGCGCGCGCCGGCGCATCACGACGGCGAGCGCGCCGAAGCCGAACAGCAGCATCAAGGCCGGGCCGAACCACAGCAGCCAGGTCGTGGCCTTGACCGGCGGGCGGTAGAGCACGAAGTCGCCGTAGCGGTCGGTCATGTACTGGATGATCTTGGCGTCGTCGTCGCCCTTGCTCAGCATCTCGCGCACCTGGCGGCGCAGGTCGACGGCGAGGTCGGCATTGGAGTCGGCGATGGTCTGGTTCTGGCAGACCAGGCAGCGCAACTCGGCGGTGATGCGCGTCATGCGCGCTTCGAGCGCGGGGTCTGCGGCGGCTGGTGCGGCGTCGTTCGCCAGCGCTGGCAGCGCGGTGGCGCACAGCGCGAGCAGCCAGCCTAGGACGACCAGAAGGCGGCCTGGCCGCGGTCTGGTGTGACTGTTATGCATTGAGCTTGCTCAGCATCGGCTCGATGCGTTCGCGGATCACGTCGGGCGTGAGCGGCCCGATGTGCTTCAGACGGATCACGCCCTGCTTGTCGATGATGAAGGTCTCCGGCACGCCGTAGACGCCGAAGTCGATGCCGACACGGCCGTCGTCGTCGAACAGCGAGGCGTTGTACGGGTTGCCGAAGCGCGCGAGCCAGCCCTGGCCGTCGGGGCGCTTGTCCTTGTAGTTCAGGCCGTAGATCGGCACCAGGCCGCGCTTGGAGAACTCGACCAGCAACGGGTGCTCTTCGCGGCAGGCCACGCACCACGAGGCCCAGACGTTGAGCATCCAGACCTTGCCCAGCATGTCGTCGCGCTTGAAGGTGGCGGCCGGGTCGTCGAGGCGCGTCAGCGCGAAGCTCGGCGCGGGCTTGCCGATCAGCGGCGAAGGCACTTCGCGCGGGTCGAGGTTCAGGCCGCGCGCGAGAAAGCCGGCGAGGATCAGGAACGCGAGCAGCGGCAGGATGTAGCGCAGGCTCTTCATGCGGCCACCTTCACGTCAGCGCCCTGCGTCTGCCTGACCTTCGCGCGATAACGCCTGTCGGTCGCAGCGAGGAAGCCGCCGAAGGCCATCATCAGGCAGCCGCCCCAGATCCAGCTGATGAAGGGCTTGACGTACACGCGCACGATCCACGCGGCGCCGTTGTCTATGGGTTCGCCGAGCGAGACGTACAGGTCACGCGTGAAGCCGGTGTCGATCGCGGCCTCGGTCATCGTCGCGCCGGCGACCGGGAAGATGCGCTTCTCGGGATGCAGCGTGATGACCGCCTTGCCGTCGCGCGTGACATCGAGCGTGCCCTGCGACGCGCGGTAGTTCGGCCCCATCAGCGCCTGCACGCCGCGGAAGGTGAAGGTGTAGCCCAGCACCTCGGTCGTGTCGCCCACCGCCATCTTCACGTCGCGTTCGATCTCGCCGCTCTTGACCATGGTCACGCCGAAGATGAAGACCGCGATGCCCAGGTGCGCGACCATCATGCCGATCATCGCGCGCGGGATCAGGCCGGCGCGGTGCCACAGGCTCGTCTTCACGATGCCGTTCGGGCGCAGACGATCCGCGAGGTCGGTGGCGAGCGCGGCGACGATCCAGAACGCCATCATCAGGCCGAGCGTCGAGACGATGCCCAGGTGGCCGCGCCACCAGTTGGTGAGCACCGCCACGACCAGCGCGGCGCCGAAGGCCCAGCGCAGGCGGCGCGCGAGTTGCGGCAGCTCGGCCTGCTTCCAGCGCGCGAGCGGGCCGATGCCGATCAGGAAGATCAGCGGCGTCATCAGCGGCACGAACACGGTGTCGAAGTAGGGTGGGCCGACCGAGAGCTTGCCCATGCCGAGCGCGTCGAGCAGCAGCGGGTACAGCGTGCCCAGCAGCACCGCGCCGCAGGCGGCCATCAGCAGCACGTTGTTGGCGAGCAGGAAAGTCTCGCGCGAGACCCACTCGAAGCGCGCGCCGAGCCCGACCTTGGGCGCGCGCCATGCATACAGCGCGAGCGACGCGCCGATCACGAACACCAGGAAGCCGAGGATGAACAGGCCGCGCCGCGGGTCGGTGGCGAATGCATGCACGGACGACAGCACGCCAGAGCGCACGAGGAAGGTGCCGAGCAGCGAGAGCGAGAACGCGAGGATCGCGAGCAGCACCGTCCACGACTTGAAGCTGCCGCGCTTCTCGGTGACCGCGAGGGAATGGATCAGCGCGGTCGCCACCAGCCACGGCATGAAGGACGCGTTCTCGACCGGGTCCCAGAACCACCAGCCACCCCAGCCGAGTTCGTAGTAGGCCCAGCCGCTGCCCATCGCGATGCCGATGGTCAGGAAGATCCACGCGACCGTGGTCCACGGCCGCGTCCAGCGTGCCCAGGTGGTGTCGAGGTTGCCGCCGATCAGCGCCGCGACCGCGAACGAGAACGCGACCGACAGGCCCACGTAGCCCATGTAGAGCATCGGCGGGTGGAACACCATGCCGGGGTCCTGCAGCAGCGGGTTCAGATCGCGGCCGTCGAGCGGCGGGTTCGCGAGGCGGTCGAACGGGTTCGAGGTGAGCAGCAGGAACAGCAGGAAGCCGACGCTGAGCACGCCCATCACCGACAGGATGCGCGCGAGCACCGGCCCCGGCAGGTGCTTGCTGAAGCGCGCCACCGCGAAGGCCCAGCCGGTGAGCATCAGCAGCCACAGCAGCATCGAGCCTTCATGGCCGCCCCACACCGCCGCGACGCGGTACTGCGTCGGCAGCGAGGTGTTGGAGTTCGATGCCACGTACAGCACCGAGAAGTCGTTGCCGACGAAGGCCGCGACAAGGCAGCCGAACGCGAACGCGACCAGCACGAACTGCAGCGTGGCGGCGGGCCGCGCCAGCGCCATCCAGTCGGCGCGGCCGCGCGTGGCGCCGAGCATCGGCATCACCGACAGCATCAGCGCGACGCCCAGCGCGAGCCACAGCGCGAAGTGACCGATCTCGGGAATCATCGCTTGCCGTCCTTGGCCATGGTGTCTGCGAGCTGACCCTGCTGCGCGCGCTTGAGCGCTTCGGCGGCTTCGGGCGGCATGTAGTTCTCGTCGTGCTTGGCGAGCACCTCGCGCGCGACGAAGATGCCGTTTTCGAGTTGACCCTGCGCGACCACGCCTTTGCCTTCCTTGAACAGGTCCGGCAGGATGCCCTGGTAGCGCACCGGCACCGACTTGGCGGTGTCGGTGACGATGAAGCTCACGTTGACGCCGTCGCGCTGCACCGTGCCTTTTTCCACCAGCCCGCCGAGCCGGAAGCTGCGGTTGGGCGGTGCCTCATGCTGCGCCACCTGTGTGGGCGAGTAGAAGAACACGAGGTTGCTCTGGAACGCGTTGAGCACGAGCGCGACGGCGATGCCGACCGCGCAGACGATGCCGCCCGC
>Ga0307510_10007102_pt1 | contig 13341 bp, 9 predicted proteins | sample 12_EM_MG_FD_207224 | JGI IMG/M metagenome (GOLD analysis project Ga0307510, IMG submission 207224) | Populus trichocarpa ectomycorrhiza microbial communities from riparian zone in the Pacific Northwest, United States - 12_EM | ecosystem: Host-associated > Plants > Roots > Unclassified | place... | reverse complement strand
TTTATAAAGACTGGTCTGGGACTAGTCCAAACCGGACCGGACCACCCAAGCTAGTCGGGTCCAGTCATCGACATCAACCTGGACGGGCCAGTCCAGTCCTACCTCCAAGACTTGACTGGTCGGACTATTCGGAACCCTGCCTACGGCCATTAGCCCCAGGCAAAATTCACTCCAGGACTGGACGGACTACGATTCGTAGTCCGTCCTGGTCCAACCCTCAGGACGGACGGACTGCCACGCTGTGAACACTCTCTCCAACTCTCTGTCGTTCATCAAGACGGTGCGATGGGTTCCCTTGCTTGCCATCCTCCTGCGGGGGCCGAAGGCCTGCGTTGTTCGGCCATAGCATCGAAAAGTGTAGTGTCTAACTGAATGGATTCATGACACTGTCCAGGCGCAAGCAGGTTATCCGTCGTATAGGGCAGCTGAACAATAGGACTGGGCTGACCAGACAGGGTTCGTCCGTGAGGGACTTTCCGCCAACCGGTTTCTTCATCCTATTACAACTGTATGCTGCGCTGTTTGCAAAAAAGGATAACCTGCAGACAAACATAGCCTTGACACAAATGCTGACTTTGGCAGCTAATCCAAACACGCTTGTATTACACTTGGATGGGTTAAACCATCATAGATAACCCGGCAAATAAACTCGTTAGCTGTATGTGATATTTCTTCTCTGTCAAACAAGCCACAATTCTAGCTACATGTTAGAAATGACCATCCATTGGGAGTGTGCACAGACTTACCTTTGTCTTCATGCAGTGGATTGAAACAAAAAAAAAGCTTCCTTACAAAAGAAACAAACTTGCCCAAATCAATAAGACACAGAGTTACCTCAGGAAGAAATACCACAACGATAGTGGTTCCAACTCCCTTCTTACCAACGATAGGAAACCAGAGGGCAAAGCGACGCTTGAATGGGAAGGTTGAGCCAATGTAGGCAAAGAGCAATGGTTTAACAACGATGCCGAGAACGGTTTATCTTTGGAACAGAGGAGAGACAAATAGGCGCACCCACGGCAGGCAAGAAGTGCGGGTTATATATTGAGGTGGAGGGATGGAAGGGTACTTATAGAAGAACTTGGACAGCCAAAGTAGCCGAAGAGAATAAAGTATTGTAAAACAAATAAAGTGTGTGTGTACAGTAGATAGGAATAGTGGGAAAGATGGGAACAGTAAGACTGGTGGAATAATGGCCGGCGAGCTCTGATACGGCTGTACTTAGGTCAATTTGGGAAGGCTCTTCCCATGTAGTGTCATGGGTTTGATGAGATTGAACTTCCTTGCAACATATTTACACAATCTTGGTCTTCGAGATACCACTCAAGTAGTAGAAGGAATGAGTTTTGAGCCAGTTTTGCACCGCACCATTCCTTCCGGTTTTCTCTCACTTTTTGCGTTGCAACCAATCGGATAGATATGACAAGAAAGGTAACGATAGACAACATATCATACAAGATTTGATGTATTAATACGAAGATGACCATGTAGCTGATAGTAAGTGAAAATAATGATCATCATGAAAATAGGGACAACAATTGTGACGGTAGGATGAGGGAAGGTCTTCATTCACTATGGAGAGTAGCCTTGATGCCGCTTCTCTCAAGCCCGACGATAGATTTTAATGAGTACATTCTCATACATGGGCTACTATATTTTGTGTATTTGGAGATATATTGTAATGTTCTGTATAGCGTAGTCGGCTTCAGCTACCAAGTTCTTTGCCGCCACAAGACTCTATTATACTGCATTCTCAGGCTCTAAGTTCCCAAGTTCTCAGCCAACGAGAGGGTAGAGAACAGGCACCCGAGCGGGTTCGCTCTGCCCCCTTCTTGAATCAGCCCAGTACATTTCCTACGACTGTTTTTTACAATTTCTGTTTCTACAAGAACTTTCTTTTAAGGCTGAAGATGCGATGGAAAGGTTTCTTCTCTCTACTAGTTATGTAACTGCTAGTGGGCTTTAAACTATCTCATATTTTTTCAACATCTCTAATGATTTTATTTTTCTTTCCCATTTCTTCCGCATGTCATTTATCTATCCCCTATAATACCCATCATGATGATTGAGTTAACTGCTTACAAAAGTCTGATGGTTGAGGGATTTGATACTTTTTCAATTTAATTTTTGATTTTGAAATTTGAAGATTTGTGCGTTGTGGCGGTTTTGTCGCTATAGGCCGCCGTAGTCAACCCTTTCGGATACCAGCGACGGAGAAATTTACCATCGAAAAAGCGAAACCTTTCGCATGGAACCATGACTCTCTTCAGCCACCGGGAAATATACCCGCATTGCAACGAAGAGCAAGCTCGTTACATGCCCAGGCATAGTTTTTATCTTTAAACAATCCAAAGAAATTGAAAAAAATGATGGAAAAATCAAAGAATCACTCCAACCCTGCTAGTGTCTTTCTAGAATCCCCCCTACAATTCCTTCGTGCTTCTCTAGAAATTCTTGGTATAAAAAAACCACTCTGAACCTACAACTCTCAAAAGAGTATACCAGCACACCGGAAGCCATTCTGGGGGATGAAAATAAATATACAACATTGATTGCATTTAGTGACTCTTTTTCACTTTACTTTTTAACTCCTCTTCACTATTTTATAGTGGCCATGAGAGTGAGATAAATTTCTCGTTTGACGGCATCCGAAAGGGTTGACGGCCGAGCGCATGGTATTCCAAAGGGTTTCTCATTACTTATACTACACTCTTACTTTCTGGCACTTATCCTATCACATCACACCGCTTTTCATACTTCCCTCCTCATCACATTGCTCTCCGACATGCGGGGAGATTGACATGTGAAATCCATGACGGTTTTTGAAAATTCTAGGCCACGACCGGTAATAGCCGGTCCCCCTCCTATTTCGCTGTCGCTCATAGTCGGGAGAAGCAAGTGTGACGCGGAAGCAAGTGTGACGTGCCAGATTATTATTTTACTTCCAGAAAAAGCCCCCTAACCCCCATGCTGACCCAGGCTTCCAGCAACAATTATCACCCGCCCAAGTGATTGCATCCCAGCCAGCAATACCAATCACCTCCCCAATTGACGTGCTCCCAATCAACAGTGTTCAAGGGGCCCCACTGGCACTTCGGATTCTTTGGTCTCTCCACAACTCTGCTACTTCAGCACCTCAGATTCTTGTGCCATTCGTGTATACAATGGGGTGGAGGGTTAAGGATGGATATGCAAGAGAGGTGAGAATAGGCTGTCATACTGGCCATAATTATGAGGATTTGGCTAGTAAATCAGACTCTGATTCTTCATGTATATCATCTAACTCTATTATGAGAAGTGCTGTTAAATTAATAGTTTGTAACCTATAGGAAATCGGGATATGTGGTTGTTAACTAGTATTATGTAAGCCTAAAAATAAAAAAATCCGGCGTGTCACACTTGCTTCCGCGTCACACTTGCTTCTCCCGACTATGAGCGACAGCGAAATAGGAGGGGAACCGGCTATTACTGCCAGTTTGGATGCCTTTTTCTATGTCTCAGTTGGCTATGGGGAATTCGAGGCTTATAGCTACCCCTTTACAATATTCGAGGCCATATTTGATCCAGGGTATCCAATCAACATCAATGTTGACACATACCCCAGAATAATTCCCAGCACAGTGCAATCATGCTCGATCACTCGGAAGGCAGCATACATCCGAGTTTGTCCAAGGAGTGTCAGATGAAGCTCGGAAAATAGACCTCGGTTCACAGAAAGGTCCCCCACAAAGGTCCTGGCTAACCGAAGACCCGATAGGACCGGTCACTTCCTAACGCTTGCTGCTAGGGTGATACTACACTACTTGCATTCCCACGACCTTCCCTACCCTCCCGTTACTCGTACTTGCCTTAATTCTACCAAACAGCAACACACTTGCGTGACTATGGCTGGCCGCCGCCTTCTGCAATCGAAATTTACAGCCAAACTGCCGGAGTGGATTAGAGAGGCCAGCATATAATTACATTCCAGTCGCTGTATTAGAGTTCGTCTAATGATTCCACCCCGGGAGCACAGGGCGAGCAGGTAGATATCCAGGTCGGTAAAGTGGCAGAAACGGGGATGTGGGGGGGGCGGGTGGTGGTGTTGATAGCATGGTAGGATCTTTCAGGTGTAGATAAGCGCTATATGTGCCCGAATAAATATCATCCCGAAATCACAACTGAAGAGTTGATTCTCTATTTTAGACTAGTTTCGGGGACGCCTATTCTGGATCTTCTGATATTGGAAAGGAAAATCTATGCATCGTTTATCCATCCGTCTATCCCATCATCTATAGCTGGTAGGGGGAAACAAGCAGGAAATAAACACCGTCACAAAGGGGAAAAAAGTAGAAAAGAGGGAGATTTTGTAACAAGGGACTCATTCCGCCAGGAATTGTGATCAACATAAATGAAACGTCTAAACTAGTGAGGTGGTCTTCCGGTTGCCGCTTGCTGATGAGAGAAACAGAAATTTGTGTGCCTTCACTTAGAGATATTAATAACAAACGGGGGTCCTTGGAAGGGTATGGTTTTACATACAAATTGTATTTCTACAAATAACACCAGGAGAGAGATTCGAGATCATGATTGAGGATTGGCGTAAGGGACACACGCAAGGGCGCAGGGGAGGGCGGCAATGGCTGAAACAGCGCAGACAAGACCCCCGGAAGCGGAGCAAGGACGGAGCTAGAAAGCAAATAAGCCGGCGCGCGATTTGGCTGTGGTTAATTGGGTGCTCCAGTTTATACTTGGAGTTAAAACTTTCACAGCTAGTGAGATGGCCGCGTATCTGCACTTTCAACAGAGACCCTGGCTTGCAAGAGCTGGATAACTCCATCATGTCCGTTCACAATAGCACATTCAAGCGGTGTGTGACCATCCACATCCGGACGAGTGGGGTCGACATCCTCCCGTCCGAGTAATAGATTGACCACTACTTCATATCCCATACTAGCAGCCAACCAGAGTGGTGTTTGATCATGCATATCTGGGCGATTGGGGTCGACATCATTCCGGTCTAGTAGTAGCTTGACAACGCCTTCATGTCCATCATAAGCGGCCAACGAGAGCGGAGTGCTTTCTTGGCTATCTGGCCTATCGGGTTCAACACCTTCCAGGCTAAGCAGTAGCTTCACAACCCCTTCATGTCCCTGGAAAGCAGAACACCCGAGCGGTGTTCGGTCGTTCTCATCTGGGCGATTGGGGTCCACATCTTTCCGGTCTAGTAGTAGCTTGACAACCCCTTCATGTCCCATGACAGCAGCACACCCGAGCGGTGTTCGGTCGTTCTCATCTGGGCGATTGGGGTCGACATCATTCCGGTCTAATAGTAGCTTGACAACGCCTTCATGTCCATTATAAGCGGCCAACGAGAGCGGAGTGCTTTCTTGGCTATCTGGCCTATCGGGTTCAACACCTTCCAGGCTAAGCAGTAGCTTCACAACCCCTTCATGTCCATTGAGAGCAGCACACCCGAGTGGTGTTAGGTCGTTCCTATCTGTGCGATTAGGGTCGACATCTTTCCGGTCTAGTAGTAGCTTGACAACGCCCTCATGTCCATTATAAGCGGCCAACGAGAGCGGAGTGCTTTGTTGGCTATCTGGCCTATCGGGTTCAGTACCTTCCAGGCTAAGCAGTAGCTTCACAACCCCTTCATGTCCCTCGAAAGCAGCACACCCGAGCGGTGTTCGGTCGTTCTCATCTGGGCGATTGGGGTCGACATCTTTCCGGTCTAGTAGTAGCTTGACAACCCCTTCATGTCCCTTGAGAGCAGCACACCCGAGCGGTGTTCGGTCGTTCACATCTGGGCGATTGGGGTCGACATCATTCCGGTCTAGTAGTAGCTTGACAACACCTTCATGTCCCTTGACAGCAGCACACCCAAGCGGTGTTCGGTCGTTCTCATCTGGGCGATTGGGGTCGACATCATTCCGGCCTAGTAGTAGCTTGATAACCCCTTCATGTCCCTCGAAAGCAGCCCACACGAGCGGTGTTCGATTATTCTCGTCTGGGTGATTAGGGTCGACATCATTCCGGTCTAGAAGTAGCTTGACAACCCCTTCATGTCCCTTGACAGCAGCACACCCGAGCGGTGTCCGGTCGTTCTCATCTGGGCGATTAGGGTCGACATCTTCCCGGTCTAGTAGTAGCTTGACAACCCCTTCATGTCCCTGGAAAGCAGAACACCCGAGCGGTGGTCGGTCGTTCACATCTGGGCGATTGGGGTCCACATCTTTCCGGTCTAATAGTAGCTTGACAACCCCTTCATGTCCCTGGACAGCAGCACACCCGAGCGGTGTTCGGTCGTCCTCATCTGGGCGATTGGGGTCGACATCATTCCGGTCTAGTAGTAGCTTGATAACCCCTTCATGTCCATCGAAAGCAGCACACCCGAGAGGTGTTCGGTCGTTCTCATCTGGGCGATTGGGGTCGACATCTTTCCGGTCTAGTAGTAGCTTGACAACCCCTTCATGTCCCACGACAGCAGCACACCCGAGCGGTGTTCGGTCGTTCTCATCTGGGCGATTGGGGTCGACATCATTCCGGGCTAGTAGTAGCTTGACCACTCCTTCATGACCCTTTATAGCAGCAGACCGGAGTGGTGCTCGATTGTCTTTACCCGGATAATCAGGGTCGACACCATCCCGGCTAAGCAGTAGCTTGATAACCCCTTCATGTCCCACGATAGCAGCACACCCGAGTGGTGTTTGATCAACCCAATCTGGGCGATTGGGGTCGACATCTTTCCGGTCTAGTAGTAGCTTGACAACGCCTTCATGCCCATTACAAGCGGCCCACGAGAGCGGTGTGCTTTCTTGGTTATCTTCCCTATCGGGTTCGATATCATCCCGGCTAAGCAGCAGCTTGACAACTGCTTCGTGCCCGTTATGGGCCGCCCACAAGAGTGGTGTGTGTTCTTTGTTGTCTGGCCTATCGGGTTCGATATCTTCTCGTCCTAGAAGTAGTTTGACCACTCCGTCATGCCCATTCTTCGCCGCCCACAAGAGTGGTGTATAGCCGGCCCAATCACATAGGTTAATCTCGCAACCCTGAGCATTTGCTAACGAAGCCACAAGTTCAACAATCCCGAAGAAAGACGCGCAATGTATTCCAGAGAAGCGGGGGGAAGAATCCGTCCCTGCTATATATTCGGTAGGCAGCGCTTGCTCAAACAGCGATACCGCGGATGGGTGGCCTTCGTACTGACTTAAGAGCTGCAGCCCAAGGGCCCTCGCATGACCCGAGAGCTCCTTATTCGCATGTGTTCCCCAATGTCTCGAGGAATATTTCAGGAAGGGCATGACGTGATGGTCCGGCAGAGGATGGGAGGAGAGCTTCTTGACCTGTGGCGAATTCAGATAGGTCAAGCAGGCTTCTGCAATTGCCGAGTGGGGATGACTGAAGAAGTCTGGGTGAGCGCAGAGATACTCTTGCACTGTAAAGTGGATTACTCGAACAGTCGAAGATTCCTTGTCAACAGTAATCAGTCCTTGACAGCACCCTAGTAATGCACCGATTGAAGGAGCATTTTCGCTATCGAAATCCGTCACTCCTATCTCCACTGCCAGTGCGTCACGCAGCTCATCCACCTGTAATGGCCGCTCCGCATGACAGATCCACATGAGAGTGGCCATTGCAAGTTTTGTCTTCTCCCCTCCTTGTGCCTTTATCCGCTCCAGGGTTGCGTCATATGCATCCCCCAACCCTAGCCCACCTTTAACTGCAAGGAGCCTTTTCCCTCGCCGTGCGATACTAGTTTCTCGGAGGATTGCGTCGATGTGAAGAGAGGCCAGTAGGAATCTAGATTTGAATGTTAGCTATCAGCCTGAGGTAGCTTTGCCTTTGCATGGGTTCTACATACGTTTCCGTGCTTATGTGGGAAATACTTTCCATAATACTCGCCTCTAAAGTGCTGCTCATCATCTCCGGCGCAGTATCGTTCCTGAGCTTCTCACGTAAATACCCAATGATACCATCACCAGTAGGCTCTATCAATATAAAAGCAGCCGCTCCACCCAATTTCCGTTCCACCTCACTTCGGATATGCGATCTTCCGGTCGCAAATATCCGCGTATCGAGTGACTCCCGCACGATCTGTCCTAGTGATTCGAGGACTACCAATAGATGCTCTGGCGCACATTCGTCAAGCGCGTCAACGCATATAAATGTCCGCTTGGTGGTTGTGATGGTCTGGAACATCTTTAGAATTCCCGACACTTGGAGTCCCCTGCCCCCAATCACCTTTTTCTGGTTCCGAAGAGACCGGACTACCCCGTCTTGAATTCCATCCAATCCACTGACAAGCTGTCGTAGCAGGGAGCCGAGCATGTTTACTGGTGACTGCTCATTCCTGGAGGCAAAGTCGAAGTAGAAACAGGCAACAGCAGTATCATCCTCCATCGCCTCATCGCACAACTTGTCTATCACTAGTGAGCTGTCACCCCAGACTGTTAGAAATACCACTATTCGACTTCCGGCAGTGGTAGGTTCTCTCTTACATCATATAGCTCTTTCCCGCGCCCGGATTCCCGTGGCAAAATAAGGTACGATGACTATCTCCATCCCCCCGACTCCTACCATGCCAGCGTCTGAATTCCTGGGTTTCCAGTAGCCAGGATCCTATACTGTCTAGTCGCTGGGCTCCGATATCTCGATGCCGTATCCCTGGTTCCAGCGGAGACAGCCAGGCCAATATTTTAGACTCATCATCGGGGGTGAGATAGTTAAAGGTATTTGTTGTGGTGTTAAAACTGTTTGTGGTGTTGAAAGAGTGTTGGTTATTGCTCGAGGCTTGCGACATTTTTCGATTTTCACCGCTGTGAAAGTTGTTGAGAGCAAAGTATTGAGTTTTGTTGATGCAATTACCTGATATTGAGAAAAAGCGGGGTCGATGGTGATGGTAAAGCCTTGCGCCTCGCGGGCGCCCGACAACATTCCAACCACAGATATTGTTACACAAACTCCCCAGGGCTGTTCGCCTCAAAAACTATGAGCTGACTCCATCAGCTGGTCAACTTGAACACAGCATCACTCCATGCCTCTTTCTTCTTACACTCTAAAGCAGGAGAAATTTGAGAAACTAATACCCATCGCGCTGTCCGAATCCTTTTTTAATACTTGGCCGTGATCCCGTATATTGCTCGAACATTGTGTGCTACTGCTCAAGCGGGGTTTACAAGTGCCAGGGATAAATATTTCGGGCGGGACAGGATTTATTTTGCGGGTTAACCTAAATCACCTGTTCGGAAACTTTTTCTCTATGCCTTGTAAAAGAGACGCCGTCTAGTATGGTGGGAAAATTAAGGCGCGAGCACACCTTTTGGCAAAAGATCAGCGATGCGCAGATCACAAGGTTGTTAGGGAACAAGAAACATCTGCAGAGTATTCTTTCGAGCGCAGAAACAGAGGCATTGCGGTAGCACCACGAGCAACGCATCCCCCGTGGGGCAGTGGTAGGGCGGAATGAACATTCATGCGCTTAAGGCCTACCGGTACCGTATGAAGTGTCGTACCATGGGTAAGTTAGTTCCTATCATCTGATAAAACATTTTTAACACACGGATGACATCTCTTTTGGTAAGAAAGGTGAGTGATATCCCGTGGTTAAATTAGACGGGCATCTTGTTCCCCTTCTACTGGGGCTGCGAAGTTCAAGCGGCAGTCTAGGCTCCTCCGGGTGTCGAGGCACCAACTGCTACGGTAATTCCCGAGGTCCTCTGGCAGCTCGGTTTGGGCGACCTGGCCTACCTTTAGGGCTCGTAGAATGTTTGAGCAGGCTGGTTCCTGGGATGCGGTGATTGCAACTCAGGTTGTGCTTAGGGTTTAGGCCTTAGCAGGTGAACCCCAACAAAGCCCGGCTAGCCTGTTGGCAAAAAATGCCCGGAGCCTCAATTCAGGTTAGCTTACTCACCCAAACAAAGTAAACCACACCACCTAAATATTACATCCGCATGATAAATGACTCCTTTGCACGGTGGATCCTCACTCCGACTATAATGTTTTTTCCGCACAGAAATACAACTAGAAATCCCTTCAGGCTTTCACGGTTTCACCCAAATGGGATTTTTTGTTTATTTCTCCTCTCCCTTAGGCATTTTTTTTTTTTCCTTCCTTCCTTCCTTCCACTTTTTTTTTTTCAAACTAAATTCTTCAGCCAACTTTTCTCAGATAGGTGTCTGCGGGAATTAAGGTTCATGGAATCACCTGGAACCGGAAACTATAAGAGGCCTAGAATTTTCAGAGGAATTTCCCACACCTCAAATGTCGTGACTCCGCAAACACTGGAATTACTCGGGGGTTGGAAATCTTGGACGTGGGAAATATTGGAGGTTTAACTAACTGTAGATGGTTAGGTAAACGGGCTCTGAGACAATAGTCAATCACCGGTAACCATTTCTAAAATAAAGCATTGTATAATCTATAGGATTCTCCTTATATACTTGTTGAAAATGGTGCTGCTCGCCATATTCTCACGATACTTTCTTTGTTCAGATAGCTTCCGGAAGCATGCTTGTTTGTGGCTTTGGATATGAGCTGAGGATCCGGGCATAAGGCTCCGGCATCGGGCATCGGTTTATCTTCGGAGACTCACTTTTGCTTCGGGTATACGGTTCGGTTTTGGGCGTTTGTCGTTGAGCGAGGGACTGTTGTTGTTGTTAGTGCAGAGTTTTCCCCGCTCCTGAGTGTGGTGTTCCTTGGCGTTTATCGTTTCGCTTCGTTTGATTGGTTGTCGCCGTCAACCGAAGTTCAAAAAGATTTTCCCCCATTCCTGAACAATCCAACTATGATTAGTATGTCAATGTGGGAAATGAGGGTCGCACGCTGGCAGACGATAGCGTAAGAATTCACGTAGAGCTCGGATGCTTTGTAGGAAGGATATGAAATGTAACTTCCACCACTCGTGCTTCATTCTACTCGTCCGAACTTTCACATTATCTCTAAAACGAAACTAACTATAAGGACAGGTGTATAGCGGCGAGAATAAGTCCTCAGACAAAAGGCGCAGCCATGATCCCAGACAAAATTCAACCATCATGAGAAGAGAAATGTCAATTACCATGGCAATTAAAACTATGGTACACAGTTCAATTATTCGAGTCTCTATGGTACACAAACCTTCTCACTTAACCGATCATAGGACTCCAATTTCACCCGAATCACAACAAGTAAACCTCTAGGATATGATACCATGCGCTTGGTCGTCAACCCTTTCCGATACCATCACCCGAGAAATTTACCATCGAAAAAGTGAAAACTTAGGGGCTGTTTGGCAGGCCGTTGTTTGTAAAATTCTTGATTTCAAAACATGTTTTGTAAACATGTGTACAAACAACCAATGACCATTATTCAAACACACAAGTGCGCCAAACACAACCATTGTTTCTACACATGTTTTCAAATAAATATTTTATTTAACTCTTTTTAGTCTAATTAATTTGTGATTTTTATTATTTTACAAGATAAGTAATTTGTAAATAAATGAAATAAATTAATAATTAATATTATAACTTAGGAAAATCTTTAAACACAATTCTCAAATACAATTAACTTGAACAGTGCAAGAACACAAACGAATTTCAGCATACACAACAATTCCAGCATGTCTGCACATTCCGAGGAGGACGAAATCAACAATGTATTACAAGTTGCTGCCATCGCCATTCGCGGGTTGAGTGCACTATCAACATTCGAGAATCAGATAAACAAACTCGATCAGTACAAATCTCGCATTCCACGCCATAATTCTGCCCTCAGTGGCCAACAATATACAGCCGAGGTTTTATCGTCCCCGAGCGGAATTCGTATATTGGAATGTTTACATATGAGCTTGGCCGTTTTCACAGCAATTTGCAACCAAATAAGAGCCAAAGATCTTTTACAGGATACCCAATATATAACTGTCGAGCATCAATTGCAAATGTTCTTATTTATTGCAACAGTTGGAGCATCGAATCGCGGTGCGCAAGAACGTTTTCAGCATTCCCCTGAAACTGTCTCGAGAATTTTCAAACAGGTTCTTAACGCTATAAACATCCTCGCAGCAGAATATATGCAAATTCCATCGCCAAAAACAACAAATCAGGCTTTGGTTTCCCCAGAAATTCTGGAAAATCCAAAGTTCTTTCCATTTTTCCTAAACTGTCTTGAGGCAATCGATGGCTCTCTTATTCCAGTAAAGGTCTCACCAACAGACGCCCCCTCCTATGGGACCCATAAGGGCTTCACAGCACAGAATGTATTTATTGCATGCTCCTTTGATTGCACAATACAATTCTCTCTTGCAGGGTGGGAAGGGTCGGCACATGATAGTACAGTTTTAGCCGATGCAATTGCGAAAGGGTTTAGGGTACCTACGGGAAAATCTTACTTGGCAGATGCAGGGTCTGCAATTACACCACAGTTTCTTACACCCTATCGTGGGGTCAGGTATCATCTAAAGGAACAGGTTATTAGTAATCAAGCGTAAGTTTCTTGATAATATATACATATGTATTTCTATATTCGACCCTATGAATAGATAGCTAATAGGTATATGGATTAGGCCTCAGAATGCAAAAGAACTCTTCAACTTGAGACATGCATCAGCACGAAACTGCGTAGAAAGAATCTTGGGCATGCTCAAAAGCCGATTTCAAATCCTCAAGCATTCAACTGGCTATAGCGCTGAGACAACTGCTGCCCTATTCAATTCCCTATGTTGCATGCACAATATGATCAAGTATAAGGGAATTCCAAATGGTGAAAGAGAAATTTGTTTGTCACAGGAGAAACAGAAAAGTCAACTAGAATTGGAGGAGCGGGAGGGTATGGTCTTGAGTTCTAGAAGGATGAAGAAAAAGGGAGAGGAGTTAAGAGATCAAATTGCAAGTGAGATGTGGAGCAACTATCAAACAATTATGCGAAGCAGACGTTTCACACATGTTAATGATGATTAATGTATATTAATCAATTTACTTGTAGTTTAAAACTCACAAAAACTTGAGTTTGTTTAATTCAATACAGAAGGTTGCTGTGCCCTTACACGAATTGCCCTTTTCAACCAACCCTCCCGAAGCTCCTCAGTGAGTCCAACAAAAGTGACACAGCGAATTGGCATACTTTCCAACAAATCAATAGCATTACCAACCTCATCCACAGAAAACTTCCCCTCCTTGTACATTGTCATCAATAGGGCTAAAGCCTCTCTGTAAGGCTGAAACTGGTCAGGAACAGGGGCAGGCTGCATGGAGGAAATACTAGACGGATTTTGATTGAAAGCTAGTTGGTCCTCAGCCAAACTGGTACGCTTACTGGCACGAGTTTCCGCTATAAAGTCAGTGACTTTATTGGAAATGCGTTCGGCAAAGGTGGCCATTGATG
>Ga0307510_10007100_pt1 | contig 13342 bp, 12 predicted proteins | sample 12_EM_MG_FD_207224 | JGI IMG/M metagenome (GOLD analysis project Ga0307510, IMG submission 207224) | Populus trichocarpa ectomycorrhiza microbial communities from riparian zone in the Pacific Northwest, United States - 12_EM | ecosystem: Host-associated > Plants > Roots > Unclassified | place... | reverse complement strand
CTTTGCGCTGGATGAACTTGACGTAGCACTCGTTGACCAGTGCGGTCGTCTCGATCAGCCCGTCGCGGGCGCCACGCGCCAGGCGCCGGTGGGCGATCTGCCGAAGCTCCGGATAGAGGAGCTCGAAAATCCGGTCGAAGGCCTCTCGGTCGCCTTCGCGTGCGCGTTCGATCAGCAGCGTCACTTCTCCCATGCCCTTGTTCCGTCCACATGAAGCTTCGGAACGGCGATGGTATCTGGAGAATCTCGCGGCCGTGATCGAGGGCCTTGCGCGAGCGCTGCAAGCGCGGCGTCATCGCGTCACTCCCACCAGCGCGCTGCCGGCGTCGGCAGCGGGGCGGCTCCGACGGGCACTTGGCGCGTCCGGATCGTCGACATCAGGCAGGCGCATGCACACGCCAGCGCCAACGCTGCGACCGCGCCGACGCGAGGCGCGAGCAAGGCAAACACGGCGCCGAACGCGGCCTTGCCGAAGAGCCCGCCGACATAGCCGCGCAGAAAATGCGTGGCGGCGCCGTGCCCGCAGGCGGTGTGTTCGGCGATGGCCACCGACCCGGTGATCAGCGGCAGCGACGACAGAAGGCCGGTCGCGAAGCCGCCCATCGACGGGCCGATGGTCGCCGCGAGCGCGGTGAATGCGCCTGCGGCCACCGCGACGACGAACATCGAACGGGACGATCGCTGCCGCGACACGGCGTCGGCGCTCGGGCTGGGCATCGCGGCGAACGCGATCACGCAGCAGCCGAGGGCGAGCACCAGCGCGTCGGCCAAGCGGGCGCTGGCGGCTTCGGCCGGCAGCGCCATCGCCAGCGCACCGCCCAGCCCGCAAATCAGCGCGGCGGCAATGCCGTATCGGGCGACCCGCGCGTAGCCCAGTGCAAAGACCGCCAGCATCCCACAAGCGGCGACGCTGCCGATCGCGGCGTTGATGGCGAACGCCACGCCTTCTTCATGCGCGAGCCAGGCCAGCGTCGGTGCCGTGATGGTCGGCAGCGCAGCGACCACGCCCGCCCATCGGCGGCTGCCTTGACGTGCCGCCACCATCACCAGCAACACGACGCCTGCCGTCAGCACGGCCTTGAACAACCAATCCATCGTCTCCCCTTCGAGACGGCGCGAGACATCGCGCGGCCCTGCAGAGGTGAACGAGATGCGCGGGCATGGATGGACATTCCGAATGAAACGGGCCGACCGCCCACAAAGAAGTTCGGCGCCGATGTCCATTGCGCGCCCGGCACTTCGTTCAGTGGAGTAGCGGGCGCTGCGCCAAGCCCCAGGCATCACGCGATGGGCACGATGGCCGCGGCGTTGTCCAAGGAGATGTTCATGACTCGAATCTGTTGCACCTGCCTCTTCGCCTTGGCTGGTCTCGCCGCATTGGTCGGTTGCGGCGGGGCAGGCGAGGGCGCCACCACGTCGACAGCGGTGATAGACACCTCGTCTCTGCCCACCGACGACGCCATCACACAGGCCGTCGCCGCCGAACACGGCGCCCCGGGCGAAAGCGAGCAAATCCACTATGTCTTGGTCGGAGGCAACGTCTCCGAGGGTTTGGTCGCGGCGCTTCATGAGCGCGGCTTTGCCCACGTCAGTGTTGGAGCCCGGTGATGCTGAAACGCTGGGCTCCTTCCTTGTACGCATGCGGCGTCATCTCGACCATCTTCGCCGGTGCGTACTGGCTTGCAAACGAGTTGACCGGCTTGCGTGCCGATGTCGGTGCGGGCGTGTTTGCCTGGGAACGGCAGATCCCGTTCGTCCCGTGGACCATCGTTCCTTACCTCTCGATCTTTGCCTTCTTCTTGCTTTCGTTCTTTGTTCATCCAGATCGCATCGAACTCCAGCGACACGTGAATCGAATCATGCTGGTGCTGCTGATCTCGCTCGTTTGCTACGCGCTCTTTCCGTTGCGCTTCACGTTCGAACGCCCTCTCGTCGATGGGATTTTTGGGCCGATGTACGGCCTGCTCGCGTCGTTCGATCTCCCGTACAACAGAGCGCCTTCCTTGCACATATCCACGTTGGTCGTTCTTTGGGCGAGATTCGTTCCATGGCTCAGCCCCGTGCAGAGCGCTTGCCTCAAGGCGTGGTTTGTCCTGATCGCAGGATCGGTGCTCACCACGTATCAGCACCACGTCATCGACATACCGGGTGGCGTCGCGGTCGGCATCGTCGCCGTCGTTCTGACGTCGCCATCCATCTCGGAAGCGCTCTCGCGCATTTTCAAAAGACGGCTTGCCGCATAAGCAGTGGCGATCCATTGCCACGCGCGAGCGCATATCGAACTCACCACTCGGAGCACCCCATGTCAACAGCGCCTCACTCATCAAGCCGACTTCGTGCGGTCATCGGATTGGCTGCAGCCGCGCTGCTGGCAGCCGGGTTGCTGTCGTCGCGCGTGATGGCTCACCACAGACTTCAGTCGTCAACAGGATTGCAGGGGTCAACGACGGACGCGCAGACGTCCAACTTTGTGGCGTCGGGTGGCCTAGTTCCGGACAGCGATCCATCTGAGCGGGGAAGGGAATGAAGCGTGTCCTTCGTTGGCTGGGCATGACAGTCGCCGCCCTCGCGCTGGTGGCGGTCATCACGGCCCTGGTCCTCCTGCGCCCAATGCCATGGCGCGGACCTCCGCGGCGCCAGCCATCCCGAAGGCGTCGCGCCCGACCTGCGGATCGTGGCCGCGTATTCGGCTGAGCACTTCGCCACCTTGATGCACACCGGAATGGGCATCGGTGGCCGCAAACTGGGTGGGATGACACCTTGGGCCGCCAGCTATTTCTCGAACTTCACGGCCGAGGAAGTGGACGGGCTGTATGCCTATTTGCACACGCTGCCGCCGGCCGTCTCCAAATGAACGGGCGTCGATTGCAGAATCACGGTTCGGTGCACCCACCGACCACCACGAGGAGCCCGGGATGAGTCTGTCACGCGATCCGCCCTCGGACTGGCCGGCCGTGAGCGAACTGCTCGACGAAGCGCTGGCTTTGCCGGCGCACGAACTCGACGCGTGGTTCGCCTCGCTGCAGGGCGCACAGCTGGCCTACAAGGACGAGGTGCGAACCTTGATGGCCTTGCGGACCTATGTGGACCGCGAGAACTTCCTGGGCCAGTTGCCCGCGCTGAAGCATCCATTGCCGCCTCTGCCGAATCCCGGGGACGCCGTGGCGGGCGCCGTCGTGGGGCCTTATCGGCTGATCGCCGAACTCGGCCGCGGGGGCATGAGCACGGTCTGGCTCGCGGAGCACACGGACGGCCGGTTCAGGCGGCGCGTCGCGCTGAAGCTGGCCCGCACCGCGTGGGACCACAGCTTCTCGGAGCGACTGACCCGCGAGCGCAGCATCCTCGAATCGCTGGAGCATCCCCACATCGCACGCTTCCTCGATGCGGGCCAGGACGAGGCCGGCAGGCCTTACCTGGCGCTGGAGCATGTTGATGGCAAAGCCATCGATGCGTATTGCGAAGAACACCGCCTCGGTATTCGCGAGCGGCTGCGCCTGCTGCTGCAGGTCTGCGAGGCGGTGGCCTACGCGCACACGCAACTCGTGATCCACCGCGACCTCAAGCCCGCCAACATCCTGGTGACGCCGCAAGGGCAGGTCAAGCTGCTGGACTTCGGCATTGCCAAGTTGATGGATGCCTTCCTGGCCGGTGTCTTCTGTGCATGTGCCATGGGTGTCCTTTGCGATGTGCGACGGTAAATGCCGCCGACAGCACAGTCGGCAAGCGCCGTTCCCAGTTGGATGTACCCATGGGGCAGGAACGTGTCGATCGTTGTCGTATCAGGTGTGCATCTCCTGCCGCGGCGAATCGACAGAGTTCTGCGCGCTCAATATCGAGCGCAATGCTTCGGTAAGTTTTTCAAATACCGCTGCGCCGACGAGCTCTCAGGCTTCAACCCAGTTCGCGGCTTGCCAGAGCCGCTGCCGCGGCGCGCGTTTCAACTCCCAACTTTTCGAACACATGCTCGAGATGCTTGTTGACGGTGCGCGGGCTCATCCCGAGGATCTCGCCTACGTCGCGGTTGGTCTTGCCCTTGGCGATCCACGACAGCACCTCGGTCTCACGGGGCGTCAACGACGCTGTCGCGAGGCGTGACGGCGGTTGTGCGCCGTTGGCTTCAAGGCTGAGCAACCACATCACTTCGCCAAGGCCGACGCGGCCGAGTCGACGCGCTGTCAGCGCGCGTGCATCGAGCGTGCGGGTGCGGACGTCGTCGTCGACGCCCGCGTTGAGCCAGGCGATGCACGTGTCGTCGTCTCCGTGCGCAAAGAACTCGGCGAGCCAGCGCTGCGCCCGCGGCGATCGCCACGCCATGCGCTGATGCGCGTCGACCAACAGCACACCGTGTCCGCCGACATCGATGGCGTCGCGCGCCATGCGCGCCGCGCGCGCGTTGCGGACGTGGGCCGCCAGTCGCGCGAGCACCTCCGGCGTGCGCACCGGCTTCACGACGTAGTCCACGCCGCCGGTCTCGAAGCCTCGGACGATGTGACCCGTTTCCGACAAGCCGGTCATGAAGATCACCGGGATGTGCGACCACGCCGCATGGGCCTTGATGCGGCGGCAGGTCTCGAAGCCATCCAGGCCCGGCATCAGCGCGTCGAGCAAGATCGCGTCGGGCGTGACGAGGTCGAGCCGCGCCAGCGCCGAGGCGCCGTCGGAGGCCACGAGCACGGTGTAGCCCTCGGTCTCGAGCTCGATGCAAAGCGCGCCGAGCGAACCCGGAGCGTCATCGACGACCAGCACGATATCGCCGCCGCTCACGAGGCTGTCTCTCCATCCGCAACACGCAGTTCGCCGGCGAGCTGCGCGATCAGGTCGTTCCATGCAAAACGTGCGACCAGGCTGCGCAGCGCGATGGCCTGCGGCTCGTACTCGGCGTGCTCGTCGACGAGCGCATCGAGTGCGCGCTGCAGCCCTTGCGCGTGGCCGATCTGCGCGAGCTGCAGCAGCGTTTGCGCGTGCGCGCGCGGCAGCGGTGCTGCGGCGCTCGGGTGCACCGGCCCGGGCGGCGTCCAGCTCGGCACGGCGAGCTCGGCCACCCATTCGAGCTCGAGGTGGCGTTGCAACACCGCGAGCAGCTCCGACTCGATCACCGGCTTGTCAACGAAGCCCTGGCAGTCGGCCGCGGCGATCTTGTCGCCCTGGTTCTCGAACGCGTTGGCCGACACCATGATGATGGGCAGATCCCGGATGCCGTGCGCGCGGATGCGGCGTGCTGTCTCCCAGCCGTCCATGTCGTCCATCGAGATGTCGAGCAGCACGGCATCGGGGGGGTTGTCCAGCACGCTCTCGAGGCATTCGCGCCCGCTCGCGGCCTCGCGGATGCGAAAGCCCAGCGGCAGCAGCATGCCGGCGAGCATCTGGCGCTGCGTCGGGTGGTCGTCGACGACCAGCAGGCTGCGGCGCGCGCCGATGTAGCCGCTGACCGGCCGGTGCCGCGGCGTGCGCGCGTAGCCGGGCTCCGAGGTTTCGCTGAGGTACAGGCGCACGGTGAAGGTACTGCCTTCACCCGGCGAACTGCTGACCGTGAGCTCGCCGCCCATCAGCTGCGTCAGCAGGTGCGTGATCGTCAGGCCCAGGCCGGTGCCGGGCTCGCCGGTGCGGCGCCCGGCGCTGCCGCGCTCGAACGGCAGAAAGATGCGCTCGAGGTCTTCCGGAGCGATGCCGATGCCGGTGTCGATCACATGAAAGCGCGCGACCTCGCGGCTGTGGTCGAGCAGCAGGGTCACGCTGCCGCGGTCGGTGAAACGCACCGCATTGGCGAGCAGGTTGATCAGGATCTGGCGCAGCCGGCGCGCGTCGGCGCGCACGTACTTCGGCACGCGGCCCTGCGTGCGCAACTCGAACGCCAGGCCCTTGGCTGCGGCCTGCGGCGCGACCATGCGCACGACGTCGTCGAGGAAGTCGCGCATCGGCAGCGGCGCGATGTCCAGGCGCAGCTTGCCGGCCTCGATGCGCGCCAGGTCGAGCAGGCCGTCGATCAGGCCGTGCAGGTGCTCGCCGCTGTGGTGGATGGTGTCGACCGCGGCGCGGCGCGTGCCCTGGATCTGCTCGTCCTTCAGCAGGATCTGCGCGTAGCCGAGGATGCCATTGAGCGGCGTGCGCAGCTCGTGCGTCATGCCGGTCACGTAGCGCGTCTTCGCCGAGTTCGCGGCTTCGGCGAGGTCCTTGGCGGCCTGCAGCGCGGTGTCGGTGCGCTTGTGCGCCTCGATCTCGCGCGCCAGCAGCTCGTTGTGCCGGTTCGATTCGTCTTCGGCCATGTGGCGGCTCTCGCTGCCGAGCACCATCCACCACGCGCCGACGGCCGCGGCCAGCGACAGCAGCGCGAACGCCTTCAGCAGCGGCGCACGCAGCAGCGCACGCTCGCTCAGGTGCAGCGCACCCTGCTGCTCGTACACGACACCCAGGATCACCGCGAACAAGGCGACCAGCGACAGCGCGACGACGAGGTAGTGCGCGACGCGGAAGTTGATGCGCCGGCTCAGCGCCAGCGGCAGCACCGAGGTGAGCGCCGCGTGCACCTGCTCGGCGACGCGCGAGTCGGTCTTGCAGCGGTCGTGGCAGCGCGACTCGAGCGTGCAGCACAGCGAGCAGATCGGCGCGTCGTAGGCCGGGCACTGGGCCATGTCCTCTGACTCGAAGGCGTTGTCGCAGACCGAGCAGTTGACGAGTTCGCCCGGCTTCCAGTGCGCGAGGTTCGGCCTCGCCTCGTAGTAGCGGCCGCGGCTCCACCACGCGAGCAGCGGCGACACCGCCATCGACGTGAAGAGCGCGATGAAGGGCGCGAAGGCCTTCGCGACGGCGCCCATCGTGCCGGCATAGGCGGCCATGCCGAGCACCGCGGCGATCAGCATTGCGCCGAGCCCGACCGGGTTGATGTCGTACAGGTGCGCGCGCTTGAACTCGATGTGCTTCGGGCTCCAGCCGAGCGGCTTGTTGATGACCAGATCGGCGACGAGCGCGCCGACCCACGCGATCGCGACGTTGCTGTACAGGCCCAGCACGCCTTCGAGCGCCTCGAACACGCCCAGCGTCATCAGCAGCACCGCGATCAGCACGTTGAACACCAGCCACACCAGGCGGCCTGGATGCGCATGCGTCAGGCGCGCGAAGAAGTTGGACCACGCCAGCGAGCCGGCGTAGGCGTTCGTCAGGTTGATCTTGATCTGCGAGACCAGCACGAACAGCGTGGTCGCGCCCAGCACCCAGGCCGGCGAGTCGAACAGGTAGCCGAAGCCCGCGAGGTACATCTGCGTCGGCTCGACCGCCTTGTCGACCGGGATCTCGTGCTGCAGCGCGAGGAACGCGAGGAAGGCGCCGCCGAGCATCTTGATCATGCCCGGCACGATCCAGCCCGGCCCGGCGACGAGCACCGCGGCCCACCAGCGCTTGCGGTTCGCGGCCGTCTTCTCGGGCAGGAAGCGCAGGTAGTCGACCTGCTCGCCGATCTGCACCACCAGCGAGAACGCGACGGCCGCCGCCGCGCCGAACATCAGCGCGTCGAAGCCGCTGCTGTGCGAGGTGGCGCCGATCAGCGTCGTGAAGTCGCTGAACGCATCCGGCTTCTTGATCAGCACCGCGAGGTAGGGCAGCACGAACATGATCATCCAGACCGGCTGCGTCCACCACTGCAGGCGCTGGATCAGCGTGATGCCGTGCATCACCAGCGGCACGACGCCGAGCGACGCGACCAGGTAGCACACCGAGATCGGCCAGCCGAAGTACATCTGCAGCGCCAGCGCCAGGATCGCCGCCTCGAGCGCGAAGAAGATGAACGTGAAGCTCGCGTAGACCAGCGAGGTGATCGTCGAGCCCAGGTAGCCGAAGCCGGCGCCGCGCGTCAGCAGGTCCATGTCGACGCCGTACTTGGCGGCGTAGTAGCTGATCGGCAGCCCCGTGAGGAAGGTGACCAGGCCGACGACGAGGATCGCCCACAGCGCATTGGTGAAGCCGTAGCTCAGCGCGATCGCGCCGCCGATCGCCTCGAGCGCGAGGAACGAGGTGGCGCCGAACGCGGTGTTGGCGACGCGGAACTCGCTCCACTTGCGGAAGCTGCGTGGCGTGTAGCGCAGCGCGTAGTCCTCCATCGACTCGTTCGCGACCCAGGAGTTGTAGTCGCGGCGGATGCGAAAGATTTTTTGGGGCTGCGTCTTCGGGGACTGCTGCATCTTTTCGGGCTCGGCGCGCACGGAAAGCAGGCTCCTCGGGAATGGCTGGCGGCGGGAAGCGGTGCATGAGCAAGAAGCGCTCCCGCGATCGGCCCGAGTGGCGGGCAGTGTGGCCGTTCCGGTTGCGCACCGAACTACGTTGATTGACGTATTCGCCGGCCGCGCCGGTGCTCGCAGACTCGCTCCCAGCCCGACACCACCCCACTGCCTGGAGAGCCATCACCATGTCCCGCGACAACGATCCGACTTCGCCCGATTCAAGCCGCCGCCGTCTGTTGCAAGGCGCCGCCGCGCTGCCCCTGCTGGGCGTCGCGGGCCTGAGCCACGGCCAGTCCACCGCGTCGGTCAACACGACCAAGCTTGCCGTCACCGACACCGAGGTCACGGTCGGGCAGCTGCACTCGTCCACCGGGACGATGGCGATCTCGGAGACCGGTTCGATCCAGGCCGAGCAGCTCGCGATCGACCAGATCAACGAGATGGGCGGCATCCTCGGCCGCAAGATCAAGGTCATCAAGGAAGACGGCGCGTCCGACTGGCCGACCTTCGCCGAGAAGAGCAAGAAGCTGCTGATCAACGACCACTGCGCCGCGGTGTTCGGCTGCTGGACCTCGGCCTCGCGCAAGGCCGTGCTGCCGGTGTTCGAGAAGGAGAACGGCCTGCTGTACTACCCGACTTTCTACGAAGGCCTGGAGCAGTCGAAGAACGTGTTCTACACCGGCCAGGAAGCGACCCAGCAAATCCTCTACAGCCTCGAGTGGGCGAAGACCGAGAAGAAGGCCAAGACCTTCTTCCTGATCGGCTCCGACTACATCTGGCCGCGCACCTCGATGAAGATCGCGCGCAAGCACATCGAGAACTTTCAGAAGGGCAAGGTCGTCGGTGAGGAGTACTACCCGCTGGGCAGCACCAACTTCGGCTCGCTGATGAACAAGATCAAGCTGCAGAAGCCCGACTGCATCTTCGCGGCGGTGGTCGGCGGCTCGAACGTCGCGTTCTACAAGGCGCTGAAGGCCGCGGGCATTACCGGCGACAAGCAGCTGCTCGTGACGCTGGCCGTGACCGAGGACGAGATGACCGGTGTCGGCGGCGAGAACTTCGCCGGCTTCTATTCGTCGATGAAGTACTTCCAGTCGCTCGACAACGACAACAACAAGAAGTTCGTCGCCGCGTTCAAGGGCAAGTACGGCAAGGACGCGGTGATCGGCGACGTGACGCAGGCCGGCTACCTCGGCCCGTGGCTCTGGAAGGCCGCGGTCGAGCGCGCGAAGAGCTTCGATGTCGACAAGGTCGTCGCGGCCTCGCCGGGCATCGAGCTGAAGCAGGCGCCCGAAGGCTACGTGAAGCTCGACGCGAACCACCACCTGTGGAGCAAGTCGCGCATCGCGATGGGCCTACCCGACAGCAGCTTCAAGGTGGTCTCGGAGTCGCCGGCGCTGATCAAGCCCGATCCGTTCCCCAAGGGCTACCAGTGACCGCCTCGTTGCCACGCTGACTCGGAGCCATCCCCATGAACTTTTCGGAACTGCTGAACATCGGCCTGATGCAGGGCTTCGCCGGGCTGAGCCTGTTCGCGGTGCTGCTGCTGATGGGGCTGGGCCTGGCGATCATCTTCGGCCAGATGGGCGTCATCAACATGGCGCACGGCGAGTTCATGACGATAGGCGCGTACACGATCTACCTCGGCTCGCACCTGTCGAGCCAGTACGCGCCGTCGCTGGTGCCGTATTACTTTCCGCTCGCGGTGATCCTGGCGTTCGGCTTCGCGTTCGTCGGCGGCTGGCTGGTCGAGTGGGGGCTGATCCGCCACCTCTACAAGCGGCCGCTCGACACCTTGCTCGCGACCTGGGGCATCAGCCTGGCGATGCAGCAGTGCTTCCGCACCTTCATCGGCCCGAAGGAAGTGAGCCCGACCTTGCCCGACTGGCTGCTCGGGTCGTGGGCACCCGCGCCGGGGCTGGACATCCCGATCAACGGCTTGTTCGTGCTGGCGCTGACCACCGTGGTCACGCTCGGCGTGCTGCTGGCGCTGAGCAAGAGCCGCTGGGGTCTGCGCGTACGCGCCACGGTCAGCAACCGCGTGATGGCGAATGCGATCGGCATCGACACGATGAAGACCGACCGGCTCACGTTCGCGATCGGCTGCGGCATCGCCGGCATGGCGGGCGCGGCGTTCACGACGATCGGCTCGACCGGGCCGACCTCGGGCCAGCTCTACATCGTCGACTCCTTCCTCGTCGTGACCTTCGGCGGCGCAGCCAGCCTGCTCGGCACGGTGGTCTCGGCCTTCGGCATCGCGCAGACGCAGTCGATCACCGAATTCTTCATGGCGGGGTCGATGGCCAAGGTGCTGACGCTGTCGCTGATCGTGCTGATCCTGATGATCCGCCCGCAAGGCTTGTTCGCCAGCAAGGTGCGGCGTTGACGCACGCTGAGCCGAACGGAACCACACCATGAACGCCCTCAAAGACCTCGTCAAACGCTACCAGCTCACCAGCGTGCTGATCCTCACGCTGCTGCTGGCCGTCGTGCTGCCGCTCGCGCTCGACATCTTCCGCCTCAACCTGGTCGGCAAGTACCTGACCTATGCCTTTGTCGCGGTCGGCCTCGTGATGGTGTGGGGCTACGGCGGTGTGCTGAGCCTGGGGCAGGGCGTGTTCTTCGGCCTCGGCGGCTACGCGATGGCGATGTTCCTGAAGCTTGAAGCTTCGGACCCGATCACGACCAAGATCCAGTCGACACCCGGCATCCCGGACTTCATGGACTGGAACCAGCTGACCGCGCTGCCGGCGCTTTGGGTGCCGTTCAAGTACCTGCCGTTCGCGTTGATCGCGGTGGTGGCGCTGCCGACGCTGCTCGCGTGGATCGTCAGCTTCGCGATGTTCAAGCGCCGTGTCGGCGGCGTGTACTTCGCGATCATCACGCAGGCGGTGGCGCTGATCGTCACCGTGCTGATCATCGGTCAGCAGGGCTACACCGGCGGCGTCAACGGCATGACCGACCTGAAGACCGTGCTCGGCTGGGACACGCGCACCGATCACGCGAAGTACATCCTGTACTACCTGTGCGTCGCGCTGCTGATCGCGAGCATCCTGCTGTGCCGCTGGATCCAGACCGGCAAGGCCGGCACCTTGCTGCTGGCGATGCGCGACAAGGAAGACCGCGTGCGCTTCTCGGGCTACGACGTCGCCAACTTCCGCATCTTCACGTTCTGCCTCGCGGCCGCGCTGGCCGGCATCGGCGGGGCGTTGTTCTCGCTGCAGGTCGGCTTCATGTCGCCGAGCTTCGTCGGCATCGTGCCCTCGGTCGAGATGGTGATCTTCGCGGCGGTCGGCGGGCGCATGAGCCTGGTCGGTGCGGTTTACGGGACCTTGCTGGTGAACGCCGGCAAGACCTTCTTCTCGGAGAGCTTTCCCGACCTGTGGCTGTTCCTGATGGCCGCCCTCTTCATCGGCGTGACGATGGCGTTCCCGATGGGCCTGGCCGGCCTGTGGGAGAGCCATGTCGTGCCGTGGTGGACGAGGCGGCGCGACGCCGACGCCGTGCGCGAGGCGGTGGCGAAACCGGCTCGCACGGTGGCTGCTGCCGAATCCTCGCTGCCCGACGGTGTCAGCGGACAGCGCGCCTGAGCCGGGAGCATTCGATGAGCAATACCGACTTCGCCCTCGCGATCGAAGACCTGACCGTCTCGTTCGACGGCTTCAAGGCCATCGATGCCTTGACGCTCTACATCGACAAGAACGAGCTGCGCGTGATCATCGGGCCGAACGGCGCCGGCAAGACCACGCTGCTCGACCTGATCTGCGGCAAGACCAAGGCCGGCGCCGGCAGCATCAAGTTCAAGAACACCGAGCTGACGAAGATGGCCGAGTTCAAGCGCGTGCGGCTGGGCATCGGGCGCAAGTTCCAGACGCCGTCGATCTACGAGAACCTGAGCGTGTTCCAGAACCTCGAGGTCTCGTTCCCGAAAGGGCGATCGGTGCTGGGCGCGCTCGCGTTCAAGTGCAGTGACGAGGTCAAGGCGCGCGTGCAGGTCATCGCCGAAGACATCTTCCTGTCGGACAAGCTCGATCTCGAGGCCGGCCTGTTGAGCCACGGCCAGAAGCAATGGCTGGAGATCGGCATGCTGCTGATGCAGGAACCCGAGTTGCTGCTGCTCGACGAGCCGATCGCCGGCATGAGCGCGCGCGAGCGCGAGCTCACCGCCGAGCTGCTGCAGCGCATCTGCAAGAACCGCGCGGTGATCGTGATCGAGCACGACATGGATTTCGTCAAGCGCATCGCGCACAAGGTGACCGTGATGCACCAGGGAAAGATCCTCGCCGAAGGGCCGATGGAGCAAGTGCAGGCCGACCCGAAGGTGATCGATGTCTACCTCGGACACTGAACAGGAGTCCAACGCGATGCTGAAAGTCACCGACCTGTTCGTCGCCTATGGCCAGAGCGAGGCGCTGCACGGCATCTCGTTCGAGGGCCGCCGGAACGAGACCGTCGCGATCATGGGCCGCAACGGCATGGGCAAGACGACGCTGTTCAAAAGCCTGATGGGCATCCTGCCGCTGAAGAGCGGCCGCATCGATGTGGCCGGCAGCGAGGTCTCGAAGGACGAGAGCTTTCGGCGTGTCGCGAAAGGCATCGCCTACGTGCCGCAGGGCCGGATGATCTTCCCGACGATGACGGTCGAAGAGAACATCCAGACCGGCCTCGAGAACTCGGCCACGCGCCGCATCCCGGACGAGATCTACGCGCTGTTCCCGGTGCTGTGGGACATGAAGCGCCGCAAGGGCGGCAACCTCTCAGGCGGCCAGCAGCAGCAGCTCGCGATCGCGCGCGCGCTCGTCACCGAGCCCAAGGTGCTGCTGCTCGACGAGCCGACCGAAGGCATCCAGCCTTCGATCATCAAGGACATCGCGAAGGCGCTGAACGAGATCCGCAAGCTGCGCGAGATCACGATCGTCGTCTCGGAGCAGGTGCTGAGCTTCGCGATGGACGTGGCCGACCGGCTGTTCGTGATCGAGGGCGGCCGGCTGGTGCACGAGACCTCGCGCGCCGACACCGATGTGGGCCGCATCAAGCAATACCTCTCCGTCTAGACCTCTCTTCATCCCCTCAATTTCAGGAGACGCCCCATGACCGACACCCTCATCAAGGTCGACCTGACGAAGTCGCCC
>Ga0307510_10007099_pt1 | contig 13343 bp, 18 predicted proteins | sample 12_EM_MG_FD_207224 | JGI IMG/M metagenome (GOLD analysis project Ga0307510, IMG submission 207224) | Populus trichocarpa ectomycorrhiza microbial communities from riparian zone in the Pacific Northwest, United States - 12_EM | ecosystem: Host-associated > Plants > Roots > Unclassified | place... | reverse complement strand
CTGTTTGACTCGGGTATCCGGACGGGAAGCGACGTCATCAAGGCCATCGCCATGGGTGCTCAGGGTGTTCTCGGTAAGTAGGAGGTTTCCCATTTGAACATTCAAGTTCGAAAATAACTGACTACCGACGCGCAACGGCATTCGTCTTGGTGGTAGTGGGGCGTCCTAACATGTACGGACTTGCCCTGGGTGGCGAGGAGGGTGTCGAGGAGGTGCTCCGGGGACTCCTTGCGGATACTGAGGTCACGCTCGGACTCAGTGGCTACAAGAGTATCGATGAGATCTGGGGTAAAAGGGAAGCTGTGCTGGAGAAGGCCGAGACCGCATGTAGGCCACTGGCAAGCTGTGACTGATGTATGATTCATCTGTGCGCGCTTCGGTGCTAATGTAATATATTAACAACATTGCTCTCCCTCGAACACAGCATAATCACCCCGATCTTATGCGATGTTTAGCGCGACTGGCCGCCTGATTTCTTGTTGAGCTGGCCAAGAAATGACCTCCTCCAGCTGTTTCCGGTTGATTGCCTTGAAGGCGTATCATATAGTGCTGCATATGACTCCCTGTCGTAACTTTCAGACTTTCTGCCTAGAGGCTGGTTACTGTCTATCTATATGACAACACCGTTGCACTCCAACTCTGTGCATATATCCTGCCATGGTCATGAGCCGCGGAGAGCGAGGAGGTAGCTTGCCTCGTGACCAGCAACAAACTACTCAGGTATGTTAGTCCTGGTTGTTGCAGGCCTTCATTCCACGCTAGTACACACTTGCGGACATCATTCGGAACTACCCCATAGACTGGCCCATTCTCCGCCGCTGTCGCTGCATCGGCTGCCGAGTCCGTTCGCACCTTTGGTCAATGCTGACCCTCCAGAAATGCCAACATTCTGTTTCAGGAAGCACTTCCCACCTCTTCGCTACCGCCTCAACGTATTCCACACACGGTTACACCCCTGTTGTTCAGTTTCGTTTGGTTATCGGCCCCACTTATATCTTCCTCGGTGACACTGCTCAGCTGCGTGCTACAGGGCCGTGTCGTCCAAAATGACGATACCGTAAACACTGCAGTGGATGGCCTTGGAGGAAGTCCCAAGTCGAGTTGGAGGATGCGATTAGCCTTCACATATCCCTCTGCGGGCCAGGGGATGTCGTCGTTATTCTCTCGTTCTGTTGGAAAAACGGGCTTGATTGAACTGAATCGGGAGCAAGGCGAGATTGAAAAGGTGTTGCTTGTCTGCTGCATGTCGAGTGATGCTTCATTGTAAAGATTTGACCCCGGAGGTGTATCTATGTCATGATGGCCAGTGGGTCAACTAAAACAGTAGATGGAGGATAACTCGTTGATTTGAGTGTGTATGGAGAGTTGAATAAGGCGTCTGATCTCGACCAACCCGAGAAACTCGAGTTCAATGGTGCCTGTAGTGACACCTGCGTGAACCAATGGTGCTCCGTCTCTGAGACCGATTGGCTTGGCCAAAGCTAGTTCAGCCTTTAGACGCTGGGTGCTGCATTCCAGGGGTTCCGTTCCATATCGGGCTAAATCAGTCACCCTGAGCATGTGGTGCCGTCCAAGCTGCGTTTGTTGATGGAACCGGTCCCCCGAGTTCATTTAGTACTAGTCTTCCGACCTGTGTCCCTTCCAATCTCCCTACCGGTACTCTCCACATGTCTACTACAAGCCGAACAGCGGGCTCTTCGCGATCGAACGATAACTTTACAGCGATATTTCAAGCTGCTTCGAACGAGTACCAGAGGACTACAGGAAAATCGCTAGACACCCACCCTTTCACCACGCAGCTCAACGGCTGCGACAGTCCCGAGGCCACCTCGAACGTATTTCGAACCCAAGTTCAGGATTTTAGCAAATTTCGCAAAAGCGATGAGAATTTGATGAAATGGTTGGATCCGATAGTCCAGATCATATTTACCTTTTCAAAGACGCTTGGAGAAGGGATAGGGCTGGTATGTTCGCTTTAATCGTCGCATTTTATCGTTCACTAATGTCCTTCCCTCAGAAACTTTCACCCGCAAAAACGGTCTTCACCGGTATTGGCATTCTTCTCGCGGTGTGTCTCTTCTTTAAGTCCCTTGTCGCGCGCATGTGTAATGTTTGAGCTTATAGGCAGCGGTGGACGTTGTTGCGGACAATGACACACTCACCCACCTCTTCGAGCGCATTCACTTCTTTCTTCAACGTCTGAACAAATATATCAGGATGCCACTCGCAGATGAATGGACAGAGTTGCTTGGGAAGATCATGGCACAGATTCTTTCCATCCTTGCGCTTTCGACAAAGCAAATGACAGAGAGGCGAATCAGTGAGTTGGTTGATCCAGGCTCTATGCTCCTTTTTGACTGATTATGACTCAGAAAAGTTTTTCAAGAAGCTGGGGAGACGGAGGGGCGTTGACGATGCGTTTTCACGGCTCGACTCGCTTACGAGAGACGAGGCCCTAATTGGTGTGGTGGAGATTTTGGACATCACATTTGTCAATGGCAACGTCCAAGGCCTCAAGGTGTTCACTGAAGACATCCATGGCCATGTGCAAGCGGTCGAAGAATGTACGTCATGATTTCTGTCCATCTTCCGCACGTGCCGGTCTTATCTCCCGTCACCTCACTGTTGACTACCAAAACTGACATATACTCACAGGGAACCAATTACGAGCGAACCTTCAGATATGGCTCTCTCCTCCAAATCCTTCAATTAACCATAATACTGCATGCGAAATCCGCCATCGTGGAACTGCGACTTGGTTTATTCAAAGTGGCACATTTCGAGAATGGAAAGAGAATGGTTCTCTATTATGGATTTGGGGAAAGCGTACGTTTTTCCTGCCTGCTCTGGCCTGGTAGATATTGATGCCTCTCCCGGTTCCCTAGCTGGTTCCGGGACAAGTATCCTTTGGTACGCAGGTTTTCGTCTGTTCCTATGATAAAAAACTCATGTTGTCAATTAGTTCTGCCATTATTGAGGATATCAAGAATACTCTAGAAGAGAGATCGGCACTGCTTGCATATCATTACTTTGACTTCAGGGACGTCTCCAAGCGCCATGTCCATGGCTTGTTGGCGTCCCTTCTCTTCCAACTCTGTAACCGCTGCAATCCTTTCCAGGATGTTCTTCATGAACTGTTCAAAACCTGTCGCGACGGTTACGAACGACCAAGTGATGCTGCCCTTGTAAATTGCCTCAAAACTATGGTCGGGCTCCCAGGACGACCTCCGATTTTCATCATAATCGATGCTTTACACGAGTGTCCGAGTACCACTGACACCCCATCCGCTCGTGACGAGGTCTTGGACTTTGTGGTGGATCTTGTCAGGTCAAACCATTCAAATCTGTTCATTTGCATCACTGGTCGCCCTGAACAAGACATCCAGGCAGCTCTCAAACCCCTTACGGCTCCATCGTGTCGTGTGTCACTTCACGACGAAGTTGGCCAAAGGAGGGATATTGATAGCTATGTCCGTGATTTTGTTCAAACAGACAGAACAATGCAAAGATGGAAAGAAGAGGACAAGGAAGTTGTAATCAACACGCTCTCGGAGAAAGCCGATGGCATGTGAGATGTCTCTGCTACAGCACCTAATCATTTATTACTCACAGCCTCGGACAGGTTTTGGTGGGTGTTTTGCCAACTGGACACCCTGCGCCGATGCATGCCTTCAAGCATTCGCAAGGTTCTCAACGAATTACCAATATCGCTTGATGAGACATACGAAAGGACGTTAGAAGGAATCCCGAAACAGAAAAGTCGGCATACGTATCGCCTCTTTCAATGCTTGATTGCCGCTATACGGCCACTTCGAGTTGAGGAACTCGCGGAGATACTCGCAATCGAGGCTGGCTTTGACACAACATATTTCGTGAAAGGCTGGCGCCCTCAAAATCCAGAGGAAGCTATACTTTACCTATGTTCGACTTTGGTAACATTCGTGGAAGGCGATGGCGGTTCAAAAATTGTCCAATTTTCTCACTTTTCGGTCCAAGAGTTCTTGACTTCCGATCGCCTCAGGTGTTCTGAGGTGCGAACAATCCGTCTCTACTATGTGCCCCTAGATGCCGCCCACACTTTTCTCGCGCAAGCATGTCTCACGGTGCTTTTGCACTTGGGTGAAACAATGGGTGACAAGCGTCAAGTAAAGCGTGTTGCGCCATTTCCTCTTGCATCCTACGCTGCTCAGAACTGGTTCGTTCATGCAAGGTTCGAGAGGATGGCATCAAGTGTTCCACACGCTATGGAGCGGTCCTTCATTGACGTTCTCGCAGAATACCCGTGGAATCCCAAGGCAACTGCATTGTACTATGCGGTATTATGTGGACTTTGTGGGCCAGCAAACTACTTGATCTCTACGCATGGGGAGGATGTCCATGCCAAGTGTGGAGTTCACGGAACACCGTTACACGCTGCATCTTGGAGTGGCCGTCTCGATGCTGTGTCTCTATTACTTGATCATGGGGCCGACGTGAATTTGACAAATGAACACGGGAGGACTCCTCTCTGCGAAGCGTATTATGGCCGACATCTGGAGGTTATGCAGCTATTGTTGGACCGTGGAGCAAACGTGGATGTTCAATACGATGACTTCGGACTCCTAACCCATGATGCATCATACATGGGAGAAGCCGATGCGATACGCTTGCTATTACAACACAATGCTGATGTAAATGCCACTTCGTACCAAAACTATACACCACTGCACTGGGCATCGTCAATGGGACATGCGAATGTCGCTCAGATCCTCCTAGAACATGGAGCCGACATTGATGCCCAATCCGACTTCGGAACCCCCTTATACCGAGCGTCGGTCCAAGGACATCTCGAGGTGACCAGGTTACTACTTGGGCATGGAGCGGACGTGCACATCCGGGCACCATGTGGTGAGACCCCATTCCAGGTCGCCACACGAAAGGGACACGCTCAAGTTGCACGGCTGTTATTGGAGCATGGCGCGGGAGAAGAATAGGGCATGGCGGCAGCACTGACAATGGACTCCGAGTAGGGTACGGTACTCCACACACATTTCAGAAGGTCCTATTTTGTCTTATCACCAGGGAGACCCAACGGAACTTACCGGGCTTATGACCCACTTATAGTAATAGTAGTTTCTCGACATCCCCAAGGCAGAGGCTATCAGGAAACCAGCTGTTGGTACATGTGGATGGTCGCCATAAGCGGAGAGAATCCTACGGGTTCTGGTCAGTACTTGTTGGGCAAGCGGGGGTGTACAGTGAAACACACTGGCAACCGCCGGACACCCGCATTCTCCGAATCAAAAAGGATCGAGTCAGTGATCAGTGTGCTGACGCAACACCTGAGTGTCACAGTTAACCCGGTGGTGTCACGGGGCCATCTAGTTGAGATCCCCCCCTTATCCCAGAAGGGTTCCTGAGCGTCCCAGTCCCCAGCAATTTCTCTTGTTTCCAGTGGTCACTCATGTGTTCCCATCCCATCTGGCAACCTCCGCCCGACAACACGTCGCCTCCCATGCCGAGCTCATTGTCTCTGACAGCAAGCACATTTTAGCACTTTAACCACATGTTTTATATAACATATTATATATCATTTGGTTTGTTTTTACAAGTAGAACATGAATATGACAGTAAAAAAATACTATAGAGGTGTGATTGCCCCTGCTGCCCAGGAGGGGTGAATACACCCTTTCTGCCCCTCGCTGCAATGCCAGACATTGACAGAACCCTTCTGCATGGCACCACAATGCATTCCTGTGCCCCTAAACCCTCCAGCAGTGCATTGTTATGGCCCTGCAGGCTGGATTGGTGGCCGGGTGGTGTCCCAGTGCCAGTGGCGGCGGTGGTGACATTGATGACATGGCAATGGCAATGAAGGTAGGGGTGGGCGTGGCAGTGTGAATGGGCACATTGCCAAGGGAGCACAAGGGGAACGTGGGTGGAGTGAGGGGGTGCATTGGGGTGTGCAGTTGAGGACACAGGCGGCAGCGCAGCACCCAGATTTGCTTCGCTTGTGCTTCAGGCTGTCTCAGGCCGATAGTTCTAGCCTGCCATAGTATTTGTGGATAGGGGTGGACAGGCAAGGGGACTGTATGGGGGAACTGGTGAGGGGAGACTGGTGAGAAACCCCAACAGAGTTGAATTGCCAGTGAATGCCTGGGGCCTGACAACACTGTAAACATTTCTGGCTCTTCTCCCCCCCAAATTCCCATGTAGTGCAATACAAACTGCTCTTTGCTACCCCCCCTAGGCCCCCTCAAGATGTCTGGCCTGTTCCACCCTTGTGCTGCCACATGCACGTTCGACTGCCCACACCCTCACACCCCTTCGCTCCGCCCACACTCCCCTTGTGCTCCCTTGGCAATGCACCCTAGTGTTGCTGGCAGCTAAGCCGGACCTTTTCGAAAATTGGCGATAACAAATTAACTAAAATAGCTAGAATTATGAAACTAAAGATGTGAATGGATTAGGTCAAGAGCTGGGGGGTCACTTAAGACGACTTAGAGATCTGACAGGCCGTTCAGGCACAATTTGACCAGCTTGTTTTCGGCTCAAATCGAGCTGAAAACCAAGCTGGTCAAATTGTGCCTGAACGGCCCATCAGATCTCTAAGTCGTCTTAAGTGACCCCCCGGCTCTTGACCTAATCCATTCACATCTTTAGTTTCATAATTTTAGCTATTTAATTTAATTTGTTATCGCCAATTTTCGAAAAGGTCCAGCTTAGCTGCCAGCAACACTAATGCACCCATTCACACCGCTGCACCCACCCCTACCTTCATTGCCATTGCCATGTCATCAATGTTGCTGCCACCGCCACTGGCACCAGGACACCACCTGGCCACCAATCCAGCCTGCAGGGCCATAACAACATGCTGCCAGAGGGTTTAGGGGCGCAGGAATGCGTCGCGGTGCCATGCAGAAGGGTTCTGTTGATATCCTGCATCGCAGCGAGGGGCGGAAAGGGTGTATTCACCCCTCCTGGGCAGCAGGGGCAATCACACCTCTATAGTATTTTTTTACTGTCATATTCATGTTCTACTACTTAATACAGTTCCTAATATATATATTTATTGTGTTTAAATGAGGGAGAGCAAGGGCAAGCAAGCTCAATGTGCAAGATGATGAGCTTGCATCATCGTCAGCTGCAGCTGCTAAGGCAGGGGCAAGCATGGGAGGAGTCCTGGCTAGCCGGCTCTGGGTTTCCAAGAGGCCCTGGCTGTTATGATCCACCCCAATTTTTCTCATCCTTGTCAGACCCCCTCCTTGTCACCCTACCCATGCCTAAATGACCACTACCATTGAACCCATCATCCCTACCAGACCTGCCACTGCTACCGCCCAGTGAACCATCCAAACCATCGTCACCCCTTGATCAGCCCCCAGTCGAGCCCCTCGTCCCCGTCCCATGGAACATCCATCGTTGGGAATACTCCTCAATGGTGTACGATGGACAAATGGTCCATGCGCAAGTTCGGGGAATGGGAAGGCAAGATAGCGGATAGAACCAAAGCACGTCGATCCGAGATCGTGCAATGGAGCAAAAGGTAAAGCGGGCCGCAATTGTTAGTCGCTCTACCGCTGCAGAAAGGGAAAGGAAATGAAGGGAAAGAGAGAGAGAGAGAGAGAGAGTGTGTGTGTGTGTGCTGGCTCTGCGTGAGCCGCTTCAACGATAGCAAAACGCGAACAGAGGGGGGGAAAGCGCAACGCAAAACTGGGGCACGGCTGAGGCACTACTCGCCTCCTGCTCACGGTGCTGCGCATGGGTTTTTATATATATCGGAACTATCTACTTACAGTCTAGCTAACTGTCCATGACTATGGAAAGGAGGGTGACAAGGAAAATGGAATGACAGCAGCGTGTGCTGTCCTGTGGCATCAGTCGAGTCGGGCGATGGTTGGGGGCATCCGGATTTGGGCATTTGCAAGCCCAGCACGTATCCCGTCGTTACACCTCCCGGGTGCTTTAAAAATTGACCCTCCTGGGTCAACCCATCGATGGTACTTTCTGTGGCTGGAATCGTCCGCTGGTGATGCGAAACGGGGTGCTGTGCCGCTGGAACAAGTGTGCGCGTCGTCAGGCATATGGGGGGCGTGCACAGAGTTGAGGCCAATGGTGCGAGTGTCTTGCATGACCTGCAAGTCGGGGCAGCGGGCGTAGCATTCTTCGGAGGGTCCGGGGGCGGTTCTTCTGGCTTGTCTAGCTGTGGCGTGGTGAATGGAGGGGCTTGAAGAGTGGCGTCAAGAAGCGGCATGCAGGCGCACTCATGCTTCGGTTCGTCATCGCGTGCGGTTCTGGGCACAGCACAGTCAGCGTTGAGGGTGTGGGCGATGTCGACGAAGCTGGCGGCGTTGTTGGTGATGCTCTTGCTCTTGCTGCTGGTGATGGTGTTGGTGTTGAAGGTGTGGGTGATGTTGACAAGGCTGACATTGTTGTTGAAGTTGTTGTTGCTGTTGCTGGTGTCGGCATTGGTGGTGTTGAAGGTGCCCGGGCGTTTGCTGGCGATGGTGCTGTCTGCGACGTTGACGAAGCTGGTGACATTGTCTGTGGTGTCCTTGTTGCTGTTGCTATCGGTGGCATCGCTGAAGTGTGGGGAGGAGTTGGTACCAAGGTCGGAACGGCTGGTGGAGAGGGCACAGGCGGTGATGGTAACGCTGGCGGCAGTGTCGGAGTCGCTATGACTTGCGGTGCTGTCAGCGTTGGAGCTGAGCAAGCGGGCAGTGTCTGTGTCGATGTCATTGTTGTTGAAATACAAGGACGGCGGGGTGCTGGCAATATCCAAGGCGTTGGCTTGAGTGTGATTGGAGTTGAGGGGGTGCTGTAGCTGCTGGAGGGAAGGACGCCGCGCTGCATCGGCACATTTTGAGTCAGCTTGAAGAATGGTGGGGAGGTTGTTGGTCGAACGCGGTGAGGTGACGCTGAAGACGGGGCTGGTGGCTTGTGTGAAGTTGATGAGGGGGACGGGGTCGATGTCGGATGCTGTGAAGAGGGCCTTGTCATGGTCGCAGTCGTAGCTGGGGTGGATGTCGGGGGTGTAGGATGCATCGCTGATGCCGGTGCTAGTTCTGTTGCCGCTGTCGGAATGGGTGGGGAGGGCGCAGGTGTCGATGATGTGGCTGACGGCATTGTTGAGGACGCTGCTGTCGTCATCGTCGTGCGCTGTCTTGCATTTGATGTCACTGTCGGGGGTGGTGTGGTCGTTTTGGGGAACTTGTGCTTGCTCCGGCTTCATTATCGGGGTCGCATTGCCGTTTCTGATTCTTGAGATTTCGGCTTGTTCTTGCATCTGGCGGCTATTCGGTTTTGCTTCGGTAGCTTTGGACTGATTTGGCGATGTGGCGGCGATTGACGAAGGCGGAGGTGGCGGGGGTTCATAGACTGGAGGCGTGGACGGTGGTGGCAATGACAGTGGTGAGGACAGCATTGACAAGGGCGACGGTGGCAAAAGTGGCGGTGACATGGATGGCATTGGCGAAGGCGGCGGCGACATGGTCGGCAATAAGGACCTGAGGCGCATGGACAGAGGGACTCGCTCTGTTGTAGGAACGGAAGGGGGACTCGAAGGTGAAGGCGGCGGCAGCAGGACTGGACTTGGCAAGCTCTGAGTAGGCGGTGGTAGCGGCGAAGAGACTGAACTTGGAAAACCTTGAACAGGCGGTGACGAGATTGGACTTGGATGGTCGGACATGGGGGCTACTGGTGTACAAGACGTGGAGGTGGTGATGCGCCAAGGGCCTTTGGGTCGACTGAGCATCGGTGGCGAAGGAGGCAGTGCCAAAGGTGTGTGGTCGACAAAATCCGCGGGAGACAGCGCAGGTGAGGGGAAGACAGGCACAACCGGCGTGCTAGCAACGAGGTCCACAGGTGAAGTCAGCGTCTCATATGCAGGTGACGAGGGTGCATGTGCGGAAGACGGTGTCGGGAGGGCTGGAAGCTCCTTGCCCATACACTGCAATATCGTGGTTTTCATTGCCTGCACAACATCCAGGATTAAGTCGGGGGAAAGCTTGGCCTGGTTGCTAGGGTGAAAGCCTTGCAAGAAGAGCTCTTGGAACTCTCTCTCGGACAGGTAGTCAAAGGCAAGGAGGGGGCCAGATAAGGACCAGAGATCCTCGAAGTACTCGGCCGCATCGTTTTCGCCTTTCATAGGCCACTTTGATGACCAATCGATGAAGTCTTGAAGATTCTGCCTCTCGCGCTGGAGCCAAATGGATGCTTCGTTGTCAGACATGTCGGGGGCGGGCATGCGGGAGCAGAGAGTATCTTGATGGCTGGCATGTGTCTGGTGCGAGGTGCTGGTGTGAGACATGTCAGTGTGGTGGCCTCGGCAGGGAGGATTCTTCGTGCGGTGGGGGCAATGTGTTTTGGATGAAGCAAGAAGGAAGGCCTGATATTGGTGCTAAGTGAATGTGAAGGCTTGCCAGAGGCAAGGGAATCTAAACTGAAAACAAATGGGAATAAAAAGCAAGACAGCAAACCTGAAAAGGCTCACTGCCTCACTGGGGCAGCCAATTTGTACGATGGACGAATGGTCCACGTGCGAGTTCGGGGAATGGGAAGGCGAGATAGCGGATAGAACCAAAGCACGTCGATCCGAGATTGTGCGATGGAGCGAAAGGTAAAGCGGGCCGCAATTGTTAGTCACTCTACCACTGCAGAAAGGGAAAGGAAATGAAGGGAAAGAGAGAGAGAGAGAGTGTGTGTGTGTGTGTGCTGGCTCTGCGTGAGCCGCTTCAACAATAGCAAAATGTGAACAGAGGGGGGGAAAGTGCAATGCAAAACTGGGGCACGGCTGAGGCACTACTCGCCTCCTGCTCACAGTGCTGTGCGCAGGTTTTTATATATATCGGAACTATCTACTTACAGTCTAGCTAACTGTCCATGACTACAGAAAGGAGGGTGACAAGGAAAACGGAATGACAGCAGCGCACGCTGTCCTGTGGCGTCGGTCGAGTCAGGCGATGGTTGGGGGCGTCCGGATTTGGGCATTTGCAAGCCCAGCACATATCCCATTGTTACAATGGAGATGTACCAAGAGCCACCCCCAGTAGAGAGCCTACTGGAAGACCCAGACAGTCCCATGGAGGACGCGCTGCCCTTAGAGCCAGAACCATTCATTCCATATGAACCTGATGTCCCTGGAGGCAACACGCACACCTTGTCCCCAGAAGAGTCCCCCATCATACCATGGCAAGAGTACCTTGCCCCAGATAGTCCTGTGTCCCGCAAGCACTCCCTGTCACCCACAAGTCCCTCCTCAGCACCCATACGCCAACGCACCAGTAGGGAAGGCAGTTACCAGTCAATCACCCCTTCAGCCTCGTCGCCCATAGCTGGCACCTCGCCTCAGAGTCAGGGCTACCAGTCGACCTCTCCCAGAGGATCTGCAGACAACCCCTCATCCACACAGAGCTCTGCAGATGACGCAGATAGCGACATGGCCCTTAATTGGGTCACCATCAATACGGACTACCTTAAAGGGTAGTTGCTTATGCTAGACGCCCATTAAACCAGAATGGGCACACAGAGATCAGATCTCCTTGGATCAGCCTCAAACCTAGTGTTGCAGCAGCTCGAGCTGATCATTTTGAGAAATCAGCGATAATAAAATAGATAAAAATATGAAAATAAAGAGAAGAATAGAATAGGTCAGGAGCCGGGGGGTCACTTAAGACGACTTTGCGATTTGACCAGTTGTTTAGGCGTAATCTAACTGGCTACATTTGTAGCTGAATTTGCAGCTGAAAGTGTAGCCAGTTAGATTACGCCTAAACAACTGGTCAAATCGCAAAGTCGTCTTAAGTGACCCCCCGGCTCCTGACCTATTCTATTCTTCTCTTTATTTTCATATTTTTATCTATTTTATTCAATTTATTATCGCTGATTTTCTCAAAATGATCGGCTCGAGCTGCCGCAACACTACTCAAACCTCATGGTCGTCATTGCATCATGATGACGCTTCTCTTCTTGGAATGACCCGCCACCATTGTTTGACCCTTAAGGATGGATTAGGCAACTTGTCACTTTATCATTCGCTCTCGCTCATTCTCTATTGTTCGACTCATACAGACCGCAGCACTTGTCTGCGGAGTACCATACAATACAGACAGCCCCCTCTTGACCAGAAGTACCTACCTTAGTGACCATGGCCCGTGTGCGGCTGTGCCTGTATATAAGCGCCCTGTATTTCGACAGTCAAGCCCTAAGCTTGACTTGATTCTCAATATCAATGTTCTTGAAAGCTCCCCAAGTGCCTCCCCTTTCCCTCATCTCTTACATAAGCCTCTCAGAGTCGTCTCTAGCAACACTAGAGACTTCTACCTCTTCAAGTACTCGCCACCAGTTCACTCTTAGTACAAGTTGTACTATCAAGGCCCGTTGAAGCCTTAACACTGGCGATTGCTGGGGCCATGTGTGCCTAGGAACTTCATTATTTTTATTTTATTTCATTATATTCATGTTCTACTTGTAAAAACAAACTGAATGATATATAATATATTATATAAAACATGTGGTTAAAGTGCTAAAATGTGCTTGCTGTCAGAGACAATGAGCTTGGCATGGGAGGCAACGTGTTGTTGGGCAGAGGTTGCCAGATGGGATGGGAACATGTGAGTGACCACTGGAAACAAGAGAAATTGCTGGGGACTGGGATGCTCAGGAACCCTTCTGGGATAAGGGGGGGATCTCAACTAGATGGCCCTGTGACACCACCAGGTTAACTGTGACACTCAGGTGTGACGCAATCCCGATGGTTGGTGCCAGTTGGACAGTTTCAGTGGAATGCATCACGCCCCAAAAAAGGAATTACCCCAGTAGTTTGGTACCACTGTCAGAAAACTGTCAGAATTTCGTACTCAGCAGAATAAAAAGATCTTGGAATATTTGATGTAAGCAAAACAAACAAAACACACATGTTGCTAAGGCACGTGTTTTGATAAGCCAAGTGGGAGGCCCAGGGGATAGATGGGCGCACACAAGGGCGTTCCTGGGCATTATTTAAGCCCCGGAAAGTGTTTAGTGCAGAGGCCCTTGCATGTGCAAGCCCAGGAAATGTCTTTTATCTTCAATATTTGGTGTTCATACAGTCGCTCAAAAAACTGTCCCAATGTTTTGCCATTTTGGAAAGAGTGACTTGGAATAAATCAAATAAATTATCAAATATTGTGAAAATAATGTATGTTATATTACATCATCTTGGCTTTCGGAAATATCCTGGATCATGTGATTTGGATCGGAAATGATGTAATAATAAGCAAAATAAAATGCCCTATCATTGGGACAGTTTTTTGACCCTCTATTATTTTCACAATATATCCTTTTTATTGACCTGAATCATTGTAAGATCAAGTACTGATCAGGTC
>Ga0307510_10007098_pt1 | contig 13346 bp, 11 predicted proteins | sample 12_EM_MG_FD_207224 | JGI IMG/M metagenome (GOLD analysis project Ga0307510, IMG submission 207224) | Populus trichocarpa ectomycorrhiza microbial communities from riparian zone in the Pacific Northwest, United States - 12_EM | ecosystem: Host-associated > Plants > Roots > Unclassified | place... | reverse complement strand
GCAGAAAGCATCCTGCAACACCTATTTATATTGTATAATATCATGAGACTATCTAAATATCATTTAATACTATTTTCTGTTTTTTGCTGCGCGATCAGCTTTTCTACTCACGCTCAAACAGATACCATCCGCTTAAAAGATAAGCGATTAAACACATCTGTTTTAACGCCGGGGCTTAATCAATACCTGGTATATTTCCAGGATCCGAAAAAGAAAACAAGCCTGAGGCTTTCGCTTTGGCTGAGAGATATCCGGCTTGATAACCGCAACGGGGAGAGAGTTTTTACCATCACCCAGCATTGGTTTGGAAGTGATACAACAAATTACCGATATATCTGCTCCATAAATAAAGCGACTGATTTTGCACCCGTATACCATTTGGAAACCATCGGAACAAAAACCAAGGCCTACAATTGGAATACAGATAAAATCACCGGGGCGGATAGTGTTGCACAGAACCTGCAAAAAAGTTTTTCGCTCGATCTTAAGTTGCCAAATTTCAATTGGAACCTGGACATAGAAACATTTGAGATGCTGCCCCTGGCTGAAGGCAAAACTTTTGCCATCAACTTTTATGACGCCGGATTAGACCCGCCTGCTTATGTAAATTATAAAGTGACCGGTAGCGAGGTAATTAAAACCATGAACAATGAGAAGGTAGATTGTTGGAAGCTATCCACCGAAGGCGATTATAAGGGCACCAAATACTCCGAAACTTATTGGATCAGCAAAAAGAATCATGAATTTTTGAAAGAAGAAGATGCATTTAACGGAATGTACAGGTATAAAATAAAAATGCCGGGTAATACCCCTGGTCTGATGGAACGTTTTTCAAAATAACAACTTAAGCTTATGAATAAACTATTAAAAACCTGGCTGTTGCTTCCACTCTGTATGGCAACATTTTCTGCTGCTCATGCACAAACAAACCGGGCGGACAAAGACATGGCAAAGTTTTTAGTTGGCACCTGGTCGGGCACAGGGAAATTAGCAAATGGCAAAACTATCGAGGCTGATGTTGCTTTCACTTTGGCAACGGATAGCAGTTGCCTGATCAGCATATATGCCGATAGGGCCCCCAACGTTTTCAGGTCGGCGGCGACATTTGGTATTAACGGATCGACGGGAAAATTCTTCGCACACTTTATTAATAATTTCACAGGGCTAAAGGATTTTACCAGCGATGGCTGGCGGGACGGAAAGATCATCCTGGGCAACCAGGAAGATTACAAGGGTAAAGGAACGCTCTACCAGCAGTTCATCTATGAAAAGATAGACAGTGATCATTTTAAGGCGACCTACAAATACGGCATGGATAGCACTAAATTGAAGGAAGGTGATTACCTTATATTTACCAGAGTAACCAAGAATGATTAATTCATGCCATTTTTAAACCAATAATGGCAACATAGTTTGTAACGGGAAGTTTTATATTTGGTGAGCAACAACCAATTATAAAACTTTATATGCTGATTACCCGCTGCAATACCCTTGCCGAATTGAACGAACTTGCTTCGGCACTCACTATTCACGAATTGCAGCAAAACCCAAAGTCATTGGTCTGCGCAGCCACAGGTAATTCGCCAACCGGCGTTTATAAAAAGCTGGTCGAAAAAAAGGAAAATATCAATACATCAGGTCTCCGTTTTATCAAACTGGATGAGTGGTATGGGCTGGGCATTAACGATGATGGCTCGTGTGAAAAATACCTGCACGAGCAGTTGTTTAACCCCCTTGGCATTTCCAATAAAAGATATATTGCATTTGATGGTAAAGCAACTGAGCCTGAAAAGGAGCTTCAGAATGTCACCAATTACCTGGATGAGCACGGCCCTATCAACCTGTGTATTTTAGGTCTTGGTAAAAATGGTCATATCGCCTTTAACGAGCCTGCGGATACTTTGCACCCGCATGCCCACATGGCGCTGTTAAGTTCCACCTCGTTAGAGCACGCGATGATAAAAGGTTCCGGTGAACAGATCAAATATGGTATGACACTTGGCATGACGGATATTCTGCAATCGAAAAAGATAATCCTGCTGGTTAATGGTACACATAAGAATGCCGTTATGCAAAAGCTAATGGAACAAAAAATAAGCACCCAACTTCCGGCCTCTTTCCTATGGCTGCATGCGGATGTGCAATGTTTTTATTGTGATAACGATAATTGAAAATCAGTAAAAATGAACTATAGATTGCTTTTTCTTTTGATCTTGTTAATGATCTCTTTTGCTGTTCACGCGCAAGTACAGGTACGTAATGAGCCGAGGCATAAGAACGTTATTGAAAATGAATATTTCAGGGTACTCGATGTGAATATTGCGCCGCACGATACCACTCTACAGCATATTCATTCCACACCGTCAGTGATTTTATTGTTCACCAATACTATAACAGCGGAACAATTAAAAGGACACGACTGGGTGAAAGGTAAAAGTGTGGCCGGCAATGCCTTTTACCGGGATTTTTCGAAGGATACCGTGATCCACAAGGTGAGCAATTGGGACACTGTACCCTTCCATGTTACCGATATTGAACTTCTTTCGACATATGAACCTAATTCCGGCCGCAGGCCATTGCCATTCCCTGTTTTGTTTGATAACGATAAAGCAATTGCCTATCGCCTGACCGATTCTTCGATAAATATACAGACCATCAGCAACCGCGGACCGATGATTGCCGGGCTGGTAGCAGGGGATGATATTATCCTCCACAACACAAAAAATCACAGATCGATCAATATCAAGGCAGGCAAAGAAGCATATATAGCGCCCGGCACTTCTTTTTACCTGACCACAACCAGCAAAAAAGAAATTAACCTGGTTTTGTTCGAAATTAAATAATGATGACTAACCATGAATAAAGGAACTGACCAGCATACTTATGACGCTATAGTTATAGGTTCGGGAATCAGCGGTGGCTGGGCCGCCAAAGAGCTGTGCGACCTCGGCGTAAGAACTCTTGTTCTGGAACGGGGCAGGAATATCGAACATATCAAAGATTATCCCACTGCAACAAAAGGCCCGTGGGAATTTGCCCACCGTACGCAGGAGCCTTTGCAGGTTATAAAAGATAACCCGGTGATCAGCAAATGTTACGCCTATGGTGAGGATACGCATCACTTCTTTGTGAAGGATAAAGAGCACCCATATATTCAAGAAAAACCATTCGACTGGATACGCGGTTACCAGGTAGGCGGTAAATCCATTATGTGGGGGCGTGCCTGCCAGCGTTGGAGCAATTTTGAATTCTCGGCGCCGCAACGATACGGTTACGCAGTCGATTGGCCAATTCGTTACGAAGATATGGCGCCCTGGTATTCGCATGTGGAAAGATTTTCTGGCATTTGCGGAAATAAGGATGGCATGGAATCTATGCCTGATGGCGATTACCTGCCACCATTCGAGATGAGTTGCGTGGAGGACGCTATGTCGAAAAAGATCAATGCGCATTATAAGGACAGGCGTATGATCAAAACGCGCTGGGCACATCTGACTAAACCTGAGCCTATTCATTTAGAGCAGGGCCGCGGCCAATGCCAGGCGCGCGACTTATGTACTCGTGGCTGCCCCTTCGGTGGTTATTTCAGTTCGGTTTCGTCTACTTTGCCCTGGGCGAAAAAGACAGGCAATTTAACCATCCGGCCATTTTCTGTAGTGCATTCTATTATTTACGATGAAAAGAAAGGCAAGGCGACCGGCGTAAGGGTGATCGATACCAATACGAAGGAAGAAATAGAATATTACGCCAAAGTAATCTTCATGAATGCGGCCTGCCTGAATACTAATCTTATATTACTTAACTCCACCTCATCCCGTTTCCCTAACGGACTGGGAAATGATAGCGGGTTGCTGGGCAAATTCATGGCCTTCCAAAACTATCGTGCAAGTGTTCGCGGTCGTTATGAGGGCTTTGAGGACCATTATTATTATGGCCGCAATCCAACTAACCCGATGATCCCTAATTACCGCAACCTGCACAAACAGGATACCGATTATATAGGTGGCTTTATGACTTTTGTTTACTCCAACCGGGGCAGAAATTATTGGGACGAGGGGATAGGCGCTGATCTGAAAAATTCCGTATCAGAGCCCGGTCCATGGCACGCAGGTATGTATATACAGGGAGAAACTATTCCGAAAGAAATCAATCATGTGCGATTAAGTAAAGATCAGAAAGATCCCTGGGGTATCCCCCAGCTCATCACATCAGTTGGTTATGATGATAACGATGAGAAGATGATCAAAGACTTTTTGGAGCAAAGTGCAGAAATGCTGGAAGTTGCAGGGGTAAAAGATATCACCAAATACGATACCCACCAGGCACCTGGACTGGATATTCACGAAATGGGCGGTTGCCGTATGGGCCATGATCCAAAAACATCATTACTTAACAAATGGAACCAACTGCATTTATGTAATAATGTTTATGTGACTGATGGCGCCTGCATGACAAGTACCGGGAACCAGAGCCCGTCCATCTTGTATATGGCTTTTGCCGCGCGGGCGGCTAATCATGCTGCTGAGGAAATGACAAAAGGGAATATTTAAGCTAACGACGCTTAAAACTTATGGAATGGCTTCTCAAAAAAATCATCCACCAGGCGGTTAAACTCCTCACTGTGCTGTTGTAAAGTACCATGCCCTGAATTAGGCACTACCCATAAATAGGCCTGCGTAATTCCCTTGTAAATCTTAACGGTATGTTCTATCGGGATCACATCATGATCGCCGCAAATGATCAAAGAAGGACATTTAATAGCTTTCAAAGTGGAGGCAGGTATATTCGGCTGAACATAATCCAGCATAAATATTTTCCAGTCATTTTTTTCCTTAGCTGTGGTTCGTGGCTTGTCTTTATCTGCCTGGTATTGCTTAACCATACCTTTCCACTCAGAAGGAATGATGCCCAGCGAATCAGGTGTAAGATTGGCTCCTGTAGATGCCAGTTTGATCACTTTACCAGGATGACGCATTGCCAGCAACAACGCATTGATACCACCATCACTCCACCCTATAACATAGGCTGAGTCAATATGCATCTTATCCAGCAGCGCTGCAAAATCATCGGCCATCATCTCGAAACTAAGTGAATCTTTCGTATCAACAGTTTTGCCTTGCGCGCGGCTGTCTACCGCAATCACCTTATATTTTTTAGCAAAATAAGGGATGTTGTGCTCAAAAGCTTTCATGCTCCCGCCATTGCCGTGTATCATCAATAAAGGCTTTCCGCTGCCGTAGACTTCGGTATACATTTTTATACCGCGTACATCGTAATACTTCCCGGCAGACGGATTGTTACCATATCTTACTTGCTGGCTGGAGGCAACTTGTACCAATGAAAATAAAAGAATTAAGCTTAAGAGTGATTTGTTCATATCGGACTTGATTATCAGGCGCCTAAATATATGAAGAAGTTTACTGTTGGCACAAGCAATAAATTATGGGTGGTTTATGGAGAAAATATTACCTTTAAACAGCCGGTAAGCACCCATTTACCCGCCAAACCAATTATATTTTACACCAATGGATACTACAAATAACAAAGCCCCTGAAATCAAAACCACTTACGATGCAATCGTCATTGGTTCGGGTATCAGCGGTGGATGGGCCACTAAAGAGCTATGTGAAAAAGGTTTGAAGACGCTGGTTTTAGAACGTGGGCGTAATGTGGAGCATATTAAAGATTACCCTACAGCCACCACGCCGCCGTGGCAGTTTAAACATCGTCTGCGGATGACCACCGAGTTTCTGAAAGAGAATCCGCTGATCAGCAAAGCTGCAGGTTATGGTGAGGATAATGCACACTTTTTTGTGAAGGATAAGGATCACCCCTATATACAGGAAAAGCCTTTCGATTGGATACGGGGCTACCAGGTTGGGGGCAAATCGCTTACCTGGGGGCGGGCCTGCCAGCGCTGGAGCAAGTTTGAATTTACCAATCCCGAAAAGTTTGGTTATGGTATAGCATGGCCAATAAGTTACGATGATGTAGCACCCTGGTATTCTCATGTGGAGCAATTTATCGGTGTGTGCGGGAATAAGGATGGGATCGAATCTATGCCGGACGGTGACTTTTTACCACCCTTCGAGATGAATTGCGTGCAGGAAGTGATCAGCAAAAAGATCAGCGAAAATTATAAAGACCGGCACCTGGTTCATGCCCGCTGGGCACATTTGACCAAACCAAACCAAATACATATCGACCAGGGCCGGGTAAAATGCCAGGCGCGTAATATGTGTATGCGCGGCTGCCCGTTCGGTGGCTATTTTAGTTCGAACAGTTCTACTCTGCCCTGGGCAAAAAAGACAGGAAATCTTACCATAAGACCATTCTCGGTGGTTCATTCCATCATTTACGATGAAAATACTGGGAAAGCAACCGGCGTTCGGGTGATCGACACCAACACAAAGGAGTTGATCGAATACAAAGCAAAGGTCATCTTCCTGAATGCATCAGCCTTAAACAGCAACCTGGTATTATTAAATTCTACCTCAAAACGTTTCCCAAATGGGCTGGGCAATGACAATGGATTACTTGGCAAATATGTTGCCTTTCAAAACTATCGCGCATCGGTTACTGCCGAAATGGATGGCTTTTTAGATAAATATTATTTCGGACGAAATCCAACTGAACTAATACTGGCCAATTATAAAAATCTGCACAAACAGGAAACTGATTATTTTGGCGGTTATACCACCTTTATGGGTGCGTTCCGTGATCCGAGACCTGATACCGACCAGGGCCAGATAGGTGGTACCTACAAAGATTCACTCACCGAACCGGGTGGATGGAAAGTATATATGTATATGCAGGGCGAAACAGTGCCCAAAATAACCAATCACGTGCGCTTAAGTAAAGAGCACAAAGACCAATGGGGAATACCGCTGCTTATCACATCGGTTGAATATGATGACAATGATCAGCGCATGATCAATGATTTCCTGAAAGAAACTAAGGAAATGCTGGAAAAAGCAGGATGTAAAAATGTAGAGACACATCAAAACAAGCAGGCCCCCGGACTGGATATCCACGAAATGGGTGGCTGCCGTATGGGTAAAGACCCGAAAACATCCCTGCTGAACGAATGGAACCAACTGCATTTATGCAAGAATGTTTTTGTAACCGATGGTGCCTGCATGACCAGTACCGGCAATCAAAGTCCGTCTATATTATATATGGCTTTAACCGCCAGAGCAGCAAACTATGCTGTTGACGAAATAAAAAAAGGGAAGTTATAGATCCATTAGATAGCACCACTAAACACAATCATTTTAAAATGATGAAATTCCAACTGCAAATTTTTTGATTTAACCGATTAATATGGAATAACCGTAAATTAGTCAATATACCCGCCTATCGACTGGCCTTCATTCTTATAACCGATCATATGAAAAATAGCTTCATCGCATTGCTGGTTTTCTTGTCTTTATCCGCCTCGGCTCAAACCAAACGGACAAAAGAAATCACTTTTACCAAAGAGCAATTAAAGGATAAGATCATGGGCGGATGGGCCGGGCAAACCATTGCCGTTACATTTGGCGGACCGTACGAGTTTCGATTTAACGGGACCTTTATACAGGATTATCAGGTATTGCTTTGGTACGATGGATACCTTAAGAAAGCGATGATCGAAAACCCAGGTCTATATGATGACCTGTACATGGACCTCACGTTTGTAGACGTGTTTGAAAAACATGGATTGGATGCACCTGTCGATTCCTTCGCAAATGCTTTTGCTCATGCGGGATATATGCTATGGCATGCTAACCAGGCTGCCAGGTATAATTTATTGAACGGTATTAAAGCACCGCAATCGGGTTATTGGATCAACAATCCGCATTCGGATGATATTGATTACCAGATCGAATCCGATTTTGCGGGATTAATGAGTCCTGGTATGCCAAATACGGCCTCAAAAATAAGTGATAAGATCGGTCACATTATGAATTATGGAGATGGGTGGTATGGCGGCGTGTTTGTCGGGGCGATGTACACGCTGGCATTTACCTCGAATGATATTCATTACATCGTGAACGAGGCTTTAAAAACCATACCAGCAAAAAGCACTTATTATCAATGCATCAGCGATGTGATCAAATGGCAGAAGCAATATCCAAACGACTGGCACCAAACCTGGTTTGAGTTGCAAAAGAAATGGTCGTCTGAAAATGGCTGCCCTGATGGCGTTTTTAATGCATTTGATATCGACTCAAAGCTGAATTCGGCCTATGTGGTTCTGGCATTGCTTTATGGTAATGGCGGCTACACCAAAACATTAAAAATTGCTGCGCGTTGCGGGCAGGATGCGGATTGCAATCCATCCACAGTTGGGGGAGTTTTAGGGGCAATGCTGGGGTATAAGAAGATTCCGGCTTATTGGAAAATGGGATTAAAGGACGCTGAATCTATCGATTTTAAGTACACTACGATGTCACTCAATAAAGTGTACGAGATTGGGTTTAAACATGCATTACAAAATATTACCCGGAATGGCGGAAAGGTTGATGGAAATAAAATAACCATCCTTGCACAAGTACCCCAAACTGTAAAGTTTGAACAGGGCTTTACTAATATGCGCCCGCTGCAAAAAACAGATCTGGCTCATGATCTCAATGCCAGCGAACTGACCTTTGACTTTACCGGGACAGGGTTTGTATTGAAAGGTGAAACCGTGAAGAAAAATGAAGATGCCCCTGCTTATACTTTTGAGGCAGAGATTTACATTGATAACGAAAAAGCAGAGACCGCTAAACTACCGACCAATTATACCACACGCCGGCTGGAAATTTGCTGGAAATACCTATTACCCAACAAGAGGCATTCGGTAAGAATTAAAGTACTGAACCCCAGCAAGGACTATGAATTAAACTCGTCTGAATACCTGGTTTATGGTGATAATCTGAAGTCGGGCAAAAAGCAATAACCCGATTTGTATTTTCTGAATAATTGCGGTTTATTTTTTAAGATTTGACAATTTGGGTATAATACTCACTCCGTTTATTGAAATATTGTTAAAATCAATTCTAAAATAAATACATTATAGATAATTACTATATAGTATAAATTCTTTATATAAAATAACCCTTTCAAAATCGATATATTTGCAACAAATAAATACAAATATTAAGATTATGATAACTATAGGTCAAAAATTTCCTGAATTCTCTAAAACGGCAGTTGTAAGTATTGAAAAAGGCAAAGAATTTGAAACCATCACTTCTGATTATCTTGTTAACGAAGATAACGTATGGACAGTAATGTTCTGGTGGCCAAAGGATTTTACTTTTGTATGCCCTACCGAGATCGCTGAATTTAATAACAACTACGGTGAGTTCCGTGACCGTGATACCCGTTTGATAGGTGCTTCAACTGATACTGAATTTGTTCATGCTGCATGGAGAAGAAATCACGATGACCTGCGCGACCTGAAATTCCCGATGCTGGCCGATACTTCAAAATCATTGGCTGAAGACCTGGGTATTTTGGAGCCAAATGAAAAGATCGCTTACCGCGCTACTTTTATTATCGATCCAACCGGAATTATCCGTTGGGTATCTGTAAATGACCTTAGCGTTGGCCGTAACGTGAAAGAAGTTATCCGTGTACTGGATGCTTTGCAAACCGACGAGCTTTGCCCATGCAACTGGGTTAAAGGCGAAGAAACATTGTCTGTCTAATTAATTTAACTATATGTCCCCGTGTGAACTATTATGCGGGGATTTTTTGTTCCTTCTATTCCTGAAATGATGAGCGAAACAACAGAAATAACTAACGAAATATTACAGGGGCTCGGCATAGATACGGATTACCGTACCGAGAGCCTTGACTTGCTTGAAAGAGGTGAATCCCGCTATTTACGTGACCTCAAACTGAACCTAACCAGCACCCTCACTTCGGAGCATTTAAGCACAAAAGAGTGTGCGCTGATCGGCCTCTCATCTGCCATTAATAATAACAACAGGATATTAACACAGTTCTTCACCCGCTATGCCGAAGAACAAGGCGCTACGGCGGCCGAAACTGCAGAGGCTGCGGGCTGTGCATCATTATTAGCATCAAACAATGTATTTTACCGCTTCCGTCATTTTACGCAAAAGGAAAAATACAGCCAGATACCGGCACGTATCCGTATGCAACTGATGATGAAACCTATTACCGGCAAAGAGTTTTTTGAACTGATGAGTCTTGCTATCTCGGCTATCAACGGTTGCGAAATGTGTGTAAATGCACACGAAGACTCGTTGATAAAAATGGGCACTACTGAGGAGCGCATTTTTGACGCAGTAAGGATCGCCTCCCTGGCAACCGCAGCAGGCAAAATAATATTCTAAGAAAAGTATGTCTCATTAAAAAAGAGAGCCATTTCCTATTGGGAGTGGCTCTCTTTTTATCTTAGGCCCTTTTCAGATAGGTATTTGATCAAAGCTGCCGGATGATCCGTTTGCAGCCCTCTAAATCCCAGAGCTATTGCTGTGTCCCAATCCTTGTCCTCGTCTTTACCCTGGATATCGGGCCATACAGGGATATGCTGATCTGTGGCATATTGTACCATCTCTTTAGTATATTCTTTCCAGCCTCCATCCAAAATATCGGGCTTTACCTGGCTGATAAATGTTTTCATTCCCTCAACATCCTTTACACTATTTGGCATACTGAACATCAAAGGCATATCAGGTGCAACATGTCTCCAGTCGATAAATTGTTGTATCCCGTTGATGTAAACCAATACCTGCTTTTCCATCCCGTATTTTTTAAGCATGACATAAGTGGCGGCAGCAGACGCGTTTTTGAAATCGATATAGATGTAAATTTTATCCTTGCATAGTTTAATGATCTCCTCAAAAGTCGGCACACGATAAACTGTCTTATCTAAACTGTCACGGCTTTTTACCTGTAGCTGTTCAATTTCGGCAAGTGTCATATCCTTTACTGCGCCATTTGCATTTGTCATCCGGTTAACGGTGGCATCGTGCATGCTGACTAAAGCACTGTCTTTAGTGGTGCGGAGATCGATCTCGACATAATCGGCACCATTCTTAATAGCCTCTGCATAAGCAGACAATGTATTTTCAGGATAAATTACGTGATCACCCCGGTGGCATATCACTATAAAGCTGTGGTGGGCCTTAGGTACTGGATTAGGTTGTGCGTTTGCATTGATCCATACGATGCAGCTTAATAATACTATTAAAAATCTTTTCATTTATTATTTACCCAGGCCAGGCTTGTCTTTGGTCATGGTTGTCTCTATAGCATCAGCCACTTCATGATCTGCGGAGCTCTTAAAATCGTAACCCAGTAATTTAGCAATTGTTTGGGCTAATTGTTTGTGATAGGTGGTAGTTTGTGTTTTTACAATCCCATCATGCGGGGTATCCGGACCGATTACAGCAAACCATGTCTGCTCAGAGTTTTTCACCCCGGCACCATGATTTCTCCAGGCATCTAAGGTTGCATCGCCCCGGCCATGATCGCAAGTGATTATCAACGTGGTCTTATTTTTATACTGAGGATCAGTTTGGATGTATTGCCATAGCTCCTGCAAATAGGCGTCTTCCTGGTGAGCCTGGGTCAGGTACATTTTATAATTACCGGCATGTGCCATATCGTCCGTCTCATCGAATGCCAGATACAATACACGGGGCTTATATTCCTTCAGATATTCTTTACCAAACTCATAGGTCATAAAATCAATGCGGGTATCACCCAAATAATGTGGTGCTTTATGCTGCATTTCATTCAGGTATTTCATTCGGTCACTGGCTTTAACATCCTCGAAATTTGTATAGCCTGCATTAACCTTTAATCCCGAACGTTCCACATTAAATATAGCCGGGAACGCCTCCCACGAGGCAAAAACAGCTATCTTATTTTCGAATCCCTTTTGTTTATCAAGGTACTCAAATACATTGGTGTTCGGATCAGGAACAGGGTTATTACTATTAACCCTTATATCCGGGAACCCGGTAAAAATCTCATTATAACCTGGGTATGAAAAATGATACTGATTGGCCACTTCGTCGCAATTGCCCATATCCCTGTTGCCGTATAATTGCCCTTCTTTTGCAAGGGTCGACCAAAAGAAAGGCATCAATAGTTTACGTCGTTCTTCGGGTGTTTCGGCCCAAAACTTCTTTCGTATATCGGCTTTGGTATCTGTATATTTTGAGTTGATGAGCGCCGAATCTGCTCCGCGGTAAAGTTCCTGCCAACGAAACCCGTCTAATGTAACTACTATGATGTTTTGTGTTCGGTGGCTTTGCGCAAATAATTTCGAAACGGTTAAAAGAACTAAAAACAATAAGCTAAGCTTTTTCATAAGAGTTTTTTTAGTGGCATCACTTCAAAAAAGTTATAAACCTTGTTATGCCACAAAAATAAAGGCGGGATATTAAGCCCACCTTTATTGAAATTTAATTTAATAGTTGTTGGTAATTTATCAATTGTTAATAATTGTTACCCTTAGTTTATTTTAGTATCCACATAACACCGTTGATGTCGTCATTACCCGCATATTGACTTTGTAATGCTGCGTTGTAATTAGTGGTATTTGATGTACGTTCACTTGACGGATATTGAAAACGTGACGCGATACGCCCGCCATTACCAGTTCCAGGGCCGGTAGTAAATACAGGGATTCCGGTTCTGCGATAAGTAAAATAAGATTCCAAACCTGAATGACGGAATAACGCCAGGTATCTCTGTTGTAATATTTCAGTAAGTCCCGTCGCACCTGTAGTATATTTTACTGCTGGTTGTGCATAATAGGTAGCCCAGTCAGTATTAATAGTGTAGGTGTCATAATTAGCAATATTAGCCGGTGATGTAGAGCCGGGGCGATAGAAATAAGCAGTAAATGAGCCGGTAGCAGGAATGCCATAATATGCCATCGAAGCTTGTATACCGGCAATATAATAAGTTTCAGCATTGCCGGGAGCCCAACCACGGTTGATTCCTTCAGCAATATTGAACATCAATTCGGGGTAGCCAATTTGTATACTCGGTTCCCCTGTATAGGTTGAATAGTAGTGTTTCCTGTTAATAAATGAATAATAACCTAAACCTGCATCAGCATACATAACACCCAAATCTAACCCCGGATCAGCTCCAACAAATGAAGCAAAATCTGTTGGACTTTGATGTAAGTCGTCCACTAAATGACGGGCGGGCTCTGCTGTTACAAACACTCTCGGGTCTTTAAAAGTGGTAAGTAATTGAATATAAGTTTGCGATGAGTTTTGTCTTGAACCATTCTGACCAAAATTATCCGGGTTTTGCGGATAATAATTTGAAGGACTTACAAAAACATATTGTAAATTATCATCAGAACTACTCATTAACGG
>Ga0307510_10007097_pt1 | contig 13346 bp, 14 predicted proteins | sample 12_EM_MG_FD_207224 | JGI IMG/M metagenome (GOLD analysis project Ga0307510, IMG submission 207224) | Populus trichocarpa ectomycorrhiza microbial communities from riparian zone in the Pacific Northwest, United States - 12_EM | ecosystem: Host-associated > Plants > Roots > Unclassified | place... | reverse complement strand
ATTGGTATAACATAACTGCTCTCTAAAGCGGTCGTAAAGCCAGCAATGGTCCCAGAAAACATGTGCATGACCTTTGTATTTGAATACAGGTGAAGAATACAACGCTCCGCATCACGAGCGTGACAAGCAACGGGAGCATGTACCAAGGAGGGCATGTCATACGTTTCATTCACGGAGACGAGCAGTAGGTAGTCCTGTAGCTGCTATAGCTATTTTTGCTCTGTTGCTGTAGCAAAACGTAGTACATTTTGCGTATCGCGTGTTCCCGGATGTTCAGCGATTCGTAGCAGTGCGCAATGGACAGGAGTGCGGTCCAGCTCATCTGCAGTAGGGAGATGCCTGGTGAGGACGGTCGGGAAAAAAAATCACTCTGCTGCGATAGCTGTGCTTGCCAGTGATGGTCGGGATTCGGACCAATCGGTTCGGCTCACATACAGTAGCTGTAGCCAGCAAAAGGCCGCGGCCCGGCTCAAGTGAGTCGACTCGCGGCTAGCCGAGTCGCGGCAAGACTACAGTATAACCATTCATGAGTACATGGTCGTTCATGGGCATGGGAATGGGACCGTTTGCGAGTACGGAACCGTTTGTGAGTACGGGATTTTTCGTGAGTACTGAACCAATTGTGAGTGTGGCACCGTTTGTGAGTGCGGAACCGTTCGTGGGTACGGGACCATTCGAGGGTTTGAGACCGCCAATCATCATGGCCATTCTCGAGGGACGGCAGAGCAGGAGTAGTAGCCATCTTACTGAGGTGCTTCTACTTTCCAGGGAGACGAAGTACCTTGTGGTTGGGAGTAAGTTGAGCAGGAGTTGCTAGTATACTAGGGACATCAGTATGTCGCTGCCTCATGTCCTGGGTCCTTCATAAGCTCCATTGCGTACCGGACCGTAAACATGCAACACCATGGGTCGATGTTGTAAAAACGACCTTATCAATTTGTTATCTCATGTTAAACCGCATAGGACACTGAGTTCCAATTAGCAAAAACTGGAACCTGATCGAGATGGACGTGTGAAGTGCATCCGAAACAAAGTCAACCGTACTGTGTGTCACCCAACACCGTGACAAGAAAAGGCATCTCTTCACCAAGTAGTCGAATGACTCGGTGGCACTTACCATAACGGTGTTGGTATGACTGCGCCACAAAGCAGTCACAAAGCCCACAATGGTCACAGTAACTGGGTAGGGGAGAAGAATCCAACGCCGAGATGAGTATAGTTGGCCTGTCTCGAATGCATGTTACGGTGAAGCAGCAATTCTCAGTGGAATTTTCTTTATGATCTCTTTGTTCCCTTGGGACCATAGTAGCATCAATTGAATAAGTAGCAGCTATGATGAGGCGACCCATACCTTTGCCTCTGAATCATGTGCATGTTTGCTTTCCCGAGGCCACGCATAATCCCTACGGCTTGCAGGGCTAATTAAATTGACTAGGATTGGAACCTTTTCCGAACATGTGACGGGAATCTGGTTGCAATCAAGAAAGAGAGTATACCTGGATGCACCGCATCATACACGAAGTTTAGGCACTTGTAGACCCGGAGTGGTGGGCGGCGGAAAGAGTACTGGCGCCACTGGCGCCGCAGGAGATCATGGCAGTGATTGTCATATGATGATAATGATGGGTGAGACGCACAGTAACTCAACGTACTCAACAGTTGTGCCCACGTGATACGACCGCCGCTTCTTCCGCTTGCTCATACAGGAACTGATCGTGCGCGCGTTATGGATACAAGACAAGGTAGAATAGATACACATAGATCCGGGGACTGTACAAATAACCATCAGCTTGAATCCGAGCGCTTCGCGAGCTGCCCTTCGGGATATCCTTCCACGCCATTCACAGGGTATAGTAGTCTTACACGCCGATGCCCTGCATTTCAGTCACTATTTCTGGCCGGCGGCCAGATCCCGCGCACGATTTCCATCGCCACAGTCCCTGGGTTACCCGGGGTCATGGGACCGCCAAAGGTATTGGTGTTGTGATTGCCATAGGGTCCATAGGCTGCGGGACCGCCATAGGTCCCGCCACCATGGGTCCCGCCGCCGTAGGTCCCGCCACCATAGGTCCCGGGGCCACCATACGCTGGGGGACCAAAACTAAGGGGTATTGAGCCAGGGCCGCTAAAGCTCGAGGGACGGCCCACAGTCTTGCATAAAAAGTCCTCTCGCGCGCGCCCAAGCCGGCTTACGGCGAGCGGCGATAAAAGCGAAACCTCGACCTCCGTCAGCGGCTCTTCCCGCATCACGAGCGCTACGATGGTCGGGACCACGGATTCAAACGGCACGTCGTACTTCTCCGCCACCTTGATGAGATACGGGCCGTCCGACTCCTCGCGCTCACTTGCTGGACGATCATAGATCTCGCGCATGGCACGCTCGAACACGTTCTGGAATTCAAAGCGATGCGCGATGGACAGCAACGCTATCCACCTTGACTGTGGCAAATAGAAATTGTCGTTCATTCTGAGATCCGTCGGGAAATACAGCATTCAGTAGACTGTCTCGTTTAACAGGCGGAAGCGGAAGTGGAAAGGGTGAAGTGAGTCGCGAAAGGTCTTACTTACCCCCTGAAAAGGTACTGAAGAAGCGTGTCAAACTCGAACGCCGTTACACTGGAGAGGAATATTGGTTCCGCATCGGATCTACCCTCGACCCCTTCATCTCCATGTGGCAGCGAGAACATGGAGCTGAAGATGAGGGAGTTGAGAGAAAACATGCACTGGGGAACACGGAAAAGCAGGTTCTCGACCTACACCCAAAGAGAGGAACACAATGACATGGTCAAGAATGCCGCATCATGATGGGTTAGTGACTGACTGACAAAGCGTATTTAGGTAGTCACAAACCTGGAATACCGTCATTTCGTCCGTCAAGTAAAACTCGTCATCGCGGCCAGTGACTGGTGCTGGAATTGAGGCAGGGACCGATCTCCATCTCTCTGCCCCTTGCTGAGCCTGGGGGTAAAACTCGTCATCGCGGCCAGTGACTGGTGCTCGAATTGGGGCAGGGACCGAGGACCTCCATCTCTCTACCCTTTGCCGATCCTGGGGGTAATGCTTCATTCTAAGCTCAGTGGAAGTGCTGGTGGTCCTTACCATGGTTGAATCTCGAAGGCGATGCAGAGTGGAAGCGGCAGATATCCTACTTTGAAGTACTTCTGCTTTCCAGGAAGACGAGGGACGTTGTGATTAGGAGTAATTAAGCAGAAATTGTTGGCACGCGCCCATTCCAGTATGTCGCTCCCTCGTGCCGCACTAGTACTAGGACCCCATTGCGGACCAGTACTACAATAGTACTGTATCACATCAGGCAAGTACCTCGCTCGGAACCAGCCGTTCTTATTAACACTCCGATTCGGTCCGCTCGAAGTCCGCAAGAGCTGAGATCGCTGTCTCGTAACTCTGACCGCTATACGTTGTCCACCATAAATGATGTTGGTATTGACTGTTCTCTAAAGCAGTCATGCCAGCAATGGTCCCAGACAAAATGTGCACGATCTTTGTATTTGAGTACAGGTGAGGAATACAACGCCTGATGCTCAGGCGGCAGATTCACGGCCTTACAGGCTGTAACAGGCATAGTCCTCGGGCCTCGCGCGTGCGCGAGCGGGGACATGGTGATAACCCAGTGGCGTGCGATCTCGTCTGTCGGCAAAGGTTGAACGTTGAACCCGCATCACGAGCGCGACAAGCAACGGGTGCATGTACCAAGGAGGCATGTCATACTTTTCACTCACAGAGACGAGCAGTAGGTAGTCCTGTAGCTGCTGTAGCTATTCCTGCTACTTCCACAGCGGCTCTGCTGTTATAGCAAAACTTGCTTATCGCGTGTTCGCGGATGTTCAGCGATTCGTAGCTGTGCGCAATGGACAGGAGTGTGGTCCAGCTCGTCTGCGGTAGGGAGATGCCTGGTGAGGACAGTCTGGGAAAAAAACGCCCTACTGCGATAGCGGCTGTACTTGGTGGTTGGGAATCCAAGGGATGTTCAAGCGAGGCGAATTTCATAGAGCCTTTTTACTTACGTCTTGTAAAAGTATCAAAGCAGGATCTTGAATTCGGACTTTCGTCATGCCGGAGAGGGTAGATGGGTTCGCATTGGAAGCACCTTCCATCATGGCCATGATGGTACCGGCTTCGCCACCGTGACTGGCAGAGGCATTCCGAAGTTCAATGCATGCATGCTTCAATTCGCACTTCTTCAAGCTTCAAGTCTCGAAGCATCTAATATGTCCATTCTGTTCCTTGCTATGTAATATTGATCATACGATACTGCCGGATCAAACCTAAGTGGAGAAAGCCAAGTTTCGTCGCCAGAACTGCGTTACAAACGCGACATATGGTGTTAATACATTTAAAACCTGGGGAGTATCTCACTGGCTGAAAACAACTCGAATCCCTACGAATTTACAACCAGCCCTTCGCGCGCTGTTCAATTGTATCCACCACGCATAATACTACGCTTAAGCGTCGAGGTTATGTTTTAACCGCGTCACCCTTTTTGGCTATCTGCCAGATGTTGGACACGATTTTCTTTGCCATGTCATCTCCGTAGTTCGCCGGAGAAAATAGTATACCCTGATTGGGTAGGATCTTGCGTAAAAATTCCTCGCGCCCGCGTGCAAGCCGGATAACCGTGCCCATTGATAAAAGCGCAGCCTCGATGTCCGTCAGCGGTTCTTCCCGCATCACGACTGCAACGAAGATCGGGACCACGTGCCGGAGTGGCACGTCGTACTTCTCCGCCGCTGAGATGAGCATTGCATAGTCTGGCTTCGACTTCGGGTCCGAGTCTACATCTGAGTCCTGAGTCGGTGTTCGCCCGCTGGGCATTGGGGTACTTACTCGGCGGTTTGCGGTCGTAGATCTCACGGATGGCCCGCTTCCGCACGTTCATGAATTCGTAGCGGTGAGCGATTGAGAGCAGTGCCACCCAGCTTGACTGCGGCAGGCAGAAGGCATCATTCGTTCTGAGAACCGTCGGAAATACAGCACCCGACACCACGTTCAGTTAGCCGTCTTGTTCAACAGGTAGGCGCAAAGTGGGAAAGCGACTCGTAATGGCCCTTACTTACCCATCGAAAAGGTACAAGAGCAGTGTTTCAAACTCGAGCACCTTCACGCCGGGGAGGGGAATCGGGTTTGCGTCGGATCTGCCTTCGACGACCTTGCCATCTCCGCATGGCAGCGAGAACATGGAGTAGAAAAACGGCGAGTGGCGGGAAAGAAGGCACTGAGGGACACGGAAAAGTTGGTTCTCGACCTACATAGACACAAGACGGTTGCGATAACACGAAAGCCGAGTCAAGAAGGGTAAACGAGGGACAGACCAGCATAATAGGTGGTGGCCACGAACCTGGAACACCGCCATTTCGTCTGTCAAGTAAAAACTGTCATTCCGGCAAGGAATCTGTGCTGTCAGTGAGGCAAATACTCCCTTGTTATCCTTTCCGTTCTTGGGTGGCCAAGGAAAGCTGGGTCTCAATCCTCTGTGGGAGTGACGATAGTCCTCACCATGGTTAGATCTGGAGGTAGTGAGGCAGCCATCATTAGGCTAAAGTACTTCAGTGTTCTGGAAAGGGGAGGTGCGTTGTGACTACAGGACTGTGGCGTGATGGACGTTATCAGGACCGTAATTAGTCGACGCTAATGAGCTGTGAAAAACCTATCTTATCAAATTGTCTTATTTATTATAATAATAAATTAGAAAAATTAATGTGACTTATCGAGGTAGCTCCTATTTAATCGACGTTTTCTGACGCCGAGCTGAGCGCTGAGCGCTGAGCCTTCTTGATAGCCCACTGGCGAGGACTTGTCTGTAATAGTCTTGCGTAACAAATCCTCTCTTGCGCGCCAACCGGACTATGTACACATCGATAAAAGCGCGGCCTCGGCCTCGACCTCCGTCAGCGGCTCTTCCCGCATCACAAATGCTACGCAACGAATATCGCGACGACGTGTTGGAAGGGCACGTTGTACTTCTCCGCCGCTGAGATGAGCATCGCGTAGTCCGACTTCGAGTCCGAGTCCGAATCCGCATCCGAGTGTGGGTCAGTGACCGCCCGCTGGGCATCGGGGCACTCACTTGGTGGATGGTCATAGCCTACATAGTAAGGCTCTGAATCACAGATGGCACGCTTCCGTAAGTTTATGAATTCGGAATGGCATTTGCTAGAGTGTCTCTTCTACACGCTAAGGCTATCGTTCAGGTTTTTCAAACAATGCAACCTACCTGTTGGCAGTCGCGCGGTCACTTGGTAGCCGGGCTCGTTTCTAAAATCAAGCACAAGTTGATAACATCTATCTTCGTGCAGAAGGTAACAAGTCCCGGCCAGCCTTAATACAACACGAAACACCAGTATCGTTATCTGCCCAGTCGAATGACCAACTTCTATCAGGACTAACAAGAAAAAATATAAACGAAACCCTGCTAGGGGCGGCTCAGGTCCTACAATTTCCAGGGAGGAAAGATAACAGTCAGTTGGTCAACACAGTCCCACCGGCCTCTAGTCCACCTTCTTCCATACTGGCCAGGCCACAAAGAAGAGAATGCTCTTGATGATAAGGACAACATACAACCGCACGGCGTCGAGCACGTCAAACACGTAGGCCACCACACCCGTGCGTGGCACACCGTACTCCACGTCGGCGTCGGCAATCCGGAACGGCAGCACGACGCCGGGCAACGCCGCTGCAGCGCGGAGGCCGGCTGTAAAACCATGCTCGTGGAACCCGTGGCCGGCCCACGCCCCCGCGAACGCCCGGTGTCGACCGCTCTCTGTCGCGTGGGCATTGAGCTGGGCGACGCGGAGCCGGGCGCGCACTGCGTCTGGGGATTGCACTGGGTGCATGTAGGTGTAGTGGCCGAGGACATGCTTGGCGGAGGGGGGGGAGGGAGGGTTGAGTGTCACGAAGATGTAGCCGTGCTTCTCCACTGGCACACACTGGATTTCGTTCATCCAGTCTATTCCGTTCCATTCCGGGGGGGTGGGTCGATTCGGGTTAAACTCACGATGACATCAAGGATAAGAAGCGTCACATACATGTCCTGTTTCGAAACCGTGGACGTGAGATGGGAAGGTATTGGAAGGGAGCCAACGCGTAACTTACGAGGATAAACGTGGGGCATATACCTTCTCAACGCCTTTCTCGTCGTATGTTTTCTGCTTGATATAGTTCCAGCTGGACCATGCGAGGCGCATGCGAGGCATTAGCTGGCAAGCCTAAGGGTTAGCCACCATTTTCCCGAGCGGAGGGGGAGAATGACACCCACGCTCTCGTCGGAATGCAGCCAGACATCGTTCTTAGCCCAGCGGAACGCACCGAGAATATCTCGCTCCTCAGGCGTTGCTCCGCTGCCTGCATCGAGGATACGCAGTGCATCGTCCGTGTGGCAAGCGAAGATGATGTGGTCAAACGTTTCGCGCTTCCCTGTGGCCGTATCTAGTATCGCATTGTCTTCGCCGGACGAGACAGCATGCACGGGTGTCGAAAGGTGAAGCCGCTCTGCTGGCAACCGAGAAAGTATCGAGTCGACGTATTTTTTACTACAAAAAAAGACAAAAGATCAGGAATGAGGGAGGTGCTGTAAAGATTCCTTACCTGCCACCTCTGAAGGTAAGCCATGAGGCTTTCCCGGTGAGTCGCAAGAGATTGTGGTTGTGCAGGAAGCCAACTAGGGTCTTGATCGGGAAGTCAGTTGCGGTTACATCTGGTGGGATGCTCCATAACGCTGCCGTCATGGGCTATAACAATTAACAACAGACCCGAAAGGACCACAAAGACGAGGGCGAGTCACGGTGCGGGTACATACAACCAAGAACATGTCCTTGAACTGTGCCGAATATCCTTCCTTCTTCACGTACGCCTCGATGGTCGGGTCGCCATCTTCGCAAAGCACGCGTATACCGCACGCGTTGAAACGTGCGACGTCGAACACCATGCGCCACATGCCAGGGTCAAAGATGCTACTGGGCTTGCAAAGCAAGTTCCGCAAGGTCTCTCCGGCCCACTCGAACGTGCCGTCGTCGGTTGAGACGCCGAACGTTGTGGCGTTCGAAATCACGTCGCCTGTACGCTTGTGCAGCTCGAGGAACCGGTAGAAATTGAGGTACGTCCGCGAGTTGAAAGCAATCTGCGGAAGACGAGCAGTCAGGCGGTTGGAATCATGGCAACGTAGGTAGGCGAGAGTATGCTAGTGGCTTCAGACTCCGGAGACTCACAAAGGCACTAATGATAAAAGAGCAGTCGCGTAAGTATGCAAACGGAGAGCATGTTCAAATCGTGGACGTATCAACGTACGTGTCTACGTCGACGGGCTCTTTTCCTGGCTGGTGGACGTGTGCGGTGCTAGCATGTCCTCCAGGACGGTCGTCGGCCTCGTAGAGATGTACTTCATGTTCAGAATACTCATTTAGGAGCTGGGATATGGGTGAGTAGTCTAGGGGTGCAGCTCTATGTCAGGAGAGTCGAAGAAAGCGTACCCAGGTCGCTGCGAGACCAGTTACACCAGAACCAATAACGGCGACACGCATGTCGTGAGGCTGTCTCGGTATGAGATACGTGTACTCACCCCTCGAGGCTCGTACGTTCCGTCATTTTTCGTCGTTGTTTATATACAGCCCTCTGACATTAATCATCACATGTATACATGCACGACATCATAGCGAAAAGGAATGTCGTGAGCCTCATATCATTGGCCGACAAACAGAAGATAGGCTGGCTTGCACGAACTGGACCAGGGTAATGCAAAGCTGGAACAGGCTTCGGTCACGATATGGTGACGATAAGATAATGGCCACATGTACTGTGATCATTTAGTTGCATTGTAAGGCTGATTAATGGAATCTTGGATGGAACAGCCCGCAGCGAAACAGGAAAGAGTCCGTTCCAGATCCCACCCGTTGTCGGAGCAGAGCAGCAGAAAATTACAACTGACAACTGGGCAGCTGAAAAAAAAACATAGAATTTGTATAAAAGTTCCCACGACGAATATGAATTGAACTATGCTCCACGTGCTTTCTTATGAAATGACCGTCTACCTTGGTGGCATTTGGCACCTCAATATACCCTTCAAACGTCAACGCGTCAAAGCTTCCATAGGTATAGGTATGGTGCATGTGGCGTAGGAATGCGTCACCTTCGTTCTGAACGAATTTTTTGGGCGAGGGAGGCAGTGAATAGCTTGTCTTCAGCCCGTTCTTCCCATTCCATATCGGGGTACACGATAGTAAAATTCGTACCCTTCCGACTTGTATAGTGCAGACGAAAAAGGCACGCTTGGCGCAAGCCGGGATCGTTTGTTGCGCTCGGAAACGAGCATCTTGGAGTGCCTGCTTAGTATCTGATCCGAGCCTAGACAATCTGCTGTCGCTTTTGCACATCCCCCCCTCGGCGCGCTCATCCCCTCCTCCGGGGCTCCCTTCCCAAGTTCTCCCTTTCCCACCCGGCCAATGGCGCCCTATGTCCCCTCCTATCTGTGACACCACCGGTTCAAAATCGTGCCGGCTTACCTTGCCTACGCCTTGTAGTAGAACACCGGACCCTCGCATCCGAGTCGTAGATAGCTGCGCACACCTATATAAACGTGTCCTCCTCCTAGGCCGTCCATCCTCGGACCTCTTTCTATCTCTGTCTTTTCGTAAGCCGCTCTCTCGTTGACTTGACACTCAGGCAAGAAACCGAGCTACCGTGCTGTCCCTCGCTTTAACGTCTTCGTGTCAGCCACTCTCGCCTTCTCGGGTCCTGTCAGCGCCACAAAGATGTATCTACATGTCCTAATCTGTGAAGGACTGATGAAAATGCACTGAAGAGTGACCATCAGGTCTTAGATTCTTCACGTGATCCCCCCATGGAATCAGCATTGATGCATTGATGCCATGCCCGAGTCGACGGCTCGCCTAGGCACTGGCAGATCGTTCAGCGTGCATACCTGCCGCAAGGAGTGCATGCCACATCTCATTCCGGTCTCCCTATGACAGCATCAATGCTCCGTCGCCTTGCGAATGATGTGCCCGTCAACAGAGAGGATGCGACAATCGTCGTGCCAAGGTTGTCTCATGCTGTACATTCCCGTTGCAGAAGGAACACGGCCTTCCCTGTCATACATGCCAGTGGACTCCCGTTCAATTGGTCGTGCCACAATTTCGAACCATAATTTGGCCACCGGGCCGACCGTCACTGGCACCGGGTCTCCATCCGCCTATGCTCCCTTTTTATGACCCCTGAACATCATTCAGACGATGACATGTCAACATTTACCTCACGGACCAGGTCCTCTGCACCTCTGCCCTCTGCGCCCCGACAGAACGCAAGCAAGAGGAAGGATGTTTGACAGAAGTAGGGAGGGATAGAATGGAAATATGCAAAGTGGTCCAAGTCATCCCTGATAGCGCAAAGGACCGACGGATCTTAGCAAGGGCATTGATTTGTGCGTTGCCCGCCTCGCACCTGAGCGCCTTAAGCAAATCGGCCAGGACTAAGAAAAAACTGGAAGCAGCACAGGGAATACATACTCCGGACATATTCCGTATGAACGGTGACTCTCAGTAACTGAACGCAAGTTACGCGTTACACATACAGGTGAGAATCCAAATTACCCTTCGGCTTCCGAGTCAGCGCTCAGACGTCATTTTCAGAAGTGGCTGTTCCCATGCGAAGCATGTCCAACTAGTATTGCTGTATAATTACTAAAAATACAGGTCCGTATAGAATTACAATACAAGATATTTGACTTTGTAGCCTTGGACCTTTTGCCGCCCCTCGCTTCCTCCTCGGCTTCCGCCTTTAGTCCGCATGTAAGTATACGGAATGAAGCCCCATAAGGCGGGTAAACCCTTGACTAACATTGAGCTACATACCCTTTCCCTTGTCGTCTTCAGTTTACCATTCTTGCCCGGTGCCCCAGACATCTTGGCTGTCAGGCTGTGGCAGTGGCCCGGAAAAGCTCGCCCAACCGACCCCGCTGTTTGCAATCGGTGACTTGGCAAGCTTATATCTGCGCCTTTCTGGACGCGCTCTTCACTGATGTCCTTGTCGATGTCGATATCGACTGCACGATGTCAAGGACGGTAGAGAAACGCTCACTTAAACCCCTTCTCCTTCACCAGGAAATCAACCAATCCTTCACAGCTGCCGAATGAGTCAAACCCATGGGTAGACAGCTAGGCCAAACGGAAATGACCCATTTCGATATGGTACGAAGGTGTCACGTCTGGCTGCTCAAGAATATCTTCGACTCTTCTCACGGCCACTCTGCGGGAACTCGAATCGAATACCTCCCATGTTCTTCTCCTTGTTTGCCGTTGCTTCCTCCTCTATTCCCAAGAAGGCAACGGAAGACAACGGGGCATAATTTCCGCGCAAATGAAATGCTCCACAACATCCTTTGAGGCCACCGGGCAAACAGGTCAACGAATTAGGGCATCTCCATTTCGCGTCCGTCGAGTGCAAGATGCAAATTAATCTCGCTGATTGGCTCGTTCTTCTGCCTCGGAGAACGTGAGGTGCCGGTAGTGAACTGGGGCATGGAATATGGGCGTATCCATGTCTTTCGAACCTGCCGCGTACACTTGTGCTTCATTGTGAACCAATGATCAATCATTAGGGATGAAGAAGCACCTTCAATTCCTGCCGCGGGTGAGTTCCGCACATTGGGCCTCTGCTTCCGAGGGTGACATCGGCTTGAAGGAGCGAAATGTTTGCAACATACTATGGCAACTGGGATACCCATAAGCTTCAGTAGCCAGCGGGATTCTTCATTATGTTTGCTAGTTACTTTGACTGTTCGTCGCGAGAAGCGTTCCACCTCTTCTGTTGTACCTACGGAATATATGAGCTGCAATCGCGTGAATGGCGACTGTGAAGTGATCAACCTGTCTCTTTGGCCTCCTCTCTTCCCACTTTCGCCTCCACCCGCGCTTTCACGACTCCGACGCTCGCACCATCGGTCCCCTAATGTGTTGACTGAAGCCATTGACACGCACCACACTGACCTTAAGTTTTGGTGGCTTGCCATCGAAAACGTACGCGGGCTTGATCCCATATTCGACAATTCGGATAGTGCGATAGAAGGAACCCATCAAATGACTAGAATAGGTGCATGCTCACATCAAATGGGGATGCTCGGAAACCGTTTGCGTGAGAACGGAAGGACACCGTCCGCAGCTGGTCGTCTCCCCAGAATCATTCGTCTCAATCTCGCCGTCGTTCTGGCGCACGGCACTGAGGAATTGGTAAAGGGACATAGACGTGTCAATCAAGGGGGCGGAAGGGGCGGGAGATCACGCGATCACGAGGCGACAGCTTTGCAACTCTCATGCAGTTCTCACGCTTCACACCTGCCCCGGGCCAGTCCCATCTTCTTTTCGGTTCGTGCGATCACACAGCAACTGAGCCTCAGTTGCTGAAGTAGTTTTTTAGGCCCCAAAATGGATAACTAACTCGATATGCATAGAGATATCCCGTTGCCAGCCAGTAAGTCCACGGCCTCTCAAAGTGAAATCATATTGTAGGGCGCCTCAGTGCGCTGCGCTCGAAACGCGCGATTCGACAGCCCCGCCCGACACGCCCGACGCCACAGGGCCGCGAGCGCATGACTCGCTCTATTGTGTGCATGACTTGTTTATATTGCTTACGGACTGGTAGCCTAGACTGTAAGTAGATAGTCCCTTGTTATAAAGTTCCGCGCGCAGCCTCGTGAACTGGAGGGGGCTTGCACGAGGTTGCCAACGGTAATCACGGGCAAGTAAAAGGGTGAGTTCGATAACAAAAAGATGTGATGCTTGCAGCAGATGGGGCGGCGCGGATGGTCTTCGAACAGTGAATTGGCAAGTAGCATTGGCGATCGCAAGGGAGTCCCTTCCAGGCAGTGAGCATAGGTGAAGAGAGTCGCTGAGGGTGATGGGTGTAGAGTGAAAAGAGGGGACGAGAGAGGTATCTGATAGAAAGACACCTCCCTCGCGGTGGGCTCCATTTGAAAGGTAGATAGTTAGTCTACCTGGCAGTACCTGCGAATTTGAGGGGATGGCGCGGGGCGAGAGGTGTCGGGGATGGGTGGTCGAAAGTGGCTGAGGGCGCGCGGCGAGTCGGACGAGATGAAGTCGCCAGTGCGGTATCGCGCGGGAAGGCGGCGATCGCGGCGAGGGCGGGTGTGCTGAGCGAAGTCTTTGTCATCGTCAGTGTTCGCCTCGAGGGAGAGGGCAAGGGCGTCTGTGTGGTGTGCGTCAGAGGGGAAAGTGTCAAGCCAGCTCACCACCCAAAGGCCGAGTGAGAGCGCGTTGTCGACCCAATCTTCGGGGTCGTCATCTTCTTCTTTACCTGGGGCGGGCTCACATCTTGAGAGGCCG
>Ga0307510_10007096_pt1 | contig 13346 bp, 7 predicted proteins | sample 12_EM_MG_FD_207224 | JGI IMG/M metagenome (GOLD analysis project Ga0307510, IMG submission 207224) | Populus trichocarpa ectomycorrhiza microbial communities from riparian zone in the Pacific Northwest, United States - 12_EM | ecosystem: Host-associated > Plants > Roots > Unclassified | place... | reverse complement strand
CGGGTCTTCCGATTCGGGTTGGTGTTCCGGGGGATGTTGGTTTTGTGGATGTTGCTTCTGGTTTACACAACAGTCTGGCTGCGGACAGTGCCGGCAATGTCTGGACCTGGGGGGCTAATGGCAATGGTGAATCGGGTACTGGCAGCACAAATGATATCGGGTTTACCCCGGTGAAGATAGCCGTGGATAGCCTGGGGAATCCTTTTACGGGTGTAGTGAAGGTAGTTTGCTGGTCGAGTGGGGGATCGGGTGGCAATATAGCCCTGAAGTCAGATGGTACGGTATGGATATGGGGGCTTACCACGGAGGGGATGAGGGGTAATGGGCAGACGGGTCAGCTAAATACCAGGCCTGTGCAGGTGGAGATGCCCAAGGGTAGAAAGATCAGGAAAATAGTGGCGGGATCTATCGTCATAGCTCTTGCGACGGATGGCACGGTATGGACCTGGGGAGGGAATAATCGTAAAGAGCTGTTGGGTACAAATTCTACGGATTATAAACATCCACACCAGGTGTCTTTGCCGCAAAAGGCAAAGGACATAGCGGGTGGGGGATTTTTTTCATATGCACTTGGTCTCAATGGCAAGCTATATGGCTGGGGCTATTTCACGGCCTATATGTGTATTGGCAAGGGGGGCTGGGCACACCAGGCACCTCCGCCGGTGATTCCTAAGGATCTTACGAGTGATCTGAATCTGCCGCATCCGGTGGCATCTATTGTGACGAACAGTGTTGCTACGCATGTGATCCTTACTGATGGCAGTCTGTGGGGCTGGGGGGATAATGCGTGTGGTTGTGTTGGCAATGGGGAGGAGTTGGATTATGCGAAACATCAGCCACCTTATGCGTGGGATTGGAGTCCGGGGCAGAAGCTGGTGGAGAAACCGGTGCGGCTGGCCCCCGGGGTGAAAAATTTTGTGCGTGTATTTGGAGGCAGCAGCGCAGTATTTTACAGCTATGCGGAAACTGCGAGTGGGCAGCTGTATTCCTGGGGACGTAATAAAGGCTCTGTACTTGGTAATGGTATTGTCGGAGCCAGCTCAGATATTCTTGCAACCTATCCCAATTCCTGGGACGTGAGCCGGGTCACTGCTATCGACCCGTTTGCTCTCACGACGAATAAGATCGTCACTTCTCCTTATTGTCTTCTTCATCCGGATGGTCATCCCTGTGATCAGTATAAGGTAAGGGATAAGATCGGATCGGCCGGAAACAATTGACAATTGTCTACAATATAGGGAAAATACTTGCTAGGGGTAAGTAGTTAACTCATTAAAGAAAATTACCTATTTCCATATTGTCAACTACTTATGTTTTTTTCGTTCCTTGACTACAAATACTATACCCTTAAATCTTTAATTGGTACGGATTTTGTTATTCTTTGATGAGTTTTTTATTAATCCGATACCGATTTGAATTGAAATGTTTGTTGCCAAATTTCTTGAAAACCAAACTAAAGGTCCGATGTTTTTTTTTGAGTGGCATAATTCAATATCCTAAAAATCCAGCTATGAAAGCAATTGTACTATCACTAGTTTTGCTATGTGGCGTCACGTGTTCAACTTACTCTCAATCCTCCGCCAAGTATTCAGTTGGTAGCGGGGAATATCAAAATTTCATTTTAGATAATACTACTCATACTTTATATGGGTTAGGTACTGGTGGGAATGGTCAAGGTACCAATACCGGTGTAATGGGTTTGCCGATACCCTGTCAGTTTCCTACGGCGAATACAAAAATAAAGTTTGTTGCATCGGGATTACATACAGCAGCATGTATCGATATGTCGGGCAATGTATTTTTCACCGGGCCTAATGAAGATGGGACGATGGGAAATGGCACGACCTCAGGTTATCCGAAATCTTTTGTCCAGGTTACTACGGATAGTCTTGGTAATCCGTTTACGAATGTTGTCTATTTAAGAATGGCTTCGGCTATTTTCACGGGTGGCGTCGGGTATGGTGCGATCATATATGCGATAAAGGCAGATGGTACTTTGTGGGTTTGGGGTAATACGCAGGGCGGGTATCGTGGTGACGGGACTTATGGCCAGGTGAATACGCGGCCTGTCCAGGTGCCTTTTCCTGCCGGTACGGTCATTACGAAAGTAATGGTTCAGAATATTGCTATTGCGCTGGATAATGCGGGTAAGGTATGGACCTGGGGAGGAAACGGGGGAAATAATGTGTTGTTGGGACTTCTGGCTCGTACAGATTATACGCATCCTACAATTCTTACGTTGCCGAGCGCTGCAAAGGATATTGCCGGTGGCGGTCTTTTTTCCTATGCCCTGCTGAATGACGGATCCTTATACGGATGGGGGCTTTATCAGGGTTATATGGGGATTGGTGCTGTTGCGGCTTCAGGATATGCGATGACACCCGCACCGATATTGCTGAATTCAAGTCTTAGTTTACCCAATCCGATCGCGAAGATATCCGCCAATCAAACTACGACCTATGCTATCCTGACGGATGGAAGTCTTTGGGCCTGGGGCGGGAGCGAGTGTGGCCAGGCGGGTAATGGGACGCACATTGATTATTCCAAGTATACGGTGAATCCGGCGCCTTATGGCGGAACTTTGGTGCCTTATGCCTGGAACTGGGATATGAGTACGGCTCAGTGCCAGCAGCACAAGCCGGTCAATATTGCGCCGGGCATCAATAATTTTGTTGAGCTATCGGAAGGTGTTCAGGCTGTATTTTATGAGTTTGCGGTGGATGCGAACGGTCAGCTGTATTCCTGGGGAAGGAACAAATATGGTGTTCTTGCCAATGGCGTCATGGATGCCAACTATGTGAACGGAACGATCGGGTCGATCTATCCGAATTCCTGGGACGTGCCCTATATTACGGCGATAAATCCTTTTTCAGCGAATAAGACCATTCAATCTACTTCTCCATATTGTATCGGTAATCCTACGGCAAACGGATGTAGTGTATATGCTATTCCTGCGAATACAGCTCCGAAGGCTGTTCCTGGTGCCGACCAGACTGTGACCGGTTCTACGGCTACTGTGGATGGATCAGGATCTTCCGATAATGTAGTCATTGTCTATTATTTGTGGAGCCAGGTTTCGGGTCCCAATAATGCTATTATAAGTATTCCTTCCGGTCCCAAGGCAAACCTGATGGGACTGGTCAATGGCGTATATAAGTTTAAGCTGAAGGTGACTGACAACGGCTGGATGAGTGACAGTTCGGTTGTGACCATTACTGTGAACAGTACGGGATCGCAGCCACCTGTGGCCAGCGCGGGGTCTGACAAGATCATTACGTTGCCGACCAATAGTGTGAGTCTTGTGGGAAGCGGGACGGAGGTTGGCGGGACCATCGCATCTTTTACGTGGACGCAGGTCAGTGGTCCTTCGACCGCGACTATTGGGTCGGGTGCATTGGCTACGACCACGATGAGCAACCTGGTACAGGGGGTATATAAATTTCAGCTGGCGATAAAGGACATCTTAGGCATTACAGCAACGGCCACGGTGCAGGTGACGGTGAATCCGGCGCCGGCTGGGCCGCCTTCTGCGAATGCGGGTTCGGACCAGACGATCACGCTGCCGACCAGCAGTGTTACCCTGACGGGTAGCGGGTCGGAGACGAACGGAACGATCGCGTCGTATGCATGGACGGAGGTGAGCGGACCTTCTACGGCTGTCTTCAGCGCAGCCGGGCAGGCTTCTACCGGGTTGAGCGGATTGGTACAGGGGGTATATACTTTACAGCTGACGGTAAAAGATAATTCAGGGGTAACGGCTACGGACCAGGTGAAAGTGACGGTGAATGCGGCGCCTGTGGTACCTGGACCGCCGGTAGTGGATGCCGGGGCGAATCAAACGATCACTCTTCCTACAAATAGCGCATCGCTCGCGGCTACTGCCTCCGAGACGAACGGAACGATCGTATCGTATGCATGGACGCAGATCAGCGGGCCTTCGACGGCCGCCATTGGTACTGCGGGTCAGGCTTCGACGACGGTCGGTGGCATGGTACAGGGTGTGTATAGCTTCCTTGTTACGGTAACAGATAATTCGGGTGTGACGGCTACGGACCAGGTAAAGGTGACGGTGAATGCGGCGCCAGTGGTACCGGGTCTGCCATCAGCGAATGCGGGTTCGGACCAGACGATCACGCTGCCGACCAGCAGCGTTGCGCTGACGGGCAGCGGAACGGAGACGAACGGAACGATCGTATCGTATGCGTGGACGCAGGTCAGCGGGCCTTCGACGGCGACTTTGAGCGCAGCTGGTCAGGCTTCTACCGGAGTGAGTGGTCTGGCACAGGGGGTATATGTATTCCAGCTGGCGGTAAAAGATAATTCTGGTGTAACAGGAACGGATGTTGTAAAAGTTACGGTGAATGCTGCGGCGCCAGTCCCCGGGTTACCGGTAGTGGATGCCGGAGCGAATCAAACAATCACTCTTCCTACCAATAGCGCATCGCTCGCGGCTACTGCTTCCGAGACGAACGGGACGATCGCATCGTATGCGTGGACACAGATCAGCGGGCCTTCGACGGCGACCATTGGTACTGCGGGTCAGGCTTTGACGACGGTTGGAGGTATGGTACAGGGTGTGTATAGTTTCCTTGTTACGGTAACAGATAATTCGGGTGTGACGGCTACGGACCAGGTAAAGGTGACGGTGAATGCGGCGCCAGTGGTACCGGGTCTGCCATCAGCGAATGCGGGTTCGGATATGGTGATCACATTGCCTACGAGCAGTGTTACGCTGACGGGCAGTGGGTCGGAGACGAACGGGACGATCGTATCGTATGCGTGGACGCAGATCAGCGGGCCTTCGACGGCGACTTTGAGTGCTGCCGGGCAGGCTTCGACTGGGGTGAGTGGATTGGTGCAGGGAGTGTATGTATTCCAGCTGACAGTAAAAGATAATTCGGGAATAACGGGTACAGACGTTGTAAAAGTAACGGTCAATGCGGCGCCGGTTGTGCCTGGAACGCCTTCTGCGAATGCTGGTGCAGACCAGACGATAACGCTTCCGACGAACAGCGTAACGCTGACGGGAAGTGGATCGGAGACCAATGGGACGATAGTATCGTATACGTGGACGCAGGTAAGTGGTCCTTCTACGGCTGCCATTACCGATGCTGCGCAGGCCGTTACCCAGGTCGATGGTCTTGTACAGGGAGTATATGTATTCCTGGTCAGGGTAAAAGATAATTCGGGGCTAACGGCTTCGGACCAGGTGCAGGTCACGGTAAATGCCGCGACGCCGCCACCGCCGCCAGCAAATCAGGCCCCGGTTGCCAATGCAGGTCCTGACCAGACTGTCGATGCTTCTGTCAGCTCTGTTTCGCTGGATGGTTCAGCTTCTTATGATCCGGATGGCAGCATTGTAAAATACCAATGGATACAGGTATCCGGACGGGGTGGTGTCACGATCACCAACACGGGTGCTGTGAGTCCTTCGGTATATGGCTTAAGCACAGGCAGCTATGTGTTCCAGCTGACGGTTACGGATAACTCCGGTGCTACTGCTACCGACCAGGTGCAGGTGACCATGACACAGACGCAGACGAAAACGGTAATTGCGAATGCGGGTGTCGATACGTCGATACAATATCCTGCTACGCTGGCTATATTGAATGGTACTCAGTCGTCGGCTGTCAATACCAATATCACGACCTATAGCTGGAAGCAGCTATCGGGTCCAGCGACTGCGCAGATCGTAACGCCTGATTCTGTGGTGTCGGGAGTGTTGAACCTGGAAGTAGGGGTATATGAGTTTGAGCTGACTGTTGGAGACGACCAGGGTAATACCAGCACCAGCACGGTGAAAGTAACGGTTGCGTATACAGTTCGTACGGACAAGGATTCATACCTGAATATCTATCCGAATCCTTTCCTGGGTACGACGATCACGCTGGATGGCGCCAACAGCTATATGGGCAAGGTTGGGGTATGGCTTTACTCTGTCAGCGGAAGCAAGGTAATGCAGTTTGAGTTTAACAAGTCGGTGACTCAATTTAAGGAAACGATACAGGTGCCTGCAACTCTTGGCAGAGGTATCTACCTGTTGACCGTATACTTTAACGGACAGCCTGGCAAGCCGAAGACTTATGTAGTCGTCAAGCAATAATATATCAAACAAGTAATATCAATAAAGCCATCCTACGGGGTGGCTTTATTTTTTAGGAACCCGGTGATGGTCCATGCGCCGAGCAGGAGGAGAAATGGTTCTACGGGGTAAGTATAACGGGGCATAGCGAAGAGCATGGTGTGAAGGATGGTTACAACCAGGAAGGGCAGGATAAGGATTGAAACCGGGAAATTCTTTCTTTGTTGCCACCAGCCTGTCAGTCCCAGGCCGAGGAGTACAAGGTTACCAAGGCCGAGCAGGAGTCGCGAGCCTGTACTTCTGCCTCCATTGGCGGAAGAAGCATAAAAACCCCAGAGCTCCCAATAATTGGCCAGCTTTTGACGGATGAAACCCAGGGGATCCTGCATCATATGATGGATATACAGGTGGAATGCTTTGCCGGTGGTATTGACCTCGGGGAGCTTGTTGGAGAGGTCGAAATCGATATAAGGGCCGGAGGCGGTGACGGAGTAAAGGATATTTATCTGGTTGTTGCCTGCTGTGGAGAATTTACCTGTTTTCCAGTAGCAATAAGAACCTATGAGGAGGAGGGGTATTATCACAAAAAGTATTAGCCGGAAGGGGATCCTTTGGAGGAAGGGGCGGTTTTTGCTGACCAGGATATGAAGCAGGAAGAGAAGGATGAAGATGGGCGAGACGTTGCTGCGGACGAGAGTTGCCAGTCCAAGGAAGAGACCTGACCAGGTATATTGTTGTCTGTAATAAAAGAAGAAGCCGCCCAGGAGGAAAAAGGCGGTGGGGGTCTCTGTGGTCAGCCAGCGTACGTAATTGATCTGGGAGGGGAAGAGGGCAAGAAGGCCGGCTGCGATCAGTCCGAGGATAGTCAGGCCGGAAAGTCTTCTACCGATATCGTATACAAAATAAATGGTCGAGACCGACATGAAAATGTGCAACCAAAGGAGGATGCCATTGGTGTGACCGGGAGCGAGGGCTTTTACAGCGGCTATGATGAGTGGATAACCGTTTGGGAAATAATCAGTGTATCCGCCTGCCAGCAAGGTGTCGGCCTGGTGGTAATACTCATAGGAATCCTTATGCATATTGGGAAGGCCGGAAAAAAAGCAAATATAGACGCGGAGAAGGAAACCTATGACCAGTATAAATGGCAGGTAACGTTGCATCGTCCTATTGTATGGCGATGTCGAGTCAAAGTATTCCTTTTTGAGCATAGGTTTACGATAGCTGTTTTGAAATAACCTTATATAATTCTTTTATACAGTTTTCCCAGGTATGGCTTCTGGCGAAGGTGATGCGCCGGTTCTGTTCTTCCGCACTATTGTGGCCAAGGGCTTTTTCGATCAGTGCGGGATAATCTTCGGGAGTATCTGCCAGCCAGGTATAATCCTCGAACAGTTTCATGGTGTCGGTACGGGTGGCTACGACGGGTTTCCCCATGGCAAGATACTCATCGATCTTGAGCGGATAATTTCCTTTTGTGATGATATTGACCAGCTGGGGATTTATACAGATGTCGAAATATGCGACGAAGTCCGGCAGGCTGGCCAGGGGTTTTCGCCCGGTAAAATGGACATTAGGCAATTGATGAAGGGTGCTGGATTGAAAAATGGCATCTTCCGGGCCTACCAATACGATGTTCCAATCCGGGTGGCTGGTTGCGATGGTCTCTACGATCTTTGGGTCGAGCCGGGCTGAGTCTATCGCTCCGACGTAGCCGATGAGCGGATAAGAAAGGCCTTCCAGTTCCTGCGGCCGGGAATGGGTGCTATCGGTATTGAACAGATCGAAGTTGCAGCCTTGTCCGATATAATGGGACTGAGGGTTATGGGAGGAACAGTACTCTGCATAAAAAAGTGAATTGGCGACGGCGATATCTGCTTTGCGGATCAGTTTTGGTTCGAGGATGGAAACATGTTTTTTCCAGTAATCATAACCCTGGAGGAAGTCCCTGCAATAATAGATGTAGAGTTTGGGCCGGAGGAACTCTTTCAGATAAAATCCGTTGTAGATATCGTTGTCATTGAACAGGATGATGTCTCTGAAGTCCAGGAGCTGGATGGCTTTTTCGATATCGCGGGCAAAACGGCGGTTGTTAAAATAATTTATAAAATTAAAGGCTTTATTGGAAGGCAGGCCGTTGATGGACTCAACAAGAGTGGTAGGATAGAACTCCCACATATTGTCGCCGATGGGCCGGAGCTTCTCTCCGTTGCCTTTTATGATCTCGCAATGTTGCCGGATGCCCGGGGTTTTTGTCCGGGAAAGAAAGGTTTTCCGGTTCACAGGCAAGTTCACATACAGGACCCTGTTGTGTTTGGCGAGGTGTGTTGCGATGGTTTTACAGTTGCTGCCTATCTCGTAATACCAGGGTTGCAGACCGACAATAACGATGTCTCTCCCGGTTACAGGACTGTCGGAGTTGTCCGAATTAAGTTGCATATTCTTGTTAGTGGATCAGTTCTTTACTTTTTTAATCCGCCAATAAGAATTGGGGGGACTATTTGTCTAACCACGTTTTTGAAGGTGGAGAGCATACGTGATTTTTTGTCTTCCGGACGATGGCGGAAGATGGTATTATGCTCTTCGATGCCTTTTACGACCTCCGAATCGGGTCGCCCGTTGGTATAGTAATAGAGGGCGAGGGATTTACGGGTTCTATCTGGCGGGCATGTCAGCGGATTGGGATGGCCGTGATAGGAATTGCTGGTGGTGGAGAACAGGGCCATGCGGTTGAAGAAGGGGAGGATCTTTTTCCTGGCGCCTTTCATTTCGGTATCCCAGAGTTCGAAGTGGCCGCCGTATTCTTCGTGCCAGTCCTCATTCATATATACGAGAACGTTGAGGCGTCTGTCGAGTCTGGTAGTAGGATGTTTGTTGAAGTCTGCATGGATCTTGAGCATACCTCCGGGTTGGATCTGGTGGCAGCCGCCTCCGTCGAAGAAGGGGTCGGGGATAAGGTTTTCGATTCCTGTGAGTTCGGAGAGGAATTCAAGAAAAGGCTGAGAGTTCAAAAAATGCATGAAGCTCAGGGTTTTTGCCCCGAAGCGATATTCTCCTTTTGAGGCGAGTTTCACCTGATTGGGATCGTTAAATTTGAGATCGGCATTTTTTGTGAGGTCAGGAAATTCTTCCAGGACTTCTTTCAGCTTTTCGGGTATAAAAAAGTTATCAAAGTAAATATTGGGGAAGGGGTCAGCGTGAACGTACTCTTCATTCTTTGACTTGGCGAATGCCTTCAGGTCTTCTACGGATTTACTGATGAATTCCATAATTAAAGTATTAAAAATAAAAAGATTAGGCTAAAAGGGTTAAAAAAGCAATCTGTATGGAGTCAACAGGATATTTGAGGCCACTAAAGTATAAATAAACGCAGGACTTTAAAAGCTTTTTTGATTAATCTTTGTCAATTTTCCGTCAGGAAACGGCACTGCTGCCTATGGTGATTGGGTAGGATAGGTGGCCGGGTCTTTTTAGCGAAATGGTTTAAAAAAGGAATGTGCGGCGAGAGCCAGCATGGGTTTGTCACCGGAGGTATCTCCATAGGCATGTATATTATCGAAATCCAAAAGGTCATATGCTTCTTTTATGCGACGGACTTTTTCCTGGCCGTGGCAATTGATCCCCTGAATTTTTCCACTAAGCCGGATAGAGTCTTTTAATTGTTTGGTTTTCAGCTTAGTAGCGATGAGATCGACTTCTAAACGGGTGGTCCATTTCTGCAACCAGTTTTCGGGAGAAGCGCTGACTATGACAACGGAAAATCCTTTTTCTTGTAGTTGCCGGATCTCGTGGAGGGCTTTTGGCCGGATCAGTGCGGGAATCCTGGTTTGGGCGAATTCGTCGCAGGATTGTTGAAAAGCTTCCAGGGGCATGTTGTGAAAAAACCAGGTCAGGATCCTTTCTTTTGCTTTCTGGTTGGAGATCAGTTTTAGCCGATAGGCTATCAGCCAGGGGCTATTAAGGGCGAAGCCGATATAAAAGGGAAGGGTTCCTTTGCTGAATTTGATAAATTCCAGCAGGGTGTCTTTTGTGGTGATAGTTCCGTCGAAATCAAAAAAGGCGATGGGCCGGCTCATAATTTCAATTTTTTAAAAATTGGTTCGGGGATAGACTTAATGATGAGCATGATCCAGCGCCAGAACCATTTTACATACAGTACGTTCTTTTTTTTGTGGATGCCTTTATAGATAGCGTCGGAGACCATATCGGGTGTTGCGGTCAGGAGTTTCGGCAGGGGCATATTTTCCGTCATTTTGGTATAGACGAAGCCCGGCTGTACGGTAAGGACGTGAATATTTTTGTGAAAGAGGCGATTCCGCAGACCTGAGAGGTAGGCGGTAAAGCCAGCTTTTGCGCTCCCATAGAAGTAATTGCTTTGCCGGCCTCTTTCGCCTGCGACGGAGCTGATGCCGACGATGGTACCATGTCCCCGGGTTATGTATTGGTTGGCTATGTTATTGAGAATGGAGACGGCGCCGATGTAGTTGACCTGGAGAATACGGGAGCATTCGGACCAGTCGGATTCGGCTTTTGTCTGATCACCCAGGTACCCGAATATGCTGATCGAAATATCGGGGAGGCTGGGGAGGGCGGCGAGGAAGGCGGGATGACTATCGGGGTTAGCTGCATCGAACTCATGAAGCGTACAGGTGGCACTATAGCGAATGGAAAGATCTGACTGTAATGGTTGAAGTCGTTGTACATTACGGGCTGCTAGCTGGACGGAGTAACCGGCGGATGCAAATTTCCGTGCGAGTGAGACGGCAATATCCGAACCGGCTCCGAGTAACAGGACAGTGGGCATAATTAAGAAATTGTGATTAATAGGCAGGACTTCGTCCATACCCAATGAATTATTTGAATATTGTTACATTTTTGGTGTATAATATCAAAATATAGCTGGCGACCCAAAGGAGTAAAGTGATCTGGATAAAACGGTCTTTATAAAGGATCTTAGTTGGCGAGCCGGAATCGGTAGAAATGTAAATGAGCTGCAAATATCGCATAATTCCTGCTAAAACGAAAACGCAGGTATAATAAAGTCGGGCAGTTCCCATATAGGAGACCGTAACAGGAGACATGGTATACATCAGGTAGGCTACGATGATGACAGCGCAGACGAGGGCGAGGAGGACGTTAAGCAGGTCGAGATTATAACCTTTGACTGACTTGCGCATGTCCATGCCGGAGCTAATCTTTAGCAATACATCATCGCGGCGTTTGCCTATGGCCATGAAAATAGCGAGCAGGAAAACCATGATGACGATCCATTCGGACAGAGGCACCAGTGAGATGACGGAGCCGGCTTTGATCCGCAGGACAAATCCGGCAGCCAGGATCATGATATCGAGGATGGCTATGGCTTTCAGGCCCATGGAGTAGGCGAGATTTATAAGAAAATAAATGACCAGTACGAAGAGAAATTTATCTCTGATAAACCAGGCGAGTCCGAACCCGGCGATGATGAGCAGGGCGCATATGGCGAGTGCGGCATTGGGGCTGACGGCGCCGGAGGCGAGGGGACGGTGGCTCTTGACCGGATGTTTTCGATCGTCTTCTCTGTCCCGGTAGTCATTGATGATATAAATGCTACTCGCAATAAGAGAAAAAGCGACGAACCCGCCGAATACCTGAAGCATGATATCCATGTTAAAGATATCACGGTGAAAAAACACGGGTAGGAATAAGAACAAATTTTTTGCCCAATCTTTGGGTCTTAACAGTTTGAGATACGCCACAGCAATTATTTGCGCGTCAAAGTACAAACAAAAGGACAAAAATTATAATATTGTCAAACAAATAAATAATTAGTTAACAGCCGCCTATGCCCCGAAAATTTATCCCCAGGATTGAAATAGCGATCATTATTGTTTTAGCCATCGTTCCATTACTTATTCATTTGCCTTATAGGGTCAATATTTTTTTATCCTGGGAGGGGGCGTACCGGATCAGCGAAGGCCAGCTTCCTTTTCGTGATTTTGGCACTCCGCTGGGAGGGATGTATTGGATGATACCGGCTTTATTTTTCAAGTTTTTTGGGGCAAAGCTATATACGCTGGTCGTGGCGCAGGTTTTTATCAATATATTTTCCGGTCTGGCCTTCAGGTCGATACTGGTCAGTCTTTCTGTGGCCAGGTGGGGGCGTCCGGCGGCGGTGTTGTTATTTTGTCTATCCTATTCCTTTTTTAACTTCTGGCCCTGGTATAATCACTCGGTGATAGTCTATGAGCTGATATCGCTGGCCTTTTTACTGCGATGGATGCGGGGTAGCGGAGATTGGGGGATGAGTTCCGGGGTTGCGGTGAAGGCAGGCCGTTATAGCTGGTTATGGATGGCGGGAGCGGCTTTTTTTACGGTTTGTTCCTTTCTGACCAAACAGGATGGAGGTGGGGTGGCTTTGCTACTCGAGCTGGTCCTGCTGGCTGTGTACGGATGGATGGCGCGGAAATGGGTCGGGGTTGTTCTATTTGCCGGATGGTTTCTTGTGTTATTCCTGCTGATACTCTCTCCTTATCTTACACATGGGTTTGGGTACTGGTTTAATCATGGGCAGCCGCCGCATACGGCGAGGGTATCCTTATTTGATATAGCAGCGGAATTCTTTGGCGCTTCGCAATGGATAAAATTTTATTTTTTTGTAGTGGTAGTCCTTGCGGTTATCCGTTGGCGCGAATGGACTTCGCTGAGGGCCGATCCTCCGGGTATCTTCCTGGTATTACTGACGTTGGGGATACTGTCAGAGGCGGCTATATTGCAGGTAACAAGCTATACACCTCCGGACAACAATATCTTTTTCCACAGTTTTGCTTTTGCCTGCATATTTACGCAACTGGGGGTGTACGTCCCTGACCGTATGGGCAGGCCATTGCTGACGGTGCTGCTGACAGCGGGAGTGCTATTGTGGTGGAGTGGTGTGTGGTGGAAATATGCGCAGCGGCTGACGGGGTCCTTTGCGTCGCAAAACGCAAGGATATCGCCTACGGGGGAGAATGTGGTCAATAAGGACACTTATATGATCCCCCGGGATACTGTGAGGGATATTCCTACGGACCAATGGGTAGAATGCGGTCTACCTGCTTTTCATAAGATAACCATGCCTGCTCCGACTGCGGATGGGATTCACAGGCTGATGGAGACGGATCTGATCCGGAAATACCGGGAGTCGAGGAAGGCGGGTGAGGCTGCGGGTGATCTGCGGGTGTTGAATATGTCGGAGCTGACGCCGCTGGCTGCGGAGATACCTTTTAAGCTGGAAAGGAATGGG
>Ga0307510_10007095_pt1 | contig 13346 bp, 16 predicted proteins | sample 12_EM_MG_FD_207224 | JGI IMG/M metagenome (GOLD analysis project Ga0307510, IMG submission 207224) | Populus trichocarpa ectomycorrhiza microbial communities from riparian zone in the Pacific Northwest, United States - 12_EM | ecosystem: Host-associated > Plants > Roots > Unclassified | place... | reverse complement strand
CGGCTATGGTGACGCTCTTTCCCCAGAGTAGCCCCGCCAGGTGCCAACCCCCAAGACTCCCGCGGCGGTCCTCCGTTACAAGACGATGATGACTTGACTTGCGCCTCGCGGCATTCATTGCCTTTCCGTCATTGTGCTTCGATTGGTGCCGGCTTCAGTTCGGCCTGCTTTTTCTCTCACCGGAACATGACCCCGACGCGGACTGTGGGTAAGATGACCTGCTTGCAGTGGCCTTTCCTCACGCCCTCCTCCCACGTCGCCAGAGTGTGGTCAGGTCGCATCGTGTAGGAACTTTCGGTGCCTCATAAGGACCAGGGGTTGCCGTGAATGGGGGATGTATTACATTTGTTTGCCCAGCCCTCGTTGCTGTCATGGCTACGGCAGACGAAACACCTTGCAGGCGTGATTAGATCTACAGTAGGAGTCGCCCTCTTCCCCAGGCGGGTGATGGGGTGCCTCCTTGAAAGGCCTGCCCCGACCGAGTCTATTTGAGTCTCCAGAGTCACATTGTGCCGAGGGCACGATGTTTTCCCTTCGGTTTAAGGAAATGGTGTACTTCACAATACAATAGAACAAATATTTTGTTGGTGTGCGACGACCGTTGTGGTGTGGATGTGACCTCGCAACACGCAAAAATAGATGTTCCTGCTGCGTTTGCCCTAAACCTATCAAATTATGCTCCGTTAGGCGCGCATTTATCATGATTGTTTCGGCGGCCTATCTCATCAGTGGCATGACCATTTCCATGATGTTGAGGGCCTCCAAATTATCTATGGAACTTGAAGCTGATTACACGTGCCCGAAGCAGGTTCTAGCATTCATCAAAAAGGCGCAGGTACTAAGGGCTATTAATATTCAACTCTCATGCTGCAATCGAGTACACCTCTTCTATGATGTGGCCCCATTGGGAAGACACAGTATGGCTCTCAGATTAGACTGTGTATCGCTAGGAAAGTACACCCCCAAGGGAGGTGGCCATGGACCTGTTATCAGAGTGGTAGGGATGATGTTGTGGGAAGGAAAATTCTCGATGAATGTCATCCGTATCACCTTTGGTCTCAGTCTATCTTCTATGGTGCCACTGGAGTGGCCTTCGAGGTGTACCGCACCCGTCCCGGGGTTCTGCGAGATAGCTTCAACGCCATGCGTATGAGCAGCGCAAGAAGCGTTGGTCTGGATACTGCCATGCGAGGGAGCGTGTGTCTGACAGGACACCGACAAAGACGGGCCGGGTTGCTTAGACAAGATGGCGTAGCTAGATACCATTTCGACCAAAGGGGAGCCCCTAAAGGGTGAGCAGTATACGGAAGTGGCAGATGAGGATGGAAAGATATGAAGGAAAACTAGAGAAAAGGGCCCACAAGGAAAGAAGGAGAGATGAGGACAGATAGGTCCAAGGCACTCGAAGGAATGTCACTGAAAAATACAAGGACGAAGAGAGAAAGTTCGGGTGTTTCGACAGGTGAACAGAAGGCTTCGGTGCCAAGGATGATACAGTTATGGAGGTCACGAGGCGAAATCGCCTTCATCCATAAAATGGGTGTCCTACAAACCGTCGTGATTGGGAGCGTTCTTGCGTTGCGAAACGAGTTTAACCAAGGCAATTGTAGATACGGAATTGTGGCTCGCACGTCGACAAGAATAGCCAGTTGAGGGAGGATGATTGGCTTGTAGTGGGATGAAGACAAACAGGACGCCCAGTGCGGCTGCTGGCGCCAACGCCTTTGAGAGACAAATTTGGGCGGCTACTTATCGATGCGCCCCATTCACCACCCATTCATCACCCTCCACATTTACCACCAGCCACGATGTCCAGTACCCCCTCTCCGTCCACCTCGCGCTCAAACATTGATTCCATTTTTAATGCCGCTCTCCAAGCCTACAAGAAGAAGACTGGGAAAGACATCACCTCACATCCTCTTGCTACCGAACTTCAATCATGCCATTCTCCTGATGCCGTACTCGCCGTTCTTCGAACCAAAATACCCTCGCTCGATCAATCCCAGAGTGGGGACGAAGGATTTGCAACGTGTCTCACTCCAATCGTCAATGTTCTCTACGCGTTTACCGCCACCCTTGGTGATGGCGTTGGTCTAGTGATTGTCACGATGTCATCCTGTTAATAAATTGTGCTCTAATATCTTTCCCTCAGGTATTCTCACCAGCAAACGCGATATTTACGGGCATCGGGGTTCTCCTCTTGGTCAGGCGTCTTTAATCCCATTATCCCGCTGATTTGACAATGTACAATTTTAGGCGGCCAAAGATGTCAATGCCCGCCAGGACACTCTCATGGACTTGTTCAGCCGTATCGAATACTTCTTCCGTCGACTTGAAATCTACACCGAGGTACCACCTACAACGGTCATGACGGGGATAGCCATGGATATAGTGGTGGAGGTCCTCAGGGTCCTTGGGATCGCGACAAAGGAAGTGAAACGTGGGCTAATGAGTGAGTTGATCTCGTGCTGGTTTACCATTGTTGACCAGGATTCTATCCAGAGAGATATCTGAAGAAGTTGATGGGAAACACAGACATCGAGGACAGTCTACGGAGGTTGGACAACTTGACACAAGAAGAGGCGAAGATGGCAGCTGCGGAGCAGCTGAAGATCGCGCACAGCGTTGAGGGGAAAGTGACAGGTGTCGATGAGCGAGTAAAAGAGGTTGGGGGTGACGTACAAAGTGTTAGCAAGAAGGTTCAAGATGTCGACGACAGGGTGCAATGTGTCGATGACAAGGTTCAAGGCATCGACGACGAGGTGAAAGGTATTGGCCAGAGCATCCATGACAAATTGGATGATACTAACCGTTCGTCATCTCTTAACTTTCCTACTCTTCATTCCAAATGCTCACATCTGTTTGCAGGAAACCTACTCCGCGATAATCTCCTGCGTTGGCTTTCGCCTTCAGACCCATCCACAAATCATAACATTGCATCCAAAGCACATCACCATGGCACAGCTCAATGGTTTTTCCAAGGCGCCATATTCAACGAATGGAAGTCCACTAGTTCGTTTTTGTGGGTGCACGGAAAACGTGTGTTCCTCTTAGTCCTCAATTCGTGACATCAGACCTAATCTCAATTGTGCAGCGGGTTCTGGGAAGAGCGTGCTCTGGTTCGTCCTTCCTCACTCATTCTATCCTACCAGACTCACGGGGTGAACTCAGCTCCTCGATCATACAAGATATCGTGACCTTGCACGATGCTGGGAGGGCCTCGATGGCATATTTTTATTTCGATTTCAAGGACATCTACAAGCAAAAAGTCCAAAACCTGCTTCCTTCCCTTCTCATTCAGCTTTCTGCTCGGTCTGATGCCCGCTGTGGTCTCCTTTCCCAACTTTATTCTTCACACGATCGGGGAATAAAGAAGCCTAACGATCATTCTATGATAAAATGTCTTAAAGAAATGCTCGCTCTCGATGCACAAGGCCCTACATACATCATCATGGACGCAATCGACGAGTGTCCGCTCACATCAAGTGTTCCGTCTCCACGAGAAGAGGTACTCGAGCTCGTCGAGGAACTGGTTGGCCTTCACCTTCCGGATGTTCATATATGTGTTACCAGTCGCCCGGAGCTTGACATTCATGCCATTCTCGAACCATTGACCCCGTATCCTGTGTCTCTTCACGACGAAACGGGGCAAAAGCAGGACATCGCAGATTATGTCAGGTCATTTGTTCACAGAGACCGAAGGATGCGAGGATGGCGGGATGAGGACAAGGACTTGGTGATTGGCACATTGCCAGAAAAGGCGGATGGAATGTAAGGATATTGTCAGATGATTATGAGCCGTTCTTATGTCATGACACAGGTTTCGATGGGTGTATTGCCAACTGGAAGTCCTTCGGCACAGTTTCCCACCAAGTATTCGTCGCGTCCTTGAAGAGCTGCCCGAAAGCCTGGACGAGACTTACGAGCGGATACTGAGGGCGATCAAAAAGTCGAACCAAGAACTCGCTCATCGAATGTTGCAATGTCTTGTAGCGGCTGTTCGCCCCCTTCGGGTAGAGGAACTGGCAGAAATCCTCGCTTTTGACTTCAACGCAGAAGGGATCCCAAAATTGGATCTTGCTTGGCGGTGGGAGGATCAAGAAGAAGCAGTGATGTCGACATGCTCGAGTCTGGTCATAATAGTCAAGGGTGACTCGGAGGATTCACGGATGGTTCAATTTGCGCACTTCTCTGTCAAAGAATATTTGGTGTCAAGTCGGCTTGCGGAGTCGAGCAGAGACGTGTCGCGGTATCACATTCTACCCGATCCTGCACATACCATCCTTGCGAAAGCATGCCTCGGTGTTCTCCTCCAATTAGACGACGATGTTGACCGTGACAAGATCAAGAACTTCCCCCTCGCCAAATACGCTGCTGAACACTGGGTCAAGCACACGCGAGTCGAAAGTGTGTCGTCCCAGATTATGGACGGGATGAAATGTCTGTTCGACAGGGACAAACCACACTTTGCGGCTTGGCTCTGGGTTTATAACGAAGATAACCATCGTTCCATGCCCACGATGTTCCCACCAAAACCGGATGCAGCCCCCCTATACTACGCCGCACGATTCGGACTTCGTGACTTGGCAGCACACATTCTTGCCGAGCATCCGGAAGATGTAGACGCCAAGGGTGGTCTCGAAGTGACTCCGTTACACGCATCTGTGGAGGGTGGTCATTTCGACGTTTCTTCATTATTACTTGAGCATTCACGAAATCCAGATATTCGAGGCCGTTGGCGTCAGACCCCGCTACACAAAATCTTGATGCCAAGTGAGATGCAGAGGGGAGATCTCGAGTTTGGGCAGCGTCTACTTGATTGCGGTGCACACGTCAATGCCCATGATAACGACGACTGGACTCCTTTGTTCTTGGCGGCAGGGAATGGACGAGTTGATTTTGCTCAAATGCTACTTGAGCACGGCGCTGCGATCAATGCTCGTACTGATATCAATGCGACTCCATTGTACCATGCGTCACAAAGGGGACATGTTGATGTCGTCCGGCTATTATTGAAACACGGCGCGGATCCCAATATATCTGACATTAGCGGCGAGACGCCTTCCAACGTGACATCGAGGTCCGAGATTGTACAACTACTGTCCGATTATGGGGCAAAGCCGATGAGGGTGTAACATCATCTTGTTGACTTCACGATAGAATTTCAGGTAGACGTATCGCTACTATTTCTTAATGGTGACATATTGTTATCCATTGTATCAGTAGAACGTGTGCGTAGTTTTGGTAAGAAAAGATTGACTGTTTGTGCCATAGCATATGAGGACGGTGGCCGCGGGCACAGGGAAGTGAAATGTATCCCATCCAGGATCGCCGACACCTCCGCAGAGACCCTCTTCCCAAGACCCCATCACCTGCTCTCCGTATCGCGTCAGGAACGAGCGGTAGTCCTTGGATTTGTTCGACAATAAGGAATGCTTCGAGGATCATACGAACAATATTGCCTTCTGCAATAGACATCATCAATGAATCTTCCGAGTAGACAATGCTCATTATTTGCCCTCCCACGCATATGCATATTCTTGACCTTCTCCGGGCGGCCATCTACTGATTTGAACGTCTTGGCCACATTTCATGTCACAAATACGATTTCCGATGAGGACAGGCACAATTGGGTCATCAGTTTGATCATTTCCCACGCACCGCTGAGGTCTTCTTCGCTCTTCTTATCATCGCCAACTCGAGTAGTTATGCTACCGATACGGAGAGCCTCTGGAATCCTGCGGCGATACGCAGTTGTCGATCGCGTGCGATGGGCAAGCACCGCTGGACTACCGTCCAAAGACAAATTCAAAATCGTAGTCCTGGGGAAGGTGCGTCCTGTGCTTATCATGATCTCACACAATCCCTTTTCCGTCCTTCCCCTCCTACCGTGACTGTATTGCCAACTGAACCCGGCACGTGGATAGGATTGTAACGTGGAGGGTTAGTCTACGTGCGAGTTAGATAACGATAGAACCAAGGCCACGTTCCCGAAGAATTCGAGAACGCGTGACGGAGCAAGCTTGAGGAGCGGAAGGCGAGTTGGTGGTCGCACGTCCGCTGGCGGGTACGGAGTTGCGGGCCGGTTTTAACGAACGGACGGCGCAGTGGCTCGGTTTGTCATCTTGTCGGTCGGGCAAGTGTCGAGAGAATGGGCCATGGTTGCCTGTCTTTTGACGAGGCCAGGCGTGGGTTTTCATACGAGAGTCGGCAATAAGACAAGTACCCTATGGGTTAGACGGGAAAAGACGGAAAGTAAGTGAGAACGAATGAGAGGCTTGCTGGCGACAGACCCGCACGGCGATGTAGACGATGAGCAGCGGTGTCCGAAATGTAGATATTTTTTTACTGAATCGTTGTGAAGTATGCGACAGCGAGGGCGATGGAGAGCGAAGGCGAGTGAGGTGCAACGACGCTCGAAGGTAAAACGCTAAGGTCAAATAGGAAGGAGCGGAATGGAGAGCGGATAATAATCTTAGGCGAAAGGAGATAGCAAACGTACGAAGAGACCTGTATGTTCCTAAATACAGTAAAATCCCTTCCAACTACGGGCGTGGTCCAGACTGAGGCCCAACTTGCGAGGGGCCGTGCGCGACGTCTGCTACGTGGAGCAGCGGGCTTTTCGATGCGGCGCGTGGTTGTGACGTTGGCCACGGTCTTGGGCGATCCGCGAGTCTTCGGCCGAGGGATAGTGTCAACCGTGTGGCGATGAGGGTGCAGGACGAAGGGCTAGAGGCGAGGCAAACGATACTCTGTGCGAGTGGGCGAGAGGCTAGGCGTGCGGGACGAAGAGGGTTGGAGGCGTGGCGTGCAAGAGTGGCGAGTGAGGGCTGAGGGACATTACGTGGATCGGCCAGTGGACACAGGGACGCGCGCACGATGCCAGGGCGGGGTCATGCTCAGAGATAGGTGCTGTGGCTCAAGGAGCTCGTTTCCGAGGCTACTGTAGTGTAGATCCAACAGTCCAAGACACCCAAGTGACACCCATGGCATGTAAGTGCCAGATTCGCCAGAAAGTGTGATTGGCCAGCGCAGACTCAGCACGTGACGACTCCGTGTGTGTCAGGGTACCGATGCGAGAGCCCGATTCATTGCATTTTGAATCGCCCAAAGGAGGTGTGGGAATTGCTCGCGTTCTTCTCGAGCGCGGTGCAGATGCGATGGCCTGGGCCATGGATGGGTGAACTCCTGTAATATTGCACATCGCGAGACGGAGCGGTGGAAAGTCCATCAGGAAAACGTCTAATTTACTTTTTGTACTTTTTCATGCTTTTATTGCTTTCTTCAAGCAAAAAAAGTAAAAATTGAGAAAGTATGGACTGCTTGGGAAAAGCCCAGTCCCAGACTTTTCACATACTTTTCCCATACTTTCTTCACCTTTTTTATGACTACTTTACTTATTTATAACTACTCTACTTTTTTCACATGACTGGCTACTTGTGAAACAGGCAGTACTTCTATCACTGGAAGTACAGATAATGTCGATTGGAGGGCACACTAAGTATGTCAGTATTGGGAAAACAACTTGGATATATGACATCAACATACCTGGGTTGAGGTTGATGCGGGGCCAGAAAGTGGTGGTGGTCAAGAATTCATATTCAACACTTCTTTGAAACGATGACTTTGTAGAGGTAGAGGTTCTCTTCAACACTATCCTGGAAATTCCGAATGCCAATGGGTCGAAGGCAAAACGGCCATTTGCCAACACTGAGGTTGCAATCCATGGCACCAGTGAAGAGGGGGAATCGCATGCCGAACATGAAATGGATGAAGTCATTTCCAGCTAGCATGCTCCCCACATAGGTGGGATATATGTCCACAAGGTAGTTCAGGACAATGTTCTGTGGGTTGGAACGAACCGCTTAGTCTCTATGTGTCTGAAGAGAGTAAGAGGGAAATGGGGATGCACAAAGAGGAGGAGCACAGCGATGCTGAAGAGGCTTGACCCGATGATTGGCACAATCCAGTGCACACTCTTGTACAATATCCATCCAAAACCAGAAGAAACACGGGGACAAGCAAATTGCTGATGATGGTGACGGGCAGTGTTCCTCTGACTTGAGCTCACCCTTGTTGTCATACTTGGGATCCCAGATATAATACAGGTATGCAAAGAAGGGGGGCATGATGATGAATGTGCCGATGCATAGTCCAAGGAACAACAGGCTGATGGGCTGCTCACACCAGTGGTAGATACTGAGAAAGATGAAGGGGAAGGGCTTGACCCAGATGTATAGGAGAGCGTAGATGAGGCCAGCATAGACATTGAGCACAAACCCGATCTGCTCTTGGAAGTTGAGTGCAAAGGGACGCATGAGGTCGATGGTGAGGTCATGCTGGGACATGGCTGCCGCGGCAAACTCGGGGCCAGACATGATTGACACATTGCCCATGGCCTTGCGCAGGTGGCGCACCCAGTGGTAGAGTCCAGTGTCAGCCCTTGAACCGCACCGAGAAGCTCCCAAGCAGTGGGCCCATGCTCAGCACCAATGAAGCGAGGACGACCCAGACAGTCATCCCGTATGTGCACTTGTTGGTGGTACAGGTCCGTGACAGTCATGCCACCCGTGGCAAGGATCAGAGAGCCAATGGATCCCATGAGAAAGTGGAAGGCCATCAGCATGTCATAGTTGGTCGCCAGCACGGTTGGGGTCTGCAGCAGGACGAATGCAGTAGATGTGAGGATGTAGATTGGTGTGGGGCTGATCTGTGGGACTTCGCTCAAGAGTGCCTAAACCATTGGACCTGGCAATTAGCTGTTAATAAGCTATTAATCAGACGAAAAGGAGGACTGAACTACTGACCAAGTCCTTAACCGATAATGAAGACGGTGAACCCAACGCAGTAACAGTTCTCATGATTCATGCACAGCTTCTCAAGATGGGCCTACTTGTCCTTAGCACTAAGAAAGCAGTTACATCCTGAAAATAAGCGCACAACAACGAGGGTGAGAGGCGATGCAGAAAAATGGAGAGACAACATACACTTCCTTGTGTGCCATGGTCATGCACTTGCTGTCCTGCAGTGTTGGTTGTGTTGGGCCACTGGGCGTGGTGGGCAACAGGGAAAATGAGGTGTTGAGCCTTTCAATGTCCAGCATGCGCAAATGTGTTATGAGGAAGAGAGAGACAGGAGCAATGTATGGGACAAAGTGGGGGAAAGTGAGCAAGTGTGTAGAAGTCCACACTTGTGTAAGTTCAAACACAACATGTGACCAACATCGTGACGGTGTTCAAAGTTCAAGTTCAACTGTCTCTTCAAGTCAAGCATACATTTTCTTTCTCCTTTGCCCTTGCTTGCTTGCTGCTCGGTTTCTTGCGGTGTCCCAACTTGTCCCTCCATCTGTGGTTCCCTCACCTGATTGCTTTCTTTTGTGTCCTGATTCGTTCCTCCCTCTACAATATCCAGCTGGTAAGTGCACTTGCTCGCTTTTTTGTTTTATGTCCTGACTTGTTCCTCCCTCTGCGGTCTCCAGAGGATGCCCCTTGCTTGATTGCTTCCTTTCTGTGTCTTGGCAAGTCCTTCCCTCTGCAGTCCCCAGGGGTGAGCGCCCCTTATTCATTCAGTTTCGTTCCCTTTCCTGACTTGTCTCTTCTTTTGCAGTCCCTAGCCCATGAGTGCCTCTCACTCAACACCTTCCTTCTATGTCTCGACTCATCCCTCCCTTTGCTGTCTCCAGAGGGTAGTACTCCTTGCTTGGGTTGTGTTCTTTCTGTGTCTTGGCAGCCTCCCCCTCCCCCCAATGTGGTCTCAGAGGGTAAGTGCCCCTTGCTTGCTTGCTTTCTTTCCACTGACAATGAATGGCAACAGACAATGACCACCAATGACATGGTGAATGTATGTTTCCCAGGAGCACTACCTCTCATGCACACCCCTACTCACTGCATTGACGGGTTCCTTCCCACTTTTCGACCTCCAACTGACCCACTGATGTGTTGGTCCACCCATTATTCCAGGATTTCGAAGTGGACACCCTGCATTGTGTGTGCACCCATTTTCCGCCCAACACACCTGTCACTATCCCAACAGTGCACCAATTTCACAGCATTCGCCATGCCGTCATGATGGATGATGCCAGCTCACCCTGCTGCTCAAAGTGGCACTCCTTGCAGGACGCATCTTGCCCTTGCATGGTGCAGTACTTGGAAAAGTGCGATTTTTTGCACACGCTGCACCCATGCTGGAGGGACAATGATCATGTCGGAGGCCTGCACAAGACATTTGGAGGGAACACTCCCAGGCAGGAGTTATCGTCTTTGCAATGTATGACAGGGAGGGCGATTGGGCATTCCTCTGTTCAGTGTTGGGTGCCGAGCTGCTTGGCATGTCAGAGGATTGTTATGGTTGAGGCACTAGCTGAGTGGCACGCAGTGCAGACCTTGCGCATCTCACTCCTACTGAGCCTTTGTTTGTGGTACTTTTTTTGTACTTTTTTGTACTTTTTGAGTTACAGTACTTTTGGAAGATGGTTTACTTTTTTAAGCAACTCAAAAAGCACTAAAAAAAGTGTGGGACTGGGCTTTTTTCTACTTTTTCTACTTTTTTTGGAAAAAGCATGAAAAAGCATGAAAAAAGTACAAAAAGCAAATTAGATGTTTTCCTGATGACTGGGTGGTTTCAGAGAAGGGAGGAAGAAGTGGGAGGACAGTGTCTTGAATGTAAAGTTGCAAAAGGGTCAGATCATGGTCATTCTGCATATATGCACTGTAAAGGCATATTTTCAAGTGGTCAATCAGATGATAAGATCTATGAGAGGGGACACAGCTTGGAATTATCTGAGGTTGTATGAGGTCATGTCACTTTCTCAGATTCGCACCACAAGTCCTCGGGTCGGCACCGCTCAATGCTGATGAACTCAGATTTGCTCAGTTTTTCTTGGTGCCAGTTTTCACTGGGCTTCAGGCCCAGCCAGAAATGGAGGTATTCAGATCAAATGTGAATAAATTGGGTTGGTGTACCTACAGAAATCGATAGAATTAGATGAAGTGGGACCCTTCTTCATTCCAAATAGTTTGGGATCTAATCCCATTGAACGCAAGCTAATTCCATCTAATCACATTCATTTGTATTCATTTGTATTAATGGCATTCATTCACATTAATTGCATTCTTTCGCCTTCAATCACATTTGTTCTGATTCATTCTGATTCATTCTGATTTGATTGTATTCATTCTACAGTACTGGTGCTACACTCTGAAACTTTCAAATGGGATCAAATTCCATCAAACTACACAAATTCTATTGAACTACAGTACTACACACTGAAACAAAGGAAGCATATAATGCATGTGCACATATGCAGAGGCCAAAGGATCTTGAAATATTGCACAATGTCAAGTGTGGGTGGTAAGTGTGCATCTGGAGGTGGACAAACAATATCGAAAGGGGGAGCAAGAATGCATTGGCAGCAGGTTGTCAGTGAGGCAGATGCAGGCCACACCAGTGAGCATAATGAGGTACAGCTCATCTGCCCCATGTTTGGAAACAGTCGGCCAGACAGGTAATCACAGAGTCAGTCAGAACACTTACCCAAAAGGAGGAAATAGCTAGGATGACATGTATGTGTTGGGCATCTTCATCATGAACAGATTCAAGTTTGTGACCAAATCGAACAGGGCAGGTCTGCCTGGGAACTCAAGCATCCCAAGACTGATGCTGTTGGAACTGCTGTTTGTGTTGAGACAGGTTAGTGTTCTCCTGGAGGGTTGGCTTGATTGCCATGCCTGCAATGAGGTTGGGGATTGTGACTGTATGCATGGGTGTGATGCCACCAAATGTGGTACTGGTGGAAATGGAGGAGGGAAAGTGCATCAGAGTATTCCTTTCATCTAGATAGGGTGAGTCAATCAAAGGGAGAGAGACTGGCAAATTGCAAACATACTTGAGGAATTCTGATGCAAAGATTCCTAAGGGCTCCTGAAACTGAGGATGCTCATTCTGTCATGTGCTCTAAGCACAGCTCTCAACAGGACTCCCAAGCTATTCCACATGTCATTGGAAGGGCAACAGTGGGATCTCTCTCACCGCTATGCCCCATCTTTAGGAATAGTCAGCATATAGTTTATCACTGAGTCAGTCAGAATGCTTACCTGCTGATCAGCCCATAGGAAGGCTTGAGCCCAACGACGCTGCAGCAAGGAGCCAGAAGCTTGATTGGTCCACCCATGTCCGTCATGAGAGCCCTGTGTGTATGGAATTTGACTGGGTAGGGGCATGCACGTTTGGCTGCAGGTGGAGTGTTTGTGAATGACACAGCACTAGGTAGGTGGGGATGGCTGTGAGGACAATGCAAGAGAGGGGTGCTCATGTTCTGAATGGGAAGGGGCAGGGAGGAAGGTTCACAACCACAGGGTGGGTGTGGTCAAGGGTGGGCAGGCCTCATACCAAGTCTAAATCCATCACAGCAGCTACTTGGTGCCTGTCACCCTTCTGCACAGACAGTGCTCATTCTGTGTGGCCTTTTCCTGTGGTTAGAAAGCCGACTAAGAAATTGATTTGTTGTACATGCCCTTATTTCAGCCTTTCTGGCCTTCTCTTTTTCCTTATACTCCTAGGAATATACAGTATGTGAAAAGTGTGACCATTAAGTCATATGGGGTAAATTGAGTTAGATGTCCCTTGGGGAGATCCTTATTGATATGGTATGACTGGTACCTATCCCAGTGTTGGTGGTGAAGGCATATGCAGTGGAGGAGATGGTAGTAAGGGTACCAGAGCTGGCAATGGGAGTTGGCAAGAGAACCAAGAGGGCATGTGAGAGGAGTTGTAAGGAGAGGTAGGAGGGACTGGTCAGGACACTAAAAGAGAGCGAGCCAGTGCAGGACACTCATGCACTGGAGAGGGTGGGACAGGACTGGTCAGGGAAAAAAAAAGGGGGGAGTGTAAGGGGAGATGGGTGCAAGGAGCAAAGAGACAAAGAAACAACTTAAAAAAAAAGCAGCATACAACCGGAGCCAGGCCAGCAGATCCAGCATAACCAGATCGCATATGGGACAATACTCTGAAAAGGCGGAATGTGGTTGTGCCCAGTCCAGAACATGATTCCAATAATTTTGGTTCGATACAATTCTTTTTTTCGTTTGCCAACTTTCTGAGCGATTCAAATAAATGAATATTTATTAGATAGGTATCTACGTTTTTCGATTCTATTCAATCCGATTAAGTCCATTTCTGGCTGGGCTTCAGGCCTCAGGCCCAGCGAGAAATGCATATCACAAGGTCAAATGATATCGAATGAGATTAAATAAAATCAAACATTTTCCCAATTAATTGATCTGATTTGACCATTTCTGAACGAAATTGAAGCACATCGAATCCCGGCCTTATTGATGAAGTCCGACCCC
>Ga0307510_10007094_pt1 | contig 13347 bp, 12 predicted proteins | sample 12_EM_MG_FD_207224 | JGI IMG/M metagenome (GOLD analysis project Ga0307510, IMG submission 207224) | Populus trichocarpa ectomycorrhiza microbial communities from riparian zone in the Pacific Northwest, United States - 12_EM | ecosystem: Host-associated > Plants > Roots > Unclassified | place... | reverse complement strand
TGGCTCAGCTTGGCTTGGCTTGGTGCATCCAAACCCACAGCTTGGCTCAACTCGAGAAAAAAACCGGGCCAGCTCAGGCGGCTTGGCTCCGGCTGGCTCCGGCTCCTGGAGCCGCCGCAACACTAGCGTCGTCATGATGCGATGACGACCACGAGGTTTGAGGTTGATCTGAGGAGATCTGATCTCCACATGCCCATTCTGGTCTAATGGGCGTCTAGCGTAAGCAACTACCCTTCAAGGTAGTCTGTATTGATGGTGACCCAATTAAGGGCCATGTCGCTATCTGCATCATCTGCAGAGCTCTGCGTCGATGAGGGATTGTCTGCGGATCCTCCAGGAGAGGTCGACTGGTAGCCCTGACTCTGGGGCGAGGTGCCAGCTATGGGCGATGAGGCAGAAGGGGTGATTGACTGGTAACTGCCTTCTCTACTGGTGCGTTGGCATATAGGTGCTGAAGAGGGACTTGTGGGTGACAGGGAGTGCTTGCGGGACACAGGACTATTCGGGGCAAGGTACTCTTGCCATGGTATGACGGGGGACTCTTCTGGGGACAAGGCATGCGTGTTGCCTCCAGGGACATCAGGTTCATATGGAATGAATGGTTCTGGCTCTAAGAGCGGTGCGTCCTCCATGGGACTGTCTGGGTCTTCCAGTGGGTTCTCTACTGGGGGTGGCTCTTGGTACATCTCCATTGAGGAGTATTCCTGACAATGGATATTCCAGGGGACAGGGACAAGGGGCTTGACTGGGGGCTGATCAAGGGGTGACGACGGTTTGGATGGTTCACTAGGCGGTAGCGGTGGCAACTCTGGTAGGGGTGATGGGTTCAATGGTAGTGGTCGCTTAGGCATGGATAGGGTGACAAGGAGGGGGTCCGACGAGGATGAGAAAAATTGGGGTGGATCATAACATGCTTGATGAAAGACATGTGGTAGCTGTTGAAGATTTTCCCAGTGGTCGTGTCCCATAGGCGGTAGGCCTTCGCATGTGGGGCATAACCAATTAGGATGCATAGGGTGGATCTTTGAAAAATCTTCGGGTTGTGGGTTTGGATAAGGGCAAATGCTCTGCAGCCGATTTTGCGGAGGTGGGACAGGGACAGCATGTGGCCAAACCATAGTTCATAAGGGGTTTTGCCGTTTAAGGACAAGGAAGCAGTGAAATTAGTGAGGTAGGCGGATGTCGTGCAGAATTCGTCCCAAAATGAGGCAGGGGCATTACATGAGAGTCACATCATGCGTGCTTTTCCAAGGATGGTACGGTGTAAGTGTTCTGCCTGGCCATTCTGAGCAGAGGTGTAGGGTGTGGTGAGTTGATGATCAATCCCATATAATTTACACCAGGCAGTGGTCATTTTGGAGACAAGTTCTCCATTGTTGGTGACGATGATTTTTAGTCTGTCTCCAGTTTGATTCTCTACAGCATGGTGCCATGCACAAAGCACATTTATGGCTTCGCTTTTACTTTTTAGAGGCAGGCTCCAGACATAACTGGTAAAGTTGTTGATGACGTTCATTGAATAGAGGTGACCATATCTCGAAACACAGGGCATTGGTCTGCATAAGTCAATGTAGACCCGCTCTAACCGCATGGTAGCCCAACACCCCTCACACATTCTCGGCACATGTGATCTTGTCTGCTTCCCCAAAACACAGTGGTCACAAAATGCTGGTGCGGAGGAGAGGTCGATGGGCATACCTTCGATGACACCTTGACACGCCATGTTGATGATTTTTTGGTTAGAGCAATGTCCGAGGTGTCGGTGCCATGTTTCAAGGTCTGGCGTCCTGGCTGCGTACAGAGCAGAGGATGGTATGGTGTTCGCAACATTCGCAGTTGTATTGGGTGTAGTGAATTGGTGGGATTTCTGAGTGCAGTCGAGGATATAGGGCAGCGTGATATCCAGGCGCGGCCTGTGATTATGATGGTCCCGCTGGAGTCGATGACAGAACAGGACTTTGCATCAAAGTAACAGGCATTCGGCCCGTCGTTGTTGAGCATGAATACCGAAATAAGATGAACAGTGGAGTTAGGGATGAATAGTGCGTGGTTTAGCGTCATCTGTTTGCCGTTTTTGGTATGTAATTCGATTGTGCCAATTCCTGTCACATATACACAGGATCCTCCAAACCCAGTGATGGGGTGCAGTGCGATTGGGTTCAGCGTGACGAAGTCACCCCATTCCGGTGATATATGGCAGGATGCCCCAGAGTCTAGTATAGATAGTGACTTGTTGGGTTGTCTGTGTGGCTGAGAAGCCAAGTAGGCTTCCATGGGGTGGCTGAATTCATTCCAATCAATGGATGTATGGAGTGGTGGCTTCCCTTCCACATAGAAGGACCTGAATGGGAAGTTTGGGTCTTGGATCGGCAACAATGCAATGTTTGCAGAATTGGCAGGAGTAACAGGACCATATGTGACCCCATTTATCATGAAGGTATTTGGTACTGCACTTGGTGTCGTGTTTGATGTCACAGTCAATGGTATGTTTGATGGAGCAGGCGAGGATGGCCTCAACGTGTCTTTTATTTCGCTTGTAGCGATGTTGGCAGATGAAGGTCCAATATGGTTTTGTGCTTTTGTCAGCATGGCACATTGGGCATTGCAGGCCTCCTTGAGGGAGTGTCCTGCGAATTTTCCTCTGCGTGAGATGCAGAACTCTGCCATGTGGCCAGTACATTTGCAGTGCATGCATATGAGAGGTGAGCATTCATGCTCACGGCACCCTGTTTGGGAAACCAGTGCGCTGGATCCCTCGCCCCCTTCCACGCGGTGCTTGATGAGGTCATTTTCCTGCAGGACGCGCGTGATGACAGTGTTTGCCAAGAATCCAGGCTCATTCGAAGAAGCATAGACTTGCGATTGCATGTATTTGAACTCTCCTCCAAGGGCATTGATAAGCGCATACATTTTGAACATGGGCCAGTCAAGGTCTCCCATGTTCGAGACACGGGTGATCAAGTCGTCTATTTTCTCAACGGTTTCATTAAGCGGAGTCCCTATTGTGAATCATATCTCAAGGAGCTGTTTTACAAGCATAATCTGGTGCCATGTGCCGCATTTTTCATGACGTGTATGCAGCGCTTTCCACACCTCATTTGAAGTATGTAAATGCTCAATGATTTTGCACTCTGCCCGCAAGATATTTTGAAGTATGAAACCGCACATGGAATTGTCGTTTAGTTGCCAAGTATAATGTCGATTAGCTTGTGAGGCCATGTCCGGTGGAGCGTATGTTCCATTCAGCCAGTGGCGGAAGCCTGTTCATTGGGCGATGATCTGCATGCAGTGGCTCCATTCATCCCAGTTTCCTTTCTCCAGATCAAGTCGGAGGCTTGCAGGCCAGGCAGGGTCATTTATGTATTTTTCAGTGATGGGAAGATCGGTCAGCCAAGCCGGTGGTGACAGGTTGGAATTCAATTGGGTGTTTGGGGAAGTGCTATTTTGGGAGGGAGTAATCAGTTGGGGATTCGGCTGGCTGGCCAGAATACTCATTGGGGGATTTGGCTGACTGGCCAGAGTAGTCGTTGGGGGAGATGGCTGACCCACTGTAGTAGAGGGGGGAGAAGACATTTGACGGAGCTGGAGGCAACGAAGAAGGCACTAAAGACATTGACGACGGAGAGGACAATAGTCGAAGAGGACAGTAGACAGAGATGTTTAAGACAGCAGCAAAGAGAGGGCGTTGAGGCTCTAAAAAACGATGCCCATAACCTATTAGAACCTAAACATGTTCCCTCAGTTACTGTAGAATGAGTGAACTTTTATTGTGTACCTAAACATGTTCTAAGTACAATCAGTGTACCGTAGGTGTGGAAGAATATCAATAAACTTACCCCTTAGTTACTGTAGAATGAGTGAACTGAGGGGAAGGGGGGAGCGTGCACATGCAACGCGATGAGGTCCCCAGTCACGTGCGTACGTAGTATGGTATTGTGACCAACTTGTGATTACCACGCTCCAACATGGACCAGCCCCGGTCACCTGCGCATCTTGCAGAACCGCGTTGCGGGGCGTGAGAATGTGAGCCACGCGTGCTCTCTTGGCCCTCATTTTGTTTCCCATGCGATGTTGTTTGTACAATCCTATTGTATGAACTACACATGATGAGTGACATATAAATTGTAACATAAAGATAGAACCTACCCTTAGTTCAGAATGGTCAAGACGAACTGAGGGGGAAAGAACGCGAAAGAAAGGCATAGATATACTCATCCAAAAGTCACATGCTGAAATATCTAAGTGTGATGATCCGAACGTGACCTCAACGCGGTAGGTCCTAACACTCCTCACAAAGACAATGAGGTATAGTATGAAATATATGGACAAAGAAGGTTCCTTTTTGTGAGAAAATAAAGGTTAGGACAAAGAAAAGAAAAGGGAGTGATGTCCATTACTCCTTGATACAAAGCCATAAGTGAGGGTGCAGTCGCAGATAGTCCGTTTGAGCAAGCGGTTTGGTGAAGATATACGAGTTGCCTTTATTTCTCCGTTGGACACCAGTTCCCCGACGTAGTGGTACTTGACTCAAATGTGTTTTACTCGAGGGTGCCATAAATGATCTTCAGATAGGATGGATGCGGCGTCGTTATCGCAGTGAATGGGCGGTGATCAAGCTCCTCGCTCGACCCACAAGGAAACTTAAACCCTGTCGGTCCACGGAGGTCTGGAGGACATTCGGTGAAGCAAAGGTGCGTCGGTCTAAGCCGCCGGGAGGAAATGGAAGGTCCGTTTCATCTTAGGTTGCGAGATCATTCGACATCTTTTAAATTATCCTCTTATTCATCTAGTGAGGTGACGCGTTCATGAGAGCCACACAAGGGAATTCAGTTGCCAGGACTAAGTTGCAAAAAGTTGCCGTACTGAATGATCCTGTCATGGAAGGGAGAAGTAAGTGTAAGGTGGATGCGGGGATACCGGCGATGACTCGGATGGACGCGCACGGCGCTTCGGAGCCAGAATTTTATATCATTGGGAAATGGGTAGGGTCTCCACGCAAATGGTTCCACTTATATATATGTGAGACCCACTGATTTTACTAACAGCGAGGTAGGAGCATGTCACACTGGAAACAGGACAAGCTCTCAATAAAGGAAGAGCATTCCACCAGTTCCGCGGTGCCCAAGGCGGTGCCTCATCACAAATCGCTTCCATTTCGAGTTAAATGACCACGCCTAGAAGGCGTTGTACGCTCAGCCACTTCTCCCACTACACCCATCGCCCCTTCTGCCAATGTCCTCGACAGCGAACTCCTCTTCCAACTTTCAATCCATTCTTGATGCTGCCTTGTCCGACTATACTGAACAAACGGGGATAGACCTTGCAACACATCCCTCTGCGCAAACCCTCCAAAATTGCAACTCCGCCGATGCCATCCTTAATCTCCTCGGAGACAAAGCAAAGCAGTTCCAGGCATATCGCGATGGGAATAGAAAGTTGATCAACTGTCTTAAACCGGTAGTACAAGTCCTTCATATGGTCTCTGGCATTCTTGGCGGGGCTGCCGCAATGGTGAGCCATTTGAATCAACTCACCTTATCTCATCGAATCCTTACTGTTCCCTCTCCAGGTGCCATTCCAACCGACAAGAGCGATCCTTGTCGGTGTTGATGTGCTCCTCACTGTGTGTATAACCTTACTTTCTGCAAGTATATCCTTGTAACATCTCATATTCCAGGCCGCTATCGGAATCAGTGCAAGTTACGACGCTTTAGTTGATCTGCTTGAATGCGTTGGCAACTTCCTCAACCGTTTACGAGTTTATACCGAGATCCCATTTTCCCCGTCAATGTCTAGTATAATCACAAAAATCATGGTGGAGGTCTTGTCTGTACTTTCCCTAGCAACTAAGCAGATCAAGCAGGGACGACTCAGTACGTTGTTCTATATTATTATATTTGCCTTGTTTGTGACCTCGCTCCAGAGAAGTTCGCAAAGAAACTGTTGGGAGAGAGTGAGATTGAGGATGTGCTCCATAGACTTGACCGCCTCACTCTCGATGAGGCTCGAATGACTGGAACAGAGACACTTCAAGTCGTACATGGTCTTGTGAGCAACCTGAAGCTCATCGCTGGCGGTACGCAGCTTTCACTCCGCTGGCTTCGGATAGCTCACAGGGCTGTTTGGATAGATGGCATGACATCGATGCACGACATATGGCAGGCTCTTCGTATGTTGGGCTCATGATCAATTTCCATGAGACTAACTGCGGATACTAGTCACGATTCAAGAGACGACAAGCCAGACAAACAAGATGAAACGTGAGCTATCACCCACGTCAATTGTAGCATCATCGGGACTGATTGTGCCTCATAGGTCACCATTTACAGAAGGATATCCGGAGTTGGCTCTCACCACCAGATCCGTCCAACAACCACAACATTGCTCATGGAGCCCAACACGATGGAACCGCCGAATGGTTCATCCAGGGCAGCACATTCGAGAAGTGGTACACAACGGGATCATTGTTATGGATCCATGGAAAGCGTATGTCTTTTCTGCATTCCGATCCATCGCTTTTTTTGATGCCTCCTGGCCATATGAACTTGTAGCAGGATCCGGAAAGACTATTCTTTGGTGTGTGTCACCGCAAGTTTGTGGATCTGTAGCGTGTTCATGTTACCCAACTAGCTCGACTATAATTCAACAAATCAAGATGAAATGTGATCGCGGACTGGCCCTGATGGGTTACTATTACTTTGATTTTAAGGATATCGCAAAGCAAGGAATCCGCGGCCTCCTTGCATCGCTCCTTTCGCAATTCTGTGCCACCTCCGATCCTTGCTATGAGATTCTCTCTGATCTCTATTCGGAGAATCATGAAGGATCGCAGCAACCCGACAACGAAGCACTCATTGAAAATCTGAAGAAAATTCTCCGATTGCCAGATGCACCGATGAGGTGTATCATTATGGACGCGATAGATGAATGTCTCAATATATCTGGATGTCCAACTGCACGTGAAGAAGTTCTCGACTTTTTGGAGGATCTTGTCAGTCTTCGCCTCCCGAATCTACGTATCTGTGTTACAAGTCGCCCAGAGATCGACATCCGGAACACTCTTGAGCCCCTCGCATCCCTCCACATGTCCCTCCATGACCAAAGCGGACAAAAGCAAGATATTCTTCATTACATTAACAATTTCGTTCACTCGGACCGCCGAATGCGAAGATGGAGGCCGGAGGACAGGCAAATGGTTATTGACACACTCTCAACGAAAGCAGACGGAATGTGAGCAATCACAACTGCAATGTCCCGGCACTCTCGCTTACCAAACATGCAGGTTTCGTTGGGTGTATTGCCAGCTAGAAACTTTGCGTCGTTGCTTGCCAACTGTTATTGGGCGTGCTCTGTATGAGTTGCCCAAGTCATTGGACGAAACATATGAACAGACTTTACTCGGGATCGAGGAGGAGAAACAAGAATTCGCCCACAGGTTATTCCAGTGCCTCACCGTTGCCGTTCGTCCACTTTGTGTCGATGAACTTGCCGAGATTCTTGCCATTCGCTTCGACCCTGGTCAGCTTCCTCAGTATCATGGGGATTGGAAGTTAGACGATGCGCAAGAAGCTGTGCTATCCACATGTTCCAGTCTAGTTTCCCTGGTGAATTTGGACGGATCGCCGGTGGTTCAGTTTTCCCATTTCTCTGTCAAAGAATTCTTGACATCGGACCGACTGGCCAAGTCAACAGAGGAGCTTTCCCGCTACCATATTATTCCACACTCTGCACACACGCTTCTTTCACAGGCATCCCTCAGCGTCCTCCTCCAATTTGGCGACGACATCGACAAAGAAAACATCAAGAAGTTTCCATTTGCGCAGTACGCTGCACAACACTGGGTGGACCATGGCCGATTCGAGGATGTGTCGTCGGGGATCCAGGACGCAATGGAATGTTTGTTCGATGTGGACTCGCCATTCTTCGCGACATGGATTTGGATATATGACATTGACTATCCGTTTCGGCAACACATGTTCGAGGACCGTCCACCACGACCCGAGGCTTCTGCATTATATTACGCAACACTTTGTGGATTCCGTAACCTTGTTGAACGTCTCATCGGCAACTATCCAGGGGACATCAACGCAAAAGGAGGCCGGCATGGATCGGCACTGAATGCTGCACTTGCGAAGCGAAACGTGGATATCGCGCTTCTGTTCCTTGATCAGGGCGCGGACGTTAATACCATGGATGCGGAAGGTTGCACTCCACTGTATATGGCATCAGAGAGCGGTCGTCGTGACCACGTTGAGTTATTACTCAAACACCATGCAGATGTCAACTCGATAAGTGGTCAAACCTCCGAGACTGCATTGAGTATGGCAGCAGTTATGGGAGAAGTCGAGATTGCACGGGTATTACTACACCACGGCGCATCTGTAGACACCCGGGACAATGAAGGCTGGACACCATTGTTCATAGCGTCACGATATGGATATCTGGACATCGTTCGGATGTTCATCCAGAGCGGCGCAGCTGTGGATACTCCAGACAATGAAGGCTGGATACCATTGTTCGTAGCATCGCGATGTGGACATCTAGATATTGTGCGGTTGTTGATCCAGAATGGAGCAGCTGTGGACACCCCAAGCAACGAAGGCTCGACACCATTGTTCGCAGCGGCGCGACATGGACATCTGGATATCGTGCAGTCTTTGATCCAAAGCGGCGCAGCTGTGGACAACCCAGACAACCAAGGCTGGACACCATTGTTCGCAGCGGCGCGACATGGATATCTAGATATCGTACGATTGTTGATCCAGTGCGGCGCAGCTGTGGACACCCCAGACAACCAAGGCTGGACACCATTGTTGGCAGTGTCGGGATATGGACATCTAGATATCGTACGATTGTTGATCCAGAGCGGCGCAGTTGTGGATACCCCAGACAACCAAGGCTGGACACCACTGTTGGCAGCGTCGGGATATGGACACCTAGATATCGTTCAGTTGTTGATCCAGAGCGACGCAGCTGTGGATACCCCAGACAACGAAGGCTCAACACCATTGCTGGCAGCGTCGGGATCTGGACATCTAGATATCGTGCAATTTTTGGTCCAGAGCGGTGCAGCTGTGAACACCCCAGACGACGAAGGGTCGACTCCATTGATCGTAGCGTCCAGGAATGGTTATCTCCGTATTGCACAAGTGCTCATCGACCACGGCGCCGCCATAAATGCCCAAGACGCTGACCTCTCTACTCCTTTACATCATGCATCGGCCGAGGGACACCTCAGCGTGGTGCAGCTGCTGGTAGACCACCACGCAAACGTGTACAAGCGGAACAAGGATCAGCAGACACCCTTGGATCAGGCCGCTGCCAACGGGCGACTCGATATCGCGCGTTTGGATCTCAAATTTGGCTCAACCCCCAACTGTCAAGATAATAATGACTCGCTTCTGTTGCACACCGCAGCACACAATGGTCATCTCGACTTGGTCAAGCTGTTAGTCGAGTCCGGCGCAAATGTTAACATGCGAAATGGTAAAAATCAAACACCCTTGGACATAGCACTTGCAAGCAAGAAACGCGAAGTCACGAGGTACCTAGCGATCCACATGGATGTCATGGATCCTTGTGATAGCATGGACATTAACCCATTGGACAAGACCCCAGATAACCTCGTTCCCGACGCTACTTTGACGTCGATCAGCATTGCCAACCACCGACATCCCCATGGCAGACTCAGCCTGAGTTCGTTGCACGATGCATGTGCCCATGGGAGTGTTGAGGATGTGCAGTCATTACACGAAGGGAAACTTGGAGGTGGCGAAAGTATTGATCGAATACGGTGCAAACGTGAATTGCCGAAACAAGACTGGCCGGACCCCATTGATGTTTGCATCCCGATCTGGATATCTCGACATTGCGGAGTTGTTACTTGACCACGGCGCTGATGTCAACGCAAATGAAGAGAATCTTTGGACTCCACTGCACCTTGCGTCGTTGCACGGTCATCTCGAGACCGTAGAGGTTCTTCTCAATAGAGGTGCAGATGTTCATGCAAGGAATATCAACGGTCGCACTCCATCTGGACTAGCATCAAGAAGTGGAGGTCGAGATATTGTACAGTTACTATCGGCCGTGAAGTTAAATCCCCAGTGGTATGGATCCTCTTCGTCCCCGTTCCCCCTTTTCCTGTGATATTTACGCCATTTCTCTATATAGTAGCTTCCCGCCAGGTTAAACTAATATGACTGAATCGATGAAACGAACAGATCTGTGGCTGAGCCTGCGGTGGTCGTAGGTGGTCGTGCGGCGGCCATTAGCCATGGTCAGCTGTTTGACCGTTATAAGGACATGCCGAGGTGGAAAGAGGCGTGGTAGGTTGGTGGCTACCGCAGCGCGGTAACATCGAAATAATGTAGGTTCACATTAATACGGAATGCTGCTGAATAGATATTGGAGCGTCTAAGCGTCCAAGAGATGTACAGTCTGATGGTGGTACGGTATTTATTTAGTCACACATAGAGTTCATGATCACTTCCCAAAGCGATTCATAGATTCCTGAACGGTGAAATAGAAGAACGACCAATGATGTCTCATGAGCTCGACTCCTACCTAGACTGTAAATGGTTACGCATAGGACTGGAAATTACGAGTAGTATGGGGGTCCAATACTAGGTCTAGAATACGATTAAAGAGCCAAAAAAACAGGTTTCATCATACGCGGAAACTGTCTTGTTGTCATCATGACCCACGATGACGCTACCTGGGTTACAGGCGATGTCAGCGGATTGATGGGGCGTGACAGGACTCATGAGTGGAGAACAATAGTCATTGCAACGCAGGTCTTGCTACAGAGGGGCACCATCATTCCCTTGACGTATCGATCACATGGAATAATGTGAGGGAGGACACGAACGGACGGCGCGACGCAGTGCAGTAAGCTTTGCAATGTGGGCAATTTGGCCTAGTATTTTCTGCTCTTTGCCACCATGACAGCAACAAGGTTGAAGTAATTTACTCTTGACGACTGGATGTTCTGATAAGGGGTCCCTGGTTGGTTATTGAATGTCCAAGATGATCTAGGATACAGGGAATTGTTACACGCTCCTCCTCTGAAGAGCGCGCTCAGCGTTCTCTTGCCGAAGCCGAATAAAACATATGCAAAACTGAATCTATTATTGACCTTGATGGGGCCAACGCGCAGTGGCGGCGTATCGCAACAGATAGGGGGTGTACTCACTCCGAGCTCGATGGCCCAGACGCCCAGCTCTACTCCACGTTATACCCGACGAGTGACCTACGCCCCACAATCTCTCCAACCTGCCACGAGTCGTAACACGATCAGACCACGTTTGACGAGACACAGAGGAAAAACAGGCGTAAAGAAAACGAAACACACTTTAAAAATCCCATACGCTTCGAGAGCGTACACGCCAAGACGAGCATACTCTCCGCTCCGCACGACCTCACGCCAATAGCCGAGCGAGCGTGCGCGCGCCCATAGCGTCCCGTACGTCCCGAACACCGCGCCGAGCGACGTCGGCGGCCGGAGACGCTCGGCGGTGTAGACATGCTTGAGCACTTCGCGCGCCACGGCGAGGTTGTACTTGACCGGTTGTTGGTACGCTGGATACACGTCACATAAAACAAAAAATGCGGGGCGTCAGTTTGGCGGGTTCGGAGAAAAGGGTGAGGGGAGAAAGGACACGGACAGCCAAGAAGACCGGAGAGTCGCGCGCCAAATGGGCCCAGTGCGCTGCGGGCGTATTCGCCGGCGCGCATGGCTGCGGCTGAGGCTGCGCCGAATGCCTCTTGGGCCTTTTTCTGTGCGGCCTCTGATGACGACGATGTTGAACCGAACCGGCGGGGCACCTTCGCGTGACGTAGAGCTCGGAATGTTGTGGATTGCATGACTTTTTTTTGAACTTTCTTTGGAAAGCAGAGGGTTTTTATAAGTTAGTTCTTTTTTGAAGGAAGTGGGAAGGTCGGTGGGTGAGTGACGGGGTCGCGGCTGTCGTCTCGGACCTCAGTGGTGGACTCGCTGTTGCTGACGAGGCAAACGAATTTTCGGGCGGGAACGGGAACGGAGTCCGGCATCCCGGCCGGCCGTTTGCGTAGCGTTATCGTTATCGTTATCGTTATCACAAGATTTATACATTTATGAGTGGTGAGTGTGTTCGTCCGCGATCACAACCCCACCATCGGCGAAACGAGAAAAGGAACACAACACAGTAATTGTCGTCTCTTTCACTATCATCGCACACAGATTTTCTTTAAAACGACACTCTAATCGATGAGTCAACTCGAACCTGGCGTGCTCGAGGCGGCACGATACGGCAAGGACAAGGTCCGAGTATTTCGCGTGGTGCGCGATCCGGAGAGAAAGGTACACGATGTGGTCGAGTACAACGTTACCGTTCTGGTCCAGGGGGCGATTGAGACTAGGTGCGCACACACTCCCATTCTTCCTGCGCCGCCAAAGTCGTCGCGTAATCACATATTTTTGGTGCTGTCTCCAGCTATACACAAGGGGACAATAGCGTCGTAGTTGCGACTGACTCGAGTGTGTCCCTTTTTTCACTCAACCACCCCTCCCACCTTCAAGGTTGGCCTATTGATAAACTTCCGCCAATACAGTGAAGAACATTACTAACTGTAAGGGGGTTCCTCGTCTTCTAACACCCTCTTTTCCCCGCCACCAACCCAACCATCAAACTGAAAATTGAGGGTTGACGGCCCGCATTTGTCTATGGATCGCAGATTTGGCCAAAGTATCGCCGCACGTGTTAGACCCGGCCCGATTCGCGCTACACCTCGCGGTGCACCTGCTCGCGCGGTACGCGCACCTCGGCGCCGCGTTCGTGACCGTAGAGCAGCTGCGCTGGGCGCGAATCGGGGCCGCAGCGTCCGGTGCTGATGAGGCGGCGGCGGGACACAAGCACGCGTTCTGGCGTGACGGGGCGGAGAAGCGGTTTGTCGAGGTCGAAGTAGCGCGCAAGGGGGACGGAGACGGTGCGGTGGCGCGGGTAGCTGGCGGACTCCGTGACCTTCTCGGTGCGCAAAATGCCTTTTATTTCTACGCCCTTTTGACGGTACACACAAACACACCCCTCATCAAATGGATTTTACGCCGCGTTGGTCGGCGTTGTTTTACAGTGCTCAAGTCGACGGGATCAGCATTTGAGCATTTTGTGCGGGACGAGTACACGACGCTGGCCGAGGTGGAGGATCGGATCTTCAGCACGTCTGTGGACCTGATGTACACATACGGGGAGGTGGCGGTGCGGCTGCCGCGGGACGACAAGCGGCTTGATTTTGGGGAGCAAAATTTTGACAGGAACGGTGCCGAGGAAGTGCACGCGTGGGAGGACGCCAAGGTCGGGGCTGGGGCGCGTG
>Ga0307510_10007093_pt1 | contig 13347 bp, 21 predicted proteins | sample 12_EM_MG_FD_207224 | JGI IMG/M metagenome (GOLD analysis project Ga0307510, IMG submission 207224) | Populus trichocarpa ectomycorrhiza microbial communities from riparian zone in the Pacific Northwest, United States - 12_EM | ecosystem: Host-associated > Plants > Roots > Unclassified | place... | reverse complement strand
GGAGGTCAATTCCCTTTGGCAACATTGTATGGCCTTGCAAACGCACCTTCTCCTACTGTCCTTCGATAGCAATACCCTCCCAAACTGCGCATGGGAAAGTCAATGACCTGAATAGAACTGAGGACGTGTATCAGTGGCAGCCATATCGGACAGCGCTTCTGACGGTTCTGGAAGTCATGTGCTTCGGCTGAGACGTTCCTATCTGAAGGGTGCAATTGAATGTGCGCGCGATTTCAATTGGATAACTTGGAAAAGAAGACGCCAATTCCACGCACAGCACACAATGTATGCTGTGCGTGTACTCCTCGTCGGGATCACAAAATCGAATGCACGAATCTAATGATATTGTCGACGGCGGAATGAGAAATACAGATGCTGCGGGAAGGGTCGCTAGCTGCATGCCGTGAAAAAAGGTCTCGGGCCCGGGGTTCCTCGAGTCACAATACGGGTGATAGAGAAGGTCGCCCCACCCTCGTAACTGATTGACAGCACCAGAGGAATGTCCCGCGTTGCTTTACGGGCTTACGTCCAAACTACCACGAGTAAGTTCAGACAAGACAAGGACGTGCACAAATAAATCGAAGCTAGATTGGACGGAGAATGCCAAGAGGACAAGCGTGAGCCGCGTCGATGATCAATCTAGGGTACTGACACGTATATTATCAGGACCTTTTCTTATGCATGGGCCAGGCGTGAGGCACAATAACGCATCCATGCAGATTCGGGGGAAGGCAATCGCTGGACCTGGTAAGTGGTAACCACTTTTACCAAATCATCAGTTCTGACTTCAAGTTGGTTGGCATTGTCCAGCATCATCCAAAACGTCTCATGTTTTGTCCGACGAGTTTCGGAGGACCTGATTCCTCAGCGCGAGATAGGTGTATATCCAAGTATGGCTTTAGATAGCTCAAGACAAAGCAGTCGGTTATGATTTGGCTTTCATTTCACCTAATGAAGACGTTCTCCAGAATACCAGGCACGGCCTCATGGGCATAATTCCATGCAGTAGGATCAGATGATCATCGATCATCGATCATGGGCGTTGAGTTGTGTCGGCGCATCAACGTGAGAAGTCGTGTCAATGATACGTGTTGAGCGCGTGGGACACTAGTGCTCGGGGGACGCACATGTTGGATGGCTGACTCAGCTGGTGTGGCTCTGCAATCTCTGCATGATAGGCTCAAGAAATGCATGTACGTACACGCATACACGCACACTATTACCTTGACTATTACACGCGTTGCACCGGATTGTGACCGGAAAGCGTACTCATGACCCTTTTTCTCGCTGAAAACCTGAATTCTACCTGCCTTTGGTTTAGGCCTTCCTATCGTGGGCTGTGAAGAGAGAATGCACTGCCAGTAGTATACGCCGTCGCCACGCAGAGAGCGTAGCAGAACGCAAAGGATATTTATAATTTCTTCTCGAGCAACAACGTTGATGGCATCGGTACCCATTAGAGACTCGCCCGCAGTATATAGAGTCGGGCTGAGGGTGTGCACTGGCAGTATCTGACAGCGCAGGATCCATCCTCAGGCTGTTGCCTGCGTGCCGCTGATCACTACCGGTTGGACACTAGCATGAGCAAGCTCGTCTACCACTGGCAGTACATTACAGCTTGCGTGGATGAATGCCCTGAATTAGTGTAAATCCAGCTGCACCGAGAAAAGGCTTCTTTTTGGGAAACGAAGCACCGCCTTCAAGTTGCATCGGGAAGCCACGCTGGGAAACGATCGAGTACAGTTAGTGACCTTTCTGCCAACTTGAAAGTCTCTGCTGGCATGTGGCCTCGGAACTCTGGGATGTTGTGGTCAGGTCGAGTCCGACGTCTACTAGCTCAGTACTAAGTATGTTTCTACAGGAGCAAAAATTTCACCCGTTTCTATCGTTGCTCCTCAACCTTTTGATTCGTGGTCGGCATCGGTTACAACTACTGTAGTCCTTGCGGTATCACAAAATCCCCTACATAATTCCCCCAATAGTTAGGACTCTGACGACAGCCTCTAACCCACGAGATTGACTTCGTCCAACATATTATTAATAACACCAGAATTTAGAGCCAAGTACCTCGACCAGTTGCGCGAGCTTTGCACCAGCGAGAGCGAGAAATCACCTGGACTACGATATTATACGTGTTTATTATTCTGTGTGACTAGACGGGTAACAGATATCCTACAGTGCAGATGAACAATGAGGGGGGTATAGGGTGTGTAGTCATAATACATAGGTGCAAATCTGAATAAGCCAAAAGGGCTCAGCACGACGCATTGTCTGGATGCACATGGCAAAAATACCATTTCCTCAGCCGCAACCTTACTTGAATGTTAGCTGGTCTAGGGTAGCGAAAAATAGACCGTCAGGAACAACTCGTAATCAAGCCGTACCCAACCGTCCTTGTCCGTGTCGAGATTTGCGAAGGACTCCGTAAATTGCTTCATGAATACGCACGCACGCAGGAAACGATCAAACGTGATCGTCTGATCGCCCACCTCTGAACCAGAGTGAGAAGAGGCTAGTAATACGACACGAGTTAGACAAATCGGAATGGCACAGGGGACGGCTCGAGGCGGTGGGTACGAGTACGTACTGAACTTGGCCACGAGTAGCGAAAGTAAATGCTGCGGGAGCTTCATGCCGAACTGATTCAGGGCCTTCTGGAGTTCCGAGCGGTCGATCGTCCCAGAACGGTCCCTGTCAAAATGCCGGAACACGCGTTGCCAGTCCTGGATTTCGTCAGCATTTGCTTATCTCCATCCATAAAACGCGCTAAGGACAAACCTCGATGTATCGCCAAAGGCCGGTGAACTAGAATGGGTAAGACGTAAAGTGACAATCGTGGGCTAGAAGCAGGTAGGCCTACCTCGTTGAAATCAATGCCTCCGGTCCGGTTTGTGTCCTTGCGGGCACCAGCACGTAAATCACTCGTTTAGAGAAAAAATATCCAGATGCTTACGAAGAGGTTCATCAGGAGCTTCACAGTATCAAGGTCGAACGCTACAAGCAGCCATGAGTAACCGTCCAAAGCAGACCGTGCTGATGGAAACGTACGGGTCCAGTCACCATTAAATAATGCATTCTCTGAGATCATCGCGTCAATTTGGCCCTGATATGGGTCTCAGAAATGGCTATCACTTACGCAATTCGGGTGCAGAGATACTCCCTGAGCGATCCACATCAACCGTTAGGAAATAAGCCCAAAGTCTGGAGCGAGAAAAAAATTGCCTCGTAAGGGAACACCGGAAGGGACTGAGCCGGAGGTAGCTTACTTGGGGTCGGCACCGGGTGGTGCCACCGGATCTCGCATGACGAATCCGCCCGCTCCACCGCCAGTGGGATATCCACCAATAGTGGGGGTGTAGGGTGGAGGGGCAGCGACAGGCACTTGCTTGCGGAAGCGCTGTGACCACACAACGTCAACAACATACTTGGAATATTAAGGACGGTAGCGGGAGGTGGGACTCACATTCATGAACGACATTCTAGCGGCTGAGAGTTAGAGTCCCTAGAGTGGTAGGTAGTGGTATATTGACTGGTCTGGGGGGACAAGTGTTGTGTTTACGTGCGTGCCGTAGGAGCAAATTTAAAGGCAGAAACGGCACAGCAACCCTGGAGTGTCGACTTTTTAGGGCACAATTGACTCTGACGGCTGTGTGGTTGGGCCTCGAGTGTGTTGGATGACGGACACACGGCACAAAATAAATGCGCGAGGTGAACAAGCCATAAGGCATGTCACTGTCACTGTGCACGGAACTTGCATTACTAATTCAGGCCATCGGTGTCCTCGTGCCTTCCCGTCTCTCTGCTTTCGGATGTGCTGTGTATACCGGTGTGTGGTGTTGGGATGATCGCTATGCAAGTACAATGAAAGGGAAGTTAGGAATACCTAAAACCTCTTGGTACAGGCGGACTAATATAAACACGAGGATGGTAACTATCCTCAGTGTATTATAGCCCCTTGTTAAAGTGCAGTGCGCGAGGCGCGGCACAGGCACAGCGATGACTCGGATGTCAAGGCCAATAAATAAATAAATAAGTAAATAAATAAACGACAAAGGGGCGTGTAAAGAAAGAGCCGCAGAAGGATTCAAACTCAGTCGGACATGATGAGAAAGAATTACGTCATTGAATTCGGTCCATCCAAAACGCTCGCTCGATCTTACATGCGCGGTTCTAACGATACTATGGACAAGTACGGTAGGCTCATCCTGCTGGTTCGACAACTTCGTCATACACAAAAATTTCGTCGCCACCTTTCTGGTCTGGGATATCCGCTATCAAAAATACATTCATGGCAACGTCAAAACGGTTTGCAAAAACTTTTCATAGTTAATTTGGACCCAACCATCGCGGTCAGTGTCGAGCGCAGCGAAAGACTCGGTAATTTGCTTCACGACCACGCATGCACGCACGAAGCGGTCGAACGTGATTCCGGGCGGAGCAGCTTGATAACCACCCGCGGGCGGGGCGGACCCTTTGACGTCTGAGCTGAGTGAGCTCGAACAAGACAAAGCATGGCTCAGTGATGCGTACCGTATTTGCGTTGCAGTAGGGTTAGGAGATTAGGGGAGAGCCGGTAGCCGAACTGATTCAGCGCCGCCTGCAGTTCGTTGCCGTCGATCGTGCCAGATCTGTCGCGATCGAAGTGGAGGAACACGCCCTGCCAGTCCTGCGTTTTTGTTGATAAGATGCGCTTGTCTTTGCGAGCGATACGAGACGTCTGAGCCACAAACCTTGATATACTTCCATAAACCGGCAAACTGAGGGTCGATTAGATATCGATATCAGGTAAACGACTAAAGCACTGGAATACTGACCTCATTGAAACCGATTGTGCCGCTTCGGTCTGCGTCCTGGATGCATAAGATAACTTAGACAAGGTCAGATGCGGGTGAAAAGGGGCATGACATACGAAAATGCTCATCAGGAGCTTAACAGTATCAAGATCGAAGGCTACGGCACATATCGCCAGTCAGTGACTTGGCACATCTCCTGCGGCCAAATACGTGGGGACGTACGGGTCCAATCTCCATTGATCAGTGCCTTTTCTGAAACATGATGAGTGGAACTATCAAAGTTTTATGAGGTACTCAGGGTACTCACGGAGCTCATGAGCACTTATGGCCCCCGATCGGTCCTTGTCGACTGCGACGAACCACGACCAGAGCCTGAAGAACCGCACACGGTTTGTCAGAAAGATCTTCGCCTAACAGACGAAGGGATAGTCGTGTATCACACGCACTGGGGATCTGCACCGTGGGGGGGTTGGGGGGGTTGCTGGGAGTTGAAACCTCCGGGGCCGGGGCCATGACCATGACCATGACCATGACTTGGGTAGCCAGGGGGACCGCCATACCCGTACTGTGTCGAGTGGCGAGCATGAGCGACATCGATGGCATGCACGACCACAATAAAGAGATAGGGAGGGGAGGTTACATACCGAACCGCCGTAAGACATGCTTCTGTGCTGCTACTGAGATTTAGGGGGACCGACTTTGAGGGTTGTGAATGGATGTCCTGGATGTCACGTGTGTAATTGAGGAGGTCTGATCTCTTCGGAGTCGGATCAGCAGATGAGGTGGAAAAACAAAGCGCTCGCTTGGGAGGCGAAAAGCCCTGTTAAATATAGGAGGAGGGGAGGATAAAGGAAAGGACAATGAGATGTGGACAGCCCTAGCGGAGTGCCAATGCAATGCGAATGGACCCGGGATCCACATCGCTCCTAATGACGGGTTTATTGTTAGGCGCCCGACCACCGCAGTGCATTGCCACGCCTTTCATTTTAAATTTGTTGACCGCACACAGCTTCTACAACTTTATTAACTCGTAGAATTTTCCATCTATCAATTCATCTTGGATCATTGTTATGTCAAACGGTGTAGTGCTATCGCTCTGTTCCGCATTGGCAAGAATTCTACTCTTCCAACGGAAGCCATCCACAGCCCTTTCAAGTTCCATCTGCTCCAGAAAGACCTAGACCTATAATCGCCGAAATCCACAGCCCAGACTTGTTATCACCGTTGCTCGACTCGGGGGCCGTTGCTCTTGCTCTTGCGCGCGGTGTCGCTTATGTGATTGAGGTCAGGGAAAGAAGGGGTCTGGGCAGGAAGAAGCGTGGTGCCCTGCGCCGCCACTTGCCGGGCACAGCCATGGACTCACTGCCACCCATTCTTCAAGTTGCTCGCCTTCCGCAGTTCCAGCCTTCAGCTTACTGTAAGCGCTCAAATGCTGTCATTCAACCGGCCCCGAACGAGTCCCGCCGCGCTGTTGCCCCAGTGCCGTCAGAAGTTTTACCTCAACGGGTGCTGTGCTGCTTTTTTATGAGGCGCCTCGAGCCACAGTATTCTTGCTCCTCCGATAGGTTCTCAAGATCACAAGTCCTACGGTCCAAAAATATGATGGCGACACAGCGCATCCTTCCCATACCTGGGAGTTTTTCTCGGTCACTGCGCAATCTTGAGCCGATCGCACACGCAAGTCCAAGCGACGAAGCTGCGCAGTGTATCTAATTCAGAAACACTTGCAAAATCATGATGCGCGCAGCCCAGAATCGGCCAACTCGGAAATCATGGCCCATCAACCTCGTCACAACTTTCGCAGTGCGATTATGTACATGGATGGTTCCGCGGCGCTAAAGCGCATCTACACTAGGATGTCAAGTATATACAAAAAGAATGGACAGTGATAAGTTACTGCACAAAAAATGACCTCTCACCCCTCCCTCCTCATGCGCTCGCTAACACGACAGGTGGCAGACCCTCTGGCGGCCGTCCGCGCTTCTTGTTCGTGCTGCTGCCACCACCACCCCCAACAGTTCCAGCCCCTGTGCCCCCCGCACCGCCAGCACCAGCACCCGCCCCAGGTGTAGCTTTCTTCTTCTTCGGTGTTTGCGGTGATGGTTGAGGATCGCCAGCGGCCACCGCAACTGGGACCATCGCCGTAGCTGGCGGGATCATCGTCGCCGTCGCCGAACCCCCTAGCTGCAGGCTGGGGCCGCTTAACACGGGCACTGTTGGTTGCACCACGCCTGTAACTACTCCCGGAATTACCCCCACTGTCACCCCCGGGACTGTTGATCCCACAGTTGCACCTGTAGCAGCACCGACGGTTGGCCCCAGCGCAGTTGTTGTTGTTGTTGCTAACGCTGCTGTGGGGGCAGTGGCGTCTTTCGGCTTGGCCTTCTTTTTTGAGCCTGCTGCTGCGGCGATAGCTGCACTGCTCGGGCGGAGGACCTGTCCCAGGGGGCCGAGCTTCGACTGCGCCGGGTTTGGTGGATCGTCTGAGAGTGTGTCGACTCCTGCACTTGCGAGGCGGTGCTCAAAGTAGCTACGAAGTAAGCCGACCTGGCTCTTCACGCTCTCCACGGTAAGTGGAATAAACAGGGCTGGTGGGGGATATGGCGGAGGGGGCTCGGCGGACTTTGAACTGTGAGAATATGGGTGTGAGTACGAAATCGAGAGTAGGGGGAGAGGAAGACTGGTTCATACGCTGCATTTGGGCCTTTGGCATTCCTCTTGCCCTTGAGGAGTCGTTTGGGGATCGTGAGAGAGGAAAGGCCGAGCTCGGCAGCAATACCAAGTTCGCGCAGGCCCAAGAAATCCTCTCCAATATCATCTGTGAATTGGCCCCTGCACGTACCATGGCGTCAGCATTACATCCGCCAAGAGCTGAGGGTGTAGAGCGTACATGACGAATGCGCTTTCTTCTTCCTCATCATCTTCGTTCGCAAAGAGCGTGTCGTCGTCAATAGCATCACTGCTCGTAAACTCCTGGTATACATTGGTGATCTTCTTCTCGAGCTCGCCCAAGCGTTTCCCGTGTCGCTCGACGTCGTCAGTGATATACTTCTCCAAACCTTGTATTCGGGATACGCCGCTCTCGAAGAGAGAATGCAAGATAATTTCCTGTGGACAAAGTGAGTACACTATTTTGGGTGGCTTAGAGAAGCTGGCATGCAAACATACCTCAGAGGTCATCATATTGGAATACTTGTCGAGATAAAAGCGGAACGTCCGCCCAACATTCGACAGGTACTCCGCTGTGATCCCTGACAGCATGTCCAACGACAACTGTGACGACCCTGCGCATTCATGTCTCTATGGCTATGGTCTTTATGGCTCAGGACGATGAACGTACCTTGGAACCCAACGTGTTCCAAAATTTTCCGGTTCACCCATTGGATACACTTCTCCGCCGCCAATTCACCCATATCTGGCTTGGTATCAGCTGACCCCTCTAGTGCCAATTTCCGGCTCAGTCGCGGAACAGGCCACGGCCGCTCGTCTACTATGTCAGCCTCTACTTCGTCCGCGACATCAACATCGCCTGATAACCCTGCCGGTGGTCCAGCAGGAGGTACATCGCCACCGTCGCCATCTTCCCCACCCGCGCTGTTGGCCGCAGCTGCTGCAGCACTGATTGCGACAAACTTGGCGTGTGTGCGCCGCATTCGACGCTGAATGCGAATATTCTCATTCATTTTCGCCAACAGCGAACGAGGGCGTGGTGGGGCAGGCTTTGGTGGTCGCTTTTTGCGCTTCTTTGTCTTTGTAGAACTGATACGTTGATCTTGCGATTTCGGTGGGGAGGGCGGGGGAGCGGGACCGGAGGCTGCGAGAGACGGAAGAGGTGGAAGAGAATTCGCAATGAATACATCGGATGATTGTGCTTCCCACCAGAGCTCGATAGTATCTAAGGCATGGGGCACGGAGATGCGTGCGCGTTTACGCATGCGGGAGTCATGCACACCGTTTCTGCGATGGGATTGTCAGCATCAGATGTGTAGCCATGGATCCTCGAGTAAGTACTAACAGCTTGCGTTTGTCACCTATAGGACCATCTAAGGCGATCCCCTCAGCGTCGCTGTCGGCCCCACCATCTGCTTCAGAATCTGGTTCGCCAATGTGGGAGCGCAACAATGCATTGAGAGCCTCGGCATGACTAGATGACCCAGGTGAGAGTACAGCGTCAAGGGATTTCCCAAGTTCAAAAATGGCGGCCATCCCTTCGGCTGTGCGTTCGATGGCAGGGGATTCTCCAAAGGATTGGCCACGCACGCGTCGTGGGGGGGTCAGAGCGGGAGTGAGTCGGCGACCTGTCCTCGAGTCGTTGCTACTCGGAGGACGAGAAGGTAATAACGACAACGAATGATGAACGTGACCATTTATGCCATTAATCCTAGTTGGTGGATGAGACGGAGCGCGATGACCAGACATCGGGACAGTGAGGTCAAGAGGAACGCTAGGATCAGCGCGCTCTTTCCGATCGGTTATGTATTTGAGGAGGTGTTCAGCTTTAGCTTTGAGGCGTGTGGCGCAGAGGCGGAGGGGATGGTTCTGAGTATTGGCGTCGCTGTAGCGGGGACGGGTGATTGGACAAGTGACACACCTCGGCGGCATTGTATTGGAAGCAATTCGACCAGATGAGATCAAGGTCGTCTTTGAATTCCTTCTTGGACTTGTATTGTTTCTGCTTGACCTTCTTCAGCATCGTCTGGAAGTCCATTGGATTCGTTATGTCTGGTGCGCGGTGGGAGAAGTTATGGTGATACTTGGGAGCTTCAAACGAACAGATACGTACAGTCATAGTAATCTGGGACATCCGCCCGGGATACGGGCTTAATGAAGGCGTCGGCATCGTGGTTATCCTGGATAAACGGACGAGGTCAAAGAGCCGCGTCGGTAATTCGGAACAACAGAATGAACCATTGTAACGGTACGGAGGTCATGCAGTAAGTCTTCGAGAGCATCGTAGAATGGATCTGCTAGTTTTGCGTCATGGGGTTGTTTCTGCTGAGGGGCGGCAAGTGTAAGCGGTGATGGCGTCAGGTACGATTGGATTCGACTCACGCGGCAGTCCTTGACCACTTGAAAGAGACGCTTGAGATCAGCGTCAGGAATGGACAACTTTGCCTGGCTGTTGGCCAGTGTCCTCAAGAGGTTCTGAACGACATCTGAGCGCACGAATTAGCGGTGGATGGCAGAGTTTAACTTACATTCATAGCTCGGTGAGCATTCGCACTGGTTTCGAGCGGCCAACGCGTTATCCGTGGGTACTCCCTGCGTTTAATCTCCGACTCAACTGTCTCGCAAAATGCCGCTGTCCTCGCCGTCCTCGATAGTGAAAACAAATCAGACAACCAGACATTGTTCCACTGTCCCCGTTCGCTCAAACAAACTTCACCTGTCACCCAGTACTGTCAAATGTTTAAATTTTGGAAGTGAAAGTCAATGTATTTTTTTTCCTTTGGTCGTTCCAAGCGGAGACAAATACAATTGCTGACATAATACATCAGCAGCCGCGTCTCGTCGCGTCGTCGCGTCGATTTCTATCGTTCGTTCGTTCAACTCAACTCGGTGCCCAAAGCCAAGGTCAAATCGCGCTTATCGTCTTGGACTGGACTCGCACACCCCGCAATATTTACGCTTGTCGGGTTACACTTCATCTATGCCAACAGATCAATAGGCCTCTCTTGCTTTCTCAATATCGCTATAACAAAACAGCCTGTTCCTTTGATTTCTATCCCCAATCTACATCACTCGACCCACTTTTTTGCATTCTGCACGGCAGAAAATGTCCGGTCTCAAGAATTCACCCTTTGGCAAGCGACTCCGGGCAACTCAGCAAGATCCCGACGAAGAAGGCCCTCGTCGCAGTCGTCCACGGACCAACCCTGTCTTTGGTGTCGCGCCCGCGTCGACCCCTTCCCTCGACTCCTCCCGACCTAGTACGAGCGAGAGCGGCGGTCCGGAGTCTCCAACAGAGCTCCACCGAATGAATAAGGATTACGGTGACCGTTTCGTACCGTCTCGCGATGCGGGAGACCTACGAACATCTTACAACCTCATGGAGGAGAGTGGGCCATCAACGCCTTCACGAAACAGAGTCATTCCTACCGAGTCAGATGCTGCCAAAGGTGAGCGTTCTGTTCCCTCTTTGTTCCCTAATACCTTCGCAGAGTCTATCCCTACATAGACCAGTAGGGTTGACTCTACATTGCGTCGTTCCGCACTCCATCTTAACCCCTACCTTCTACCAATACTCTTCTGCTTCCTCTTACACCTCCATCTTCTCGATTGGCACTCGATTTCTTATTCGTGCCGGTAATGACGGGCCGGGTTCAATCACCTCGTGGCCGTCAATTTCATTTCAAAACTTTGAATGTGCGCATCATCCGAGCCGAACAGTTCGCCCGCAATATTTTTTTCTTTTCACCATTGCAGATAGCCTTTTACTTTAGCATACCCCATCTATATGCGGTCTGTCTCATTTGCTGATGCTTCGTCACGACAGAACAAGCAAACGCGATATTCACCTCCATCCTTCATACAGAGGTCACACCCCCCTCTCCTCGCCGCCCAGTCTCCCCAGTCCGTCCAAGTGCCCCTTCCTCCAATGCAACCACCGCCCCTTCCACGCCGAGCCGTCGGCGACTATTTTCCTACAACTCCCCTTCTGGCTCCAACCCTTCTACGCCAACACGACGTCTGGATATGCCCACCGACGAAGCTTATTCCATGAGCCCCGTGCGTGAGGAAAGTCGACAAATACTCGAGAGTCCGCGACGACAGCTGCGCCATGTCTCCAAGACGCCGTACAGGGTGCTGGACGCGCCCGAGTTGGCCGACGACTTTTATCTCAACCTAGTCGACTGGTCAAGCACAAATGTCCTCGGCGTCGGTCTCGGTTCCTCCGTCTACCTCTGGACCGCCCACACGGCCGCAGTGTCGAAACTTTGTGACTTGGCGAGTACAAGTGACACCGTCTCTTCTGTCTCATGGGTACAAAAGGGTTCAACCCTCGCTGTTGGTACTCTCACTGGACGACTCCACATATACGACGCGCATACATTGCAGCTGCAACGGACTTACCAACAAGCGCATACACAACGAATAGGTGCATTGGCCTGGAATTCACACGTACTGAGTTCCGGTTCGCGCGATCGTATGGTACACCACCGAGATGTACGCGAACCAGGTATGCGACCATTCCGGAAAAGTGCAGGCCACCGCCAGGAAGTGTGCGGCTTGCGCTGGAACGCAGATGGTGCCGCGCAAGGGGGTTTGCTTGCGAGTGGTGGTAACGATAATAAGGTCTGCATATGGGACTTGCGAAGTTCGCGGCGTCCGGCAACGCGGAGCGGGGCTGGGAATGCCGAGGAGGGTGGGAGCAGTACGAGTGCTGCCACACCACTGCCTTCAGGCGACTCCCCGCTGTGGAAATTCCACGAGCATACGGCAGCTGTCAAGGCACTTGCGTGGGATCCGCACGTGGCGGGTGTCCTCGCGACTGGTGGAGGAACACAGGACAAGCATATCCGATTTTGGAACGTGCAGTTCGGGAATATGCTTAGTGAGCTGGACACGGGGAGTCAGGTGCGTTGGTAACAAATATCATGGACGTCCTGGGGTACTAAGAGATCCGTGGCCCGGCAATATAGGTCTGTAACCTGACATGGTCTCTCACTTCACATGAGATTGTCTCGACCCATGGCTACTCCTCCATTGCAGCCCAGAACCAGATCTGCATCTGGAAGTATCCGTCACTTGACATGGTAGCGTCGCTGACCGGCCACACAAGTCGCGTCCTCTACCTCGCGATGAGTCCTGATGGGGAGACAATTGTCACAGGTGCAGGGGATGAGACCCTTCGCTTCTGGAATGCGTTTCCCAAACGCGAGAGCGGCGAGGCGCGTCGCGAGAGCCGACTTGACTACGGTCGGCTCATCCGATGACACCTTGCGACTTGCGTGGACCTTTCACCTCTGTCATGGCCTGTCGCTCTTTGTTCCTTTTCTCGTCTTGTGGATCTTTGCGTTCTGACCCTTTTCATACCCAACGCATCTTTGTTCTGGGCACTGCAATATCCAATGTCAGACTTCTTCCCAAGCCTCCTCACACATCTCATCTGTAACCACACAATCCCACTTACACGACACACCCACATATTATACAGTACACACCAGGCACGCGTCGATACTCTTTAGCATCCACACTTTATCCTACTGTATCACCGTCTCATCACTCGATCACTCACCGTCCCGATTTGTGTTCCATTCTTTGTTCCCGTTCGTTCCGTTCGTTTTGCCCTAATTTTACTTTTCCTTGCTCTCGGCTGTGTCTCTTTCCTCTCCTCTCTTGCTTTTGTCGACATTTTGATCTGTGCTCTCCCTTTCTTTCCCACTCCTTTTTACCACCTCCTCGTCACTGCTCCGCGGGATAGCCACCATCTGGAATATAGGCAAAGCCATTATTCAGAGACTGGAAAACAGACCCTCGTGACTCGTTGGATGGGCGTCAACAATCGGGACGCTCGGACATGAACCTTATTGTCTTTCCGTTTTAGGTAAGT
>Ga0307510_10007092_pt1 | contig 13349 bp, 15 predicted proteins | sample 12_EM_MG_FD_207224 | JGI IMG/M metagenome (GOLD analysis project Ga0307510, IMG submission 207224) | Populus trichocarpa ectomycorrhiza microbial communities from riparian zone in the Pacific Northwest, United States - 12_EM | ecosystem: Host-associated > Plants > Roots > Unclassified | place... | reverse complement strand
GGTGAGGCTCCCAAAATTTGGTAAATTTAGGAAGAAAGTCGGTGGGGGGACCGGATGGAGGAGTGGGTTGATGTCTCATGACGATTGCGGGGATGGGTGGGGGAGGTTCCTGCATCGAGTTCGAGAGCTCAGTTGGTGGGTGGATGGGCGGGTCAAGGTGGAGACAGCGGATTGTGCTACGGAGTAAGTCAGGCCATGGGCCTGTTTGTGACACTTTGCATAACATGGTAAGTAGGCTGTGGGGAAGGGGAAGAGGGGAAAGTGTAGGGGGGGGAGGGGGACAATTTGATTGTTCGATTGTGGGACATTGTATTTGCTCTATACGACAGTAGACGTGCGCAGAGGACTGTACTATTGTGAAATGTTCTAAAGGAGGCGGACGGACAGCTTTACAGCTGCGCATTGAAAATATGATATCATGTATGTATGCATCCATGCATGGTAGGGATCGCGCTCCTCCCAAACATCCCCGGTCGTATTTCGTGTGCATAGCATAGTCCATAGTGATAAACGTTGCTCATGTATCCGCGTCGCAGGTGCGTACCCCGGGGTAGAAGGCATCGGTAGTCGTTCGCCGATTCATCGACATCTGAATCTCCAGTGCAATGTTGTCGCAACAACATCTATTATGTGCGATAGCTCTATCTATGTGTAATGTGTACGTACAATGTGGTATCATGTCTTCGGCCTTCTATCGCTCGCTTGTCCGCCCACTTGCTCACCCACTGCGCGAATTTCAAGCCCGAACTTCTTCCAATTTTCTGTCTGGGATGATTTTCTTGAGTGTCTGTTATGAAGGGTATACGTCAGTCGAACAATTCATCTGAATGTGTTATCCATCGTGTGGCAGCAGTTGGATAGAGATAACGGAAAACTCACCGCTGCCTGTTTCGGCTCAATCATAAGCGCACTAGCCTCTACAAGCACACTCGGCTCCTCGCCTTCGCCGACGAGAGTCTCGATGCTCCCCTCTACCCACGCCTTCCTCCCCTCAACTTTCACAGTCTTCGCTCTCAGGACAACATAGCTCCCCGCGGGGCTCGGCTTGCGGTAATTCACTGTCAAGCTGGCGGTCATTGCGATCTTGTTTGGCAGAGCTGCGAAGCAACACCTCGCAAGCCCCTCGTCCAGCATCGTTGCGAGCATACCCCCGTGAATGTACCCTGGATGTCCGCATAGTTGCTCACCCAGGTAGAACACCTGCACCATGCTCTTTCCGCCATCTTCTACGAATGTGAGCGGTGGGACTACGATCTTTCCTGGGCCTGCGAGAGTGCCTGCGGTGAAGGAGAGGTGTTTGTATTTATCTGCGATTTTCAACGCCGGTCGGGTTTCGCTGAAAGCGGGGTTTGATCGTAGAGAGGTGACGAGTGGGTGGTTGGAGATGTGGTTGTTTGCCTCTATCTCTTGGGCGTCTGTAGGTGTGTATACTTGCAGGGTCTCCTCATCTGTGAGGGCGATATATCCCTGTGCGGCCATTATGTAGCTGTAGGCTGTGAGGATGGTTATAGTAATGCCTGAAAGGAGCCAGATGCTGGGACGTATGAGTGTTGCTTCTTTAACCTTATCAGAGAACTTTTGATCTACAACAAATTAATAGGTTGCCCCGAAGTTTGCTGTCAGGGGATGGGCAAACTCACAGGATGATTTCTCAATGGGCTCAAAGGCTTTAATAGTAGCGAAGCGTAACGCAGGAGTAGTAATGGCAATGGCAGTAGGAGAGTATCGTAGAGGTGGTATCAATAGCATGGAACTTCTAAACACCCTACCCACCAAAGCAGGATATCTATTCAATATAACCATAACCTTTCCTTTCCCCTTCTTGGGAAAACCACACCTATACCAAACCCAGCGCCGACACCCCAAAGGCCGGGGCCTGACAAAAGCAGAACGGGTGAACTTCTTTCCTTCGGTGATTCGTAATTCCGCCGAGCTCGAGAAGAGTTCAGGAAAAAAGTTCCCCGCAATCAAACAATGCCTGTCAGCTTTCCCGAAAAGGAGAGGAAGAAGGTAAAAAGAAAAAGAAAAAATCCTCTAGAAAACACGGCTACAATCCAGGAGGGGATTCCTAGACCGTGGGGCTATGTGCGAGGAAAGGAAGCAAAACAGTTGCGGAATGAAAAATGGCTTTTTTGCGGGAATAAGTTGAGGTGCCCTCCGCGTCGGTTGACTGAAAATGTGAGTTGCCTCGGCTCTCTCAAGAGGCGAGGTGATCCCCTGCTAAATTTCGATACTGCCAAGAAGCACTAGCAAGTATGATACTCGTGTCTCCAAGAATTGGCACTCAGTTGCACTTCTATGCGTCTGTCAAGCGAACGAGTAATCAGAGCGCCGAACCGAGGATTTTTTGCGCGGGGCTTGGGGGGTGATTGTGGAAAGGCCTGTCCGCGCCTTTCGCTTTGGCTCTCTAACCCCGGTGTCGGAGGCGGGGAGGCGTCTGACAGCAGAAACTTGCGGACAGGATCTGGTAGGTTTAACCAAGATCGGATATTTTACCCAGAAGTGTTCCTGATGATGGAGCTTTCCCTCCCGAGAAGCCGACCTTTTTGCCTTTTGCGTGTTAGTGCACTTTGTTACTCTGAGTTTTCACTGCATCTCTGATACCCAACAGATTGTTTATTGGCCGTGTTCCACCGCTCTAGATCACGCAGGCACCGAACGCATACTTTAGGGAGAAAATGGTGCAGGGGGGGCGGCGCGATTTCAAGCTGTTGGGGTGGCTGCTGCAAGATATCAACCACATTGACCACGTATCATAGGGCTTTTGGCGCGAAGACGTCGTTGGTGAGTTGCCATGGGATGGGCTGCTGCACTTGAACGTAGCCCATCGGGGGGCGAGTGATTGTTTGTGCGGATACAGGCATGAAGCTTGCCAGCTGTCGGCTTGTACTTGCATTATCTGCGGTGTTGCCTTTCTGTGATACAGAAGAGTTGTTGTCCTAGTTTCCTGGGCTTCCTTGGTATTTTCTACGGATACTGGGGGGTCAGGAGTGTGCCCTGTTTACTTGGCTTTGGTTTCTGATAAAGTTTGCATTTGAATAACCGATTGCCCAGGAACGCTAAACGAGAGGGTATAATTGTTCCACCCCCGTTTCGTTGTATCGCTGAAGCCTCTCTTTGTACCAGAGAGTGATATCCCATGATTCACCCTGGCGAAGGAGACACATCATGATCAATAGTTGATCGATTGGGCGTTGCACTGTTCCCGCGGCTAGATTCTACCCTAGCATGCATTTTTCCCAACTGCTAATTGCCGATTATTGGGTTTTATTAAGTTTGTTTTAATGAAATTGAGAAACTGTGGGGGTTTATTGAAGGTCTCTGCAAGGATGGTACTGGGTGTTCTCCTACTTCTGTAAAATTCTCATACCCTTCCTTGTGTCTCTTAACAACAGAATGGTAAGAGCCTTTTAGATAACCATTTTCGGACATGCCTCTCTAGGAGTACTGTAAACCTTCGCCACATTTTGTTTTACTAAATAGTGGAAAGAGGGGCTAGTGAAGCGTGCTTGCAGTACCTGGAAGACTAGGGGAACCTTAATGAGGTAGCAGTGTGTGCGTAACGGAACGAGCTATGAAGTGGATATCACGGGGCCTTTTAAGCTGAACAACCTGCTGGTGGGGAGGCAGGGCTGATGCATCTCTAAAATCTCAGCAGAGCTGAGGATTAACGTTGTGTGATAATTGAAAAAGCTCTCTCTGTCAGCGCTCCAGCTCTAGAGAGTCCTCGGAGGAAATTTTCAATTCAAGGGATCGAGTAAGAATAACCCGAATCCCGAAAAAACCAAGACGATTGGAGTACAGATTACTCGAGGAGTTATTCACAGGTTGTATTCTCTATCGAGTCGTTATCAAATCACAATGCCCCTCTTCCACAGTTTAGGAAGGTGTCCCTCTCGATCCAATCAACCCGCTCAGCCGTCATGACATAGTAAAACCCAGAACTCCTAACCAATCACAAACACACTCTCAGACGGGAAGAAGGAGATCAGAGATAAACCTCGATCTACCCTGTTATATATACACCTCATCTCAAGCTCATCCAATCACCTTGCTGTCTGTGATCTCCAGCGGGGATACTAAATAGGGGCTCAGGCACGAAATTTAACCTGGCAAATAACCATTCGAGAACTTATGCGTACGCCGGCCGCAGTTAGTACAACAACTTAGACCGTCCGTCTGACTATCCAGTAAAAATGTTCTACGAGTATTGGCGTTCTCGAACCTATGACAGGGGTAGCGGCTGGAGCTTAATGAGTAGGCGAAAAATCGCCGGAAGGATGGTGTCCCCCGCAGCCAATGGAAGCATTATATGGTCTCTCCGGGGAGTGATTGGGGTTTTAGTATGGTGGTTCTAAATGAAGGCCATTTAGTTTTATGGTATCATAGGTTAAGTTTTAGTTAGTGCGTTTTAATTAGACTTTCATTGAGTTTAGTCCCATGATGTGGTGCAAACTGGGCAGAGTAGTTAGGGGAATGTCTGCCAGGTGTAGGGCACTCCAGCACAGTGCTTGGGATCTACCGGATCTTGGAGATGGAGCTAGCGCTTTAGCGTATCATATGTTCACTGCCAGACTAGAGCACGGTAGCTAATCTTGACCTATATCAGCTAGGGGTACTCAAAGTTAAAAATGTGGAAAAAACTTAGCTTACTTTGCTGTTTCATCTAAGCTTGGCATATCCCTAAACCGCTAACTTAAACACTACCCTACATACCATATATTATTATGATAGTTTTTTTGCAGGTTGGGATGGAGGTCTACTCGTGTGAGTGCTGGTAATCCCCTAGCGTTTGTAAAACGACTACTATTGCATATGGGCGAAAAATTTCCCGGAGCCTCAGGATTTTGCCCATATGTAATAGCAGTCGTTTTTACAAACGTCAGGAAATCACGAGTAGAGGTCTGTAACAGCTGTAAAACTCAGTTTAACCAGACTCTACTACAACTCAGACATGATACATAAAGCATGGGGGCAGGTTTTAAAACTCGAGGAAATTTTTTAAAATATTATAACATATCACACTTGAGAAACAATTGTCCCTAGTCTAGTAAAAATCTCTTATCATGGACCTTTTTTATTAATGAACCAAGTTTATGAGATATTTGTAAGATCTGTTTTTCACCTCAAAGCTTTATCTTGAGTCCTGAGTGCATTCAAATGTGTTACACAAAATATGTGGACACTATTGGCTAACACTCTAAGGTATCGTAACCTAATGCAACATCTCGCATTTGCTTACTACTGAGAAATCATCTTTTTAACTCTGAATACCCCTGCCATGACAAGTTTCCGTGGGTAGCTCACCCCACTAGCAGGTAAAATGTCACCTAACCCCAAAAATTCTTCACCGTCGCAGTCTGTTATTAGGCCTACAGCACATGCACCACTACTCGAGTGCCGGTATACGCTACTCAAGGGCAATACTACACCGGAGCTCGTCACAAAAGTAAGATATCCACTGGGGCGGATGGTTCCTGCTTCAATTGGTCCATATCGCCCGAGCACGGTGGGTGCCCTACCGGTACCGTAAGGGTATGGTACGTGAAATGCCTCGAAGAACCACAAGCGGGATAACACGATGCACAATGTTTCAAAAACGGGGAGTTCCCCTACCTGCGGTGGCCATCAACGACATAGCCCCCCCGCTCCACGACACTTGTGCTAACTTTATAAGTGTATCATACGGGGTTCAGCGGGTTCAGAATAACCGAGTGCTGTGGCTGTGGCTATGCTACTTGAAATCCGTCTTAGCTCTTTATTATAGACCTCCGCCAAGCATTTTTTTCTCAGGTTCATATAAGGGGAGTATGGGATTTTGCATCCTGTTCGCATATCCTTGTCCCAAGTCTGCGATAGGTAAGGTTTCAGGAAGGATGTTATTTCCGAAGTCATCTCGAGGAAATGTGGCCTTAAATGTAGGGTCGAAACTCATTTGTTGTGATAATGGCACGGGCTATGCCTTGGCCATCGGTGTGTCCTGTATTATAATCGTGAACTATGGCACTTGGGGTATGATATATATACCATAGGGGCTGGGATACTTGAACCTAACGCTAAGACGTCCAAAATTGCCCTCTTTTGATAAAAGGGGGAACCACTCCGAAAAATTTGAGATAAAAACAGACCTCGCCGGGGGAGGCAGCCCTGGCGTCCTAGCTTGAGGTTGAGTTATTCTAGTTCTAACGGCATAAGACGGGAAGTGGGCTTGAACCGCCTGACACCGGCACTGCTGCTGTATGATACTAATAATGCCCACTAACTTAGTCACTCCCCGTCAGGACTTTTGGGCACTAGATAGCTGTCTAACATAAGGTGCTAGGGTGTAGCAAACTTCCCTTTACTCGTATCATAGCAGGAAAGAAGTGCCCAGAAACAGGGCTTCGCAAATATACAGTCGCACACCTCTACCTTGGGCTGCCGGATCCCGAAGAATCTGTCCCGTGCGGTATTATAGATGATCCGGGACAGCAGGTCAGGTTTTGGTATCAAGAAATTTAGGACTCCCTGAGGTTCGTACGGGACAGAGTGGTCTCCAGGTTATTGAGATCTGGGACAGCGGGGTGTGACTGTGTATTATGGGGGGAAATGAGTAAGAAAATCTGTGGGTATCTGAGTGTTAATATAATTTCACAACCCCCGTTTTCAGGCGGTTCTTGCCTGCTATGAGCACCATACACGGTACCGCCCTTGCCAAATATAGCCTGGCCGGTAAAGGATAAGATAAAACCTTATAGGCCTAACTACTCGCATCATGTCATATCAAACCACTATCTCACCATGTGCTAAATTATCTCCCGGGCAAGGCATTACCAACACCAAAAAATATGCAATTGCACGCTAAGTCTTCACTGAAATATCTGTCTCCCACTGCGACCTCCTTTGGATTTCGATTTGCATCATAGGTGGCCTGCCGCCAACCTAACTCGCAATCCGCTTCGCGAACTCGATCAGCTCAGCACATTGTTGCACGATTGCACGTGCTTGTGATGTTTACATTATGATAGGTCCGGCAGTTGCATTGACAACGTGATTAGGGGTGTGAGTGTTTTGTGATAGGTGGTGTACTCGAGTATGCGTCGGAACGTTTTTTTGGATGTTGTGGTGGTGGTAGTGGAGCCACGGACTGTGTGGGTGGGTGCAGATGGGAACTGCTATGGGTTAAGATATTTACTGACGTTAGGAATGGAGGGGAAGGTAGGCTGGGTTTGGGTTCGGGATGGTCCTGGCGCCACTCAAAGGCGTTGAGTTGTATTAATCGACATGAGGGGCGATGGGAGGGAGGGGTATATGGGATATCGTGAGATTTACACGCCTGGCGCCAGGCTCGGCTCCCAAGTTAGGTAGACGAAATATAAATAAAAAAGGGATCAAAAAAACTCAGACGTATCACCAGCAAAACAAAGAGGCGCGCTCAACAGGCACACATATCCTCTGGTTCATTCTGTATCCTGTTTGTGGCTTACCAATAGACTCGAAGATCTTACTCTACTTCCTTAAACCAAACTACCAGCCCCGCCTTCCCAACGCCCACCCCTTCACTCCCAGGCGAGACTCTGAGCATCTTATTAAAATACCTGTCTACAACCCTCAGCCCCGGCTTAATCCACCTGCCACCTTCCTCCTCTTGCTCGAACCTGACGTTCTTCTCTCTAAGGACTGGGAAGACGAAGAGTCTGTACTCGATTTCAGCTCTGGAACTCGGCAACAGCTGGACGAGGTTCTGCTTAGGGCCCGAGAAGGCGAATGCTTCGTTGGCTTCCATCAGCACGTTGAAGGTTAGGAAGTAGTTGGTTGGGTTCTCGAGGGTATAGCGGACTATGAGTACGTTTGGGGGAAGTGGCTGGGTTAAGGTTGGGGATGGGTGGATCAGGGCGGCGAGGACACGGGGTTCAGATGGCGGGACGGGAAGGCGGGGGACTGGGAGGATGGTGGTGTTTAGGGGGGTGGAGGGGAGGGAGTCGCGGTGCCAGTGGAGGATTAGAGTTACGTCGATTGAGGCCGCGGATCGGTCTTCCAGGGAGCGTTTTTGGATGTCAAGAGTGAAGGGGAGTGGGGTGGGTTTTGCTTGGTGGAGGACTAAAGGGAAGCGATTGCGTTAGCATTTGGTGAGAAGTAAAGTCTGGGATGAGAGAAGAGGGGGGGGGGGGAGGGGTTATACGTAATGATTCTTTAGGGTTTTCATCTGTTATCACTCGGCAGACTGCACCTTCTCCGCCGCTTTCTACGGCATGGATTGGAAGCTCCCAGTTCTCAACTACCACCGCGCCTCCTCCAGTGGTGGACAGCGTAACTGTTAGACACCATTGCTGGATGATACCGAGAACCCTCTTTCCATTCTCCCATCCAGTGCCCTCTTCCAGAGAAAAATAATCTGGCCACGGGTCTGGATGTACTCGGGGAGAGAAGTCAAAGGCTGTGGAAAATGGGTTGACGATAGGCATTTCAGCCATAACCCTTTTGTGAATAGGGGTATCTGGATCGGAGACTAGATGGTAATGAGCCGTTATTTCGATTGCGCAGTCGGCAGGTATTGATGGTGATGGGAAGCATATTGTGCACTTGGTTGGGGGTGCTGATGGAGAAAGTTTGCCAAGTGGGTATAGGGATGCTGTGGCTGGCTCTTCTACTCCATCAGATATCCAGGTTACTGACGGCACTATAGATCAATGTTAGAGTCGCATGCGATGTTTGAGTTGTATGTAACTCACGATCGTCATCCACTGGCCATCCAAGGATTCGCAGGCCTATATCAACTATGGCGTCTTCTTCCTCCCCATTTTCAACCGCCAGCTCGATATTTACGATCTCGTTAACGTATAGCTCGCCCTCAACCGTACTCTTGGCTGTAACCTCCATTTTCGGTGGCCTAGGCATGATGGCCAAGGTACCAGGCTCCTTAGCTCTAAGGGTTTTCATCTTCAAGGGTCCGCCTTCCTCCCCAACCCACCAAACCCCGGTACCACCATTAGGTGTTGTGTGTGTTAATTTCCTGGTTATTTGATGGACAGCTCTTGCAGAGGGCGCATCGACTCTATCGTCATCGTCGTACTCTGTATCTAGCATAACCATGTAGTCTAATTCGAAACCATCTGTATACATTACAAATGTTGCACATATGGCCTTGGCATCACCGGCTTCGCGAAGGATGGATGAGAACTCGTAGATTTTGGTTTCCCCTGGCGCGAGTGAGAGGTCTGTGTTGGCGACTAGGAAAGACTTGATGGATGTAGGGGAGGGGAGAGGCTCATCGAGGGAGTGATTCTGCTCTTGAACCTTCCCTTTAAGATTGATTTTATTTAGCTTCGAGCTTGGTCGTGGACAGGATGGAGTATGCCGTAGAAGTATGGTTCGAAGATTTCCTTCATAGGATATTTTCAACTCTGAGAAGACTATTGGTGCTGCACTGGCATGAGCATCTGAGGATATGACTAACTGCGAAGTGATGGGGTCTCCGGCGTGGACATTTGGAGTTTCAAAAGAATATGATGCGGTAACTACAGGGAAGCACAATTAGCTTTGCGATATATTGAAGTATTGTCATTTGGATAGGGAGCCTACGGAAGCTGACAACGTCACCTCCACGGACCACTAGAGTAGGCTTGACCTTGACTGTTTCCACGCCTTCTAGAGATCGAGAAAGATCATATCTCCACCCTCTTCGCTCTTTGAAGACAGAACTACACATCAGCTCTAACTCCGCGATGACAACACTTCCGCCTTCACCAGCGTTACGCCCGCATTGTACAATATTCCATAAAACATCTTCAAGAACATCCCACCATCCTTCTTTTCTATATATTCGCGCCACAGAACGTAAATCCTTCAGTGCTTCACCCCAAAGGGTTTGGTCCTGTGGTGCTTTGGCTATCTTCAGCTTCGCTATTTGAAGTGCGATCGAGTCTACCATCCGCCTTTGTTGGCGGGAATCAAATTCTCGTCTTGCTAAGGAAAGTAATGACAATTGGGAGGAATTGTGATCGGCGGCGCTCTCTTCTTGAGGCGGCGGGCAGAGATAGAGGTCATATGAATCGGCACTATCACTAATGGATATCCTTTTTGCTCTCCTCGCCCGTACAGACATAAATTCGGCAGCCTTGAGATAGTAAAACCCAGCGTGATGCAGCAGGTCCTGTGGGCCTATTCGCTCACTAACAGAAATCTGCTTCTCGGGTGGTGCATATATCACTGGAGGCTCCATGCCGTCGATACCTACTCCAAGCATTGGTGTCCGGGGTGAGGCTGGAACAGATACATTGAAAACTGGAAAGTTTCCACTTTGTATTAGTTCACCAAGACACTTGTTCCATCTACTCATCCATGCTGCGAACCCATAGGTTTCGGTTCCCCTCCCTTTACGGTCTAGCATATTTGTCATGTGCACCACATGGGCGCTCCATCGGCGTTTGGCAGCGGTATATTGTTCGCCCCAGAGATGACAACGAATTAGCCTTAGGATAGTGATATCTGCCAGAAGCCTGGCTTGTGTCCATCGGTCGCTCCAGGAAGTTGTTGTTTCAAAAACCTCTGTTAGTAGTTTCTCATATGCCGTCTCATAGTTGCGCACTGCGGTATCCATTTCCTGCCGGAATTCTGCGAATATTCCCAGTTTGAACTCATAACGGAGGTTCCATGCTTGCTGAGATAATGCCCTGGAGGAGGGTATCGTAGGTGGGGGCACGGAGCCCTTATTACGCTTACGCCGTGAGTGCTTGGATAAGTCACGGTAGTACTCTATGGCAAGCGGGTATAACGTGCTCAGAAAATTGAGAGCAAACTGCTGCAGCTCTACTGCAGAGCTGTTGGCAGGAACAAAGAAAAATGTAGCATTGGCTATTAGATTAGTGGATCGTTTAATATAACCCAACCTATCATCAATTCGTGGTGATGATAGAATAGACTTGTCGCTCATTAACACAACAACAAACTTGCTCCTATAACCACTACTTCGAATTTCGTCACCACCTATTGATGCTGAGATTGCAGACCCGGTAGTAGGTGAAAAGTGTTTCTTTGTAGCATTGATGGAGGTAATAAGTTCGTTGTCTCTCAAGCTTTGTATATTACCGTCATTGGACTCGGTGTAGAGTTCATGAAAGCAGACAAATACCGAAGGCAGTAGAAGCTGGTGCTTCCGAAGCCATAGATTTGAGATAACACCGTCGGGGTATAGGGGAGAATCTGGAGAGAGTGGGGAGATGGGTGAATGTAGCGCTCGGGTTGGTGGGATTTCGGCTCCAGGTGCCAGATCTCCAGAGGTCGGCGGGGCAGCTTTACGGGGCGGTAAGGTGTAGCTCTGGAAATCTCTAATTAGGGCATGTCTCATAAGATCAACAAGAGCAATATTGAGGATTGCTCTACCCTTCCAACAGCTCGTATTCGGAATGTTGGGCTCTTTGCTAACCGCTCAGCACGGCCCGCCCATACTCCAGACGAAGCATCCAATCTTTGGAAGTATTCGAGAAGCTGCACACCAGCACTAGTGGTAACAGGAGGTAGTCCCGAAGAAGTTTTGAATCCACCATCCTCGGGAAGAGGATACGCGGGGGCCTCGATCTCGGGCTCGCCTAGACCAGAAAGCACCAGCAGCGGAGTCTCATGAGTGAGAAACTCAGCAGGGTAGGCGTCCATTATGGATGCTGTTGACGGGGTACGAGGAAGGAGGAGAGAGAAACCAAGAGGATGGCCTCTTGATATTGAACGAACAACCCAATTTAGAGAATGGTGGTGATCGGCAGGTTATGGCGATTGTCTGTCGATGGAGCAAGCGCTTGCCCTGGCGCAGTCAAGCTGCGGTACTTTTTAAGGTCTAGGTAATTTTAGGTGGGGAAAGTGGAGACTGAGATGCTCTGCGCATAAGCGTTGACGGCAGAACGCAAGGGAGCCGCAGAACACGTGCCAGCTGCCAGTCTCACTCGTCTTTAGTTGTTTGTCAAATAATCCTCCCCTGTTGATAAACCTGCCAGTCCAAACCACCAAACACGCAATACCTTTCGTACAACAGACCTCATCCAGCCTTTTTGTATCTTGTCGCCCTGTTTACCTATCGCCCGGACAGCTCGAGCTTCAGCTATGGCAGCAGAGAGACACCTCACTGAGACAATAGCGTTTGTTCACCCTCTTCTTTATGCTCCCTCTCTTCGCGCACTGATGGATTCCAGAGGACTAACCCCTTCATCCTATAGAAACGTGAAAAAGGTTCTTGCAGCGCAGTCGGATGGTGTGCTCCCGCGCTTGAGCCCTACAAACCATCGTGCTACAAACTGACTTTCTCAGGGTCTGAATCCGACGACTCGATAGCCTACACATCGAATCGCGGTCGCAAGCTTAAGCGCAAGGCCCGCTTTGTCCACGAAGGAGCATTGAACGATGCGAAAGGGCCGAGAGTCTATAAGAAGGTGTGCAGGTACTTCTGTACAGTGAAGAATGGATGGGACTAACGGCGCGTTGCGGGGTGTGTGTTTAGGAGATTGAATTTTACGGTAAACGGAGGAAAATAATTTACCAGAAGGAGCCGCTCCGGAAACGAAACGACGATTCGGAATCAGATGCTGAGGAGGATAGCGATGACGATACGACAAGTGTGTCTGATGATTTGGATCCTTATTCGGAGATCAGGATCGATAGTATTCCACCTTATCGCATTACGCTTGCTCGGGTCCTAGTTGAGTACTGACAGACAACTTCAGAAATTCTCGCACCATGCGAAAATGCTGCAGATTTACCATCCCACCCCTCTATGTCCCACATATATACTTCACGAACGTTAAATGACCTCCTCCAACAATCGCTCACGAAACTATGCGAGGAACAAGCCCACACAACAAAGCTAAAGAATTTGCTTACAGTTTTCCTGGGTGACGATCCCTTTGTGAACATAGAGAAGATGCAATGGCCGGACGAGGACTTTGCTGCGATAGCTCGGGAGCGCAGCGATAACCTTCTCCGGGAGTTGGGAGGGCCATTACTGAGTGCCCGTGGGAGTATCTCGAATCCTACGACTGCCGCCCCACCATCGGCGCCGGCACCATTACCTCCAGTACCCGCAGTACCAGCACCGGCCACATCAGCCACCGCAACCTCCCCATCAAAACCAACAACAAATGGCGACTTCCCCGCTGCCCCACACAAAGACCCCATACCCCCCGCTACCACTACTATTACAACCACCACCATCACAACAATAACAACTGGCTCCCCCGCCTCCTCCGAAAAACCCCCACCCCTCACGGCCACCACGACGGCTGAAGACATGGACCTTGACCCACCCCTGGCGGCCCCGCTAAAAACCGAACCCTCCACCCCCCCCCCCCCCCCCCCCCCGCCCCAGGCCCCCCCCCCCACCCCCG
>Ga0307510_10007091_pt1 | contig 13349 bp, 11 predicted proteins | sample 12_EM_MG_FD_207224 | JGI IMG/M metagenome (GOLD analysis project Ga0307510, IMG submission 207224) | Populus trichocarpa ectomycorrhiza microbial communities from riparian zone in the Pacific Northwest, United States - 12_EM | ecosystem: Host-associated > Plants > Roots > Unclassified | place... | reverse complement strand
ATATATACTCAGTATATATATATATATATATATATATATATATATATATATATATATATATATATATAAACCTAGAGTTAGAGAAAGAAAAATAGGAACTTCCTATTCAAATGTAATATTTCTCCATCAAGAAAATTTTCAAATTTATACCGAATTTAAAATAAAACATTTCGAAAGTTCTTAATTTGCGGTTTTTCAATCAAGTTTTTCGCTTTTTTTTTCAAATAAAAAATGATCAATACAATTTTTTTATATACAAGTATTTTTTAGCAATGTAAGAGATTACAAATGTTATATTTTTATTTCTTATATTTAGTTAGTGTTATAAACTTAATTTTTATTATAAATTTCATATAAAGGTTTTTTTTTGAGTTAATAATATAACTTTTTCATGATAATTTTTAATTTGAATGAGATAAAATTAATATTTTGTAATTAGATTATCACAAATAAAAAATATTAATGACTATTATAAAATATGGTTTTGATTTTTATTAAAAATAATTGTAATTTTGATTATTTTTTTAGTGTAAAAAATTGTTTTTATTTTTAATAAATGAAAACATTTTCTAATTTTCTATTAGAAAAAGAAAAATTATTTTATGTTAGTGAACATAACCAAAAGCTTTTTCATAATAAAAAGAGAGAAAAATGTAATTTAACCAATTTTTATCATCTCATCAAAGTTCAATTATTATCTTTATTTGTCATTATCTCTTAATAATACTAATTATAATAGTCCAAGTGAAAATTATTTTCCATACTTAACACACACAAACTCTGCATATGTATAATAACAATAACTATGATAATTAAAAGAAATAAATAAAACTAGATAATTATTTAAAAACTTTTCACATTGGGAAAATTAAAGGGTTATTTTGGTTAAACAAAAAACATTTAATATCTATTGTTACCAATACATTTTACTATCTAAATTTTTAATTAAAGAGGTTTATGTAGGTTTGGATGATTAGTGATCAGAAACAATGGCCTAAAAATGATAGCCCTGAAAAAAATCCTTTTGTTAAAAATTGCCAAAACATGATAGCCTTCAAAAAAAAAAAAAAAAAAAAAAAAACTTGTGAAAAAAGGTTACACCTTCCGAAAAATCAACTTATTTCCATTAAAGGAAAACACATTTATTATTATCCTATGCATCAGAGAGTTCTATTCCAATTTATAAATTATTACCCACGTGTTAGACAAAATTTATTATTTCACAAATATATTGATATATCTAAAATGAACACTAAATCATTAATTCATGTTATGCTAGGTCAAATCAATATTTCTTTAAATATAAAAAAACATTTAGATATTGTTAATATTTTTTTTAAAGTTGATCTAATATGACCCGATTCACATTGCAGCTCCAGAAGTTACCTGAACGACTTGTGAAAACGTATTTTGACTCAGAAAATTTTTTAATATGACATCTTCTTTTATATTAAGATGAGAATATATTGGATTGTCTTGGATCAAATCAGATTAACATGTCAAATCCGCAACTTAAGTTATGAGACTATGATAAACACATAGAAAGAAAATCAAAACAAATTATGAAGCTCAATTCTTAATTAACCTAATGTTGAATAATGAAATTGAAAAAAATCATTTAAAAAAGGACCTATAGAAAGCAAATTGAAACAAATTACGAAATCCAATTTCTAATCAGCTCAATGTTAAAGATGAAATTAAAAAAAAAAAACATAAAAAACAACTTGAGTTAATTTGCCAAAATCATGACCCATGTCATAAAACTAAGATAATCTCGTAGAAATAAAATTGAAAACATGACATAATTTAACCTGAATTAACTTGCTAAACTCGTGATCCTGATCATGAAATCGAGATAGCCCTATAAAAAATAAATCAAAATAAATTATGAAACTTAATTCTCAACCAACCATGTCAGATCCAATGTTGAATGATGAAATTCATATAAAAAAAATCAATTAAGAAAATAACACAAAAAAACAACTTAAGTCAACCCGGGTTATAAAAGTAAGAGAAAATCAATAAAAAAAAAGAAAACAAATATGAGTCAACTGGGTTAACACGTCAAACTCGCAACTCTGTTTCATGAGATGAGGACAACCCAATAAAAAATAAATCAAATGTTGAAGGACCGATGACTCGGATAATAAGACCGAGATAACCTCTTAGAAAAAAAAACAATCTGATTTAACCTAGGTTAATCTGCTAAAACTCGTAACCCTGATCATGAAAGATAAAATATCCGTATAGAAAACAAATCAAAACAGATTATGAAGCTCAATTCTTAACCGACCAAATCTTGAATGATAAAATTAAAGAAACAATTAATTAAAAAGACACAAAAAACAACATGAGTTAACTCTCTAAGCACTATTTTTAAATTATAAAGCCAAAATAACCTAATAAAAAATAAACTAAAATAAATAATGAAACTTAATTCTTAAAGGATGAAATTTGAAGGAAAAAATGTTAATTAAAAAAAATAAATCAACCATGTTAACCCGGAACCCGTGTCATAAGAGTGGAATAACTTAATAAAAAATAAATTTAATGTTAAAAGTTGAAATTAAAAAAAAATATTAATAAAAAAAATCAAAGAAAAAAAAAACAAAACAAGAGGTACAATAAAATACTGACTTAAATTATTATTTAAAAAAGAAAAAAAACCAATTAATGTATGGTTTGTTGGCATAAGGCCTTTATCTTTATGCATGACTTTTGGGGTTCAATACCTAGGAAAAAATAATTAATTTTCTCCTTTTATTATTTCTCATTAAGCAACATATGACAAATTATAAATTATATCTTGAATGAATTTAATGGGTCCAATCATCTGGTTCTCACATCTACATTTGGTCAGATCAATCACATACCTCTAATCCAGACCATGCAATTATCAATTTGCTAGTCTGGGTTCGATCAATTCAGACCAGTGAGTCGTCAATTCACTGGTCTTTTGATCAAACTGCTGGTTTGATTGTGATAGCACTGGTTTATATCTTATATTTTGACCTCAACTCGCAATGTTTTCTAGAGGAGACCATTCAATTGATTTCTGTGAAGGTCTATGACACTCCACTTGCACTCTGTTGACCAGAATCCCTTTTGTTTTCTGTAATGACTCGGTTACAAACGCAGTAACTTCACCTTCTTGTAATCTCTTCACCAATTCTTAGTTGCTAGAATGAACACTGCGCATCACATTAGTCCAAATTCAGCTCTAGAATGTAAACGTCTCTCTGCTCCTATTTAATGGTAGAAGGTACAATATTCAGGCGAATGTTGCTTGTCTCTACGATTTACTTCCATGTTAAGATGAGATGTATGGGCATAAGGCCATCGAGGAGTGACTCAAGGATCCTGGTGGAGGATTTCATTTTCAGATTGAGTAAAATCACCACCATTGATGTTGATGCCATCTTCTTCCATTGAAGCAGCACAGGAGAAATTCCACACGGAGGCACAGTTCTCATAACCTACATAAAACACAAAATTATGGATGGATAAGTTATAACCTTGTAAAATACATCAACTAGAAATATTGTGGCAAACTATCTTTACCCACTGGTTTAACCTGAAAGACCAACCACACCAATTTGATAATTTCCTTGGCGGGAGGTTAATAGTTTTAGTTAAAACTTAAAAGGAAGCCTAGGAAATCTCATATCATATTTCAGCTGGAAAATCTCATATCAGGTTAATAGAATGCAGCAAATGCACATAAAACAAGACTGGCATAGGACGGATAGTGTTTAAAAGTTTGCCTAAATGAATACTTTTAAGGCATCAGGTTCAATATAGTTACCAGTCAAAGGCAAATTCTCATCACAGCCATCAGGAACTTTAAATCTTCGGTGCCCTGATGAAGAGACTGCCATAGGAAGGAATGGGTGGAAAGCGAAACCATTAACCGTGTCTGCATTGTGCATGGAATAGAAAAAATGATTAGAAGTAGGAGACGCTTTGCTTATTTTCAAAAGAAAAATACTGACCACTTAAATGGATATGGCATACGCATACCTGTTGCAGCCTGAAATCCAGAAATCCACTGCCCATTTTGTAGATCATATATATGAACCAAACCATCCTAGAGGCAGAAATGGGGAAAATGAGCACCAGACATTCGAAGATCTAATTACTGGTTATTGGTACCACTACATCCTTTTACTCCACCATGGATAGAATGAAATCTTGAATCATACCTGACCACCTGTTGCAAGATGTCGGCCAAGGGGCTCAATATCAAAAAATATCCGCTGGTTGGTGTATTCTGAGGATCTATACAATCTAATAACACAGAACACATTTGAAAATGAGACACATATATACTGTTATAAATGTCTTGTAAAAAAATTGCTTCGTAAAAATCTGCAAAATACCTTACCAGGAATCTAAATTACAGAGAAATAAAATATGCAAGTGACCGGACAGTGCCACTTGACTCATTCAACTTATGTGAAGATGGTTAAGAAAATAATCAAAAAGAACAAAAATGACTAGCAAACAAAGTTGCTGGAATCTAGAAGCCTGCTCAGTTCTTCAAATGGATTTTGAGAGGAATTTATGATTAATGTCTTTGAAAATATAAATAATACCAGACATTACCTTTTTCCACAAGAAAGAAAAAGTCCCAATCAGATAAACACTTACTTGTACACGACTTCAACAGCTTTCCGTATATCCCAGCACAAGATATAGGGGTCCTAAGAAGAATATGGGAACGATGTGTCAATTGCATAGATAGTATAACCACAAGCACATATCAGACAAAAAATATGTATGTTTTGCTATCAATCTCCTATATGATATAGCATATTTGAAACAGCCTAGTTCACGAGAGGTGGTATAACAGAAAGATCACCATAAGTTAACAGATAAATTGCACATAAAGGGAGCAGCTTTTCTGTAGCTCACATTGGAAACACTGAAAGCAGAGAATAGAGTGAAGGAAAGATGGGTGCAGGAATAGGGTACACATGGAAGGAGTGAATGTACTTTTAGAATTTGTAATTTCAAAGATATATATAGAGAAAAATGAAGAAGAAAATAGCATGAACTTGAGTTGCAATACAAAGCATATATGCACAACAATTTACCTTCCTGCCTCCAGTATAAAGATAGTTTCCATCCTTTGAGAACTGGACCTGAGAGAGAAAGCATTTTACCTTTAATTCATTGATAGCACAATCAAAGTCGAGGTAATAAAAATAAATGCTCACTTACATGTGTAATCCCACCTTCTTGGCCATGTAAAACGTACAAGAGTTCCATATTGTCTTCCCTATAGATTGCAGTTGTCTGGCTGTAAGAACCAGTAGCTAGCATTCCAGTGTGAGTTGGAGAAAAGGCAACTGCAGATATTATACCTGTAGACAACAAACAAATCAAGGATAAAATGCTTCATCATTTATTGATTATCTATTGCTTATTTGAGTAGTCTAGGCAGAGATCAACCTGTTTGTCCTTCTTTATTTCCTTGAATAGTCGAATACTGTGCAAAATCTCTACCAGGACGATGTATATCAAAGACTCTGATAGATTTATTGTATCCAGCAAATATCCTACCAGACAGCAAGAATCAAGTAAATTAGTGTTGAACGTAGCTATATTCTGAACTATTTTGTACAAAACAGACAATGCCAACCTCAAATCTAAACTCTAGTTGAGCAATTAATAAGCCTTTCAAAATGAATGTTCTTACTTAGTTCCAGCTGGGTTAAATGCAATTGAAATGGCAGCAGTTATTTCATCCACAGCATCATAAGCACGATATGTGCAGCGCAGCTGCAATTTTAGCATACATGATCAGTGGTCATACTAGCATAAACAAGAACTGGACCCAAAAAAATGAAAGAACGAAGGCTGTAACAACATCTTTCACATAAGCATGTATAGTATATCAAAATTTCTGGTTCAATTATGCCCAAAACATGCAAAGACTCATAAAGCCCTCACCTTTGTTTATACTACAAGGCAATTTTCAAATTTTATTTTAAAAAATCTAGAGTCTAAATAACCATTTATCTAATCTGAGGAACATAAATAAAACACACACATAGAAATAGATAACCAGTACCAGGCCAGATGTAGCATCCCAAAGATGAATTGGATGGTCACGAGTTGTAGTAGCAAATACACAGCTAACAGGATCTGAAAAGCCAAGCAATATATCCAATTTACACCTTTTTACATTAGGAGCTAAAAAAAATAAAATGACAATCCAACAAGATAATCCCATGTTAGCACCTGAAGCAGTCATATAAGGATACCAACAGTAGTCATAGACAGACTCCCCTTCCTTCACAATAAGACTTGCATCATATGAATCTAACAAGAACAAGAAAAAAAAAATCTTGAAATCAATTATATAACATCGCAAAAGCTGTGAAGTTTAGCAACATCAACCATGCGGGGAAAAAAAGTGGGTATTCCCTACTGCCTTTAAAATATGCTCAATTTGTAACTCTAAACTCAAAAAATCACCTTCATCAATAGCTAAACAGCACCCATCAGCATCACTGCCACTACCATTATCTGGTCTAATACACAACAAAGCACCAGATTACCATTAAAAATGGAACATTAATTTCCAATCATGAATCATTAGCCTCAAATTAATCAATCATGTGATCTTAAAAACTTACAATGAGAACGAATGCAAGGTATTGTCCTCGGAACTTGTTAAAAAACAAGACCCGTCAGGAGACCTTAAAGAAAACCAAAAAAGAACCAGACTTTCAGACACCCAATAGAGAAGTATAAACAGAGAGTCAGAGACATATATAAGAAAACAAAGAAAAATGAAGAGATGGGCCGTTACCATTTAATGCCTTTCAGGAAATTGTTAGGGCTTGAAGAAGAAGTCCTGAATTGTTTAAAGAAATGATGGGTTCTTTGTGGGGGCAAATCATATCTAATTACAGGCCATGTGTAGTCTTGTTGAGTGGTTGCGGTGGGTGAAATGTGTTCTTGCTCTTGTTCTTGTTCATGTTCATGTTCATGTTCTTGGTCTGCTTCCTCTTCCATGGTTTCTAGCGACCAACGACAAAACAGAACAAGGGTTTATTTGAGGTTTCTGTTGGAAAACCTCAAAATCACCCTTATATTTGTACCACCGCAGCAAATAAGATGAAAAAAATATATTTGATCAAAATTTACAATGTATTTGCAAGATTTAGTCAATCCAATTAAATTGGACTAAATTGCATCAATGAATATCGATTAAAATTTTGGAAATGCTTAAGCAATAAAAAAAATTGTTTTTTTTTCAAAAACAATTTTTTTTTAAAGATGTTTAGGAATTCAAAACATTGATAATCTTAAAAATAAAGTTTTCAAAATTCTAATAAATAATATTTTATATTACTGGGTCATGATGATTGTTTGATAAATAAAAAATAAAACTTTTGATTAAAAAAAATTAAATTTTGAAATGTTTAAGGAATAAAAAGATTTAAAATTTGTAGATAATTTTTTTCGAAAACAGTAAGTCACTGAAATATTAAAATTATTCCTTAAACATTTTTTTAGAAATTTTATTTTGTTGAAATAAAATCTCATATTTTTATTAATTAAAAAAATTTAGAAAAATTAATTGATATTCATTTTATAATTTAATCCAATTAGTTTGAACAAAATAAATTTTATAAACATGTTTTGACCAAAAAATTTCATGTAAAATAATTTATCAAATTGATTTCAACACAAGTACAATTACTATTTTTTTATTGTTTTATTTTTTAGGTTTTGCAATTTCAGCCCCCAGAAAATTTGAGTGGTGTTAATTACAATCCCTTGAGGTAATTTGCATTTACACAAAGTATCTAAAAGTTTGAAGATTTTATTAAGGATAGAGAACATGCTAGTTTAAGTATCTTGTATTGATGTGATATATGATATTTTTTAATTAAAAATATTAAAATAAATTTTTTATATTTTTTTATTTTTAACAAATGACATCAAAATCATTTAAAAAAATTATTTTAATATTTTTTAAATAAAAAATAATTTAAAAAACATTAAAAAACAGATTGTAACATAAAAACAAACCATTAATAAAAATTCATTTTAAATTTTTTTTTGGTCTAAACATTATTATTTTATTTAAAAATCAAAATGATTATTTTAGGTTGACTTTTTTTTGAATCGAGTCGTATTCTTTTTCCCCTATGTCGGGACTAAGAGATTGAATATAGATAAAAAAATATATATATATATATTTGCGTAACAAAAAAAAAACCCGTTCTTGGTTTTTGGCCCCCTCAGTCACCATCAACACCCCTAATCCATGAAATTAAAGCAAGATGCATAAGACACGACAAATAAATAGATAATTAAAATCAATATACAACAAACAAAAGGAATAGAATAATTAAACAAAAGTAAGATTGTTTGACATTATCAGGAATGTATAAACATTAACTTGTTCTCTTTGCTTTCAAACACCAGGCTATGCAAGTACTGTGCATTTGCTGGTCCTGTACTTTGAACCATCCTAGAGAATGCGCTTCCTTCGTTCGATAGCAGTTCCTCTGGGGTAGAATGTTCTAAAACCTGAAAGATCAAAGATTCAACCATGAGTTGAATAAAGAATCACTATAAAAGATGTCAGAATCATGAAAATTGAGAATGAAGTTGAAGTTAGTTAGCATAAACGTTCTTGATGATTCCAGCTACTTCTTATGGACATCAAATTTTCAGGAATGTGTTCAATAAACTCAAATTTCCTAGCGAGTAGGAAACAAGTTCTGGAAACTAAATTTGAGAGCATACCTGACCAGCCTCAAGCACAAGAATTCTGTCACAGTCAATAATGGTATTTAGTCTATGAGCGATAATTAGCATTGTGCAGGATCTGAATTCTTCTCGCATGGTTTTCTGGATAAGAGCATCAATTCTAACATCAACAGAAGACGTAGCTTCATCAAGAACAAGAATCTTAGATCTTCGCAGCAGTGCTCGAGCGAGACTTAGTAGTTGCCTCTGTCCAACACTAAAACTCTCCCCTCCTTCAAAAACCTTGACACAAAAAAAAAATAACTTTACAGTTTGCATTACACTATAATCAAACTTAATATTGCATCTGCAAAATTATGAATCAAAAACAGTCATTGACTTCAAATCAGCTTTAAATAAACATTATGAATCAAAAACAGTTCATTGACTTCAAATCAGCTTTAATCAAACACGATGCCATATGTTTTACAGAATGTTTGCCCTAAAGGGGTATTTTCAACCACAAGAGCTTAATATTAGTTTTTGTTACACATTCTATTTTTTTTAAATAATATAAAATTATATATATATATATATATATATATATATATATATATATATTACAAAAACATTTTGACAGATTAGTATTCACTGGCAGAAGATAGTTTGATAAAGAAATTTCAAGATCATACCTGAGCATCCAGACCAAAAGAACTATTTCTAACAGCATCCTTCAAATGTGCCCTCTCTAAAGCCTTCTATAGGTCAGCATCATTGTGTTCACTGAATGGATCAAGATTAAATCGCACAGTCCCTATAAGAAAATGGGTGACAATTACAATGACATGTGTTGAAAATAATCCATAAAATGGCTTAAACTGGGCAATGGTTTCTGGACCAAATCTCAAGTTATAGATTAGCAAGCTGTCAAGTGGAAAGAGAAAATAAAAGAGAGTAAAAGCATAAATTATCTCTACTCATCTGAAAGTAAATGAAATTGAACTACCAAAATCCAGTTTTCAGTTTCTCTTGACAAGTACCTGAGAAGAGAACTGGTGATTGTGGTATGATACTGAGAGCTCTCCTCAAATCTGTCAGTCCGAACTTAGTAATGTCACAACCATCAATGGTGATTTCTCCTCTTTCCAGTTCTACGATACGGAACAATGCATTTAACATGCTAGATTTCCCAGCTCCAGTTCTTCCGACTATTCCTAGCTTTTCACTTGGTGAGACTGCAAAGGACAAACCATGTAAGACTGGAGGAAGCTCGGGCCTGTAACGTAGAACAACATCCGTAAATTTAATTAATCCTGACAAAGGCCAAGAAGAAGGAGGACGATTGTTCTTGTCTATGGCTGGAGCTTCGGAGGGTAAATCTATATATGTGGAAACACGCTCAACAGAGTTTAAGCTATTTTCAGCTTTACTAGCTTGTCTTAGAACATTACTCAACAAATCAGTGATGTTCGAAGTGTAACTAAGAAGTAGACCCATTATAGATGCAAATCCCACATGATTTTCAGTTCTTCCATTCCCCAAAACTGAAAATGACGCTATCAACCAAATCATCATCCCTCCTAAAGTTACCAACCTTATGGCAAGCCAACCATCTGAACTAATAGTTACGAGACTAAATCTAATATTATTGTCCATATACTTCCCATTGATGATGGACATCCAATCATATGCTTTATAAGCACGAATACTTGACAAACCATTTAATGCTTCTCCAAACTGTGCATAAACTGGAGACCTGGTGATGGAATCCAGACGTTTCACTTCACGGGATGTATTCTGTACAACACAATGCATCAGCAACGTTATTAGAGCGTGTACATACAATGATGATGAGAAAATTTCTAACATAAATATGTTAATTCAACATCAGCAGAAAACATATGCTTGCAGAAACTACATGTTGAGTATATCTCTTGACAGGCAGCATGGAAGCCCAGAGCGCAAAGCATATGTCCAACAAAATGGGTTCCTATTGGATTTTAGGATGCTTACCCATGTTTTAAATTAACATGTCTTTTCTCCCAAACAAAATCCATAGGGTTACCTTTTATAGAGTTCATCTCCTAACAGACAGTGGTCTAAGGTTACTCTAAATTTGAAGAGACATGCATTTGACTTATTTAAGACCTGAGTGGGCTTATCTAAAAGATTACTCTTTACATGTGAAAGTGGTAAAAACAACAAGAAAATGATACTTCGAAGAAACCACCTCATAGAGCATCCCAACCAAAATACTAAAGTTACATTCTTTGCAAAACCCATAACAATTTCCAAAAAACAAAATAACTAGGGATTTCCCAACATACCTGATAATATAGATAGGCTGAATAAAATAAGATCAGAAGTGGCATTATGGCCCACAATGATATTGTGCTCACAGTGCCTATCAGCACAGAAGTTGAAAGCAACTGCCAAGCTAGGTTTAGAAAATTGTTGGCAGAATTGGCAACGTTACGATCTATTTCACCTACATCCTTCGCAAACCTATTGATTATCCTCCCAGTTGGGTTGGTGTGGAAGAATAGCATTGGAGTTCGTAGGATGGAATCTAGCATGGCATCATGAAGTCTTTTGGACGCATGAAGACTTGAACTGATTAACCAATAAGAGTTTGCTAGTGTCACAGTCACCTGAACCAGAAATACATGAAGTAAGACCACAAAGACCATAGCAATTGCATAAATTCTAAATTTTCTCTCACTACTATGTTCAAAACAACTGTAAATGAAACAAAAGCAGAATGGATTCACTTATTTCTTTCTTTTTCCTGCTAAGATCATACAAAATGCTGGGCCTCTAAGATATTGATGTCAATCACAGGTTGCAAACAGACCTGACCAAATGATAGAAGTCCATACACGAAAATGAAGTATCCTGGCCTATAACTCTCCAAAGTGCTTTGATTTGTCCAAAAACTCAACCATGTACTTCTTGAAACTCGAAAAACTTCAGTTAATAAGTAGCACAGAAAAAGTATTGAAACCACCCATACACCTCCTAATGCGTTGTTGTACCTGCATATGAATATCAAACTGTATGTGTCAAGTACAAGCACAACAAGTTTCTCTTTGAAAAACTAGGATATAATAATGTATCCACATATCAGAATGGTCATCAGTAATCAGACAATGTTACTACCAGTAGTTCCAGCCTTCATGCATAGTGAAGGCTCAACTACATGTCCAGCCAAATCATACTGGGGTGCTTAAAAGTTAAAACTACAAAGACTTTGAATAACATGGGAACATCTACAGTAAGTAGTTGGTATCCAACTGGTGTAAAATGATTTTGCATACAAAAGATGAATATTTGAGCATCACTGGTCTTCAGGTCATCTGGTGCTACCTTGGCCACAATTGTGGCATGAAAGTTAAAGATCTGGAAATATGTTTTCAATTTGACTTGCATTGATGTTTCCTTGGTAAATCAAAGAGGGCTTCGCCCATGAACTCGATTTTTATTTTGTGGTGTTGTGAGCAACATATAAACATCCATAGGATGGACTCAGAAAAGGGTCTTTATCATAAGGCATTGTTAGGAATTACCAAAAACAAATTACAATTATTATTATATAGCAAGAATCTTAAATAAGCCCCCTATATTACCTTATCAAAACATTCCAACTGACAACACCTCTTTCTCGTTCTTCTTGCTTGATGAGAATAGACTTCCCTTCTTTCCCTTTCATTGTAGAGGCTGCCTTTTGTGGCAACTCATTTTCCCAATTAGCTTCTGCTTTTGAGCTTTTGTGGTCCAAATTGTCACTTTTCTCCTTTTCTTTCACTTGCTCTTCCATTTTCCCTGCATTTTCCATCAGCTTCTGGAATAGTTCGCTGTTTTTAAAGAGTTCCTCGAAGGTTCCCTCCTCTTTAATCATACCTTCACTGAGAAGAATAATTTTTTCCACTTGTGGAAGGAAATGTAGCTGGTTTGTCACAAGAACCCTGGTTTTTCCTTGCAACCCTTCTTTAATACAACTGTTAAAGACCTGTAAATAATTTGAGATTAGTCTAATGTTTAGCTTAAGAGGAAGCTCACTTTTAGAGTTTCTGTGTAAAGTTAGTGATTGTCATAAAACACTAGAGTAATATGAAAAGGAAACATGAAGAAATTCTCTCCAGCTCTTATCATGGTCTTCAAGAAATGACATTCTCGGAATGAAGTTACAGAATGTTCATTTCGTATAATATAAGCTTAATAATAAAGAGCTTCTCATCACTGCAAACCATATCAACATCACTATAAATTAAGCAAGTAGCACTAGTTATCAAATTAACTTTGATATGAACTTATACTGTTTAACATGGCCTAATACCTGTCGGGCAACGTGAGCATCTAAAGCACTTAAAGGGTCATCGAATATGTATATATCTGAATTGGAGTAGAAAGCCCTGGCCATGGAAATTCTTTGCTTCTGCCCACCACTAATATTGACTCCTCTTTCACCTATCTCAGTGAGGTCATGGCCCTGAATAAACAATTATGAGCTAATGATGTAAGAGATATTTTGAATTAAACAGAAGCATTTGGGAGAGAGAAAGGAATTCGCTTAACTGTAAATAAGTCAAGATCATGTTGTAATGCAGTTACATCAATAGCTTTCCCATATCGTG
>Ga0307510_10007090_pt1 | contig 13350 bp, 11 predicted proteins | sample 12_EM_MG_FD_207224 | JGI IMG/M metagenome (GOLD analysis project Ga0307510, IMG submission 207224) | Populus trichocarpa ectomycorrhiza microbial communities from riparian zone in the Pacific Northwest, United States - 12_EM | ecosystem: Host-associated > Plants > Roots > Unclassified | place... | reverse complement strand
GCATTGTTAGGAAATCTGATTACAACAGACATTCGTTTCCGGACACTATCGAATTCATGCATGCCCAACACGCCAAACCTAAATTTCACAGAATAACACACTCTTTATTACCATTTCCTCCATTGCTAAGAAATAAAAAGTATCTTCAAATGACAGGAGAGATGGTTTGAGTTTTGTTCAACAGAAAAGCAATCAATGCATGATAATGAGAGAATGGTAGTGTGGACTCTGGAGAAATTTTGTACCTTAATTTCTCACCATTAACATCAATTACTATATGTCCAGATGTTCGCTCGAAGAGAGTATAACCATAAGCAGAGGCTGCAGCAACTAATGCTTGCTCATCAGGAGATTCACCCTGATAATCAATGGTTTCTACATCCTCAAAAAATTGACAGTCTGTGCAGCTAGAAAATCCATCATGAGTACGAATTGGGACCACGGTGTTACAAGCAGCTAGTGCAAGGAAAAACTCATGTGCAACAATCCTTTCATCCCCAACTAAATCTTTGTGCAACAACTCCAAGAGTTCAGAATCAACAGCAATTGTAGATTTAAGTTTCCATCTCCTATTGGTGGTTGCACCTGCAAATGATAAAGGAAAATGGAATATCAATAAAAAATGAAATCCTAACATGCATTACGATGATGAAATCCTATTCTAATAGCTCACTAACTGAAAAGTACACAGTATTTGCACGATCATCTTTGTAAGTATGATAAATGCAAAATACAATGATAATGCATTGGCTAGATCAATATACGCCATAACAATGATAGACAAGCTTCAGATTAAGAATTACATTTTACCAAGTACATAGTGGGAAAAACAAGGTGAATTTTAATGACCTGAATCCATAAAGGAAAACCGAAATATAATAGACTGCCAGTGCAATACATCAATGTCGCAACTTCTGATTAAATGGCAAAGGGTGCAACATATTCTCAAGGTGTAATACATGATCTAAAAGCAAGACTACAACAAACTCTATCCTGTACTGAAGTTGATAATCAAGTGATGCAGAATTTACTACCTGAAACATTCTCTTCCAGCAATTGATCAGCGGTTAGCAAAGAGCCTCCATAATTTTTCCCATTTACACTTGCTCTTTGAAATTCCATTTTGTTCTCGGTAAGTGTCCCTGTCTTGTCTGAAAAAACATAGCGTATTTGACCCAAATCCTCATTTATATTCAAAGATCTGCACTGAAACCTTGAGTTAGAGCTACTGTCATACATGTGCCTGTCTCCAATCATGAAATAGGACTGCCCTATTCGAACCAGCTCCATTGTAATATAAAGAGATATGGGAATCATTATCTGAAATACTATGATAGAACTCAAAAATGAGAAAAAAATCTCCATAGGAATTCCATAAAATTTGTATCTTTTCCCATAATCCTTCCCAGGAGTTAAGTATCTCTTTCTGTAATACGGCAAATAATCAAGCTGGTTCTCATATCGTGAAAGCCAAAGACCCATTCCTACAGCGACAACCAGACACATCATGAACAGAAAAATAGACAACCATAGAGTCTCCCGATTCATGTAAGCTTCAAGTTTGCTTCTTTTGGAAGGAGAAGCTGCGCTATTCAACATAGCTTTTGTTTCCTGGCCAGCATACACCACAACACCAATTATCCAACCAGTGTTCTTCAGCTGACAGCCACGCAAAACAATGTTAGATTGGCTAAGGGAAAACTTTTGCCCATTGAACTCCATGTTGGCTGTGAACTCATAAATATTCCTGTTAGGCTGCTCACATCTTATAAGCCCTGAAATTGCACCCCCTTCCAATACAGCTAAAGATGCTTCCTGCTTGGCAAACCTTGTCTTCAAGTTTGACTCGCCATCCAAATTCATTGTTTGTATGTAAGCAACACCACTAGGATCACTTGTCCCTAGCAAAACCATGTCACAAGGAATTGTCTCATCAGCACTGATCTTCAAAACTTCACCAGCTCGTATCCTTTTCCATTCCTTCGATCTAAATTGGCCACATTGCAGAACTAGAGCCTCTCGGTTATTCTCGTTGCGGTCTGATCTATGCCTTCTCCAATCCTCATATCCATCTTTTATCGCCGTGACACAAAGTACAAACAAGAGAGGAAAAAGGGACACTGTTCTCCCAAAAACTGCAAGAGGAGGAAGCTGATTGAGAGCAGCAATGGCCAGAAAATACAGATAAGCAACCCGATGGAACTGAATGAAAAGATTCTTTGGCAGGAAGGTAATCAAAGTATATTTGCTGGTTCGGATCTCATTGCCAGTGAATTCATACTGGTCATTGGTTCTCCTCGGATCATTAATGTAGATGAACCGAGCATCTTCTTCCCGCAACACACCTTCATCAAACTGCACACTTTTCCGGCGGCTCCTCCCTTTAGGCTTGCCCAGGTTACCAGAATCCCTTGAAATCTCAAGGCTAGCAGAAAAGGTTGTGTTATTGTCGTTGTGCAGCATTTCCTTAGCACTTGAACCCCACGATACGAGGTGTTTGCTTGGTTGCGTGGCGCATTGCAATGAAACTTCCTCAAAAAACTCAGAGTCGAGAGAATGGAGCCTCTTCGTAGTCACAACCGAATTGAAACTTTCTCCAACTGGGTTCACACTATGGAGGTTAGTATCACCAACAAATCGAACCTCGCTTTTATCCTTCTCCAAACAATCTACCTCAAATGGCTCTCCTCGTGCAAGATGGAGGATAGAAGTATTGAAAGAACCATCTGGGCGAGATATGCCCAAAGCACCAAAACTGCCAGAAGGATGAGGCAATGGCTGCCTGGATTCAGGAGAATTATCCAGAGATGAAAGCAATTCCCGGCCAGAAGTCATAAATAATCCTCCAATGACCACATTGGAGAATCAAACAAAAAACATTGCCCACTTTCAGTCACCATTAACAAACAAATCCCTTATCGAAATCCAATCAAAACAACCGTTCATTTCCAAGATTGGCAACCCCCATTAACACCCACAACAAACCCATCGTTCTTCTACCTCAAACATCCAAAACCTACTAAAATTTTCCAACCCTTTTTTTATCACAAACAAGCCCTCCTTCCTCTTCCGTGCCTCTATCACCGAGAAACTAAAACGCAGGGTTGATAAATAAGCAAATGGGGTTTCAAGAAATAATAAAACCTGTGATTCAATCCAATGTTGACACAGATCCCTGATCGATCCAGACAATACCAACAAGTCTCCACTGATTTGTTTCCCTCTTACATAAGACAAAACTGAAAACACAAATGAAACAACGCTACCCCAGTTATTATCGAAAAAAGAAAATCATCATTACAGCTAACAAACAACAAAATGTGATTAATAAAACAGGAAAAAAAAAAACCGGAGCGAGGCAGAGAGGGGGTGGTGGGGCGCGGAAGGGAAAGGGTTTTATCGTCTTGGGATTAGAGAAAGGAAGGTGTGAATGCACTGAATAGTAAATGATGGTAAAAAAATGGCAGAGCCAGAAGAGAGACAGAAACAATGTGGTTAGAAACGGGTCAGATCTCTCATTTATTACGCCATAAATGACGATTTCTCGTCGTTGTTGTCTCTTTTGTTGTCTATTTGGTCGATGATTTATATGTTGTCTGTCAGAAGAAAGAAAGAAAAGAGGAAATGGGAGGCGGATGGGATGGCCGATGATGGAGATAGAAGAGAAGAGCACGAAAAACGAGGAAATCGGAAGGAGAAAAGAACGATTGAATAAAATGGTGTGATGGTATGCGATTGATTATTTATTCCTAACACAAGATATAAAACCACAATCTCTTACCTTCCCTCCGCTCCTCTCTCCCCCTTTCTCTTTTCTTCCTGTTTCTTTCCTATATACAAGGAGACATGGTTGTTCCACGATAGACTTCGAAAAGAGTATGGAACATCTTGGTTAAATATTTTTATTAAGTTGTTTTATTATTATTTAAAAAAAAATATTAGTATTAGTTTAACCCGGTTTTTAAAACGGTTGAGTTATAAGAAGAGTACATCATAGTTTTTATATGGGATTTACGTATAATGTATCCGTACACGTGTATTATAATGAGTGGTCAAGATTAATCAGGACATGGTCTTAGGAATTCAGAGGGCTAGGGCACATGACAAGAAGTGTGACCTGTGCAGTGTCAAGGGTTGCTGTCTTGTGACGTTTGACAGTACAGGGAGAGAGGCCCTTCAGATTCTGGGGTTGTCCTTTCTCTCTTTTAGTATAATTGTTTCTGTGTTGAAAAATAATAATTTTTAAATTATTTAAATTATTTTTTTTTATAATTTTAGAACATTATAACATAATACGTTAAAAACAGTGCCCTGAGCAGACGATGTGTTGAAAAGTCAGCAAGGTTTGTCTGATACCTGCTGGAGAATTCCTCCCTTCTTCCATGCATTTTGGCCGTTGATGCTTTAGAGAGTACAATAGTACATCTTTAGATCTTGTGGTGATGCAGAGGATTCCAAATCTCTTTTTGCTGTATTATTTTACTCGGAATAGAGCCTCCTCCGACAGGGGACATGGGCGGCGTCAACAAGTTTTCTGTGTTAAAGTTATACAGAAAGACAAGGCTACTTGTTCCTCTGATGTTTTCCTTTGCTGTAATTTTTGACGAATATTTTTTGAGATTAGCAGTGTAAAAAAAAAAAATTAAAATATTAATATTCATTAGAGAATATTTAAAAAAATAACATGCCTAATTTATGACTCATATAAATAAAAAAAAGAATTCACATAACATTTATTAAAATTAAACTAAATTTATAATTCTTATAATGTTAATGTATATAGTCTAACTACATCTAAAAATTATCTTGGCTCGTGGACGGACCTCAAAATACACTATCCTATCTCATCTATCTCGAGAACAAGCTTGTAACGCCCATGCAGGAATCAACATCAAAATCATCATAGCTCATAGATGGGCTTGAAATGCTCAAGGATAAGTCTGGATCACTCGTGGACAAACATGTTTCCCTAACTACATGTCCTTGTTTCGACTAACAAATCGCAGATGAGCCATGCAACTTGCTAAGGATTATTTTTTTCAACCATTAAGCTTTAGGTATATTGGCCTGCGTTATATTGTAGGCTTGATCAATTCTTTAACATGAAAAAAGGAAGGCATTGCTAATATGTTTTCTATCAGGAAAAAAATTTAAATCGTGTAGAGATTAACCTTACATGAACCTATCGACTTCGTGAGTCCAAAAATAATTTGGACGACCAGAAAAAACGACAACAAAAATAAATGTTTGTAAAATTAAGCACCAACAAAAATAGCAAGATGTTTATTTGAGATTGCAAAATTAAACACCAACAAGATGTTTATTAAGGCCTACAATGTTTAGGCCTTAATAAAAAAAGAGTTGAGGTGCGCAAGTCTTTCAACCCATTTCGCACGCCTAGGCCTTTATTACTTTATTTTTTTAAAAGGTAGGTGACATATTGTTTTCACTAACTAAGGGAAAAAACAGCAAGTGACTTAGATTTTCATGATCAAGAGATCACAAAAAAAGTCATGATAGGGATGTTTTACACCTAGATATCAATTTTCAACCTTTTTAACCTAAAAATACCTAAAAAAAACACCATACAACCTAAACAAACTTATTTATACTTTTAAACAATCCAAAAACAAGAAATTTCAAAAACTTTTCGAGATTATATATACTTTCTTGGGCAATTTAAAGGTGAAAAAAGACCTAGTAAAAATCTTTTCATTAAATGAAACTCGTTGACATTAAAATCAATTATTTCGATAGCTGAAATCAGTGTTAACATATAATTTTCTCTCTCTACCCTTTAAAATTTAGTGACTTTTTTAATTCCTAACTATAAAATAATCCAATCAAGGAGAAAAAAAAAGATCAATGATCAAAATTATATATAAAAAAAGGAAAAATAGCACTGTGGATTCTTGCAGAAAATGTCCACGAGTTTTAGTTTATTTTGTGATTTGTAATTAGTTTATTTTGTGATTTGTAATGTAATATGCATTAGTTTTCAAAAAATTTAATACTTAAAAAAAAGATTTTTGTTTCGTTTGTAGAAAATGTCCGCGACATAAACTGGTCCGATTTAATTTTTTCTCTCTAAAATAGGCACGAGGAAATTTTTTTTTTCATATTTCGTATCCATGAAATATTTAACATAGATTTTATATAATTTTTATAGATTTTGTTTTTTTCCAACTTGGTATCAACTTGTATTTTTTTTATTAATCGAAAACAAATTTAGAAAATTTCTATCCCAAAACTAAAATCAGAAGGTAATAATCTTTTTAGAAGAAAGTATATGATATATTTTATTCCCTGATGCCTATAGAATTTAAAATTTTAATTATTCTTGATTTTTTTAAAAGTACTCCTATATCATTTGATTTCTTAATTTTATTAAGAAATAACAATAAAGAATAAAATAACTCATAGGGGAACTTAATTTTTTAATTTTAATAAATCGTGATTCGATGTTTTTAGTTGATAGATTTTCATCATATTTTTTGTTTTTTTTTCTATTTTTGTGTTATTTTTTATATATCAATTACATATCAATGAGTGATACAAAGAACTTAATAAATGTAATTATATTCTATGCAAAAATCACTAAGCACGAGTTTGAAATTTCAAATATTTTTAGCTATTTTGGTCAATGAAATTGAAAAATTATATGTATTAATCTATGGGATTACATAATGAAAATAATATCTCATTGTTATTTCCCTAATAACATAGGATTGGAAAAGAAAAGACTAAATCATAAACAAATCTAAAAATATAGGGGTAATATTTATAATATATGAAACTGAAAATACTAAATAATTACTTATATACAACTATAGGGACCAAGTTATAATTTGCTCATACCTATTTCCCACCCTTCTCTCATTATCTCCCTACATATGTGTCGTCGTTAGCAAATAACCACAGCAAAACACATCATAGAAATCTTCAAACCCCAAAAGCTAAGGCCTCTGGAGACAGACGGGGGCTTCTCTAAACTATACCCGCCGTCAAAAATATCAAAAACCCACCACTCTATAGATCCTTTTATTCTGGTACTGTTCAAAGATTTTGTATTTTTTTCAGATATCTTCTTTTTTATCGGGGTGTAATCTCACCTACCTGTCAATTTAATACTGTTTTTTAAAGAAATAATTCATAAAGTTTGATTCGTTTTTTTTTTTGTGTTTTTAGGCAGAATCAATTGAGAATGGAGAAGGAGTTGGTGGAGTTATTTGATAAAGCAAAGAAAGCTGCAGATGCTTCTCTCAATGACGACAAGTCGTCTAGTGGACCGGAGGTGTCTCGGTGTGTTGATTCGTTGAAACAGCTCAGGAAGTTTAAAGTTACCAGTGAAATTCTGGTTTCCACACAGGTAATTAATGAAGGGTCTCTTTTATTTTTTATTTACTTGATTTAACTTTAGTTTTTTTTTGTTTATTTTGTGTAAAACGAGTTAAAATCTTGTTTTTGTGGGGTGTAATCGATGTTAGATTGTGACTTTAGTTGTTAATTAAGTGATTAAGCATGGAATTGATTGGACTGGACGGAGTTTGATTTAATTTAAGAATTTGATTAGAGTTGTGAAATTAGGGTTTGGACGTGGTTATGGATGATTTATTGGATTTTGGAATCTGGGGGTGTTTTATTTTTTATTTCTTTTTTTTTGTGATAGATTAGTGAAAGAGAAAAAAAGTAGTAAACTTTTATTTCGAGCAAGGAATTAGATCTCGATTGTTTTTTCTTTGTTGCTTTTTGGTGTAATTTGAATTAACCTTGAATGGGTTGAAATATGAAAAGTCTTACAAGGATTATGGATTGCAATCTTGTTAGTTTCATCTGGAACCGATGTTGCCTCTTACTGTACATGCTCAACCCGAGCAATATTATTGTGTCACACACCTTTAGTTGTTGATGCAATATGTAGAAAAAAGCTTAGTGGTGCTGTGCTTGATGTCTCTCTGGAATCATAAGTTTCATGAATCAATGGATTATCTTAATTTGCATGATGTTGGCTTTCATTCCCTTGATTTCAGTTTATTGGTTGGTAGCCAAGAGTTGAGTTGCTTTTGCAGGATAGAGATTGTGTGGCTGTTTGATGGACTGAATTTTGTGTAGCATTACCAAGTGATGCTAAGGATTTTTTGTAAAGCATGTGTGGTGCCTTGTGTGAATATTGAATCATGCTGCAATGTTATCTTTTGCTTGCCTAATTGTGTTGTTCCAGTGATTTTACTTTGGAAAAGTAGGTGTTTGCTTTGGTGTCAAATGGTGGTGGATCTAGTTGTAGATAATCCATGAAAATCCACCTTAGAAACAATGCTAGTGGAAAATATATGCCATTGTATTTGAATTCAGTTTTTGGTACTTTCCCAGCTCAATATGATTTGCTATCTTCATTCACTGTAATTGCTCTGTCAAGTTTTGTTAGACTCTACTCAGGTAATTTTTTGTGTCTATCTCCTGTTTTTGTTTATTTGTGGGTTTAAATTTTAGGTTTTTTTTAATATATTGTAGAAAGGAGTTAATTTTCTATACTTTTGGGTCCAATTGATATTAGTATGTCATGCTAAGTGCCAAGTGTTGTTAATCAAGTAATTAAGTATGGAATGGAGTGAGATAGATTCTGTGGAGACTCAGTGAGATGTTTGGGCTGTTTGCCCTTTAACCATACATACTCAACTCAAGCAATATTGTGTAACATGTATTTGTTGTTGCAATGCATGAAAAGAGTGCAGTTGCATGTTAATGGTCTATTTATAGCAATCAATTCCATGAGTTTCTGAAGTATCTTCCAACCTGATTTCTGCATTCTTTCGCAACTTTTTGCCCCCTTTTCCATGTTGTACAACAGGCAGCCAAAAATTGAATTGAAGTAGTTAATCTAGTTATTATATGGTTGTTTTGTTGGATGGAGAGATATTTATAGTACTCAAGTGTAATATTGGTTGTTCTGGGATTGGATATTGAAATGGTTACATAGTTCCTTTGATGCATTACTTGCACATCAAATCATGTTGAATTGTCGTGTCTTTTGGACCTACTTTGGTTGTTCACTATCTTTACTTTGGCAAAGTGGACATCGGGTGTGATATCTATTAGAAATGGATCTTGCATGTATACAGTCCATGTAGATCTAGACTAGAAAACAATGTCAATGAGTGCTAGATGCCATTTTATTTGACCTCTTAATATAGGTTTTTTTTCTTTTTTTTGTTGCTTTACAATTATGTTTCTGAAGCTCGTTATGTTTTTGGTTCATTTCCAACTGACTTGTACTCTGCTTTCTTGTACTGCAATTGCTTTACTTTCAAGTTTTGTTTTTGTTAACCTTAAACTTGTGATTGAAGTGGCTATGTTGGTATGCTTGATGGACTGCCTATGACATTGTGCCTCTCTATGTATCTCAGGTTGGGAAAAAACTTCGACCCCTTGCAAAGCATCCTAAGGATAAAATCCGAGCTGTGGCCTCTGACTTGCTTGAGACGTGGAAAAAGATAGTCATTGATGAGACTATGAGAAAGAAAAATGGTAGCATTGACAATAATAGTTCAGTAACAGCTGAGGTATCAAAATCAGCGACTGTCAAAGTTGAGAAGCTTCAAAAGACTAGTATGGTAAAGGTTTCAACCTCAGAAACTGTCAAAGTTGAGAAGATGGATCAGGATAAGACTGTCAAGGTTGCGCAGACATGCAAGGAGGAAATCCAGACTTCAAGTGTGAAGAAACCATCACAAGCACCTACTGGTCCACCAAAGCTGAAGACACTGGTTAAATGCAATGATGCTTTACGCGACAAAATTCGTGAACTTCTTGCAGAGGCTTTGTCCAAAGTTGCCAGTGAAGCTGATGAGGACATTAGAGATGAAGTAGAGGCATGTGACCCAATCCGAGTTGCTGTCTCAGTAGAATCTGCGATGTTTGAAAAGCTGGGTCGGTCAAATGGAGCTCAAAAAATGAAGTACAGATCCATAATGTTCAACATCAAGGACCAAAACAACCCGGATTTGAGGAGAAAAGTTCTTCTTGGACAGGTTCAACCACAGAGGCTTGTTACAATGCCCCCTGAAGAAATGGCAAGTGAACAACGGAAACGTGAGAATAACCAAATTAAAGAGAAAGCATTGTTTGATTGTGAACGTGGTGGTAAAGCGGAAGCCACAACTGATCAGTTTAAGTGTGGTCGTTGTGGACAGCGCAAGTGCACTTACTATCAGATGCAGACCAGGAGTGCGGATGAACCTATGACAACTTATGTGACATGTGTAAACTGTAACAACCACTGGAAGTTCTGCTAATCTGATCTTAGGTAGGACTGCTCTTCTGTAGAACAGGTATGGAGCTGGTTATCTGGGAAGCTCCTGTTTATAACTGAGTCATCATTTCAGTTTGTTGTCTTAGGTATTTGGCAGTGTATTTCATTCATTTCCATTTCTGTAGCCTGCAGGAACATTTTGTTTTGAGGTCCGTCCGGGCTTCTGGTCTTGTCATTTGATGACTTTAGCCAGACCTGAGATTGGAACATTCTGGTTAACTCAACTTATTATTTTAGTGTAATTTTATTTGTTGTTTTACAATTGAAGCTTTTCTTCCTTTTATTTACTTTTCCTTTGGATAAAAACGAAAGGCCTAGACCTAGATGACATTATACAAGGATATGATGAAAGGCTGCTACTATATCCGTTCTTCGTTAACGCGCTAGTCCCCACTTGTGCATCTGTTTTCCCTCACCGTCGCCTCCTATTTCTATTCGCTTGCAGAAGTTTTGCTGAATGTGCTCATGGGTTTTTTACGACAAGCCTGCTGGCAGTGCCATGCAGAGTCCCTCCCCAAGCAGTCTCAGATTTTATGACAGAACTGCGATAGTGTGAGATTTTAAAAACTTCCAGGAGCGTATAAAAAAGAGAGATTTTCATAGTGCTCAACATGTTAAAAGATCATTAATTATCAAGATTTATAGTAGATAACATAAAAACCAGGCAACAGTGTCTCCTCTGCATGTACTTTCCCAGTCACATTCCTAATGTTTTTCCTCTTTTTTCTTAAAGCTAATCCTGTGCCACTAACAGTAGCTGGAAAATTCTTCATCCATTTACCTATCTTTTGAACATTTTCTTGATTGCTTTTTCTGGGATTTAAAAGGAGTTGCGCCATGCATGCAGTAGGCTATCATCACCATATTGGGGGTTTGCGATACAATAATTGCAGGCATGATAGGTGCAACTGCTGCTGCTAAAGCTTTTACAGGCAGACCATGAAACACAACAAGAGTCGCAACCAAAATATTTTGCTGGATAACTTCGAGTGCAATACCTGAAAAACCCTCAAGCTTTCCAAACAATTTTGTTAAGCAGACTGCATAACCAGAAGCAGAAGCAAAAGCCGCACAATAAAACTTGCTGTCGTTGTTAGTAAGGTGAGCTGACAAATCATGAACCCTTAACACAACCAAAATCATTTTGCCATGTCATTCTCGATGTTCTTGAGATGAATTCCCTGAACATGCTTGCGTGCCGCAGGTTACATAGCACTAGGATATCAAGTATAAGAAAGGAATCGACAAGTGCAAACAACGCACACAGAGTTCAACTTATTATAGTATCTCGAGGAAAATAGATCATTAGAAATTTGATTTCCTTGTTACAATGCTTAAAGATGAGGTAGAAAATCCTGAACAGTTCTGAACAGGTCAGGGGAATCCAAGTCCATGCAGCATTTGTTATAATACATTAATAATGGCGCATAAGGATGAGTGACAGAACATTTTTGCTTGCCACAACAATATGAGCAAATATTTCATAGGTGGCTTGTAGGCACAGGGCTGCTTCTTAACCACAAACTGTTCTGTTTGGTTAGCACAATACATCAAGCTTCATACAACAAAATTATCTAGCATTGCAGGCATATGGCTATTTTCTTCTTATTCTTGTATCTAGCTTAGCAAGCTCCATGAGAAGCAATTTCTTCAATTTAGTAAGATCATGCCGTCGTGGATGCAGTGGCCCAGCTGGAAACATAAATCTAGTTATATGAAACAACTCCCATATATTGTAGCAATTTCTTTGAAAGAAGGTCTTAATTTGAGAAATATCAAAGTGTAAGTTCTATGATGGTATCTTGAACATAATAAAGCAATTCTAAAACGGATACTAAGTGCAAGGAATTAAATTTCGTGTTAGTTAGGTTTTTTGATTCTCTGAATGACAGGAGCAGGACTTGAAAAAAACTTCAATCCCCCTATTGTAAGAGAGTACTGATGAGCTAAGCACTCATTGCTCAAACAAGTACTAGCATGCATCCACACAAGCAAAGTAGGTGAATTACCTTTTAGTTCCAAAGCTTTCTCTGCAACCTGACTATATTCAACACAGTTTTCACATATAGCCAATCTTGAATATGGGTTGTGAAAAGGAAGAAGACATGTCTTGACGTAGCGGAAGCTAAATAATCTCGAATCCACGAGAGAATAGTTGTGTTCAAAGAACAAGTTTATTGATGAAAAATAATAATGTCTACAACCTTCCTGACTTGGTGCTTTTAAAGAAACGAAAACAGAAAATAGAATCCTAAAAGGAAGGGGAAACTAATATCAAACAAGTTTGATTTGTTTCCAACACTAACGACAGATAAAAATAAAAGTAGAATCCTAAAAGGACTGCGATCTAACAAATAAACTAACTAACAGTATTAACTTCCTCATGTCCTACATCATGTCTCCATGGTCTGTAGAGCGAAAAACTGTAGAGCAAAAACTGCCTAGGATCCTGTTGCAAACCCAAGCCCCATGCCCAGATAGAATTCCATGGCCTGGCTTATTTGCCCATCATTAGTGACATTTTTTGTGCCTTCACCGATCGATGAATGATGAGCTTATTCTTCAGGAAACTTATTCAGAAGTTGTTGCCCACAAATTTGTGGATTCGCCATGAATGAAGTGTTATCAAAGCTTTGGAGTTGAGTGTTCAAGGGAATTTTTCCTGACAAGTTGTTACGTCAGACATTTAGACGCCGGAGGAGATTCTAGTCCCAAGGCTGTTGGAAAGAACAGAGCTGATTTGTAGACAAATCAAGAGATTCTAGTGATTTCAGCAGGCCAATGTTGGGAGGAATCATCCCTGTCTACTGGTTATGTGACAAATTTAGTCCGATCAAGCCTGGGAGGCTTGTAACTCTGTCGGGGATTTCTCCACTCAAGTTATTGCATGAAAGATCAGAATGCTCTTTACTAGCCAAGATTGTTTCCATATTCAAGCTCCTTTCCATTCAAAACAGCAATAATGCTGTCAACATATTATAGTTCGAAATAAGCACCAACGTTAAGAAACCTGCTATGAGAAATGGTGTTGAAGGCGCTCC